>MKWU01005253.1_pt1 | contig 14282 bp, 10 predicted proteins | sample 809101 | NCBI WGS metagenome assembly MKWU01 (sample SAMN05860141, study PRJNA318959) | sponge metagenome | host: Aplysina aerophoba | place: Slovenia: Piran, Adriatic Sea, Gulf of Piran | collected 2013-05-07 | reverse complement strand
GGCGGATGGAGACGGCGGCTTCGAGGTCGGGGAAGGCGACGCCGCCGCGGACGACGGTGCGGATGCCGTCGATGAGTGCGGGGGGCAGTTTGGAGAGGTTGGCGATGGTGCGGCGGCGGATGCGCTTCCCCTCGCGCCAGGCCTGCCGGAGGAGGATGGCGGGGGGGCTGTTTCGGTTGGGGATGGTGTCGACGTGGAAGGACATTGGTTACATGGCAACATCATATCTCGCGTAATACTTGAACACAAGGGGCTGTCATGCTTTCGCTGGCTGCCATCACATGACAACAAATATCCCACTCTAAGACAAAGATCGCCGTGTCCAAGCCACCCTTTCTCAATGACTTACGGACCTCGCCTCTCCCAAAAGCGAGGTGAAGTTCAGGCTAAACTCGCTCCGCGAGGTTCTTGCCAGGTGCCGTCGGGACGTTCCAGGAGAGGAACGCACATCGGCCTCGGGATGCCGCACACGCCATCACCCGGCTTCGGCATTTCCCTGCCGCTCGGGGTAACGCTGCACGGCGCCTTGCTGGCAGCTCTGCTATACCCCTCCTTCGAGGTGCGGAGCGACCAACTCCCGGCCTTCGAGGCGTACCGGGTCCACCTGTTCGCGCCTCCCGCGGCGGCGCTTCGGCAGGGGGATCCCACGGCGAAACCCGAACCCGAGCATCTCGCCGCCACGGTCCGGGAGGCCGCCCCACGGCAGGCCACCCCACTGTTTGCGCCCAGCGATCTCGTCCAGCTCCTCGAAGCGGTGGAGATCCCCTCGACGTTCGGATCCGAGCACGGCATTCCCGACGGACTCTGGGAGGGGCTCGAGTTCGGTGAGCCTGCCGGCGTTGTCGGCGGGATTCCCGGAGGGGTCCAGGGAGGAGCGATCGGCGGTCTCCGGGAAGCGGCCGATCCAGTGCTTCCGCCCCCCGACGAAGCGCCCGCAGCGCTATCCATGCCTCGCCCCCGCTTTCCGAAGCAGGCGCTTCGGGACGGCATCCGCGGGCGCGTTGTCCTGCGGGCGCTGATTACCGAGCGCGGGACGGTTGAGGTTCTTCGCGTCCTCCGCTCCGTTCCCGGACTGGACGCGGAAGCGATTCGCGTGGTGGAGTCGGAGTGGCGATTCCGTCCGGCCCGGCGAAACGGCCGGCCGGTAGCGTCGCTCAGTAATCTGGTGGTCCGATTCTCGCTCCGCTGAACCTGCCGGCTGGCGGAGAAACCCCGGGGCGACTGCGCTCTGTGGAGGGCTTCGGTCGCGGTAGTCCCCAGCCCGGGCAACCGAAGGAAACGGGGACGCTGCACACCGTCCCGCGACCGAAGCGCCGGCGCCACGCGACGGTCCGATCAGGCACCGATTCTCTGTTGACATATTGGGGGCACGAGTGCTAGTTTCCCCACCTTCCCTAGGCAGCCTGGCCAGTCGTCCGCCGCTCGTCGCGGCCTCCGAAGACGGCGGCTATCCGGGTTGTTCTCGGCTTCAGACGACGGGCCGGACCCGGGGAAAAGGAGCCTAGCGTGTCAAGAGAGCCAAATTTCAAACTGGCAGGACGTGACGAGAACCTCGGGCGTTCTCTCGGCAGTTTCGCCTTCTCGTTTCTGCTCCAGGGCGGCTTCGTGGTGGCGTTCATCGTCATTCCCATCCTCGCGGTACAACTCCCCACTCCGGAAGGCATCATGACCTTCATGGCTGCGGCCCCGCCGCCGCCACCGCCGCCGCCGCCGCCACCGCCGCCAAAGGCAAGGCGCCGGGCGGCACCGAAGCCGGTCCTCAACACGACCCCCCAGTTCGTGGCGCCCGTGGACATTCCGGACGACCTCGGTGACGCCGGGGTGGACTTCGGAGTTCCTGGTGGCGTCGAGGGTGGAGTCCCCGGCGGGATCATCGGCGGTATCGTCGGCGGCCTGCCTTCGGGCCCGCCACCGCCGCCGCCCAAGGCCGCTCCGGTCCGCGTAGGCGGAGAGATCCGGGAACCGACCCGCACCGTGTACGTGCAGCCCATCTACCCGGAAATCGCCAAGCAGGCACGCGTTTCGGGGGTGGTGATCCTCGAGGCCATCATCGACCCGTCGGGAAACGTGACGAACATCTCGGTGCTTCGCTCGATTCCGCTGCTCGACCAGGCGGCAATGGACGCCGTGCGGCAGTGGAAGTACCAGCCCACGCTCCTCAACGGGGTTCCGGTACCCATCGTCATGACGGTGACGGTGACCTTCAACCTCGGTTGATATCAGTCCCGGTTTCCTGAGGCGTCAGACACCCACACAGTTTTCTTTCAGGCCAATTTCGCCCTGCCCTCATCCGGAGTGACCAGATCACAGCGATCCGCTGATGCTGATCCACGAACGCGACCCGAGGGTGGTGGAACACCAACACTTTTTTCCTAGATCCCAGGAGGACGAACGGAATGTCTTTTGACTTGCTTGAGATCTGGTCCCACATGGGGCCAGCTGCAAAGCTCATCAACGGCGTGATGGCCATCATGTCGGTTTACTCGCTCTCGATCATGATCGAGCGCTGGCTGACCTACCAGAAGGCCAAGGGCCAGTCCCGCAGCTACTCCGTGCGCATCGCAAAGGAGCTCAAGGCGGGCAACATCGACACTGCCATCAAGGTGAGCAAGGACAAGGATGTCAAGAACAGCCACCTCGCCAAAGTGCTGCTGGCCGGGCTTCAGGAAGTCCAGTTCCAGTCCGAGGAAGGTAGCGGCGACAAGGACATCACGATGGAGGCGGCCCACCGGGCCATCCAGCGGGCCACCGCCATCGGCATGATGGACCTGCGTCGCAACCTCTCCGGGCTTGCCACCGTGGGCGCCACCGCTCCCTTCGTGGGCCTTCTGGGCACCGTGCTCGGCATCATCACCGCGTTCCGCGGGATGGCCCTGACCGGTTCCGGTGGAATCGGCGCGGTGTCGGCCGGAATCGCCGAGGCGCTCATCGCGACCGCCTTCGGGCTCTTCGTCGCCATCCCGGCGGTGTGGGCCTTCAACTATCTGACGAACCGGGCCGATGGTTTCGGCGTCGAGATGGACAACGGCGCCTCCGAGCTCATCGACTTCATGGCGCGCCGCTAACGCGGATTCGTCGGAAATCCCCCCTTCAATGCCCCGCTGGCGCCACTCCTCCAAAGCCTCTTCCGGCTACGGAGAGATGGTGTCGGCGGGCCCCATTCCGCTCCTGTTCCATACAGCGGCGGACCGGGAAACCAAGGAGTAAAGCGTCATGGGAATGGCAGGACTTGGTAGCAAGGATGTCAACGCCAACATCAACGTGACCCCTCTCGCGGACGTCATGCTGGTGCTGCTCATCATCTTCATGGTTGTGACGCCGCTTCTGCAGAAGGGTGTGGACGTCAAGCTTCCGATAGCCGACTACGGAATTGATCACGGGGACAGCGACGATGTCGTCAACGTGGCGATCCGCGAGGACGGAGCGATCTATCTTGACCTCATCTCCGTCCCCAGGCAGGAGCTGCCGAACCTTCTCGTCGAGAAGTTCGCCGGCAAGACGGACAAGATCCTCTACCTGAAGGCTGACGAGCGGCTTCCGTACCACGAGGTGCTCGGCCTCATGTCGCTCTGTCGCGATGGTGGAGCCGACGAGATCGGCCTCATCACCGAACGGGCAACCGAGTAGCAATCTCTAGAGGGCGCACGCCCGGGAGAAACCATCATGGGAATGTCAGGATTCGCCTCTGGCGGAGTCACTTCCGACATCAACATCACACCGCTCATCGATGTGCTCTTGGTGCTCCTCATCATCTTCATGGTCGTCACCCCGCTGACCCAGCAGGGGCACGACGTGGAAATGCCGGACAACCAGGACCAGGTCATTGATGCCGAACCCGATCCGAACCAGTTGGTGCTGAGCATCGACTCGGCCGGACAGGTGACCATCAACAAACAGGTCGTCGAGCCGGAGGAACTCCCGCTGCGCGTCCGCGATATCTTCGAGACCCGCGCCGACAAGACGATCTTTCTGAAAGCCGATCCCTTCCTGACCTACGGAGATGTGATCTCCGTTCTGGACATCGTGAAGGGCAACGGCGTCGAGCGGGTAGGAATCGTTGCCCAGTAGCCGCTCGCGCAGGCAAGGAGATCACAGACAGTGGCCCTAACGAAAAAAACGACCGTCCTCATTTCGGTGGGTGTGGCTTTGGCGGTCCTCATCGGCTTGTTCATCTCGCCCCTTCCCCCTCTCCGTGGGGGTCTCCCCAACTACATCGACATGCTGCAGGCCATGCGGGCATTCGGCAAGGCCAACGAGGCCTACGGTCGGAGGGAGTACGAGGAGGCGATCCGCTACTACCAGGAAGCCACCGAGAACGCTCCCGGGGACAACCCGCTGATCCAGACGACGCTGCATTTCTTCAGCGCCAGCAGCAACCACCTGCTCTACAGCCCGACTACCTTCGATGACCCGCAGAACGAGGAATACCTCGATAACGCACTCGACGGTTACGAGGACACCATCGCGGTCGTCGAAGAGGCGCTCGCGGACCCGAGCCTCGGCCAAGCGGCAAGAGACGGCATTCGACTCTACGAACGCTACGCCTCGGAACAGCTCGCCGGTATCCACCGTGACCATCTTGACGATCTCGAAGGGGCGGAGTACTACTTCAATCGCCTGATCGAAATGAACCCGGACACTCCGGAGCTCTACTACGGCTTGGCCGATGTGTACGAGCGGTTCCACGATCCCGATCTGAATCCGCTTATCGACAAGGCCATCGCCGCCTACGAAGTTCCGGTGGAGATGAACCCCGACGATCCGATCGCATACCGGCAGGTCGCCAACCTGTACAACAAGTACGGCCAGTTCGACGAGACGATGGTCTGGCTCGAACGAGCCCGCGACGTGAACCCCGACAACCCGGAGGGGTACTACCTCATCGCGACCTACTACTGGGACAAGGTCTATCGGGACCCCGACCTGAGCGAACGAGAGCGGCGTGAGTTCATCGACCTGGGCCTGGTTCAGCTCGACGAGGCGCTCGCCCGCAACGATGAGTACGTGGACGCGCTTGTCTACAAGAACCTCCTCCTGCGGGAGTTGGCCAAAGTAGATCCTCGCAATGCCTCGGCGCTGACCGCCGAAGCCGACGAGTATCGGAGCCGCGCGATTGCAATCCGCGACCGGATGGCGGGGGAAGCGGCCGCCGCCGCTGCCGCGGCTGCGGAGGCTACCGCGGAACGCTAAACGAGCGCATTCCGCGGAAAGACCAGGAAGAGATTTCAGGCCCCGTCGGCCGCGTGCTTCGGCCGCGGCCGGCGGGGTTTTTTGTTCCCGATCCGGGACACGCATTCGGAGAAAGGATTGCAGCCTCGGAGTCGACGCAACTGCTAGGCACTCGCAGCCTGTGGTGAAACCCACGTGAGCGCCGAGGCCCCCACCGGGAGAACTGGGGGCGTGGGGCCCGGCCGACACGGCGCGTGAGGGAGAAATACCGGGTGGACTGCGACCGAAACGCAACGATGAGCGCCGCAAATCGGCGCGGTTCAGCCGGGACGGATCGCCCGTCGAACGCCGCGTGGGCCTCGCCACAGGCTGCTAGGGTAGGGTGGGAGACTGGCGAGCGATGATCCGGTTCGAGACGATTCGGGACCGGGTCCGGACGTATCAGCCCGAAGCCGACTTCGACCTACTGCGCGCTGCCTATGTGGTGGCCGCCCAGGCCCATCAAGGACAGGTCCGTCTCTCGGGCGAGCCCTATCTGAACCACCCGCTCGAAGTGGCCGGGATCCTCGCGGATCTCAAGCTGGACATCGTCTCCGTCGCCTGCGGCCTTCTCCACGACGTCGTCGAGGACACCAAGGTCACGAACGAGGATCTGGAGCGCCGCTTTGGAAAGGACGTAAGCCGGGTGATCGACGGCCTCACCAAGCTGAGCCGCGTGGAGTTCAGTTCCGCGGAGGCCAATCAGGCGGAAAACGTTCGCAAGATGATCATCGCGATGACCGACGACACCCGGGTCATCCTGATCAAACTCGCCGACCGGCTGCACAACATGCGGACTCTGGACTTTCTCCGAGAGGAAAAGAGACAGCGGATCGCCACCGAGACCCTTGACGTCTACGCCCCGATCGCAGGCCGTCTCGGAATCGGGCGGATCGAAGCCGAGCTTCAGGATCTGGCGCTTCGGCACCTCGAACCCCAGACGTACAAGGTCCTCGAAACCCGCGTCAAGGCCAAGAAACGATGGGCCGAGGACTTTATTCGTGATCTCAGCAGGACGCTGAAACGCGAGCTGCAGGCGGAGGAGATCCCGGGTGAGCTGTCCGGGCGCACCAAGAGCATCTATTCCATCTATCGCAAGATGCATCGGCAGCAGATCGAGCTCGATCAGATGTACGACTTCATCGCGCTGCGGCTCGTGACCGATACGGTGCCCCACTGCTACACGGCGCTGGGAGTCATCCACAACGTCTGGAAACCCATCCCGGGACGCATCAAGGACTTCATCGCGATGCCACGCGCCAACGGTTATCAGTCTCTCCATACGAGCCTGATGACCGACTCGGGGACGCATTTCGAAGTCCAGATTCGCACCACCGACATGCACCGGGTCGCGGAGGAAGGCATCGCTGCCCATTGGAGCTACAAGTCTTCCGGTAGCTACGGAGAACAGGACATCAAGCGCTTTGCGTGGTTGCGCCAGGTTCTCGAGTGGCAAAAGGAGGTCAAGGACCCCCACGAGTTCCTGAGCAGCCTGAAGATCGATCTCTATCCCGACGAGGTGCACTGCTTCACGCCGCGCGGAGAAGTCAAGTCGCTTCCCCGGGGCGCCACTCCGATCGACTTTGCCTACGCCATCCATACGGAGGTTGGGCACGGCTGTATGGGAGCCCGCGTCAACGGGGCCATGGCCCCTCTTCGGTATGAGCTTCGAAACGGTGACATCTGCGAGATCCTCACCCGCAAGAACCATCTGCCGAGCGAGGATTGGCTCAAGATCGCGCGCACGAACCGGGCGAAGAGCAAGATCCGGGCACGGTTGAACGCCGAGGCCAAGCGCGAGAGCATCGAGATTGGGCGGAAGCTCCTCGAAAAAGAGGCTCGATCTCACGGATTGAGCCTGCGCCGGGTGCGTTCCGCTCCCGGTCTCGCCGACGCGATGAAACGCCACGGAGCTCCTAGCCTGGACGACTTCTTTGCCGCGGTCGGCTACGGCAAGGTGTCAGCCGCCCGCGCGCTCGCCGACGCGGTCCCCGCCGACCAGCTCAAACGCGCACCCGAAAAGGAGCCTTCCTCGGGCACAGGGTTCGCGGGGGCCGTCCGACGCATCATCGGGCGTGATTCGGGGCAGATTCTCGTGAGCGGGCAGAACGACATCCTGGTGCACCGCGCCCGCTGCTGTTCGCCGCTGCCCGGGGAAGCGATCTCCGGATACATCACCAAGGGGAAGGGCGTCGCGGTCCACGCGGCCAAGTGCCGGCATCTCGCGGACCTCGCGCGCGACCCGGAACGTCAGGTCGACGTGTCGTGGAAAACCACCAGCGGGACCCGGTACGACGCGGGCTTCCTGGTGCGCGTCGAAAACCGCAAGGGGATGCTCGCGGACATCACCAAGATCATCGCGGAAGCCGACACCGACATCCGGGCCTTCGAGGGGACCGCCGACGATGCGGAGCGCGGTGACATCTATGTGACCGTTGCGGTCGAAAACGCCAAGGAAGTGGGCGCCATCTCCCGTTTGCTGCAGACGGTGCCGGGCGTGATCGAGGTCCAGCGTGGCTCTCCGGTCCCGCGGTAGTTCCCCGAACGGATCTAACCCACCGGGGTTGGAGTCTCTTCGACCTGTTTGGCAAGCCGGCGGAGCAGGTGATGACTGTAGATCCCGGTCTCGTGGCCGTCGTTCCAGTGGATCTGTACCCCGTAGTTGCCGACGGGAACGAGCTTCCGGGGCGCGAAGTTGGTCGGGAGGAGCAGGGTCAGCGACCGGCGTTGACCGCTCCATTCGTCCACGCAGGTAGCACAGGGACAGTGGTTCCTCAGGTACTCGAAACCCAGACGGTCTTCCGAGCCATCGTGCCAACGAACCACCACGGCATCGGTGTCCGCGCGTACTGACGCGGCCGTCCCGCCCCGTTCGGCCTGGTTGGATCGCGCCACCTCGAGCGCGACCCGGCGTGCGATCTCCCGATAGGCAACCGCCGCGGGACTCTCGGGATCACGCACGACCGTGGGAGTTCCCTCGTCTCCGGCAACGACAACCCGAGGATCGAGCGGCACCCCGCCCAGAAAGCGGAGGCCCAGATCCCGGGCAATCTCCTCGCCCCCACCGGTCGAGAAGATGTTGGTCCGCTCCCCACAGTGCGGACACGCGAATGAACTCATGTTTTCGACTACCCCGAGCACGGGAACGCGAACGGGCTGGAACATCCGGAGGCCCTTTTCGGCGATCGTCCGCGCTACGGCCTGCGGAGTCGTAACAATCACCGCCCCCGCAAGCGCCGCCGTCTGGGCGATGGTGAGCTGCACGTCCCCGGTTCCCGGCGGGAGATCCACGAGCAGATAGTCCAACTCTCCCCAGACGACTCCAGAGAAGAACTGCTGGACGAGCCGCGAGGCCATGGGGCCGCGCCAGATCACCGGAGTCTCCTTGGAGGAGAGCATTCCCATGGAAATGAACCGGACTCCGTGAGCCTCGAGCGGAAGCAGCCGGCGCCGTTCGTCGGTCGCCGGGCGGTCGTCCATCCCGAACATCGTGGTCTGCGAAGGCCCGTAGACGTCGGCATCCAGAAGTCCCACCCGCGCTCCGTCCGCCGCGAGGGCAACGGCGAGGTTCGCGGACACCGTGCTCTTCCCTACTCCGCCTTTCCCGGACGCAATGGCCACCACGTTCTGGACACCTTCCGGTTTCGTGGGATCCGGCATGGGCGCGCGGGGCCCGGGGGCCCCGGATGGTGGTCCCGCGTCCTGTTCCACGCGGGAAGTTGGGGAGGCGCTCACTTCGGTGCGCACCACCACCTCGGCCCGTTCGATTCCCGGCAGCCGAAAAAGCGCGTCCCGGACCTGGTCCCGGATCTCGTCCGCAACTTCGCTCCCGACGTTCGGGAGCGTCACCGCGACGCTGATGATGGGCCGGCAGATGCGAATATCCGCCACCTGGCCGAGGGTTACGATGCTCTCGCCGCCGAACTCGCGGTTCCGAATCGGGGCGAGGATTTCCAGAACCTGTTTCTGGTCTAGCTGGGACATGGGAGTGAAGAGAAGGGCCTCTGGACGGGGGGCCGCCGACCCGGCGGCAAGAAACGCTTAGGATAGCCGTCGGGATGGGCAAACGGGATGGCGTCAGGGGCTGCCCGCGGACGCCCGCCGCCAGTTTCCCGCGGTCCCTTACAATCCGAGGTCCGGTGGCGTCGCCTGGCTGCCTGGGTGGTCACCAGGGTGTTGGCGAGGATCAAGCAAGGAGGGGAGCTGTGACACCGAACCGCGCCGCCGATCTACCAGGGTTGCCGCTTCTGACGGCCCTTCTCCTCCTCGGTCCCGCCACGCAGTCGAGTGCGTGGACAGCCATGCAGGAGCAACAGGAGGAGACACAGGAGGAGACACAGGAGGCAGAAGAATCCGCAGAAGAGTCGCAAGAGACACCCGATCCCGCCGACATCATTCCGCGCTTCACCGACCAGGTGGTCGTGTCGGCCTCCCGGATCGAACAGGAGATCGTGAACGCGCCGGCGGCCATCGCCGTGATCCCGACCGAGGTCATCGAAACCCAGGCGGCCAGCAATTTCGGCGACCTGCTGCGCCAGGCCCCGGGGGTCAACGTGACGCAGCTCTCGAGCACGCACTACAGCGTCACGAGCCGCAGCTCCTCAAGCGCCCTGGCTACGTCACAGCTCGTCCTGGTAGACGGGCGGTCGGTGTACCAGGACTTCTTCGGCTTCACCAGCTGGGACTTTCTCTCCGTGGGACTCGACGACCTCGAGCGGATCGAGGTGGTGAACGGACCGGCTTCGGCGATCTGGGGAGCGAACGCCATGAGCGGGGTCGTCAATCTGATCACCAAGGCGCCACGGGACGCTCTGGGGACGACACTGAACCTCCGGTTCGGTTCCTTCGATCGCAATGTCACCGGCAACCCGATGGATGCGGGCAACCAGCTCATGGGCTCGCTGACCCACGCACAGGCCGTGAACGATCGCTTTGCCTACCGGGCGACCGTCAGCTTCACCCAGCACGATCCGCTCCCGCGGCCGTTCGGCGAGATCCCGAACGATACGGGCACTCTCTACCCTCCGCTGCAGGGAGTGACGGCCCACATGCCGAAGGTGGATTTGCGAGCCGACTGGGACGCGCCCGACCACCAGAGCGGATTCCGGTTCTCCGGCGGATACGCGGGCAGCCAAGGGATTCTGCACTCGGGGATCGGTCCCTTCAATGTCCAGAACGGGGCGAGCATGTCGTACGGCCGGCTCCAGTACATGCGAGGTTCCATGGAGATCGGGGCCTTCCTGAACCGGACCTCCGCGGGCTTCGACTCGCTGCTTTCGCGGGTCCCCAGCGGCGAGTTTCTCGACGGTGAGATCAAGACCAGCACTTATGACGTCAGTTTCAGGGACACGAAGTTCCTGGGCGGACGCCACCTCTTCAGCTACGGCGCCAGCGCCCGCTTCGTCACCCTCGACTTCACTCTCACCCCGCTCGGAGACGGACGAAGCGAGCAGGGTCTTTACGTCAACGACGAGATCTTCATCAACGATCGTTGGCGCTGGATCGTCGGAACCCGCGCGGACCGGATCAGCATCTTCGACAAGATCGTGCTGTCTCCCCGGACGACGCTCATCTTCAAACCCACCCCAACCCAGTCCCTGCGGGTTTCGTACAACCGTGCGTTCCGCGCCCCGTCGCTGAGCGACACGTTCCTGGATACGACGATTGGCGAGCCGGCCGTCTTTGATCTCCGCCCCGTTTTCCGGGGCTTCTTCGGCGCGCTCAGCATCCCGGATTCCGCGCTGCCCGCGCCGGTCCACTACACGATCCCGATCGGAGTGGTGGGAAACCCCGACCTGCTCCAGGAAACCCTCACCGCCTACGAAGTCGGTTGGTCGGGCGCCCTCAACGACTGGATCGGGGCGAGCGCGGCCGTCTACCTCAACGACAAACGCGACAGCATCGACTTCACCGATCACGCCTTCTGGTCCGGCCAGAATCCGCCTCCCGGCTGGAACGAGGCCTTCGCCGAGGTTGGGGACTTCATCGGACGGCTGGGGGCGGTCCTTCCTCCCGGGACCCTGCCGCCGGAAATCGGGGCCATCGCCGTGAATCCCGCATATCTGATCGACGCCCTGGGCGCCCTCGCGGGCGCCCAACTCCCGGCCTCGTTCAGCTATGTCAACCGGGTCTCGGTCCGGGAGTCGGGGATTGAACTCGGACTGACCGGGCGCCGCGGCAACTTCGGAGGCTTCGTCAACTACTCCTGGCAGGCGGAACCGGTCGTGGAGGGGTTCGGGGAAGAGGATGCCGATGAGATCAGCATCCCGGCGGCATACCGGATCAATGCCGGCCTCGACGCCGAGTTCGGCGCTGTGGATGTGGGGCTCTCGCTGAACCACACCGATCGGGCCTACTGGACCGACGTGCTCACGGCGGAATATCACGGCTGGACCGAGGCGTTCACGATGGTCAACGCCACTCTGGCGGTCAACCTGATGGATGGTCGTTTCCAGCCGTCGGTGCGGATGATCAACCTCCTCAATCAGGAGATCCAGAACCACGTCTTCGGCGACGTGCTGCGGCGGCAGATCATCGGGGGACTGCGCTACCGGTTCTGATTTGGACTCCGTCTCGGGGCGGCGCGACGACCTCACGCCAATCCGCCTAGAATCGCCGGGCGGCTGCGAGTACCTTCATCATGCGGTACGCTGCCCGCCGCCGCAGACCGAAGGAGGTTCTCGTGAGATTGAAGCGAGCCGTTCGTTGCTTCCGGCTGTATTCCACAGTCGCGCTTGCCCTCTGGTTCGCTGCTCTGGGGCCCGGCGCCGCGGGCGCCGCGCTCCAGGAGCAGGAGGAGCAGGAGACGGAGCAGCAGGAAGAACCCGAAGAAACGGGGGAAGATCCCCTCGAGCTGCCGCGTTTCACCGATCAGGTCGTCGTCTCGGCTTCGCGCGTGGAGCAGGAGATCGTTAACGCCCCGGCTGCGATCGCGGTGATCTCCAGCGAGGTGATCGAGGACACGGCAGCCAGCAACTTTGGCGACCTCCTGCGCCAGGCCCCGGGCGTCAACGTCACCCAGCTTTCCAACACCAACTACAGCGTTACCAGCCGCGGCTCCTCCGGGGCGCTCGCCACCGCGCAGCTCGTCCTGGTAGATGGCCGTTCCGTCTATCAGGACTTCTTCGGCTTCACCAGTTGGGACTTCATCTCGGTGGGACTCGACGACCTGGAGCGGGTCGAGGTGGTCAACGGGCCGGCTTCGGCCGTCTGGGGCGCGAACGCGATGAGCGGCGTGGTGAACCTGATCACCAAGGCGCCGCGCGACCACCAGGGAACCACGCTGGACCTCCGGTTCGGCGCCTTCGATCGCAACGTCACCGGTAACCCGATGGACACGGGCAGCCAGTTCATGGGCTCGCTGACCCACGCGCAGGCGGTGAACGACCGCTTCGCCTACCGGGCAACCGTCAGCTTTACCCGCCAGGACGCCCTTCCCCGCCCGTTCGGTGAAATCCCGAACGAGACCGGCACGCTGTATCCCCCTGTCCAGGGAGTGGATGCGCGGATGCCCAAGCTGGACTTCCGGGCGGACTGGGACGCCGCCGACGGCGAGAGCGGCTTCCGGTTCTCCGGCGGCTACGGGGGAAGCCAGGGGATCCTCCACTCCGGAATCGGTCCCTTCCACGTCCAGCCGGGAAGCGCCATGTCGTACGGCCGCATCCAGTACCTCCGGGGCTCGATGGAAATCGGCGCCTTCGCGAACCGCACCGCGGTCCCGTTCAGTTCGATCCTGTCCCGGACCCCCGCGGGGCAGTTCCTCGAGGGCAACATGAACTCGACCGCTTACGACATCAGCCTGAAGGACACGCGATTCCTGGGTGGACGGCATCTGCTCAGTTACGGCGCCAGCGCCCGCTACCTCACCCTCGATTTCACCCTCGCCCCCGAGGGTGACGGCCGCAGCGAGGTGGGCGCCTACGTCAACGACGAGATCTTCCTGAGCGACCGCTGGCGCTGGATTGTCGGGACCCGCGCAGACCGGATGAGCGTGCTGGACAAGATCGTGCTGTCCCCCCGCACGACCCTCATTTTCAAGCCGACGCCCACGCAAGCCTTTCGGGTGTCCTACAACCGCGCTTTCCGGGCCCCTGCGCTCACCAACTCCTTCCTCGATACGCTCATCGGCCAGCCGGCCCTCTTCGATCTCCGTCCCGTCTTCCGGGGTTTCTTCGGCGCCCTCAGCATTCCGGATTCCGCGTTACCGGCCCCGGTGAACTACACGGTTCCCATTGATGTCGTGGGCAACCAATCGCTGGTGCAGGAGTCCCTGACCGCCTACGAGGTGGGCTGGTCGGGCGCGCTCAACGACTGGATCGGCGCGAGCGCGGCGGTTTACGTCAACGACATGAAGGACAGCATCGACTTCACCGACCACACCTTCTGGTCCGGAGAAAACCCGCCTGCCGGATGGAACGAAGCGTTCGCCGAGGTCGCGGATTTCATCGGACGGCTGGGGGCGGTGCTTCCTCCCGGCACCCTGCCCCCGTCGATCGGGGCCATTGCCGTGAATCCCGGTTACCTGATCGACGCCCTCGGTGGACTCGCGGGCGTCCAACTCCCTTCCTCACTCACGTATATCAACCGGACCTCGGCGCGGAACTCCGGAATCGAACTCGGGCTCACCGGCCGCCGGGGTAGCCTCGGCGGGTTCCTCAACTACTCCTGGCAGGCCGAACCGGTCGTGGAGGGTTTCGGCGAGGAGGACGCCGACGAGATCAGCATTCCGGCGGCGCACCGCATCAATGCCGGTCTGGACGCGGAGTTCGGGGTTGTGGATCTCGGTTTGTCGCTGAACTACACCGACCGCGCCTACTGGACCGATGTCCTGACCGCGGAGTACCACGGCTGGACCGAAGCCTTTACCATGGTGAACGGCACGCTGGCGGTCAACCTGATGGAGGGCCGCTTCCAACCCTCGGTCCGGGTGATCAACCTCTTCAACCAGGAGATCCAGAACCACGTCTTCGGCGACGTGCTGCGGCGCCAGATCATCGGAGGGTTGCGTTACCGGTTCTGACCGGAGCTTCGCCGGCACGCCGGCCGGGCGACGCCCGACGCTGTCGGGCGCCCGC
>MKWU01005251.1_pt1 | contig 14285 bp, 9 predicted proteins | sample 809101 | NCBI WGS metagenome assembly MKWU01 (sample SAMN05860141, study PRJNA318959) | sponge metagenome | host: Aplysina aerophoba | place: Slovenia: Piran, Adriatic Sea, Gulf of Piran | collected 2013-05-07 | reverse complement strand
ACCCCACGAGTTCAATTCGTTCCTCCTCCGGAATGATCAAGAAACACGGTCCGCCACTGAGACCGCCCAAGTCCGGCCGCGGCGGGAGCACCTCGCCGGTTGGCCAGTGCCAATTGGACGAGTCTAGGTGGAACATGAAGTGGTCATCGGACGAGGAATCAACCCTCCCGATGAAATACACGAAGTCGTTGAACATCTTGGTCGGACGTTCACCTTCAGACTGCGAACGCCGGCTTTTGGAGACCGTCTCGCGCTCGGCCTTGTCCATCTATGAATCTCCCAAAGTCTCCACGGAAAGATGTACTCCCTACGTCTGCCGCTCCCGCCATCCCTGGACTTTGATTTGTTAGGACACTACCCGCGACCGCGGTCTTGCCTTTGCCAACATCGTCGGCTTGCTTGGATTCTCGGGCATGGAAACGATCAAGTGAGGTCACAAGCATCTGCGGACAGAATCGCCCAGAGTCAGCCACGGTTAGAGCAGCGTTCAGCGCCACAAGCGAAGTCAACGAAGAGCGCGGCTCCTCCGGATGCCAGCCCGTTGGGTCGTCACTGCATGCGGGTTGAAGGCAATTGGCGAAGACGCTCCCTATACATTCTGTTGGTTTGCTGGCATCATGCGGTTTCGCAATTGCGAGAGGAGTTGCAAATGGAAGCCAGAATTCTCCGCCGCCGAGATGTCGAGCGGCTCACCCTATTGAGCAAGGCGAGCATTTACCGCCTGATGCAGTTGGGAATGTTCCCGACGCCACTCAAGCTAGGGCAGCGGGCAGTCGCCTGGCGCGCCGACGAGATTCATGAGTGGATCGCGAGTCGTCCGCGGGCAACGGGCGACGTGCCGCGATGCGGACTTACGCATTGACTGCCCAGTTCCCATTCTCGATGCCGCTCGAGTGAACGTGGATCGCCTACGACCCCGGTGGGGGCGGTAACCCCAAGGGCGGCATCCTCCCCTGGGGCTCGACCCGATTGCGGGGGAGCAGTTGCGTAACACGATTCTAATGGCAGGGAGCTAGGGATTCCGGATGAGATTCCCGCGCAAGAGTGGCTGCGAACCATCCAAGCGGGCTCGTCTGGGAAATGCTGTCGCGAAGACGTATCGGTTGGCTCCGCTCGCACGAGCGGGCCAACTTCGGAGCAGCACGTCGAAACTACGCTTGCTCACCGGGCAACGGCGGATAGTTCTCGTAAGTGCTCGCCGTCGATCGAGGCGCAACTGGGCACTCCGCACGCGTCAACGGAATTTCCGCGAGAAACTCAGGAAGCAGCTGATTCGCATGATTAGGGCCCTTGTGGGCCACCTGCACGCAAGAGCGGGCGATGACGTAGCGTCCTGGATCCGGGAGCGCTGTCGGTCTCAAGCCGAATAGGCCACGCTGGCGTGAGAAGGCGCACGCCGGAAACAGTTTGCGCCGATTTGGTCGCGCTTTCTTGCGGGCGGGTCAAGCAGGGTTCACCGCCCCAGCTCGCGTCGACGTCACTGCGGCTCTGTGCCAGTCCGGTAAAGCGCATCGAATAATCCGTCGGCAGATCTCTCAACGTTCCGGTAGTCCGGACGGTGGCTTACGAGCGAGGCCGGACGGATCCGTCGTCGGCCCGCGCGGCACCACAAGCCCGGCTGCTCGGGCAGGGCGAGACAGAGCCGGACGTCACCTTGGGGGCGCCATCGCCCGAATCGGGCGGCTCCGCCGGCTGGCGGAAGGGATAGCGATGTCTTGGCAGTGACGCGCCAAGTCCCGGGGCCGTGTCAGACATCGGATTTGGGTGCCTTAATCCCGCTTCGGTTCAGGGTCTCCTTGATGCCCCGGGGCCGGAGAGAGCCAACTGCCGGGGTTGCAGCGTCGATACTGGCGTGGCCCAGCGCCATTGCGCCGCGTCCTGTGCGCACCCGTGCGTAACACACGGCTTGGGATGCCACCAGACGGCTGGAGCGTCGCGGCTGATGCCAAGAGGCAGCAAGATCGCAATTCGGTCTATGCCTCGAATCGAAGCCGCACTCCGCAGGCAGAGGCGATCTTCATAACCGTCCCGAGCCTGGGATCCCTGTTCCCCGACAAGTCCCGCGAAGGGCCCACGCGGTCGATGTCGGCACGACGCGCGAGTTCCGATACACCGCCCTGTGCCGCTGCCACATTTCGAAATGCCTTCATCAGCAGTCGGGGGTCGCCCTCGAATTCTTCGATCGCGGCATTCAGGTACGCGGCGATGTCTTGCGGCGTCCTGAGATGGTCGCTCGCCCTGTGTTCCTTCACTGGCATTCTCGCTTCATCCGGTGATATGCCCTACAACAGACCTGTGACGTTTCTACGTCACGAGTCTGCCACTTCTTGGTTTCGGCGGCCAATAGAATCACGAGGTCTTCGCCATCGAGCCCGTAGTTGGCTGACGACTCTCGTCGGCGCATCTGTCGTCAGGTTGCGGCGAAGGGGGCGATTCTCCAACTAATCCGGTGGCAGTCTGAGATAGGGGCGGCAGATTCAGTTCATCAGATTTCAGCCCGCTCTTTCACAGCAGAACCCTGACCGAAGCGGAGTCCTCGTTCGCTCTGAAGAGTTCACCGCAAGGAATAAGGAATCGACTATGCCCCAGATCCTTCGTACGGTTGTCTTGATCAGCATTGCTCCCCACATAGTCTTGCGACGGGGCAACTCGCACATTCTTGGTTACGTCGATACGTTCCCCTCCCGCACCGTCGAAGCGGGTATCAAGTACCGTTCCTAACAGCTCTTCACCATTGAGCCCAGATGCGCGTCCTCTGGTGTCGCGTCGAGAGTTGTCGATAACCATGAGCGGTGCTGGGCCTACCTCTTAGGAGTTGCGCAACTTGCGCAGCTGGCCTTCGACCTAGCCCGCAGAATGAGATCGCCCGTCGCCCCCTCCCCCAAGTCCGTCGCTCACGCGGCGCTCTCTCGCACTTGGGTTTTATCTGAGCCTCACGAACCAAAGTCGCATCAAGACTGAATGAGCGTGTCACTCATCAGTCCGTGCCAGTTCCACGATGTGCTTCCCATGCTGCTCGGATCTCCCCGACTCAGGGCTCCGTTACTGCCAGTTGCAGTACCGAGGCCCATCGCTTTCAGTAGCGGAACTCGAAATCCACCATACAGATCATCTGTGCCCCTGCGAACGTCACCACGCCCTGCCAGTGCCAGTCAACAATCAAGGATGGTCAATTCGTTGATATTCGAAGTCAGCCGATCGATGCGGATTGAAAACCCTGTGGTATCGAAAGACGCTCAAATGCGGCTCGGGGATTCCAGTAGAAGCAGAGTCGGAGTTCTCAAAGTCCTCCAAGTCAAACCCATCGTGCCAGATGCCGGAATTCTTAGAAAGTCGTTTTACGTAGACAAAGCGGACGGAGTTCGTCGAAACCCCCAACCTCGTGATCACCTCCAGCAGGCAAATCCCCTCAAGAATGACTTTCCGGTCGGTTCCAGCCGTCTGGTGCAGCGAATTGCTAAGGGCAGTTAGATCGAGCCGATCCACATAGTGCCAATGTCCACCTTGCTTTACCACGTGACAGTCTGTACTGATGAGATCCGCTTTGAGGGCCTTCGAGAGTTGTCGTGCAAGAAAGGTTTTTCCAGATCCACAGAACCCATCGATGCCGATGACACCGATGTCGTTGAGAGTCGCACGGATCTGCGCCTCAAGGGCATCGACATCCGAAAAGGACTTCACAGCGCAAGGAGTCCGAATTTGAGTGGTCTCGTGGAGTTACACGCGCACATCCAACAATTCCTGAGAAGAGGAGCGACTCGTCTTGTGTCGCACCGGTCCGGGCTCTCGGACCATCTAGGCTATCAAATCGCGGAGCGAAACAGCTGAGCGATCGCAGCGGCGTTGAGGGCGGCGAAGCCGAAGCTGAAGATTCAGTGCAGCAGGCCCAGATCGCGCCGCACTGCCTCCATTTTCGATTCGATCCTAGCGACGATGTTCGCGGCAGCCATGTTACGGATTGCCTCAGCGCCGCTATAGACCTTCGCAGGGTCGGGCAGCGAGTCGACCAGGAGCAGCTCGAAGACGAGGTGACAAAGTAGTCAGGTGACGGCGGCGTGGAGGTGATCGCCGAGATGAAGCTTGGCATCACCTCAGTGAGGGATGCCGTTCAGGTCAACCGCTATCGCACGACGGCTCAACACAAGGGCCTGGCTGCCGTCCATGGGTCGCTACACCAATCTCGCGCCGTTCGCCGAACCGTCAGTACGCCTTCACGTTTCGCGGCAACGAAGGCGGCTGCAGTCGAGCCAGGAGCTGCGCCAGTAACGCTGGCAGACGGAAAACCTCGTAGACCTCCTCATCAAGCACGGCATCGCTGACCGGAGGCAGCCGATCGACATATTCGAGGTTGACGCTCACGCACTCGGCAACCTGCTCCTCACAGTCGACGGGTGACATCTCTAGTTCGCGGCGCACCAATCGAACCACGACACGAAACAGCTAACGAAGGACTCTTCGCGCTCTTCCTCAAGTCACCAAATGCCAGGGGGTCCGCTTGGACGGTCCCATCAAGTTTCCCCACGACAGTCAGAGATATCTTGAAATCAGTTGAGCGCACCTCCAAACAACGGAGATTTCACGGAAAGAAAGCGGAATACCGACCGGATGTTAAGCTTGCCAAGAGGACCTGTGCAAAAAGAAGGGCAAGAGACGAAGGCCGGAAACGGACGGGCCTAACCGTGAGAATATTCGAGGGCTCGCGTACTGTGATCATCGGCCCGTTGACCGGTTCATGACCCAGAGTCGCCGACTATCTCAGATTCCGCTGGTGCTCACTGGTGTAGAGGATGACTGACCACGATTCCTCAGGCGTCTACCAAGGAGCCCACCGTGGTGCCAACCCCTCATGACAAGGCAGCATCACGGATCACGGAAGCAGCTGCTGGCCTGACCGAGGCACCAAGGGAATCCATGATGCCAGACATCTCTGCAATACTACCTCCCGTCCTTAAGCAACTCGTGCCGAGGCTTACAAAACGGCTACGTCGTCTTCTTGCAGAACGTCGCGCAAGTCGATCAACGGAGAATACACAAACTACTTTCGTCGACGAGATCTTGACCGAGACGATTAACAGACTTCAGAACGGGGAGTCAGGCCAATCATTCCTAGCGACGCTTCTAACGCAAGCGGAACGTTCACTGATATTCTCCACCTGCTACAAACGCGAAACATACCGAAGCTGGATCAGCAACTCCGCAGTCACCAACGCGCTCAAACGCATTGCTATGGCGCGGATCATGAACGAAGAAAGCGAGCGAGAGCAAGATCGTGCTTACTTGTTAGAAAGCTATTCAGATTACGTCTTGGAGCTGGATCCTTCACCGAAAGACGCAATCGAAAGCACGATCAACATTATGGTTAGTTCATATAGGGCATCAATTCCGTCCGATCTAACCCCGATTGCTGGCCTCTTAACACACAACCATGAATCAACAACTCGGAATATCAGCAACCTCAAAGAGACGATCAATACTAGACTCCTAGATCCGATCACAGAAGCCTCGCACTCATCCGAAGCAGAAAAACTTCTCAACCGTATTAAACGAACGCGATCGATCGATGTGGCCCAATCTAGAGACCGTCTAAGGGAGCTATACTTTCAAATCAACAAAGGGAATCTGTCGCATGCAGACGACTCAACTAAACGCGATGTCTACTACTGGACCGCCCGTCTCTGTGCTACCGATTCTGGGACGATCGAAATCTCGAAAGAAGCGAGACAGATGTTGGATGATTGTGATCCAGACGCAGACCTCTCCATCATTGATGCTTTACTGGCGGACTCAGATGGCAAAGTTGACGACGCGCTCATAATAACCCGTGACATCGACAAGCCAGACCATCGAACCGTCACATTTTCGATACTGGCATCGAATCGCGGCGAGGCCGAAGCTCTCAAATGGTACAGGTCCAGTCAAGACTCCGCCCGCGCAGACTTTTTCACGCCCATCGGATGGCGCAACTGGGCACTAGCGTTGGCGAACACAGGCAACTGGCAGCAAGCCATTGAACAACTTGCTGCGATACGCTCCTCTTACCGAGACGATCCAGCTCTGGATTTAGTGGAAGGAACCCTCAACGCCGCAATGCTTCTGCCTGCCGAGGTAAGGCCGCTTGCTCTTGAGACAATCCCCCTATACCAAGGCATAGATCAGACGCTTGGAACCGATTTAGCAGCTTACCATGCGCGGGCTCGAAGCCGCTTTATTGCTGTACGTGTTTTTGCTAAACAAGTCGGCAATCGTGACCTAGAGACCAACATGGACAGCTGGATCCAGTGGCTAGACCTGATGGATCCTGATCCTCGAATTTCAACGAGAGCGAGAGCGTCAGTGACTCAGAGAATGAAACAGCCTGAAACCCTAACAAATTTGATTCACTTCGCGTGGGCATTCAATATACCATATGATTCTACATTTGTACGAACTCAGCTCAATCACCGAAAGACTTACGGTGGTCTAAGACCGGAAGAGCTAATAGTAGAGTATATATTGACAAGAGAACAACCGGATGCAAGAGCCACGATTTCATTTATGGAAAAACACCACGATGTCCTTGCGAAGATTATCGGTGAACCCATTTTTGCAGTAGAGTACATCTCTAGCTTGATCAATGATTCTCAAGCTGACCGTGCCCGGACAGCATTATCGAAGTATCAGGCATATCTCAACGAAAACGAGACGACACGGCTGCAAACTAGAATCAATGCCCTTGGAGGGATTGACCCTCGTTCAGCTCTTGAGGAACTCTATAGAAAATCAAAGAGCCTGATTGATCTCCAAAATCTGGTCGGTCATCTAGAAACTGTCGAAGATTGGGTAGCGCTACTCCCCCTTTCGTCTAAGCTGATACGGATGCATAAGACGCAGAACCACGCGATTATATACCTTCGAACACTAGCGAATCAACAGCAACCGAAACATCTAGAGATCGTCGATTTTTTGGGTGAACATCCAGATCTTGGTAACAACAGGCGCGACATTCAATTCCTAGGCGCGTGGTCCCTATTTAGACTTGGGAGGTTCTCGGAATCTCGGAAGGTAATTGAGACGCTGGTTGCCGATCAGGTGGTTGACTCCGAATTCAGGTTGGCCGCGGAACTCGTTCTATGCGAGGGGTCTTGGGAGGAACTTCCACTAATCGTTGAGAGAGAGTGGACTCGGCGACACCAACATTCGGCGGAGACTCTAATGGTTCTTGCCACCCTGTCCAGTGACAGCCAGCTATCTGGAGATCGCGCGATTGAACTAGCACGACTAGCTGTTGATAAGGCTCCCAACGATGCTCGGCTCCACGCGAATGCATACTGGATTTGCTTTCAGCTCGGTCGAGACGAAGCTGCCAATCCCGACTGGCTTGCCCAAGCGGCTGAGTACTCTACTCCCGATGAGGGCCCGATATGGAGCGTCAATCTTGACACCCTGGCAAATGAATGGATTCCCAAGAGACAGCAATACTTACAAGACGTCACGGACGAGCTTTTTGCTGGAAAGATTCCAATAGCAGCCGCCGCTCGAATGTTTGGTACATCCCTGGTGCGATTGTTTATCCAAGTTCCGGCCCAAAATGCCGAGACCAGCGATGCCCGGCGTCAGGTTCCGGTCCCAACGGTTGCTTCAAATAGAGTGGCGGTAGATATTGATCCGGATTCTATTGTTGGCTTTGACATCACTACAGTTTTGAGCCTAGAATATCTCGGTCTGCTGGAGACGACTCTTGACATCGTTAGTCATGCAAAGTTCTCTCCAGATGTGCTTTGGTGGCTGTTTCAAGAGCAGAGAGAGTGCCGGTTTCATCAGCCGTCTCGAATTAGAAACGCCGAGCAGCTGTGCAGACTGGTGCACCGCGGAAGGCTTGGTGTGATCAAGCCAGAAGCCCCCGCGTCTGACAGCTCTTCCCATGGGGCAGACGTTTCATTTGAGCGTTTACTTGGCCTTGCTCGCGGTGACGGTGGAATTGTGGTCTCGGTCTTCCCGCTGTACAAACGTGGATCTCTTATGAGTGAGGAGGTTAATCTTGGTGATGACCAATGTCGGGTGATATCGACCGTAGATTTTTGCGATGTACTAAAGCGGAACGGAATGATCGAGGTGAGCGAGTACGATCGAGCGACAGCATTCTTGCGTAGTCAGCGGCAAGAAAGCACCACTCCAGATCCAATTGTGGATTTGAGTAGACCCATTTACCTTGATCGTCTAGCACTATCGTATTTTCAATCCGTGAATGTTCTGGCGTCGATTGCTGCAAGGCCCCTCGATATTCGAATTCATCATGACTTGTTGGAAGAGATGGAAGTACTCATCGATGCCGAGCAATCTGGCGATGAGTTGTTGGGTAAGATCGACCGTATTGTTACCGCCATCCGTTCCGCTGTCCAAGCCGGCAAGGCGTCCTTCCTGTCATTTGATGACGACGCGGATAACATCGAGGTTGCCAATCACACTCAATTCTCCTCTACCGCAGCATTGCTGAAGGCGGGTGGTAGCTGTGATGTCATCTGTATTGATGATAAATCCGTCAACAAGCATTCGACAGTTTCCTATGATGACGGCAAGATTGTTGGTCTTGGCTGTGTCTTAGACATCCTCCGCCTATTGTCGTCACAGGGTGCTATCAGCTCATCGGAACATTGGGTGGCTCGACATAGGCTTCGTCGAGGCGGCTACTCGGTTGTGCCGCCAAACACTGAGGAACTAGTGTATTGGCTTCAATCGAGCAAACCGCACGAGGGACAATTGGTCGCGAGTGTAGAATTGAATACTATTAGTCATAGTTTTGCACGAATAGACAGCGTTGGGTTGCTCGGTTCAACGTTAGAGGCAGGCGAGTTCGAAGGCCTATCGATTGTTGCGTTTCGGACGATCTATGGGATTTGGGAAAACACAGGAATCGATGTCATCAGAGCACGTTCCTACTGCGACTGGATATGGCAAAACTGTTGCATGCAGTTCTTAGCCTCGAGTGCAATCGAGGGTGGATCAGTAGCTGACATTACGACTGCTAGGAATAGTATCTTAGTGAGCAGGATCGCACGGACCATATTCCCAATGAACATTGCCTCTGGAGATCGAACCGCAGCGTACAAGGATTGGTTGAGCACAACAGTATTTGGCCCCTTCTCTCCCGCGAACAGTCAGATCATCGATCAGGCTGTTCGCGTAACCTGGCGCGCGATCAAATCGCTCGAAGGAGATCGATTCATCTACGCACGAATGTTCTTAGATGCCTTACCTAGGTCGTTGCACAAGATTGCGATCGGGGAAGATATAGAATTCTCAGCGGCAGCCGGTGTCGCGACCATTGGTGTCCTAGTATTCCGTGGTGGAGTAAAGATACATGATCGAGCACTATTTGCGGCATCCCGTCAGGCTTTCGAACGGCGATCATTGCAGGCAGATATCGACTCTGACGGTGTCGCTCATTCGTTGAAGGTGCTCGACGATAGATCTGGGATCGTAGTACTTATTAGCGGCGCTAGAGGAAAATCTTTCAAGGTACAGATTCCAGCGTTGATGCTGCTTTCGCCGGAGCGTGAAGAACGTCTAATAGCATTTCGCCAGTTGTCTCAACTGGTGGGCGCGACATCGCCGGAGATTCGTGGATTGGCTCAGAGTATTGGTTCGACCGTAGTCTCAGACGACGTGCTGTCAAGAGTCAATAGAGAAATGGCTCACGGCGTGGCTGAGACACACCGTAGACTCAGAGACAAGGTCCGCACCAACGAGGTCACAACGACAAAGGACTTGGTGCCTAGCGATATTTGTTACTTTGATCGATTCTGCGGCCCGGACCCCAATGATTCGAGCCTCGAAGAGTACTTTGGGGTTGTGCTTGCCACTTATCGGCGAAACCTCGTCAAGTACGATACTTCCTCGGCACTTGACGTGTGCTGCTTCGGATGCCTGAGGAATGATCTGTTGCCCGGGCGTTGGTTCGACGACGTTGATGATGATGCCCTATGGAGTTTCTTGTTGTCGGGTAAGTACGAGAATAGCCCGTTCTCGCTGTTGGCAGCCTTGGATATCGCGTTGTATCGGCAATCAGATCCTCGGTTCTTTGCATTCGCCGGGAGAGCGGTACTCAAGCTGTCGGATCGACAATTCGGTTCTAAGGGGGAATTTGACATATATTCTATTCTCAATGCGGGATTTGAATTCGCCTTCGGCCAGATTTGCCACTTGGAGGGCAGTTCCGAGCGACCTGGCTTTTGGAGAAGAATGTGCGCATGGATGCAGACGGAATTGATCATTGGTACTATTTGCAATCTCGATGTTGAGATCGATTGGGAATTGCTTCAGGAGTCGTGGCGGAAAGCCAGCGCCCCTGGCGTAACGTACAGGGTCTTGGCGGACCAAAGGTTAGAACCGATGTATTCTTCTCACCGTCCTACCTCGGAGTCCTTGTATCAAGGAGTCATTGATCGACTGGTTGAGCTTCAGAGGCGGCATGAGCGGGAGGGTCGGCTTGTTCCTCGCTCGGAGTGTATTGATCTTGCTCGACGGACAGTTGCTGGAGAGGCCGGTCGTGGTGCAGTAGGGCTCTTTGAGGGCCATAAGAGCCCTACTGCACCCATCCCTCGAGAAGTGGCGGAGATGTTATGCGACGAAGACAATATTCCCCGACCGCGAGTGTGGGCGGCCGTCTCTCATTCTTTCCGACTAGAGCGATTCGGGTTGGAGCGCGTATTTCGTGCGATTCGAGTGATTTCCCGGAGACCTCCGACGGCCGACCTGGACACTGTTCTCGATTCGCTCAGATATTTTGCAGTAGTAGCAGCGGTTTGTCGAAATCAACAGTTAGCTGAGGCCATTGCTGATGCGGTATCAGAGATTGTTTCGTCGAGCGTTCAACCTCAGCAGATTCCTTCAGTCGTTGCGGTCACACTACACGCTGGAGCCGCAATTGAGGATCACGATCGTTGGGTCAGGTGGATAGATGATAAGTTGACTAGGATTGCACGTGAACTACCAGCAGAGCCCGAGGGAACAATCGCTGAGTTTATGTCTCAACTCGAATTGATCGGTATGATGTTGCCCACCAGTTCTTGGTTCCACCTTCGCGCGAGATGCATTGCTTTGGCAGGCAGGTAGGACTGCCAAAGAACCAATGCGTTTTGCAGTTCGGAACATGGCTTGCCGGTTGCTTCGCTCTGGAGTGACAGGTGACTGGACGGACGCCAAGTCCTTTTCGTCGATTCCGATTCAGCCCCGACTTGCGCCTTCTGTACGCGTCGAGGGTGTCCTAGTTGTAGCTGTGCTCCCGCACTTACTACTGAGACAGTGGCACGGGCTTCGTCTTGGAAGGGTTTTCGCGGTTCCGACCTTGCCGGGGAGAGTGTGGGAGCGTGGCTCAGCGGAGAATCCCGAGACTAGGCGCGGACTCGCCCCCATCTCTTCGCCTAGCCCCTAGGCGATCCATTCGCAATTCCGACTGGCAAGCATAGCAGGTGAGGCAAAACGGGAGTTCTACCGGGTGTCCGCGGCACGCCGAAACCGTGCCCCAAGGGTATCCCAGCCTAGACCCTCACGGAGCGCTATCTATTGCTGTCAGCAGGCGTTTCGTCTCGGCGTAGAGATAGAGCTCGTCGTCCTGGGTAATGAGGCGGGCATGCATTGTGCAGACACGGATCGGATACAGCCTCTGGAATGACTCTTGGACCAAGGTCCGCCGTTTGAAGACCGCCGCGAACGCCTGTTTCCAGTTGTCCCCGCGGACTATGATCTTCTCGTAGTCGGTAAAGTCCGCGTAGGCTAAGAGCGGGCGCTCGGGCTCGCCGGTGTCGCGCGCCTTGAGTTCCTTGTGGCGCCATTCCTCCCGGATAGAGCCGGGAACCTGCCACGTGATCCAGTTCTCTCCGAATGCTGCTTGCATCCTCTTGTCGATAAACCTACGGATCTGCGTCTCGAAACGCTGCAGGCGGTCGTGGGCAGCGTTGGTGCGCGCGAACCCCGTTTCCTCATCCCCCTCGTCGCGGCCGGACTGACAGTAGTAACGGGCGACGAAGGGCGGTGGGGCGCTCTTGAGTCCGGCAATGGTGACGCTCTGGTCGAAGGCGATGACAGGAAAGTCGGTCAAGGCCGGGTCAAGGCCACGCTCGACGTAAAAGTCCGTGCGAGCAAGCGGGTCGGTGAAGATCGCGGAGGGCCACTCGATCCTGTCACGCCAGTCACCGAGGGCGAGTCGCAGACGGTCAGCGGCTTGGGTGTCAAAAGCTGGCGAAGCAAGCAATTGGCGGCCGATGCCTTGAAGCTCGCAAAACGCTGAGAAGGAGCGAACCGTGTCCTGAATGTCGAGCCAAGGAGTGGTCATCGCTGCGATCGCGCTCCGAAGCTCCGTCGAGTAGTTCCGATTCCAGTCAAGCGCGTTCGCACGGGCTTCGGTCTCCGAAGAACAAAGGAGCATGGCCGCTTCCTCTAGTCCGAGCAGGCGACGGTGTCTACCATGTTCCGCGATCAGGCTGCGGAGGCGTTCGAATTCCGAGGCGAAGGACGATGCCGCATTGCCGATGCGGCGAACGTCCTCCATGGGACCAAGGAGGGCTCGAAGCACTTCCCGGGAATGGTCGGTCCGTGCAAGGAGATTGGTAGGCTCGGCGGCGGCATGAAGCGCTCTGGAGCCCGCGGATAATGTTTCGACTCCACGGCGCACGGCGTCACGGATTCGATTCAAGCTTTCCTGGGCATCGTCCGCCATGGCTTGTCCTTTGCCCTAGCTGCCACCGACTTGACCGCAACGCTAGGGGTCAAATCGAATGATACCGGAGCTCAAGGCCTGACCGGTGTCGGCCCGCGAGCGGCGTCCCTTACAGGTCATTTCGTCGCGCTGCCTCGTCTCGCCAATCGGCCGCTAGGTCGGGGGCGATTCCAATCCGGAGCCCGGTGCCATTCAGGAAACGGAGGTCGATCTTGTCAACTCCGAGGAGTTCTTGCGCTGTCAGCAAGTATCCATGCCCGAAGCCGAGGTTGGGCGCCATCGTCTCCGGCGCGCTGGGCGACGGGACCGGCGGCTGGCGGCTGAGCCTGGAGGCGGACCGCACGCTGTCGGCGATGAGCCTGCTCGCCGGCCCGGGCGATCGGCCTCGATCCCGACCTTGCGGCGGCCTACCTCGGCCGCTGCCACGCGAAGTCCGAGCTGGGGCTGCACGAGGAGGCCGTCGAGGACAACGACCGTCTCGTCCTCCTCGACCCCGACTCGGCCGCGGCACTCGTGGAGGGATGATCCGGCACGCCCGGAACCGCCACTTCGATGGGATGGGACCTGCGCCGGGCCGTCGACCCAGCCGCCCCATCGTGACTGATCGCAAGGGGACCCGCGATGCCGATGCGGACCGGGATCGCCCCAACGGCGATCCCGGCATTCGCCGTCCGTCGGGTCCTCTGAGCACGACCACGTCTGCCGCCCGGCAGACGACCTCGTTTTGGGAGAGGATCCGGTCTTCGGTTTCAAGGATTCGCCGCTGCAGCCGACCCGACGCGTAGATCTACGCTCCGGCGGCGAGCTGCGGCAGCAGTTCCGCGCCATCCTCGATCACGAGATCGTGTCCAGATTCCCAGCACGCCAGCGTCAGCGGCTCGCCGCCCCCGACCGGAACCGTCTCCCGGAGGTAATAGGCGGCCGCAATGGCCAGCGGAACCGAGAGCGTGCCGGCGGCGGCGCCACGCACACGGGCGTCCGCGGCGGCGTAGGTGAGCAAGTCGACCCGATCGATGGCGAAAGGCATGTCCCGGAGTCTGTCCGCGAGCGCCGAATGCGCCAAGCCCCGGGCCGCGCTAACGGCTCGGTCCCCCCACGTTTCTGGGGAAGAGCCGGCCGAAGCCGGGCTGCTCCGGCAGGTGCCGGACCGGCGGCGCCTTCTCCGGGACCGCTTCCCGCTTCCGCTCGACAGCCGGATCCGCCTTCCGCTGCGGTCCTTTCTCCCGCGTCCGGTCCAGCAGGTAGTCGCTCATCACCTGCGCATCCTGGGAGGCCCGGTAGATCTCCCGCGGGTCGTCCTTGAGCGCCTGCACCCAGTAGCCCACGTAGGCTGCGTGCCGTGACGGGTCATGCCCCAGCTGCAGCCGGTCCCCCGTGATCATCGAGCTGATCTCCGCCCGCAGCTCCTCCCGGGCGTATTGGAGCGAGGAGCAGCCCTCCCGGATCCCCTCCACCAGAGTCGCTCTGTTCAGCCGGTCCGGGTGGCCCGTCCAGTGCCCCAGCTCGTGCAGGGCCGACTGGTAGTAGGTCGCCCCGTTCGGGAACTGCTCCTTGAGCGGCAGGACGATGCGGTCGCGGCCCAGGTCGTAGT
>MKWU01005250.1_pt1 | contig 14289 bp, 11 predicted proteins | sample 809101 | NCBI WGS metagenome assembly MKWU01 (sample SAMN05860141, study PRJNA318959) | sponge metagenome | host: Aplysina aerophoba | place: Slovenia: Piran, Adriatic Sea, Gulf of Piran | collected 2013-05-07 | reverse complement strand
AGAAAAATGTTCCGCTGTTCTGGAGAAAGCGGCTGGCTTCGCGAGACGAGACGTGCATATATACGGTCCTGTAACAAAATGGCGGCATTGGGGTATGCTTATACATTGAGGAAGCAAACTTTGTGTTCCCGCAAACGCTGCATTAGTCGGAATGCCACCAGCGTTCATTTCTTAGATGTTCAGATACCTCCACGCGTCCTCGTATGACTGGGACCCGTAGGAGTCCTGTGCCAAGCGCTAGAAGCGCGCAAAAATTCGGTGGAAGAAGAATATGAAAAGGTGAATATGGGGTAACACCGACTACAACGCTGTCCCTTCACGCGAACTCCAGGTTGCATTCGGGAACATTGTCGCTCTTCGCACCTTGAAACAAGCCTATCCATGGCCTTGAATTGGTACAGTTCGCCACCCTTTCGCCAGTTTTGCCGACGTGCACTAATACATTGGATAGGATCCGCCATTTTGAAACAGGGACATTCCTAAATAGACATCACTACCGTGACATCTGATATATGTGAGCGGATTTGCAAAAAGGGACCATTTGGGGCTATGTAAACATGTTAGTACTGGGGTAAACACGCATAAAATCGAGATTTCATGCAAATGCGGATAATTGCATCATTAGAGTCTGTGACGTATCCCCTACCTTCTGGCCAAGTTTGAAACCTGTAGTCCTTTCCTGTGTCTCAAACGAGGAACGAACATTTTTAATGCCGTGGTCACGTTGTTGGTTTACAGACTATACCGGAAGTGTAACACAGGGGAAAGCCCAAAGTAATATTTATTCATTACTTGTTAAGTGTATTCATAATCTTCATGACATTATTCATTAGACTATGATCGTACTGAAAGAAGTTGCGGGCTGAGCCTGCAACCCACTTCTGCTTCGTTGTATAACTTTTGCGTTCATCGTACCGTCTCTCAGTTTGAGCGCTTCAACAGCTGCAACCCTTCCACGATGTCTACAAGTGCTATAGACGCAGCAAAAGCGGCCAATACACTGTTGAACTTCAGCAGAGATGATCACCAGGCCCTTCCTGAAGTCATGGCTGACTATTTCACTTCACCTGTTGAAGGCAGAGACTCTGAAAGAGATGAAGATGGCACTACCTACGACCAACGAGCTGTTAGCACAAGCTTACGTAGCTTGCGCTAACAGTGCAGTTCAGTGGCATCATGCTGTAGTGAGTTTTCGAGCCGTACTTCTGTTCGCGTCTATTTTAAAGCCAATACGGCATGACACTACTCATAGAAGAATATTGGGGAGGCACTAGAAGACCATTGGATTCCGAAGGAGGACGTGAGTGAGGAAAGTGCAGATAACTTGTTTTTGTCTTGTGCGGCGGCGAGAACGATTGTTCCACACGGCATATGGCCTGTGTTGGCTTGAATAGTTTCAGGAACAACAACTTCACTCTAGGACTAGGTCGTACAAAATGCGAAATAATCTGTATCCCAGACGGCTACAATCACAGGCAGTGACATGACTCAGAGCTCAGCATTCAGCTGAGAGATATTGTCCTAGCCATGGTTTACTGAGGGTTCAGCTGCAATGTGGATCATTCATGCTACCTGATGCATACACAGACCTTCAGCAACTTGCGATTTCAGCCACTGTCTCGTGCCTTGAGACCCTGAACCTTGACTATCATGTCCATTGTGCACTTGCTGTTGACATACACAGTCATGATCAATTGCAACAGTTGTATCTCAAGCTGTCTGTGGCAAAGCTGGAGAGTTCTTATGATGAGTTAGATTGCTGCTGGACTATCAGGAATCCAAATCAAACAATAAAAGATTATGAAGGAAAATCAAGATTATTGTTCTGATCCAAGCACATGGAAATAAGCCAAATGACGTGTTCTATGTGCCATGCAGTATTGCCACTGTTAGGAATATTTGAAACTGACAAATACAGCAAGGTAACTACATATGAAGCTCTCAAGAAGGGTCAAAGAAGTATACCACCATTAATGCTCACTGTGGAATGTATCAGTACACCAGGTTGCCCTTTGGTGCGTTCTCCACCTCCGCAATCTTCCAAAAAGCTATGGATGAAATCCTCCAAGGTCTGCCAAATTTTATATGCTATTTACACGACATCCTGGTCACAGGTGCCTCAGATCAGGACAGTTGCACAACCTCAAGGAAGTGCTTGCGAGGTTGAGACAGAATGGCATTCATTTGAAGCAGACCAAATGTACTTTTATGCCAGAATCCATCATATACCTAGGGCAGAAAATTGATGTCAACGTAGTGTACGCACTGGCGGACAACGTGGAGACCATCCAACAAGCCCACACACCTAAGGATTTGACGAATCCGCTTGTTTCTGGAGTTCATGGCAAATCTTTCCACTCTGCTGCACCCCCCCCACCTTGGCGGTGGACTGCATCGTATGAAAGCACTTTTCAGTAAGCCAAGGAGCAGCTCTGCTTTGCCCCTGTACTGGTCCACTATGACCCAAAACTCCCACTTTGGTTGGCGGGAGATGGGATTGGAGCTGTCTTGTCCCACAGCTTCCTAGATGGTTTTAAACACTACATTGCTTTCGTGTCCCAAACCTTGCATCCAAATGAACGGAACTATGCGCAAGTGGAAAAGGAGGCCTTGTCACTAGTGTTTGGCATCCAAAAGTTCCATAAATACATCTATGGATGCAAATTCAGTCTACTGACTGACCACAAGCCCCTCACCACCATTTCAGCCCAAAGACTGGAGTACCAGCCCTGGCAGCAGCTCGACTGCAAAGATGTGCCATGTTGCTGTCCACTTACAGCCACAACATTGAATTCCGCCCAACGCAGGCCCACGCCAATACGAACAGACTATCACGGTTGCTGCTTTCCCTCCCCCTTCCCTTAATTATTCATGCATTTTGTTCAGTGTCATGCAAGTTTCTATGCTCTACTAGTCCAAGCCATGCAGGCTAGTCCAGTATCTTGTGTCCTAGCATAGCATAGAAACTTGCATGACACTGAACAAAATGCATGAATAATTATTTCATTATTCATTAATTATATGTTTTTTTTTAATGTTATTCATTACCACACAGCCATAACATCATCCACTGTCACCATCATGCATCACATCATTTGCTGTCACCATCATCTTTATATATGCACAAGTGCTTTCTTGTCATTATTCCCTGATGATGGTAGCTGTATACTACCAAAACGTTGGAAAACAAGTTTCCCAATTGGCTAGTGCTTACAAACCTTCAAGATGTCTGAAATACCTAGCCACTCAGGCCTTTTCAAGAAGACTAACACACTCACGTGCAGATTCTACAAACTCATGGTACTTCTCCACTGGAAAAAGAGGCTCATCTAAGTCCCTGAAGTACTGCTTTAAGACACTGGCAATAGCTGCAATGTCTGTTTTCTTCTTTGCAAGGTGAGGGCCTAGAGGGTCCACACCTGTAAAGGCAGGGAAATATCGCTTTGGTGTGGTATTCATAGTAGATATGCACAGTCATGCTACATAGTACATATGCACAGACAGCTGCAAAACCATAGGACAAACACATTAGTCACTATATTTACATCTACTGAATAGGCTGGCTACAGTACAATGGATATAAAATGTATATATATAAAATGTATATAGGGTAATGGCATTATTAAGTTAACCAACGAGCAACTTTTGTGGAATTTACGAAAATCATCGCCGAACCTTGTTCTATACACGTGAAAAGACTCCTTGTTCAAACTCACTGCTCCTATCAGTACATATAAGCTTTGTCACAATGCTCCTGAACATTTTGTTGCTTATCAGTGGATCATTCAGTTGTGCTGCTGTGAAGCGTCCAACGATGTCGATTCGTTCCTACTTTAAGGTCAAGCAGCGCGATCTGCCCGATGCATGCGGGACATGGTCGCATAGCACTTATATGGCTTCCGCAAACACTGAATTTTCACCTATATACTTTCTTCTATTCCTACAGGTTGCACTTTGTTTCAGTGTTCGCCTTGCAGCTACAATGGCTTTTTCGAAGGTGAAATGTCGGTGCTAACGAATCCGATAATATAACACTAAATAGCGATGTGGAAACGTTTGGAGACTGAGACACAAACTGAGGGCATTACTAAGTGTGCAATCGCCTTGCCAAACCTTTCCATGTGGGGGAAGTTGCTAAAGCAAACACTTGCCAAGTTACATTAAGCGAAGCAATAAATTTAACAATATGGAAATATATCGCACCTTCTAGCTCCACGCTGAAAAGGTGCAGCAACTTCCCCTACACGTAATCGCTAGAATATCTCCTTATGTAACTAAATTCACTTTCGTTGTGTTGAAAACTCTATTGCTCTCTGTCCACACAGCGTTTTTTGCTGTTCCAAGCCGTTTTAGCTAAAATCACATGACATGCGCGTGAACTTCCATATAAAGTATTCCGAAGGATGCTACGTTAAAACGCGTCATAGCTGTGACATATTTTGTTTATCTACTTGTACAAGTATGACTCTCGGACGATCAACAGTTAGTATCGGTTTCAGAAGATATCCAAAAGAGGGCTGACCTGTATTCTTAGTGCAACCGTTGAATGGTGAGATCAATGGTTGCGCTAAGAATACAGGTCGTGTTGACGGACCAGTGACTGCAGCCTGACCACCTCCGCCCTGAGGTGATTAAGCTCAGGCAGGGGTGGTCGGTTGGCTGCAGGGTGGTAGCTTGATGGTAGTTGCTGCGGTGGTGACAGTAGCTCTCACCCCTGCAGAATTGCTTTCTGCAGGGGTGAGAGATGGATATCCGTAGCTTGCGTCCGGGTCACCAATATCGCATGTGAGAGAAGGTGTGATCCCCAGTGAAATAGCATGCAAACCCTGACACGGAGTTAGCAAATGAATTACCAACTGCTGCACTGGCGTAAGGCAGCCAAATGTACACATGCTTAAATACAAAAGGGTACAGGATATGCAAGGCACACACTAATAGAAAGGAAAAGTGAACAGTCAGCAATGTTGGCATTCACATGACAAACACCAGGAGGTACAAACTAAGATAAACTCCATGTGACTTTACATAGATGCCAAAATAGCAAACACTGAAGCCAGTTGAAAGTACAACATTGTGTGTGTGTGTGTGTGTACTGTACACCACATACACAAAAATATGCTAGTCTAGTAGAAAACATTTTACTCCCTATATATATATACACATTCAGATACGCATCAAGCCGTCAGTGTGTGGCTGGAGGTTGCACAATCATTTTCTGGGGCCATGAGTATGTACAATACCGGCTTCATGAGGAATTCATGGAAAGTATTTCAAGACGATAGTAGTTCCGCCCAGCTGAAGTACTGATTCTTGTAAATCGTCAAGTGAACAAGGGGCTTCCAAGCTATAGATATTGACATGAGTGTTATCCTAAGGTGAGGAAGTAATCTAGTATTTCCATGTTAACCCACCACAATGGAGTGGAACAAGTATGTTTAGGATCAAAGATGAGGTGATGTGAATTGTGAAGCTGTTGGTGCTATGTTCCAAGTACGGTACTTGTCACAATAAACTTTCGGTACTATGCTCATACTACGGTTACGGGTACGTCGTAGTACGGGAACGGATGCGGGCTTAGTACGCAACAGGTACGGGCGTAGGAAGGGCACGGGTCCGGGTGTAGTACACTATGGGAACGGACATAGTATGCTACAGGCAAGGATGTAGTATGGGGTCCGTGGAATCACATGATTCTATAGTGTTACCGAACGAAATTCCGACAACGAAAGAGACATTTCACACGTTCGTACGTACATTTGGTTGGCGAAGGTGTTTCAGAGCCAGTTCTAGCTTCCAAAGGTGTGCTCCAAGGATTGCCTGCTGGTGGAGTTGGTTTTCAGGCTTCGTCTTTCACTCAGTTATAAAGATGAGCGCCCGCATAGCTATGAGAGCTACACAGGATGAATCAGTGGATCATTTACTCGTGCATTGGTCTGAGGAAGACTGTACTAGCGTCGTGGCCCTGAAGAACGTGGTCAAACCGTGTCCTCCCAATTTGCACAACCCTTGTGTAATCCAGGCAGGCAAGAAGATCTTCACTGGTGTTGCAGTTCAGATTGGAAGCAAAAGGAGACTGAGTGAGTTACAGAGTGACTTCGTAGATGGATCTTTTGAGATACCAGTGCAACAGAGCGAGAGGCAAGAAAGCAGGAAAAGAAAATGTCGATGAATCAGGTCCAACTCCTAAGACCTGCAAGAAGCCTGGAGCCTTGGAGAGTGGGAAGGAGTCACGCGTTGCTCTAGCGCATGTTAATGGCAATAGTGCGAGCAAGGAAGATGGTGCAAAGTCAAAGGAGAACGAAAACAAGAAGAGAAAAACCGAGAAGGAGTGAAACATCCAGAAACCCACTGGATTAATCTTGGATGAAGCTGACCATGACACTACTTTTACCATTCCACTGGAACTTAAGCACATAATTGTGACTGCAGACATAGCGAAGAGGATGGAAGACTGTATAAAAGAAATGAAAAAGACACTGACAGCAAAATGAAAACCATGAAGGCAGAATGGAAGATATGCAGAGAGATGTGAAGGACTTGAAATGCCAGCTACACATAGCAGAATGTCCCACAGAAAAAGATTTGTGCATGGAAGCAATAGACCTTGAGGGGTCAGTTTTGAAAGAGCCGATGCAGCCCTCCCTATCCTCTGACCTTTTGGCTGATGTATTGCAGCCATTAATTTCCCAACACACTATCCCAGATGCTGTGCAGCCGTCTCTACTTTCTCCTGTCGCATTTTGGCTGATGCATTACAACATCAATCACCACAGTATGCTCCAAGACCGATTCCCGCTGTAAATCCAAAGTTCTGCGAAGTGGAATCAGAAGAAATCTCCAAGTCAGGGCTGAAGAGCCATGGAGAGGTACTTCTCAAGTAACCTGACTTGCAGAGTGAATCCAAGATTGGAATCCTTGCTGTAAAGTTAGCCCGAGAGGCACTGTTTGGTGATGCCATGATGCGTAGGTGCACACCAAGAGGGTGGCAGGACCTACCTGCACTTCCACAGAAGGAGATGAACAGCCCTGTACAAGAACTTTCCCCATTTCTGGAGCTGCCCAGAGGCATTTGAGAAAAAGTGGGCCATTGCCTAGGAAGCCATGCCCAAGCATTCAAGAGACTTAGGAAGAAGTAGACATCACGTACATTGTAACCTGTGTGATGTGTTATAATAATCAGTTAAACAGTGTGCGCAAGATTGCGTGGGTGTGTGAGCATTGTGGTTAACCACACGCATGTCTCTTACGTAATGTAGGTCCTGGTCTGAATGGTTTTCTGTGGGCAAAACAGCAACTATCAAAATGCAGTGGGCGTATGGTGGCCTGTTAGGCCCCAGGAACGCGTTTCAGGAAACTGCCAACTAGTGCAGAGTGAGAGAAACCAGGGCCAAGACTGAAATTGCGACCATCTACTTTATAGCTATGCTGGGGCTAGATCTGAATGTTGCCAGACCTGCGCGCTGTCCGACCAGCCTTGCATAGGCTCCTGCTGTCGCGGTAGGTGAGCGAAAGTGGCTAGTAGGCAGGCTGTGCAGATCTTCTTTCGCCACGATGGTGCAGCTAACTCAGAGCTGCCGTGTTTGGCTGTAGACTTAGGGCCTTGGGGAAGCCTCTGTCCATAAGCAGGGCCGCTCACTGCAGTGCTTCGACAGCGAGGAAGGTAACATCCAACGATAGATCGATCACGACATCACCAGGGATGCATTTCAGGAAACCGCCAACTAGCGCAGAGCGAGAGAAACCAGGGCACAGACTCAAAATGCTTGCCAACCATCTACCTTTATATATATACTGGGCTAGATCTGAATGTTGCCAGACCTGTGCGCTGTCCAACCAGCCTTGCAGTGGCTCCTGCAGTCGCGAGAGGAGAGCGAAAGTGGCTAGTAGGCAGGCTGTGCAGATCTTTCGCCATGATGGCGCAGCTAACTCAGAGCTGTTGTGTTTGGCTGTTTAGAGCCTTGGGCTTGGGGAAGCCTCTCTCCATAAGCAGGGCCGCTCAGTGCAGGTTTTGATAGTGAGGAAGGCAAAATCCAACAATATATATGTGAGGATAGAACTGGGAAACTTCGTGAACAGTTTCATAGCATTAGGAACGCTCAATGAATTGGTAAACATATCAACCCCGAAGATCTTTGTCATTACAGAACGAAGACCTTTGCCTTCGAAGTCTTTAATCAACGATGTGTGAGGAATTTGTATGATTTACATACATGTACCTTGGGTATATAATTGTATGATTTACATACATGTACCTTGGGTATATAATTATACACATATAGCAATACATTTATCAATATGCGCATAATACACTACACAATAAATATTATCATAGTAGAACATGCAAGACTTTCACCACATTCACATAATGTTAGTATCCCGTTGCAGCTCCCTCGCACCAAATCACTTCTGGGATGACCTTCTTCAAATGGGCTATGTACTTTTGACACTTGTCCACAGTCACTGTTGCCCAGAATGCCTTGATTCCTGAAATCAGTGCAGCCTTTGATGTGGGCCTGACTTCCCTCCTAATGTATTCTTTGAGTTCATACCACATGTTCTCAATGGGGTTTAGGTCGGGAGATTCAGGTGGAGTGGGCCACCAGTTGATTCCCTCGTCTTCATAGAATTTCTGCGCTAGCTTCGAACAGTGCTTTGGGTCGTTGTCCTGGACGAAGCGATGTCCATTTGGAAAAGGAGGGACGATCTTAAGATGGAGACAAACAATTGGGCATTCATTTTTCCTTCAAAAATGCAAAGTCTCGATCTGCCACGATGGCTGATTCCTGCCCAGACATGAACTTTTATGGGATGCTTCGGCTTGGGTTTGTAGCGTGGCTCCAATCCACGCTTGTAGCAACATGTGCGGCTATGCGTTTCAATTGCACGTTTGTCTCATCTGTACAGATAACATCTTTGAAGGTCATGTCCTGATTTCCTTGGCCCACTTCAGTCTCTTCTCTTTGTTCACTTCCCTAATCATCTGGCAGTATTTCGTTCCTTTGGCTGTCCTGGCCAGATCACTTCTCCACCGAAGTACAGAAGACAAAGATGCATCAAAGCCCTGAACTACCTTCTTCAGTAGTTTCTGCAGCTCTTTCATCATTATTCTTCGATGATTGCACGTATATTGGGGGTCCCCTTCGTAGCTTGGCCAGTTCCAGGAACACGGGCTATGTTGCCAGTCTCTTTGTAGCGCTAAAGGAACTTTGCAACGCCGACTCCGCTTGCCGTATACCCTTCTTCGTCCAAACAACGAACGATTTGCATGCTGTTCTTTTTAGAATGGTAGTAAAAGAGAATCCTCTGCTTGACATAATTGAAGTAAACCATCCTCTGAGACACTGAAAAGACGCAACACTAGTTGAATACTGTAAAACACTGTAGAACTGATTACTAATACCTCGCAAGACTCGTACGGGTTTCGGCGGGCCTCTGACATTCCGCACGGTTAGGCACCCACTGTGCTACGGATGGGTACGGGTACGGACGTAGCATGCATACGTACGTATGCATAGTATTCGTACGGGCGTCTAATGGGTACGGGTACGGGCGTAGTGCGGCCGTAGAACCGAAACTTTATTGTGACAAGTACCGTAGGACAACTGTGAACACTGTATAAATGAACTTTGCAGTGTTGCTCCAGTAGGCTGTACAGAAGGTTAAATACCACATGGACTTTAATTTTCGCGGTACTAAACTTTAGCGGATTGAGAATTTTTGCGTTTTTCGCATTCATATTTTCGCGATGCGCGTCCCACAATATTATAGTAAATATATAGACTATATATCTGTATTAATATGTGCTTCATTCACATATAAGCCATATAACGAAGCATGTCTGGGCTGCGCGAAGAGTCGGAGTAGATATAGCAAGGCAATGACGCCGTTCCGTGCCACTCTGCATACTTGTCCTAGTCGAATAATCCTTCTTATTCAGCCTATTCCAACTTCCTCTGTAAGGTCTGCGTAGAAACCAACAGCGGGTAAGTGTTAATCGCTGTTCAGAGTTACAGAGATGTGCGAAAATTGTCGATTCTAAAATCCCTCAAAGGATGTCGAGAGTTACATTCGTTGATTTCATGTTTATGGGACAGTGTGGAAGCCTTGTATTGGAGAGCTGCAGTCGTGAAGGAGGCAATAGAGAAGATCCTTTTGCAGTTGTTGCTCAGAAATCTAGTGCAACGGTCAGTCATGTGCCAAGGAGAATCTCGTGTGTCTGCTCACTCTTCCTGCGACGGAGTTTTGTCAGGTTAATTCATCATCCACAGAGTGGAGGATTCCAGGCAGCGACGAAATTACTCACCAGAGAGGCGATTCAACACTACGCCACACCAGTGTTCACTACGCTCTAACCACGGTAGACATTTTGTAGAATTATGAAGTCACTGTTTATCAAAATGGACGTCCTTCGGTATCCAGTAAGCGCTGGTCTAAATTTTCGCGAGGCTAAACTTTCGTGGATGGCTTTTGAACTGCGAAAACTGTGAAAGTTTAGTACCGCAAAAATTGAGGTCCATATGGTACCACTCATAAGCCAATCCTTTACCACTACATACTACTAAGTTGTCTTTTCTGGTGTAAGAAGCTAATCGGCTAATTGGATAGGTGATAGGTGTTAATCAACCAATATATGCTTATATCTTTATGCTCCATTGGAAGATATTGAATTAAAGACAGACTACATTTCACGCCACTAATGGGTAAGGGATTAAAGGACACTGGAACTGACATTACAAAAACATAATAAGGTTGGGGCATGGTGACAGTGCACAGTCTGGTTTTAGCCTTTGTTGAAGTTATTCTGACAAAATATTCGTAATGACGAACATCATGAATCACATCATCTCACGCAATAAACCTCAATATGCTCGTTACGACACTGTCTCTGAATCTGGCTTGGTCATCTTCTTTGGACAATTCCAGAGTATGTTGTCGAATCTGACTTGATCTACTTAGGCCAAATCTTCATTCAGCGCAAGAAGTGAATTCCTTTATCATGGCAGGATAAGTCTTCTAAAGGCTCCAAAACACGTATTCTTTGTATCGGCAATGGGGGCCCTAAGCTCGAACTACTTGCTAGTAATAGAGCCCACATTTGTCATGCCGTATAGCATCACTCTAAATCCTAGAATGACCCCAAGATGCACCACACACAGTTTTCATGAATGCATCAGGGTTTTAGATACAAACCAAGACCGCTGTTCTTAAACATCCACACTCATTGGAAAGTTGGCAATTGCATGGGAAGGTGCATTAAGTAGGTAAGTGTTTGGATGTTTGCACAGGATAGATCGAGCCTTGCAGTTACGCAGCTTCATGCACTGTAGCCGCGTTCACACGACCATTTAAGCGCGCTCCTAAGTACGATTAGATTAAACGCGCTTATATCCTGGTGCGTTTACACGAAACATTTTGAGGAAGTATTATTTGCGTTTTGATCGTGTTTTCGTCACTCTTGGAGGAAGATGGACTATCGCTGAATTGTTATCTACGTTCTGCTACTTATTTGTTCGCTTCCATGCTGTGTCTGCGAAAGATCCAGGGTGCGAGAGAGCGTTGCATAATGGTTTTTCGACGATTTGAAGCTCAGCAGCCTTTTTATTTTGTAATCTTTTTGAGTGCTGTTATCTGCGCACTTACTGGTGGACAGAAGTGTTTGGAGCCACGAGAAAGCAGCACTTGGTGGGAGAGGATCGTGAACCAAAGCTTTGATGAAGGGGACTGGCTTGAGAGTTTCAGGATGTCAAGAAGCACGTTTTTATATCTGTGCAGAATTGAAGTCTTTGGAGAAAAGGGACACAGTTATGAGAAGAGCTATACCTTTGGAGCAGAGTCGCAATAGCTCTCTGGAGACTAGCTACAAATGGTGACTACAGCACAATTGCTCACTTGTTTGGTGTCTTCAGAGCATCTGTTTACCTTATTGTACGGGATGTCTGTGATGCCATTGTGCAAGTGTTGCTGCCAAAGTACATTCAGACCCCTCATGGTGAGCGTTTGCAAAGCATAGTTGATGGTTTCGCCAGTAAGTGGGGGTTTCCCCAGTGTGTTGGTGCTATAGATGGGTCCCATATCCCCATCGTGTCACCATTGGACTGCCCAGCTGACTAATATAATCGGAAAGGGTTCCATTTAATCATCCTACAAGCTGTAGTGGACCATGAGTATCGTTTTTGGAACATCAATGTTGGCTGGCCAGGGAGGGTACACGATGCTTGTGTATTTACTAACTCAGAGTTATCTGAAAAGGCCCAAGTGGGTACTTTGCTGCCATCCTCCCCCAGCTCAATTCATGGTGTTAATGTACCATTGGTCATACTGGCAGACCCCGCCTATCCCCTGCTGCCTTGTGTGCAGCATGGTAATTTATCAGTTGCAGCAAAGAATTTTAACTGTAGATTGAGAAGAGCAAGAATGGTGGTGGAGAATGCCTTGGTCGTCTTAAGGGTTGCTGGCGTTGCCTCTTGAAAAGAAATGATGCAGCTACAGAAGATGTCCCAACCATCATCTCGGTATGCTGTGTACTCACAACATTTGTGAAGTGCACAAGGAGAAATTTGATGAGACGTGGATGGAAGAGCTTGCATCGGGTGTAAATGCTTCGGGCCCGACTCAAAACACATTGACCAACTCAAATGCAGAGAGCATAAGAACTGCTCTCTGTAATTATATCAACTCCGAAGAAGGCTACATACAACGGCTGTTATGCATATGTAAACAGCATGCTATTGTACCCCAAAGTAGTAAGTTAATAAGTAGTTGTAGGATAGGTGTTCTAGTTATTGATTGAATTGTAAGTGCTTGTGAGTGCATCTGGCGGTGGCTGAGGTACTGGAGGCGGCGGATAATACAGCAATGGCGGGGGGGGCGGCCGGGCAATTAAACATCATTTGGCCTTAAGTTTGCACCAGCCTGAGTTCATGATCCCTGTCATCCTTGTGCATCTTCTCCAGCAATTCAATCGCCCTCTTCTGCCTGTCATCAATCATGATGTTCTAAAAACCTTTCAGTCACCCCACTCAGTGCCTTTTCCAAAGCATTGAGATGAGGTCGCTTGCTTCTAGAGGCTGGTTGAGAGGTGGCTGGTCTAGTCTGCCCAGACAAAGTCGCTGTTGCTTCCTCCCTCTGGTCCACTACTGGCATTTCTTCTTTGACATCAGGTGTGTCTGTACGCACATTTATGCCAGTGTCAAGGGACTGGGGTGTGGTTGGCTGGGAGAGTGTACTCTCGAAAAGGTGAGGGCTCGCATGTTCGCCAGTTACACTGTCGTCTTGAGATGGTGAGCCTGGTGCTGGGGAGGGCATGGAAGGTGGTGTGAAGTGCGTTGTGTCTATTACGTTCCTAGGTCCAGTAGATGGCCTGTCCCCAAGAACATCATCCATTAGGTCGTAGTAAGGCCAATTGGAACGATCGTGTCCACTCCTATTATGGCCATCTTTCAAATCTTTGTAGTACTGCTTCAAATCTTTTGTCTTGTCCTTAAACTGCTTCAACTTTCTGTCGAAGCCAGCAGCTCAAAGTCGTTCAGCGACATCGCCCCAGATGTCATCAGTCCTCGAAGCACCATCTAGCTGCGACTGAACAGCGCTGTCTGACCAGATACAAGTAGGGGCCAATATATTTTCGGGGGGCCACGTTTGCCCTCTCGAAGACGCCATCCGCAGATATATGGCGCGCAGTCGAAGCCCGTTTTGCGAAAGCACTCTGTGTTTGTGTCTAGGCAAGAGCCGGAAGTGGAAGGGAGATAAAGAAAATGGCGGTTGGTCGCGAAGGAAAAACCGGAAATGGAACAACACTAAGATGGGCGATCTCAACCCGCAGAGGACACTCTCGGAATTGTTCTTTGTAATTCCTGAGCGTTTGGCGTCAATTCATAGTTTTGTCGTTTGCCGCGAACAAACAAACAAACAAACAAACACTTTCAATTATATATATAGATATACCACCACCACACAGTGCAAGTTGCCCGAATGCAAGTGCAGTATTTGCACCAGTGGGTGGATGAAAAAGCACCACCAGTGCAAGTGGACTATCTGCGCTAGTGGCTGCAGGATAAAGTACCACCAGCGCAAGTTGTAACTAGTGACAACTACCACCTGTGCAAGTGGAATGGTTGCACTAGTTGAAAGAAGGGAAACACCATACGTGCAAGGTGCAAAGGTCAGGGTACAGATGCAAAGGTCAGGAGACAAGGTGCAAAGGTCAGGGCCAGCATCAGCGCTAGTCGGTGTGGGATGCAGCAACAACATGTAAGTACAACCACCACCACCAGCGACCGGATAGGACCA
>MKWU01005246.1_pt1 | contig 14305 bp, 10 predicted proteins | sample 809101 | NCBI WGS metagenome assembly MKWU01 (sample SAMN05860141, study PRJNA318959) | sponge metagenome | host: Aplysina aerophoba | place: Slovenia: Piran, Adriatic Sea, Gulf of Piran | collected 2013-05-07 | reverse complement strand
GACTTCTGCCTGCCGCAGCAGGCTCACAATCTCCTCCGGCTTGTAACGTTTCCTGGCCATCCTCGGTCCTCCTCTTTCCATAACCTAAGGGTGGACCAATTCAATGGGGGAGGATCAAGGGCGGAGAATAGTCGGAATAGGCGCAGCGGTCGTTGTTGCTCGAGGGAGGGACCACGGACAACGGCCGGCGCGCTAACGCCACGTATTCAACGGAATTTGAAAGGAGTTAGAAGTGATGAAAGCAGCTCCAATATTGGTGAAAGATTTCGAGAGTATCGCGTTCCCAACCTTCTGCCGGGAGGGGAGCGGAGACGTTTCCCTCCCGGGCTCCGTGTCCTGAACTCGGCACGGATTTCGCTCGAACGCGCGGTCATGGCCTCTCCCTCCCATCCGTCAGACGCTGCGGCCGCGGCGGCGGCCCAGCCATACCCGACGGCCCCGGCGGGCCGCGCCCGTCAAGGGACCCGTCGCGAGCCGGACGCCCCGCGCCCGCGCGGAGCAGCCACTGCGGACCCATTGCCCGTTTCTACGGATCCAGCCCAGCCCGCGACATTCTCGGCGGCATCCATGGGTCCGAAGACCGACACCAAAGGCGCGACCTCTCCCGACGAGTGGCGCGCCGACTTCGTTACCTGCGGTCCGCCTGCTCCCGCCGCAAACTCCGAAATCGACATACCGCCCGTGCCGGGCGACGGGCAGGACATGAGCGGGACCGACGGCGACGATGGAGCGGCTGACTTGACCGAAGCGAACGCGTTCCGTTTCGAGGCCGCGCTCCTCGATGGGATTGCGGATGCTCCCTCCGTCATGTCCGACATGGTCTCAGGACGCGGCACCACGGACAGGAGGCCGCGCAGCGACGCGATTCCCGCAGACGTCATCGTGTTGCCCGCTCCTACCAACGCGGCGGAGGCCGGCGACGGAGCCGATTCGGACGGCGCGCTCTCCGGAGGAACGAGGGGCATCTCATCGGACGTCTCCGGACCGTTCGCCACGCTCACGGAGGAGGCTGCTCCGGAACACGACGATGCGCCCGACCGTGCCGGCCCGAACGGGAGGGGTGCCGGGGCAGCCGCTGACCTTGACGACGCGGATTCGGGCGGTGGCACCGGCTCTCTTGCCGCGTCGCCCCTGGAGAGCGATCCCGACCTCGAGGCCTCCTCCCTCGACCGGATCGTCGATAAGCTGTCCGACCCGTCCACGTGGGTCGAAGGTCCCACGACGGACTTGGCGGCCCAACCGGGCGATGCGTCATCCGTCCACAGGACCGTATCGCCCCGCGCGACCGACTCTCACGGCCCTGAGAGCTCGGCCGATGCCGGGCGGCCGCCCGGCGAGGACTCCGAACCGACCGTCATCGCCTTGCCGGACCTCAGCGGCGACGCGGTGACCGACATTGACGACGGATACCTCCGGCAGCTTGCGGGCGCACCGGCCGTCTCGTCCGACCGGAACAATTCGGACGAGTCCGAGTTCGACGACCTCTCCGCGCACGACGCCCCGTCTCACCCGGATCGGGCTGCGGCGAGGACCGTGGACGGGAGTCCACGTGCGGATCGTAGGGCCGAGACTGCGCCCTCGCCTGAAGAGGCAGCCCCTACCGTCCCCGCATCCGACGCTGTACGCGTCGATGGCGGCAGCGGAACGGCTTCCCCGGCACTCGACCGGGCCGAAGCGCCAGCCGCCCCGGCCGAAGTCTTCCTGGACGAGGGACTGCTCCGGAGCATGGTCGACGAGCCGTCCGTCTCATCCGACGACCCCGGCCCGTCCTCTCCCGCATCCGGCCGCGGGGTGGACGACGAGCATCCCGAGGAGTCTGACGACACCCGTGCGAATCTCGTCGTGGAGACCGCCTTCGACGGCGTCCCGCCCGACAAGAGCGGCGCGCGTTCCGACGAGCCTGACGACGAGAGCGCCGTCGAGCTGCACGACGTTCCGTTCGAGACGGTCCCCCCCGGCCCCTCTCGCGCGCTCGCCTTCGCGGCCGACCCCGACACCGAGGCGGCGCTTCGCGATGGCTTGTCGGGTTACGAGGGTTCCTCGCCCAGCCACGGCGAGCCCCAAGTGTGGCAGGGCGGGCTCCGCGCAGCCATTGCTGCGTTGAACGAGGGGCATTCGGCTCCGCTCATCTTCGTGGATATCGACCGCATCGCGTATCCGGCCGGCGCCATCCACGAGCTTGCGGCGGTCTGCGAGGTGGGCACCGTCGTGATTGCGCTGGGCTCGGACAACACGGCGCGGCCCGGTCGAGAGCTGCTCCTTGCGGGCGTCAGCGACTACCTGGCCAAGCCGCTGACCGCGCAAACGGTGCGTGCCGCCGCGGACCGTGCCTCCCCGGATGCGGCGGTCCGCCGCACCGGAGGCTGCGTGGCCGGTTTCGTCGGCAGTGGCGGCAGCGGGACCACGACCGTGCTGGCTGCGGCGGCGCTGCACGCGGCCGAGCGCGGCTGCTATGTCTCGGTGCTCGATCTCGATCGGTCCGTGGCCGCGGCGGCGCTGGCCCTCGGCGTGGAGCCGGCTGCCGGCCTCGATCAGCTTCTAGAGGCGGCTGGAAGAGGCATTCCGGATCCGGAAATGGTGGAAGGCGTGTGTACCCGGCGCTCCGACAGAATCCATGTCTATGCGCATCGTTGGAACCCGACCCTTCCCCCCGTCCCGTCGCGAGCGGCGTTGGACTCGCTACTCGCCGTGCTGCGGGATCGCTCGCAGCTCGTCCTGCTCGATGGCCTGCACGAGCCGGCGGTTCGCTTCGCTTCCTCGTCCGAGCTGGACGCCCGCGTCTTCGTCACGGAGCCGACCACAGCGAACATCGCCCCCCTCGACCACACCTTGAGCCTGCTGGGTGCGGACTCGCCGCTGCTGTTCGTTCAGAACCACACACGCGCCTTCAAGCGTGGCAGAGGTCAACGCGCGCTGCGCAACGCGGGTCTCGAGATTGCACCCGATATCATGATTCCCTTCGAGCCGGAGCTGCCGGAGGCCGTAGATCGGGGCTGGCCGCGGCCCCGGCTGCCCCGCTCTCTCCGCAAGCCCGTGGGGGCACTGACGGACAGGCTCCTGGAGCCGTCGCGCCGCATCGGCGCTGGCGGCGCGACGCTCCCACCTGGGAGTTCCTGACCATGGCCGCCCGCGCATTCGGTCGCCGTCCCAGGCCCGCCGCCGCTTCAACGAGGTCCAAGTCGGCGGCGCGCCCAGCGGGTCAGCCGTTGCCCGTCGCGCCCGAACAGCCCGACGTCCGCCGACAACGCGCCAAGACCACCGCCGCGATCTCAGACGTCGTCACCAAGATTCACCCCACGATCGTCAAGTCTCTCGACATGACGAAGATCGCGGAGCTTGATAACGAGAGGCTGGCGGCCCAGCTCCTCGCCTTTCTCGAGACCGGCGAAGCGGGCCTGCCCGACCTCAGCCCGCTGGATCGGCAGCAGGTGGTCACCCAGCTCGTCCACGACATCAAGGGACTGGGGCCCATAGAGCCCCTGCTCTTGGATCGCCATGTCTCGGACATCCTGATCAACGGCATGGACAGCGTCTACGTCGAGCGACGGGGGCGACTCGAGCACGTCGACGTCCGCTTTCGCGATCAGCAGCACCTGCTTCACATCGCTCAGCGCATCGCCGGCTGGGTCGGACGCCGGGTCGATGAATCCAGCCCCATGGTCGATGCGCGCCTCCCCGACGGTTCGCGCGTCAACATCGTGATCCCGCCGCTCGCGATCGACGGCGCCGCAATCTCGATCCGACGCTTCACCATGCGGGGCATTAGTCTCGAAGACATGGCGGAACGCCGCGCCATGTCGAAGGCGATGGCCGAGCTATTCCGCGTCTCCGTGCGTGCGCGACTCAACATCTTGGTCAGCGGCGGCACCGGCTCCGGCAAGACCACCTTCATGAACGCGCTCTCGCAGAAGATCGACCACGGCGAGCGGCTGGTGACCATCGAGGACGCGGCGGAACTCCAACTGCAGCAGCCGCACGTCGTCCGCCTCGAGACCCGAACCATGAGCGCGGAAGGCACCGGCCAAGTGACCATGCGCGACCTGCTGGTGAACACGCTCAGGATGCGACCCGACCGGATCATCGTCGGCGAGGTGCGAGGCGGCGAAGCATCCGAGATGCTCCAGGCGATGAACACCGGCCACCCGGGTTCCATGTGCACCCTGCATGCCAACAGCCCGCGCGATGCGCTCATCCGGCTCGAGAACATGCTGATGATGGCCGGTGCCGACATGCCCCTTTCGGCTCTCCGGAGCCAGATCGCGTCCGCAGTCGATGTGGTCGTTCAACTCGCGCGCCTCCGCTCCGGACACCGGTGCGTGACCAGCATCACCAATGTGGTCGGAATGGAGAACGGTATCGTCACCACCGAGGAGCTCTGGCGGCGCCGCCAGTCTGGCGACGAGCAACACATCTTCGAAACCTCCGGACGCCAGCCCTCGTGGATGGGCGCCGTCGACGCGGTCGGCATGCGCGAGCCTCTCCTGGCAGCGCTTCAGGCGGACCCGAGAATTGGGGAGGCCGGGAGTTGAACGTTCTCGTTCTCATCGTCGCCACGGTTTCAGTGGTGGTGATCGTACTCGGAGCCGTCGTCCTGCTCGGCGGCCGGGACAGGGCGTTCCAGAGGAGGCTCCAATGGGTGGGTGCACCGCTCTCGGGACACGGCGCCGCCGAGGAGCTCGTGCCGGAGGAGAGCATTTTTCGCCCCACCAGGCGCCGGACCCAGCTGGCCTGGCTCCTGGGAATCGTCGAGGCGCGCTATCCGCTGATCGATGCCCCGCGCGCCCTCCCGCGCGTCTTGGCGATCGGTGTGCTTGCGGCCGCCGGTGCCTGGCTCGGGCTGTGGGTGCTCGGAATGTCGGGCTGGTGGTCCACGCCCGTCGCCGCTCTCGCCGGCGTAGGCGGTGCTTGGTACGCGCTGGCGCGACTCCAGGCCAAGCTCGAGACCCAGTTCATCCAGCAGTTTCCGGAAACCGTCGATCAAATCGTGCGCCTCTCCGGGGCCGGCCTGCCCCCTCTGGAGGCGCTCGCGAGTATCGCCGAGGACGCGCAGCCCCCGGTGCGGCCGGTGCTTCTCGAGGTTACGGACGCGATGCTCGCCGGCCTCGATCCCGACACCGCCCTCGGCATGGTCTCCGAGCGGATCCGGCTCGCAGACTTCACGCTGTTTGCTGCGGTCATCCGCCTGCAGCGACGCGCGGGCGGCAGCATTTCGGCGGCCTTCACGAACCTGGCGGACACGCTCCGCGAGAGGCGGGTGACGGCGCTCAAGACAAGGGCGTCCACCGGGCAGACCCGACTTACGCTCGTAGTGCTGATGCTGATGCCTCCCCTGGTTCTGGCGGTGCAGAGCATGACCTCTCCAGAGTCTATCGACTTGTTGTTCAACACCGAGGAAGGCCAGACCCTGTTGCAGCTCGGAGTCGCTCTCATTGCCGCCGGCCTCATCGTCGCGCGCCAGCTCGGCACCCGCGGCGAGAAGTAGGAGCGGGGGAAGGGCCGTGACCAACTCGATGGTCCTAATCGTGGGGGGAGTTGTCTGCAGCGCCATCCTGATGGTGATTGCCGTCTTCATATTCAGTGAGACCCAGCGCACGCGCGTGCTCGATAGGAGGCTCGCCGTTCCGCGGCGTGAGGTTCTCCGCTCCGGACCGGGTTCCGCTTCTGCCAGCACGGGCACTGCGGGGCTGTCGATGCGGGAGCTGGGTCCTCAGGTATTGCGGGCCGCATCGATGCTAGTACCGCTTGGCGCGCGAGAGCGCGAGAAGCTCACGCGAACGCTACGCCGGGCTGGGTTCGGGCGGGAGGACGCCCTCTCCCTCTTCCTTTCCTGCAAGCTCGTTTGCGGCCTCGCCGGTGCCGGTCTGTGCGCGCTGGTCGGCCATTCGGTCAGTCCGGTCGTGACGTTGGTTCCTTATGGCATTCTCGTCGCCTTTGCGGGCGTAGCCGGCCTCGTAATCGGCGGCATCGTTCCAGAGTACGTGGTGCGCTCAATGGTGGGTCGGCGTCAGCGGCGGATGGCCGCGTCCCTCCCCGACGCCCTCGACCTGATGGTGATGTGCCTCGAATCGGGCCTCACCTTCGAGCGCGCCCTCGCGACCGTGGCGCACGAGCTCACCCCCATCGAGCCGAACCTGGCTGGCGAGTTTCGTCTCATCGACGCCGAACTTCGCCTCGGTTCCGACCGCCGGGCTGTGCTCCAGGCCTATCACGAGCGCAGCGATGTGGAGGGCCTGCGCGACCTTGCGATGACCCTCATCCAGGGCGAGCGCTACGGAACCCCGCTCACCCAGTCGATGAAGAACATCGCGGCCGGCGAGCGCGTTCAGCGCGCTGCCCGCATCACGGCTTGGGCGGCCCGGCTGCCGGTCCTCATGACCCTTCCGACGCTCCTCCTGGTGACTCCCGGCACCATGCTGCTCATCGCCGGTCCTGCGTTCCTGACGGCCATGGATGCTCTCTCCGGGCTTAGCGGCATCGGAGCCGGACCGGGCGGGGAGTGATATGCACGCAAGATCGCTGCTGATCCCGGCAGTTGCCGGCCTTGCTCTCTGTCTCTCGGTCGCGCTGGCAGTGGGCCGGGAGGAGGACGAGCCGATCAAGCCGATCCCGGAGGCGATCGACGTGGACCCGCGCAAGGTGGAGCTCGGCAGGATGCTGTTCCACGACACCGTGCTCTCCAAGGACGACACGGTCTCCTGTGCGAGCTGCCACGACCTCTCGAGCGGGGGCGACGACGGGCTCAAGGTTTCCATAGGAATCGACGACAGGCCCGGGGTCATCAACTCGCCGACGGTGTTCAACGCCGGTTTCAACTTCAAGCAATTCTGGGACGGGCGCGCCAAGACGCTCGACGCACAGATCGACGGCCCGGTGCAGAGCCCCATCGAGATGGGAAATCTGTGGCCGGAGGTCGTTGCTAAGCTCTATCAGGACGACGGTTATCCGGCCGAGTTCGCGACAATCTATCCGGACGGGATCAACCGCAAGAACGTAAAGAACGCGATCGCCGAGTTCGTCAGGTCCCTCATCACCCCGAACAGCCGCTTCGACCAGTGGCTGAAGGGCGACGACAATGCCCTTAGCCCCCTGGAAATGGAGGGCTACGCCCTGTTCAAGGACTACGGCTGCGTGTCGTGCCACCAGGGAGTCAACGTCGGCGGCAACATGTTTCAGGTCTTCGGTGTGCTGAACGATTATTTCAAGAAGAGGGGCGACATAACCGACGCGGATCTCGGTCTCTACAACATCACCGGGAACGAAGAGGATCGCCACTCCTTCAAGGTTCCCAGCCTGCGCATGGCGGCCCATACCGCGCCCTACCTCCACGACGGAACCGCCGAGACCTTGCGGGACGCGGTGGACGCCATGTTCGAGTTTCAGCTGGGGCGCGAGGCCCCCGACGAAGACAAGGACGCCATCGTTGCCTTCATTAAGACACTGGCGGGCGAATGGGAGGAGTTGTCACAATGAAACCTGGCGCACTGATTGTCGGTGCCGTTGCGACCGTCATCCTGTTGGCGGCGGCCGGCGTCCTTTATCTGATGGCGAACGACGTTGGCGAGCGGCACTACCGCAGCTCCATCGGCACCGTCCAGCAGATCCAGCGGCTCTCCTCGGACTGGAGCATCGAGCTCGCGCGGGTCAAGTCCGATCCTCTCGCGGACTTCGACTCGCTGGCCGCGTTTATTCCCCGCATGGCGCGCCTCAAGACGGATCTGTCCGAGACCGCCCGGAGCATTCCCGATCTTCCTGACCGGCTCGCCAACTCCGTCAACGCCTACATCAGCGCCATCGACGCAAAGGAGGAGCGGGTCGAGCGCTTCAAGACCGGCTACGCGGTGGTGCGCAATTCAACCCGCTATCTGCCCCTGGCGACCGCGAACGCGGTGCAGCAGGCCGAGCAGCTGGACGACCAGAAACTGGCGCGGGACATTTCAGGACTGACCCAGGAGATGGACCTCTATCTGGTCACACCCAGCGACGAAGCGCAGACCCGTCTCAGACGCGAAATGGAATCGCTCCGCGAAACGAGCGTGCGCTATCCGCCGACCCTAGCGAACACGCTCTCCAATCTCTTTTCCCATGCGGAGGTGCTTCTTACCAGGCAGGGTCCGATGGAGGAGCTCTTTGAGGAGGCCACCTCGGACAAGATTTCCCGCCTTACCGACGAGCTCGCTGGCAACCTGCGGTTTGAGTTGGGCCGCAAGGAAGTTCAGCTCGCCTATTACGATCGCGGGATGCTGGTCGTCATCGCCCTGCTGGCGCTCTTCTGGATTCTGCTCGCGCTACACCAGAGGCGGCGGGGCGGAACCGACGCGGCGACCGCCGGGACCGCGGCCATGGTTCCTCCGCCACAGCCAGCGGCATCCCCGCAACCGAGCGTCGACCCCCGGCCGTCGCCTGCTCCCGTCGCAGCCCGAACGGCCGATGCGCCACCGCCGCACGGGAGTACCGAAGCCGATCTGGAGAAAGCGACAATCGACGGTTTCGTGGTCAAGTGCGCGGTCGGCAGCCTGGCCGCGTCGGCCGAGCAGATCGATGCCCGCATGGATTATCTGGGCGAGACCCGGCAGCACCTGCAGAACGCGCTCGACAACAGCGACACCGTCGGCGAGGTGCACGACGGCATCGATCTGGACGAAGAGATGGCGGCGCTGGCAGCCATTTCCACCAGCGTCCGTCAGGAGGCGATGGGCATTTCCGATCTGGCCAGGCGGCTCGAATCCGTGAGCGCGATGCCGCGGAACCATGTCAACCGCAGCATGACCGACATCAATGCCTGCATCGAAGAAGCTATAGAGGAATGCGGGCCGGAGGCCAGCAGGCTGGTCACCAAGAGGCTGGGAGACATTCCCGACATCCTGGCCTCAAAGGCCGAGCTGCGCCTCATGCTGATGAAGATCATCGACAACTCCGTGCTTGCCGTACGCGACCTGGACGAAAGGAAGGGCATGGTGCGGATCGACACGACGCGCAAGGACGACGAGATCCTCATCACCGTCATCGACAACGGAAACGGCATCGCTGCCGAAAAGCGGATGAACATCTTCCAGCCATTTTACACGACCAGGGAGGATGCGCTGGGTATCGGGCTTACGCTCGCCGGCTATCTCGTAAAGAGGCACGAAGGCGTCATCAAGATCAACTCCCTGCCCGGGCAGGGAACCGTCGCCCAGATCACGCTGCCGGCTGGCGTACCCAATCCGTAGAGCGGTGCGAGGAATGCGGGCGCGAACAGGAGCACCACAGATGGAGAGCCTCGGGGTGTATGTCGCGGAGGCGGCGGCCTGCGGGCTGTTCGCCGCCAGCATCGCGACCGATGTCCGCTGGCGCCGAATTCCCAACGAGGTTCCTCTGATGCTGCTCGCGTTTTTCGCGATCTATGCTGCATCCGGGGCCGCCGGACCGGCCGGCGGCCTGTGGCAGCACGTTGCCGTCGGCACGGTCATCCTGGCCGCAGGCTTCGCACTCTACCTCACGGGCCAATTCGGTGCGGGCGACACCAAGCTTCTAGCCGTCGCCGGATTGTGGATCGGTCCTTCCCTGGCCTGGCTGGGACTGTTCCTCTGCGGTCTGGCCGCATTCGCGTTCACGCTTTGCGTGGTCGCGCTGCTGCCACTCGAACGCACGCGGCGCCTGCGCGCGGAGTTGCCCTTCGCGGTCGCGATCGCGCCGCCCGCCATCATCGTCGTAACGCTGCGCGCGCTGTCGGACGGCATCTGAAGCGGAGGAGCTGACGCAATGAGACGATACCGCATCGTGATCATCGTGGCGCTGCTGGGCATCGTTCCCATGATCGCTGGCGTGTTCGTGATGCGCTACATGCTGCCCGTCGGACAGCCCGAGCTGGTCGAGACTCAGGCCGCCGTTGCCGCCCAGCCGGAGCCGCCGCCCGTCGAGGAGCCCAAGCTTCGTATGGTGCTCGCGGCCGCCCGTGATCTGCCGGTTGGTACGTTGCTCGGAGAGGACGACGTGACCGAGCTGAGCATCGAGGAGGAGCTGGTTCGTCGTGGCCACATCGCCGTCCCGGGCGAGGTCCGGGTGCCTTACGGCCATGTCGTGCGCGAGACGCTGGCCCAGGGTACCCCGCTGACCAGGCAGGCGCTGGTCGGTCCGCGTCAGAGGGGATTCCTCGCCGCCGTGCTGAAGCCCGGTATGCGGGCCATGACCATCCGCCTAGGCGCCGGCACGCGCCACTCCGGGCTGGTTGATCCAGACGATCGCGTGGATGTCATCCTCACCGCCGAGTCGCGTTCCGGGGGTCTGCATAACGTGCTCTCGCGCACGATCCTTGAGGACGTGCGCGTGCTCGCGGTCGATCGGAGCATCGGAAGCGCCGCCGCGTCGGGGGAAGGCGGCGAAGAAGTCCAGCGCACCGAAATCGTCACCGCCACCCTGGAGGTGCTGCCCGAGCAAACGGGTCTGCTCGCGCTCGGTGAGTTTGAAGGCGAGCTCGCGCTGGCCGTTCGCCCGCTCGCTGCGGGCGGCGCGCAGACCGTGGGGACCGGTCCCGTCGAGGCGCGTACGTTTCTGTCCCTACCGCAAACGGACCCCGAGGTGGCCGAACCGGAGCTGCAGACGACGGTGCGTGTCATCCGAGGAACGGAAGTCAGCGGCGTGATCTTCGAGGCCGACGCAAGGCCGGTCACGTTCGAGAACGCGGAACTGGATACGACGCCGTGACCAATTCGTCCGGCAATTCTCAGGGTCCGGAAGGCCGGTGATGACAGAAGGGGGGACGCAGGGCTTTCCCGACCAGCGGCTTCCATGCCAGTCGCAAGGAGATTCAGCGTGAACACCGAGAAATCATTCCACCGTGCCGTGACGGCACTCCCGAAGGCGGTCAGAGAACGGCTCGATGCAGACGAACCGCTGAACTGGACCGCGCTCGAGAGTGCGGAGACAGGGATCCGGCTTGGCGAAGCAGCACGTGCGCACCGGCGCCTGCCCGAGGCCGTCGAGACCCTCGTCACCCGGCTGATCGGAGATGTCGGGATCGCGGCCTCCGACCTCGCCGCCAGCGCCGAGCAAGTAGTCGCCGCAGGCGCCTGGAGTCGGACCGTCACCGTCGCGGCGGAAGGCGAGAGCTATCGCGTCTGGGACGGCTCGAACGGCGCGCTCCATGTCGGCGTTCGCCCCGAAGCAGTCGCCGGATATGTGACCCTCGCTCTCGAGTTGGCAACGACGGTGCACGAGACCGCCAAGCAGTGGACCGAGGCCGGCGAGAGGTACAAGACGACGGACGGCACGGAGGCGAGTCTCCTGGCGCTCTGCGCCGTTCGGATCTCGCAACATCTCCAGTCCCACTTCGAAGAGGTGCGGGAGCGCCGCACGACTGCCGGAGTGGCCAACGCGCTCGAGCGTGCCTGGAACGGGCAGAGCCTGAAGACGCGTACGGCGCTCAGCGCGATCAGACTGCGAGTCGGGCGCAGCGTGCGTGCGCCGCTGCGGCGCTACTACGCGCCGGCGACCGGTTATCGTCTGCACGCGTTCGACCTCAATGAAATCCGCTGGCTGCGGGCCCTGGCCGAACAAGCCGCGATCGCCGTTGCCGACGACGAGCAGGAAGAGGGCCTTCCTGAGAGCGTCGCGAAGAAGCCAGCCAGCACCGTAATGCCGACCGTCCCGGAGACCCAAGCGAAAACCAATGACGCGTCCCCCGGGGACTTCCATGCGCTCGAGGCGCGCATTCGGGCTGCGAACGAGGACACCGGCACCCTGCAATTCACCCGCCCCGAGGCGCTCGAGCGGGACAACGAACTGACCGAGCTCAAGGCCGCCGCCAACCGGCTCTCCGATGCCGTGCGGCGACGGATGAGGGAATCCTATGGCATCGGATTCACCCAGGCTCTGTCGCGCCTGCGCGGCGCCGACGATACGAATGCGCTCGGCGCGGAAATCAGCACCGTCATGGCGAAGCAGCGCGTACCCCGCTGGCTCGAAGACCTGGCATCCTCATTGCTGACGGACGCAGGCGCCCAAACCGGGGAGGGAACGCGCACAACGAGTATCCGCCTTCAACATGAAGAAGATGGCGAGGCGGGATACCGCGCCATCGAAGTCGAGACCGGTGCCGTCGGTCATCTTACGCCGTTCGCACTGATCCAGCAGGTTCGTCTGGGCCTCTCCTACTCACTGGACGCTCGCAGAGCATACAGCGCCATGCAGAACGCCGGAAAGGAAAGCGGCTGGATCCTGGACAAGGGTGAGGCCGAAGGCAACGAGTTTTCACAGGACGAACGCGAGACTCTGGAAGCAGCTCGGAAGCTGGAGCTCACGCTCGACCGCGTCAAACGCGCACACGACAAGCAGTTGCCAACCGCGCTGGAAGAGGCGTCGATGATCTCGGACGCCTTCAGGAGCGTCGGATCCGCGGTCCGGAACGCGGCCGGCTGGCCGGCCACCGCCGAGGCACCGGATCCCCGAGACCCTGAGGTGATTGCCCGGGTGGCTCTCGTTGCGGAGAACCTTCACGAGAGGATTCGCGCGATCGCCAACAAGTTCATCGCGAGCTGGATCGCCGGTACCAGCGACCACGGTGAAGCGAGCGACCAAGCCGCCGGGCAAGAAACCGGGGAGACGCGTTCGCCACGTGTCGATGAAACAGACCAGCGCAGCCAAGCAGATCTGCCGCGGCCAGCAGGCAGCACCGCCTTGGAAGGGCACTGGAGGCGGCCGTGACCAAGATCGGCCTGGTCCTGATGGCCTTGGCGATGTCAGCGGCGATTCTCTGGTCCAACGCCGGGCTGTCCGAGGACACGCTCGACCGGGCGATCTCGCTCGCAGCCGAAGAACGCTACCGGGAAGCGCGCCTCACGCTTAATCCGCTGCTCGAGCGAGAGCCCGCCAGTTCCCATGCTCGGCTTCTGCACGGAATCCTGCGCCTGTACGAGGGAGACCGGGACGAAGCGATCGATACCTTCCGCTCACTCATGCGGGACTTTCCCGACTTGTTCGAGGCCTACAACAATTTGGCCGTCGTCTACGTACAGGAGGGCCGGCTCGAGGACGCGCGCGGGGTCCTACTCGGCATACTCGAACGCCAGCCCGTGTCCATCGGATACCGGAACCTGGGCGACATCTACGTGAAGCTGGCACGTGGCGCCTATGCCCGCGCCCGGGAACTGGGCTTCGACACGACCGCAATTCGAGAGCGCAGCCAGCCGGTCCGCCCACCCCCTCCGCGCACCTCGGATCCGGCCGCTTCCGCGGCACCCGGGACGGCTCAGTCCAGTGTACGGACCAAAGACCGGTCGGCACGCAACCAGATCGAGAGCCCGTCTGCCGCCTTGGCCGCCGCCGATACCGCCTGTGTGTCGGTGGGAGAGTTCGAGGCTCGCGACGACGTCGAGGACGCAAAGCGATGGCTGCGCTCGCGCGGGGCAGAGATTCTCGCGATAGCAGCGGAATCGCGTGAGACGATCAAGAGCCACCGCGTCTACATCCCGCCCCTGGACAGTCGCAAGAGCGCCCTTCGGATAATGCGCGAACTCAAGAGCCGGGGAATCCGCGACGTCGCGGTTATCCTCAGAGGCGAACTGAGAAACGCGGTCTCGCTCGGCGTGTACCGGAGCAGAGTAAACGCGGAGACCCGGATGACCAACCTGAAGAAACTCGGATATTCCGTCCAATCTGCGGCGAACACGACAACACGGCAGGAGTACGTGACCATTCAGGCGCGCCTCAGCGGTTCTCGCGATGCCCTGTTCAATGCCTGGACATCACAGTTCTCCGCGAATTCGTTTCGGCATGTCGATTGCGCCTGACATTCCGGTCGCCGGTCCACCGCGGGCACGGGAGGCGAAGACTCTGAACGTCCGATCTGCTCATCGTCGAAAGCTGGCCGCCCGATTCGCGAATTCGGCTTTGCGCCTCTCTTCCGTGAGACGAATTCCCGCAACCGCTGCGCTTGCCACGCTTATTCTCGTCGCCGCCTGCTCCGGCGTCTCTGAGCCGTCCGACAGGCCCGGCGCCAGAGAGCTGCTTCGAGACCATCTGTCGGTCGCTGCCGCCGCGCTTGCGGCGGGACAGCCGGCGGTTGCTCGCAGACTCTACCTCTCGCTTGCAGAGCGATTTGACGATTCGCCTGAACCCCTCTTGGGATTGGGCTACATCTCGCTGCACAACCTCGACTTGGAGGCGGCACGCCGGCAGTTTCTCCGGGCCGCTGGCCTGGCGCAGGCCTCGCCCGCTACCAGAGGAGAAGCGCTCCTCGGCGCCGGGAGGACGGCGCTCGCGCTCGGCGATACCCAAGCGGCGCGTCAACACCTGCTGGATGCGCGAGCGCTCGTACAAGATCCCTCGT
>MKWU01005244.1_pt1 | contig 14319 bp, 13 predicted proteins | sample 809101 | NCBI WGS metagenome assembly MKWU01 (sample SAMN05860141, study PRJNA318959) | sponge metagenome | host: Aplysina aerophoba | place: Slovenia: Piran, Adriatic Sea, Gulf of Piran | collected 2013-05-07 | reverse complement strand
CGCGTCGAGTTGGGGCCGCTGCGGCTGGGGCGCCTCAAGCCGGGGGCGGTGCGGGAGCTGCGGGCGGGAGAGGGGGCCGCCCTGCAGCGCGCCTCGCGGCGGGCCGCGGCGCCCGAGCCGCGGGCGGGCGGCGGGGGGGGGCGGGGGGGGGGCGCCGGCCGGCAGGGCCCGGACCGGGGCACGGCGCGTCATGACGGCGCCGGTGATCGCTATCGACGGGCCCTCGGGTGCCGGCAAGGGCACGGTCGCGCGCGCCGTTGCGCGGGCGCTCGGCTTTGCCTACGTCGACACCGGGGCGATGTACCGCGCCGTGGCGTGGAAGGCGGTCCGGGACCGCGGCACGCCCGACGACGAGGAGGCGGTCGCCGCGATTGCGGCCCGCGCCTCGTTCGAGCTCGGCGGGGGCCGCGTCGTGATCGACGGGCACGACGTGACCGGCGACATCCGCACGCCGGAGATCGACGTCGCGGCGGCCGCGGTAGCGCGTCTGCCCGACGTCCGGAAGGCGCTCGTGCGCTGTCAGCGTGCGCTCGCAGGCCGGGGCGGCGTGGTGATGGAGGGCCGCGACATCGGGACGGCGGTGCTGCCCGACGCCGCCGTCAAGATCTACCTCGACGCGTCCGCGGAGGAGCGGGCGGCTCGACGAGCCGGCGACCCGGCCCATGGACTGTCGGGTGCGAGGCTCGGCGAGGTGGCCGACGCGCTCGCGGCCCGCGATCGCCTGGACCGGACGCGGGAGGCGTCACCGCTGGTCCAGGCCCCGGATGCCATCCGGGTGGACACGACCGGCATGCCGGTCGATGCCGTCATCGCTCATGTGCTCGACATCGTCCGGGCCGGGATCGGGGACGCCGCGGGCGGGCGGGCAAGCGCCGCGCGTGATTGACGCCACGCCGGTAACTGACATATGGTCTAGTGCTTAGCGAAATTCAGCGGGCTTGCTCGGGCGGTCTCGAAGGCCCGGGTCAGGGTGGGCTCGCGCAGGGAGGGAGGCTCCCGCGGATGACAGATGTAGAACAGGCGGCCAGCGAGGTGGCCGAGGAGGCGGCGGTGCCCAGCCCGCAGCTTCTCCAGACCGACGGCGACGACGAGGAGATGGACGCGGCCGAGCACGCGCGATTGACGGCGCTCTACGCGGGCAGCTTCCGCAACATCGCCGAGGGCGAGGTCATCAAGGGCACCGTTCTCCAGGTTTCCGAGTCCGAGGTCATCGTCGACGTCGGATACAAGTCGGAGGGCATGATTTCCCTCTCGGAGTTCCTCGACGAGAACGGCGAGGCCGCCGTGCACCCGGGCGACACGGTCGACGTGCTGCTCGAGCGCACCGAGGATCGGGACGGCCACATCGTGCTGTCGCGCGAGAAGGCCGAGAAGATGAAGATCTGGGATGAGGTCGAGAAGGCCTATGCGGATCGCAAGGTCGTCCTCGGCCGCGTCATCGAGCGCATCAAGGGCGGGCTGGCCGTGGACATCGGCGTCCGCGCGTTTTTGCCCGGCTCCCAGATCGACGTGCGTCCGGTCCGCAACCTCGACTCGCTGAAGGGGCAGGAGCTCCGGATGCGGGTCATCAAGGTCAACAAGAAGCGGGGCAACATCGTCCTCTCGCGGAAGGCGCTGCTCGAGGAAGAGAACGCCGAGAAGAAGAAGGATACGCTGGCGACGCTCGCCGAGGGCAAGGTGATGGCCGGCGTGGTCAAGAACCTGACCGACTACGGCGCGTTCATCGACCTCGGGGGCATCGACGGCCTGCTGCACGTGACCGACATGTCGTGGGGCCGTGCGCAGCACCCCTCGGAGCTCTTCAAGGTGAACGACGAGTGCGACGTGATTGTGCTCAAGTTCGATCCGACGACCGAGCGGGTCTCGCTGGGGTACAAGCAGCTCCACGCCGACCCGTGGATCTCGGCCGCCGAGCGCTACCAGGTGGGTCAGCGGCTGTCGGGCAAGGTCGTCAGCCTGACCGACTACGGCGCGTTCGTGGAGCTCGAGCCGGGCGTCGAGGGACTGATCCACGTGTCCGAGATGTCGTGGAGCAAGCGGGTCAAGCACCCGTCGAAGCTCCTCAACGTGAGCGACACCGTCGAATCGATGGTGTTGGGGGTCGACCCGACGGCGCGCCGCATCTCGCTCGGCCTGAAGCAGATCGAGAGCAATCCGTGGCACCAGCTCACGGACCGCTATCCCGTCGGCTCGAAGCTGACCGGCAAGGTGCGCAACCTCACCGAGTTCGGCGCGTTCGTGGAGGTGGAGGACGGCATCGACGGCCTCATCCACATCTCCGACATGTCGTGGAGCAAGCGTCTCAAGCATCCGTCGGAAGTGCTGAAGAAGGGCGACGAAGTCGAGACGATGGTTCTGAACATCGATCCCGACAACCAGCGCCTGTCGCTGGGCCTCAAGCAGCTCGCCACCGACATCTGGGACGACTTCTTCTCGGGCACCAAGGTGGGCGATGTCGTCGAGGGGCGCGTCGTGCGCATCACCAACTTCGGCGCGTTCGTCGAGTTGGCGGAGGGCATCGAGGGGCTCATCCACGTCTCCGAGTTCGACGAGCAGTCGGGAGGCGACCGGACCGACCTGAAGGTCGACGAGACCATCAAGATGCGCGTCATCAAGCTGAGCCCGTCCGAGCGGAAGATCGGGCTGAGCATCCGCGCGCTGAAGTCCGACAACTTCGAGGTCGACTGGCAGAGCTACGCCAGCAGCGATTCGCCGGAGGTGACGCTGGGCGACCATTTCAAGCAGCAGACGTCGTCCGACTAGCCAGGGAGGTCGGTGCGAGCGGCATCGCCGGCAGGGCCGATGGCGGGAGACAGCATGACGAAGGCGGCGCTGGTCGAAGAGGTGGCCCGCGTCGCCGACCTGACGAAGAAGCACTCCGAGGTCATCGTCGATGCCGTGTTCCACAGCATCGTCGAGGCTCTGCGGCGCGGGGAGAAGATCGAGCTCCGCGGCTTCGGCAGCTTCCGCCTGCGCCGGCGGGAGCCGCGCAAGGGCCGCAACCCCAAGACCGGCGACCGCGTCGACGTGCCGTCGAAGCAAGTGCCCTACTTCAAGCCGGGCAAGGAGCTCAAGGAGCTCATCAACGGCGGGTCCGCCGAGGCCGGGATCTAGCGTGAGCCGTGGAGCGTCTCTGGAGCCCCTGGCGATTGGACTACGTGACGCGCGCCGCCGGTCCGGACTCCGACGCATGCGTCTTCTGCGCCGCCCTCGACCCTGCCGCCCTGTCGCCGCTCCTGGTCTGCCGCGGTGAGCGGTCCTTCGTGATTCTCAACAAGTATCCCTACAACAATGGCCACCTGATGGTCGTGCCGGCGCGCCACGTCGGGCGGCTCGCGGACGCGACGCCGGCCGAGCTGACGGAGATCATCACCCTGGCCCGCGTCTCGGAGATGGCGTTGACCGAGGCCTACCGCGCGCACGGCATCAACGTCGGCATGAACGTCGGACGCGCCGCCGGAGCCGGAGTGCGCGATCACCTCCACGTCCATCTCGTACCGCGGTGGGAAGGCGACACCAACTTCATGAGCGTCGTCGGCGACACGCGCGTGGTGCCCGAGGAGCCGGCCGCCAGCGTGGCTCGGCTGCGGCCGATCTTCGAGCGCCTGGCGGGGTTCGCGCTCGGCAACCGCGCGGCGCCGTCGGAATCCTGACGCCGCACGCGGCACTCTCGCATCCCCGACCGGGCGGCGGCCCCCGACAACCCACGATGCGCATCGAGCTCACCCCGGAGCAGGAAGCCTTCCAGCAGACCGCGGCCGACTTCGCGGAGCGCTCCGTCCGCGCCCAGGCGGGCGCGATCGACGCCGGCGACCGGTTTCCCGCCGCCCTGGTCGACGAGGCCGCCCGGCTCGGCCTTTTGGGGGTGACGGTTCCACCGGGCGAGGGCGGCGCAGGACGGGACGCCGTGAGCTACGCCCTCGCCCTGGAGGCGGTGGCCGCCGCGAGCGCCACCGTCGCGATGATTCTCGCCGTCCACAACTCTCTGGCGGCGGAAGTCGTCGCGCACTTCGGGTCCGAGCCGCAGCGGGGCCGCTGGCTGCGGCGGTTGGCCACGGGACGGAGCCTGGGGGCGTGTGCGCTCGTCGAGGCGGATGCCGGCCAGGGTGAGGCCGGCGGGGGAGTGACCGCGGCCCGCGACGGGGAGCGCTACGTCCTGCGCGGCCGCGCGATGTGGGTCGCCAACGCCGCGGCGGCGGAGCTCTTCGTCGTCTTCGCGGCGGCCGGCACGGGAGGCGAGCCGGCCGGCGCCTGCGCGTTCCTGGTGCCGGGGGACGCGCCGGGCCTGACCCGGGCGGACGCGCGGGACGCGCTCGGGGTCCGCGGCCTCGGATGCCGGGACGTCGTGCTCGAGGACGTGCGGCTCGGGGCGGACGCGCGGCTCGGGGCGCCGGGGGACGGGTGCAAGGTGCGCGACTGGGCGCTCGACGGTGCACGCGTGGCGACGGCGGCGCTGGCGGTGGGCGTCGGACAGGCGGCGCTGGCCGAAACTCTCGCCTACGCCAGGCGGCCGCAGGCCGTGGGTGCGGCGCCGGGGCGGCCGCAGTCGGTGAGCTGGACGCTCGCCGACACGGCCACCGATGTGGACGCGGCGCGGCTCCTGGTGCTGAAGGCAGCGGCCGCGCGGGACCGGCAGCAGCGCTGCACGCTGGAAGCCTCGATGGCGAAGCTCGCCGCGGCGGAGGCGGCGCAGCGGACCGCGGAGCGGACGATGCAGCTTCTGGCCGCGGCCGCCTACGAGCGGGGCTCCACCGCGGAAAGGCTGTTGCGTGACGCCCGCGCCGCGGAGATCGGCCAGGGCACCTCGGCCGTGCAGCGCCTCACCATCGCCGCCGAGCTCCTGGGCGAGGCGTCGGGACTACGCACCTCGACTAGCAGGGGCGGAGCGGATCGGCGATTCAGCCGTTCTGAGAGCCGCGCCCCTTGAGAAGCTGCCGGGCGATGGTCTGGAGCTGCAGGTTGGAGGTCCCCTCGTAGATCTGGCCGATTTTGGCGTCGCGGTAGAGCTTCTCGACCGGGTAGTCCTTCGTGTAGCCCACCCCGCCGAAGAGCTGCACCGCGAGCGAGGTGACCCGTTCCGCCATCTGCGACGAGAACAGCTTGGCCATGGCGCCCTCGGTCAGGAAGGGGCGGCCGGCGTCGCGCAGGCGGGCGGCGTTCCAGGTCATCAGGCGCGCCGCCTCTATTTCCGTAGCGGCCTGCGCCAACTGGAATTGCACGGCCTGGAACTCGCTGACGGCGCGGCCGAACTGCTTGCGCTCCTGCACGTAGGCCAGCGCGTGGTCGAGGGCGCCCTGGGAGAGGCCGACCATCTGGGCCCCGATGCCGATCCGGCCCTCGTTGAGGGTCTCGATGGCGACCGCGTAGCCGCGCCCCGGCTCGCCGAGCACGTTGGCCGCAGGGACGCGGCAGTCGTCGAACAGCAGCTCGCACGTGCTGCTGGCGCGGATGCCCAGCTTGTCCTCCTTCTTGCCGACCCGGAAGCCGGGCGTCCCCCGGTCGACGACGAAGGCGGTGATGCCGCGGTAGCCGGCCTCGGGGTCGGCGTTGGCGAACACGATGAAGACCTCGGCCTCGTTGCCGTTCGTGATCCAGAGCTTGCGGCCGTCGAGGACGTAGGCGCCGCCGTCGCGGGTGGCGCGCGCCGCCATGCCGAACGCGTCGCTGCCGGAGCCGGCCTCGGACAGCGCGTAGGCTCCGACGGAGCCGGAGGCGAGCCGCGGCAGCACCCGCCGCTTGAGATCGTCCGAGCCCCAGCGGTTCAGGGCGTTGACGACCAGCGTGTTCTGGACGTCGACCACGACCGCTACCGCGGGGTCGACTCGCGACAGCTCCTCGACCGCGATCACCGACAGGAAGAAGTGCCCGCCGGCTCCGCCGTGCGCTTCCGGGATCTCGATGCCCATGATGCCGAGGTCGAACAGCTTGTCGATCAGCGACCGGGGCATCTCGGCCCGTTCGTCCATCTCGCGGGCGAGGGGAGCCACCTCGGCTTCGGCGAATGCACGGACGTTGTTGCGCAGGAGGCGTTCTTCTTCCGAGAGGCGGGTCAGGGGCGGAGCGAAATCGACGACATCGGGCATTCGGGGGCTCTCCAGGGTGTATCCGGGATCGAAAGGGGCGGCACGCTGCGGCCGGTGGGCCCGGTAGCGGCTGTGGCTGCGGCCCGTCCCGTCCCGTCCCGACCTGCGGCTGCGGTTCCGGCCGGGGCCGATGCTATCATTGAATGGCCGCCGCGACCCGCGGGAGGGCTCCCATGTACGAAGGCCGCATCAATCGGTTCGTCGCCCTGGCGCTCGGCCTGTTGTTGTCGACGACGGCCGCCGCAGCGGGGCAGCGCCAGCCGGCGGCGGAGTCGACGCAGGCTGCCGCGCCACAGGCCGCCGCGTCGCAGGACTCCGCGCCGCAGGGAAGCGCGCAGCCGGAAGCGGAGGGGGCTGGAGCCGCTGACCCGGCCGCGATCTTTCGGAGCGGGATCAACTACATCCGCGTGGACGTCATCGCGACCGACGAGGACGACAACCACGTCACGGACCTCACCCTCGACGACTTCGAGGTGTACGAGGACGACATTCGCCAGGAGGTCGACTCGTTCCAGCTCGTCGAGGTCGATCTGCTGCCGGCGCTCGGCGACGCCCCGCTGGTGCCGATCGGCCCCCGGCGCTCGGACCAGGAGCTGGCGGCCGCGCAGGCCGACGTGCGCGTGTTCGTCATCTTCCTCGACGACTACCACGTCCGCGAGGGCAACAGCCTCCGGATGCGGCAGGTGCTGGCGGAGTTCATCCGGAACGAGCTCATCCCCACCGACCTCGTCGGCGTGATGTATCCCCTGATGCCGCTCGACGCGCTGCGGCTGACGCGCGACCACGAGGCGATCATCAACGCCGTGAACGACTTCCGCGGCGTCAAGTACGACTACGAGGTCCGCAACGCCTTCGAGGCGCGCTACAACTTCTACCCGACCCGGGTCGTGGAGCGGATGCGCAACGACGTCTCGCTGTCGGCCCTGCGCGGCCTGATGATCCGACTCGGCGGGATGCGCGAGGGGCGCAAGACGGTGGTCGTCGTCAGCGAGGGCTACACGAACTACGTGCCTCCGCAGATCCAGGCGAGGAACGCGGAGATGGGTGTGGATCGCCGCCTCAACCCCGCCGTGGGCGACCCCTTCGCTGGCGAGGACATGTTCCAGCAGACCATGGCCACCTTCGAGGACAGTACCCTGATGCTCGACCTGCAGCGGGTGTACGAGACGGCCAACCGCTTCAACACGTCGCTCTACACGCTCGACCCGCGGGGCCTGGCCGTCTTCGAGTTCGATCTGGACCAGCCTGCGATCGGGGCCCGGACGGACGCGCGGGCTCTGCGGCGGACGCAGGACACGCTGCGCCTGCTCGCCGAGCAGACCGACGGCGAGGCCATCGTCAACCAGAACAACTTCACGCGCGGCCTGCGGCAGATGCTGTACGACGCCAGCTCGTACTACCTGCTCGGCTACAACTCGAGCCTCCAGGCGATCGACGGGGAGTTCCACGAGATCGAGGTACGGGTCAAGCGGGAGGGGGTCCGCGTGCGGGCGCGTCCGGGGTACTGGGCGATTACCGAACGCGACGCGGCGCGCGCCCTGATGCCGGCCGTCAGCGAGCCGCCGCGCGCGGTCGAGGTCGCCCTGTCGGCGCTGGCGGAGCCGCGCCGCGGACGGCTGGTCCGGACCTGGGTCGGTACCGCGCCGTCGTCGAACGGCCGAACCCGGGTGACCTTCGTCTGGGAGCCGGTGGAAGGGCGCGGCCGCCTGGATGAGGCGGCCAGCGTGCTGGTGACGGCGATGGGGGACCGGGGCGGGGCCTACTTCCGCGGCCGCGTCCCCGAGCCGTCGTCGCGCTCGGGCCGCGGCACCGGCCGACGCCGGCGGGAGGCGGCCGCCCCGCCGCCGGTGACCCGGGTGGAGTTCGAGGCCGATCCGGGAACCCTGCAGCTCAGCCTGGCCATCGAGGGCGAGGCCGGAGAGGTGCTCGACCGCGACCGCGACGAGATCGAGATCCCCGACTTCACCGGGCCCGATCTCGTGCTGGGAACACCGTCCTTCGTGCGGGCTCGCAACGCCTTGGAGTTGCGGCAGATCGTCGACGACTTCACGATCGTTCCCATCGCCGGCCGGGAGTTCCGGCGCACCGACCACCTGCTCGTGCGCGTCGACGCGCACGCCCCGGGGGGGGCGTCGCCGGACGTCGAGGCGCGGCTGCTCAACCGGCGCGGCGACTCCATCTATGCCCTCGACGTGCAGCCTGCGGCCGACGGTCGGCCCTACCAGGTGCACGTCACCCCGGTGAGCCTGCCGCCGGGGGAGTATCTCATCGAGCTGCGAGCCGCCACGGCGACCGACGAAGTGACGCGGATGGTGGCCTTCCGGCTGGTTTCCTGACCGCCCCCATGAAGACGACGACCACCGAGGCGCCGCCCGCGCCGTCTGCCGCGTCCGCACGGCCCGCCCGGCCGCCGGGGCGGCAGGACGAGGCCCGCGACTACACGACGGTCTCCGGGCGCCCCGTGGACGCGCTGTACACCGCGGCCGAGGTGGCCGACGTCGACTACGACCGCGACCTCGGCGACCCCGGGCAGTTGCCCTACACGCGCGGCATCCACCCGGCGGGCTATGGCGGCAAGCTGTGGACGATGCGGCAGTTCGCGGGCTTCGGAACCCCGGAGGAGACCAACGCGCGCTACCGCGAGCTGCAGGCGGCCGGCGGCAGCGGGCTGAGCGTCGCCTTCGACCTTCCGACGCTGATGGGCCGCGATCCCGACCACGAGCTCTCGCTCGGCGAGGTCGGCAAGTGCGGCGTCAACGTCGCCTCGGTAGGCGACATGGAGCGGCTGTTCGACGGCATCGCCCTCGACCGGGTGACGACGTCGATGACGATCAACTCGCCGGCGGCGATGATCTTCGCGATGTACCTCGTCGTGGCCGAGCGGCAGGGCGTCGACTGGTCCGTGCTGTCGGGCACGATCCAGAACGACATCCTCAAGGAGTACATCGCCCAGAAGGAGTACATCTACCCGCCGCGTCCGTCGATGCGCCTCGTGACCGACGTGTTCGCCTTCTGCGCCGACCATGTGCCGCGCTGGAACACCATCTCGGTCAGCGGCTACCACATCCGGGAGGCGGGGGCGACGGCGCTCCAGGAGCTGGCGTTCACGCTCCGCGACGGGATCGAGTACGTCCAGTACGGCGTCGACGCCGGGCTGCCGGTGGACCGGTTCGCGCCCCGCATCTCCTTCTTCTTCAACGCGCACAACGACTTCTTCGAGGAGATCGCCAAGTACCGCGCCGCGCGCAAGCTCTGGGCGACCGTCATGCGCGAGCGCTTCGGGGCGAAGGACGAGCGCTCGTGGAAGCTGCGCTTCCACGCCCAGACCGCCGGCGTCTCGCTGACCGCCCAGCAGCCCTACAACAACGTCGTCCGGACCGCCGTCCAGGCCCTGGCCGCGGTGCTCGGTGGCACGAACTCGCTGCACACCAACTCGCTCGACGAGGCGCTCGCCCTGCCGGCGCGCGAGGCGGCGCTCCTCGCGCTGCGGACGCAGCAGGTCATCGCCCACGAGAGCGGGGTGCCGGCGGTTACCGACCCGTTCGGCGGCTCGTACTTCCTGGAGCGCCTGACCCGGGACCTCGAGACCGGCACGCTGGCGTCGTTCGAGAAGATCGACTCGCTCGGCGGCATGGTGCCGGCCATCGAGCAGGGCTACCCGCAGCGCGAGATCGCCAACAGCGCGTATCAGTTCCAGCGGGCGCTCGACCGCGGCACCAAGACCTGCGTCGGCGTCAACCGCTACGTGACCGACGCCGAGACCCCCATCGAGACCCTCTACATCGACGAGGCGGCCGCGCAGCGGCAGGTGAACGGCGTCCGCGCCCTGCGGCAGGAGCGAGACGGAGGTCGGGTGACCGCCGCACTCGACGGCTTGCGCCGCGCGGCGGAGGGCACGGACAACCTGATGCCGCCGCTGCTCGAAGCGGCCCGCGCCGGCGCCACGCTCGGCGAGATGTGCGACGCTCTGCGCGACGTCTGGGGCGAGTACGAGGAGACCGCCGCACTGTAGGAGACGCCGTCGCCACCGCCCGCTCCAGGTTGCGACGCGCAACCAGGACTGCGCCGTGGAACGGCGCGGGTTCCTGTAGCCCGGCTGGGCGCGAAGCGGAGCCTGTAGGCTTTGGTGTGCGCGCTGCGGAGCCGCCGGCGACGAATGGTGGGCGAGGAGGGGAGGCCGTTACGATGCGCAAGATCCGGGTAGTCATCGCCAAGCCGGGGCTCGACGGCCACGACCGCGGGGCCAAGGTCATCGCGCGCTCGCTGCGGGATGCCGGCATGGAGGTGATCTACACCGGCCTCCGCCAGACCCCGGAGCAGATTGTCGGCGCCGCGCTCCAGGAGGACGCGGACGCCATCGGCGTGTCGATCCTCTCCGGCGCCCACAACCACATCTGCCCCCGCATCATGGAGCTGCTCTCCGAGCGCGGCCTCGACGACGTGCTCGTCGTCGTCGGCGGCATCATCCCCGATGCCGACATCCCGCGCCTCCGCGAGATCGGTATCGAGGGCGTCTTCCAGCCCGGCACCCCGATGCAGACCATCGTCGACTACATCACCGCGCACGTGCGCCCCGGCCGGGGCGGGGATACACCGCCGGCGGACAGCGCCTCGGCCTGATTCGCGCGGCCGTTGCCGTCGATTCCGTGGGGTGCGCCCGGGGCGTAGCCGCCGGAACTTGGCGGGCATAATCCCCTTTATGGGATCCTCGCCGCCCGGCGCCCCCGGAGCCTCCGGATCTTGCCCATTGGACGACCATCCACTAACATGTAGCAGATGGGGAGCTCTGGAAATCGTCCCAACCGGTTGACGACACGGAGCTTACCAGCGGCGGGGCCGGCCTGATGCCCGCCCCGCCCCGGCGGCCCCTCGCCGTCCCGGACGCCGACCGGCAGCTCGAGCGGCTCGACCGGGATCTCGTCACGCGGCGGGACCTCGAGAAGCTGTTCGGCGTCTCGCGGGCGCGGGCGGCGCAGCTGATGCGCGAGTTCGGGGCGGAGCTCGCCGGATCGTCCCGCGTCCTGCGCCGGGCGGAGCCTCCTGCGGCAGCTCAAGAAGCTCCGGGGGCGGGCCGCGTTCCTCGCCGCCCGCCAGCCCCCGAGGCCCTGGAGCTGTCTCTCTAGACAACCGTCTACTGACATGGAGCAGATGGGGAGCGCCGAAAATCTTCCCAACCGGTTGATGCACCAGAGCTTACCACCGGCGGGGACAGCCTGATGCCCGCCCCGCCCCGGTGGCTCCTCGCCGTCCCGGACGCCGTCCGGCAACTCGAGAAGCTCGACCGGGATCTCGTCACGCGGCGGGACCTGGAAAAGCTGTTCGGGGTCTCGCGGGCGCGGGCGGCGCAGCTGATGCGAACGTTCGGGGCGGAGCTCGCCGGATCGTCCTGCGTCCTGCGGCGGACCGACCTCCTGCGGCAGCTCAAGAAGCTCCGGGGGCGGGCCGCGTTCCGCCACGAGGAGCAGCGGCGCGCGCGCGTGGTGGGGGAGCTCCGCCAGGCGCGGCTCACCGGGATTCGGGTCGCCGTTCCGGTCGAAGCGCTCGAGACGCGGCTCTCGGGGCTTCCCGAGGGCGTGACGGTCGAGGCGGGCCGCATCGAGGGGCGGGTCGCGGGCGGCACGGAGGCGGGGGGCGGGCTCCTTCCCCCTGGCCCAGCGCCTGCCGGGGGGCGTGACGGTGGAGGCGGGCCGCATCGAGGTGCGGTTCGCGGACGCCAAGGAGGCGGTGGCGCGGCTCTTCGCGCTGGCCCAGGCGCTGACGGGCGACTACGAGCGCTTCGAGGAGCTGGTCGGGAAGGGGGAGAGGTCCTCGAGATGAGCGAGGCGCTGGTGCCGGCGCCGTCGGCCGGCCGGGCGGAGATCGAGCGGCCGGGCGCGGCCGCGGTCGCGCTGCCCGCGGTGATCGTCGACGCGGGGGCCGTGGCCGTGGAGCGGTTCCTGGAGTACTTCGCGGCGGCGATCGCCAACGGGCGGACGCGGGCGGCGTACGGGCAGGCCGTGGGGCAGTTTCTGGCGTGGTGCGGCGCGCGGGGCCTCGGCCTGCGGGCGATCGCCCCGCTCCACGTCGCCGCCTACATCCGGACGCACCCCGGGTCGGTCCCGACCGTCAAGCAGCACCTAGCGGCGATCCGGGCGCTCTGCGACTGGCTCGTCGTCCACCAGGTGCTGCCCGTGAACCCGGCGGCGTCCGTGCGGGGCCCGAAGCACGTCGTCGCGAAGGGCGCGACGCCGGTGCTGACGCCGGCCGAGACGCGCGCGCTCCTCGACCGGATCGACACGGGAACGCTGGTGGGGCTGCGGGATCGGGCGCTGCTGAGCGTGATGGTGTTCAGCTTTGCGCGGGTGAGCGCGGCGGTGGGGATGCGGCGCCAGGACTACTTCCGGCAGGGCGTGCGGGGGTGGCTGCGGCTGCACGAGAAGGGCGGGAAGCGGCACGATGTGCCGGCCCACCACCGGGCCGAGGAGTCGGTCGAGGCGTATCTCGCCGCGGTCGGCCTCGAGGACGGGAAGGCGCCGCTGTTTCAGAGCGTCGACCGGGCCGGCCGGCTGAGTGGTCGGCCGCTGGGGCGGCGGGCCGTGCTGGCGATGATCAAGCGGCGGGCGGTGGCTGCGGGGCTGCCGGCGACGACGTGCTGCCACACGTTTCGGGCGACGGGCATCACGGCGTACCTGTCGAACGGGGGGACGCTGGAGCACGCGCAGCGGATCGCCGGTCACGCGTCGCCGAAGACGACGAAGCTGTACGACCGGACGGCGGATGCGGTCTCGCTCGACGAGATCGAGCGCATCGTGATCTGAGGCAGGAGCCGGTGCGCTTCCCCAGACGCCTGCCCTCCGTCGTCGACGAGATAATCGACGGGCTGGATGAGCGGCGCTCAGACTGGGCTCGGCCCAGTCGAGGTCACCGAAGGCCGTCGGTCTCCGTCTGTGCGTCGGCATGCTCCTGGTCGGCCGCCAAACGGTACCAGCGGGCTGCCTCCAGACGATCGCGGCGCACGCCACGGCCTTACTCGTACATCCAGCCGAGGTTGGTCTGCCCGTAAGCACTGCCTTGCTCCACGGACCGTCGGAACCACTGCACGGCTGCCTCGTCGTCCTGCGGCGCCTTCGACCGTCGCGGTACATGACGCCGAGGTTGTTCTGCCCGAGGGCGTTTCCCTGCTCGGCGGAGCGCCGATACCACCGGGCCGCCTCGTCATCGTTCTGGTCGACGCCGCGGCCCCGGTCGTACGCGAAGCCGAGTTCCACCTGCCCGCGGGCGTCGCCTTGCTCGACCGCTCTCCGGTACCAGGACACCGCCACACCGTAGTCGCGCTCGACGCCACGCACCAGCCCCCTGGCCGGCGCCGAGCGGGCGAAACGCGATCCGGCGCTCGCGGCTCGCGGGGGCCTGGACCGAGGGGCCGCGGAGGTGACGCAGCCGGTAGGCCGGTAGTGTCCTATGCCTGCCGGCCCGCCCTGGATTGGAGCGCGAGGCGTCTGGTAACTCGTCGAATGCGGCGATCAGATCTCGCCGTGCGTGTGCCCCTCCTCCTTCTTCCAGTGAGCGATTCGCGTGCGCGGATACCTGGACATCCCTACCCTGCAAGCCAAATCCGTCTCCTTCCCCTGTTGAGATGAACGCTACGTGATAGGCTTCGAGAAGCCGGTCGGGGTGCCGTCGCCAGGTCGTCCAAGAGCTGTGCGCCCCGACCGGCCTCCTCAACTCTATCAGGGTGTGCCCGCGCGGTTTACGGTCGGCCGAGGACCGCAGTCAGTCCTCGACGTCGACGCGCCCCGGACGCGATGTACGTGTTCGCGCTGCCGCGAAGCTCCGGCGCAACGCTACTGATTTCGTGCCCCGTGTCTCCGGGCCCCCGGACCGGGGGAGCGCAATCGCTCGGGTTTGACGATCATGTCGCCGGCTACGGAGGCCGCGGACTTGAAGGAAGCAGCGCCGGGCGGGGGCGTCTCTCGCGAGGCTGGGCGGTCGAGACGCTGGCCGGCGGCGGTCTTTCTCGCGTTGGCCCTCCTGCACACGTGGCCACTGGCAACCGACCCGGGCCGGCTGTCGCTGCACAGCGAGGACGAGTGGCTCAACGCGTGGGCGGTTTCCTGGATCGCTCGCCAACTCCCACGCGACCCGCTCGACCTGTTCGGGGCCAACATGTTCCATCCGACGGAGAACGCGTACGCGTACACCGAGCCGCTCATCGTGCCCGGCTTGATGGGGGCGCCGCTCCGCTGGTTGGGTGCGT
>MKWU01005243.1_pt1 | contig 14320 bp, 10 predicted proteins | sample 809101 | NCBI WGS metagenome assembly MKWU01 (sample SAMN05860141, study PRJNA318959) | sponge metagenome | host: Aplysina aerophoba | place: Slovenia: Piran, Adriatic Sea, Gulf of Piran | collected 2013-05-07 | reverse complement strand
ACGAGAGATCCAGGGGCGTGAAGAACATCAAACCGATGCTAAATGGATAGAGGGAGATGCGAATGGGTCCCATCGCACTCCACGGCTTTGAACTGAATTGTCCAAGCACTCTGTTTCGAATGGGTAGAGAGGGGATTTCTGGGAACAGAAAACTCAGTCCATTTAGCAGTTCTGCACTCGCCGCAAGTGCGAAACCGAGCCACATCCATGGCGAACGAAAAAAGCGTTTCGGGTCGCTCGTCAATGCCAATGGGAGTTGGACGATCGGGTAGTTCAGCCGTTCGTTTTCTGTCCATTGCTTACGGAGAAAGATCGTTACCGCCAACAACGTCAGCCAGAGTGCGATAACAAAACTCGACCATGCCAGCACGGGCGGTATCCATGCATTTAGCGTGGTAGAATTATAGAGGGTAGAATCGCCGTTGTAGAACCCGTCTAAGACACGTGCACTTTTGATTGCGATCCAACTGGGGATGTTGTTTCCAAAGAGCGATAACCACTCGTTTTCAGGAGTTGCGAACTGAAATGTATGCGTGAGGGCAGGGATGAGGTACCCCATCATGGTATGTCCGCTGATGGTTGATACCATCACTACCATGACATAGATGGTTTGTAGGTCGGCTTGCGACATCGCCAGACGCGGCATGAACCGCTGGAGCAGTAGGTTGACGAGTACAAAAATAAGGAGGGTGAAAACGGCGTTGAAGAACAACGAAGCGATCGTCAGTTGTGTAGAGTGCCACACCTCTGTCCCCATCAGGCACCAGTAGCTATTAAAAGCGACGAGCACCAGCCCAATCAGTAGGATATGCGGTTTGACGAGGTGTTTAACTTGGTTGGGTTTCCCGTTTCCGTTGGTTTCCATGCCCGCTCCTGCTAACGCGCTTCAGCACAAGTTTGCGTCTATTATAGTCTGCCTTCGGTAAGTTTTCAAGTGGAGATGTGTTATAAGCCATCAGCAGTCAGCAATCGGCAGTCGGCGGTCAGCAGTCAGTAAAGTCGCTATCACGGAAAGGCGACCCAGACATACGGAGAAAAAAATGGGGCGAGTTTCAGAGTATTCAGAGTAAACTCTGAAAAAGGGTGGGTATCGAAAAAGTTGTAAACATAGACAACGACTGGATTTTGAGCGGTTTTGATAGGAGATGTCTGAAACGCTTACTCTGAAATTTCAGAGTGGAATGGAGCGTGTTGTCTGAATCAGGATAACCCCTCAATCCCCCTTATCAGGGGGACAGGATTAGGAGATTTTCAGAATAAACGTCCGTAAGAACGTCAATTTTCACGGAGGCTTCACGGAGGTATTTGTCATCGCAGGTGTGACGTGGGTTCCCAAGAGCCAATATGTGGGTTCTCCGTGAAAAACGAATGTGAAAATATTATTAACTTGTGGTATCGGTGTTTTTGAAACTGGATGTTGTTGTCTGTGCAGAGCGTGCAAATATTCAGCAATTGTCTGAATCGCGGATTTACGCGGATGAAACGGATTTCGCGGATTTTTTATCCATGGGCGGGGTCGTTGTCTGAATCAGGATTTTCAGGATTAAAAGATTTTCAGGAGAAGAGAGGGTGCGGCGAAGGGATTCAGCCTCAACGGGAGGACAGGTGTAAAGAAAAGAGAACAGTTACACCCATAAGCCCCAATGGGGCGAGAGGTATTCGATGCTTCCATACAGGTTCCCATCACTTCATTCATCCAACACGCCATCGAAAACTGAATGACTCTGAATTGCACGTAAAAGCAACTTGAAATCAACCCACGTATGTGATATAATTCCCTATCTAATGTTGGCATCGCCAGCAGGTAGTAGAACACCTAACAAGGAGGAAAATCTGTGAACACAAATTCTGCTGAAACGCAAGTCACCAGTATCCCCGACGGTTACATCCGTGATTACATTGACGGGAAATCCCGTAAGGACACACCGGAAGAATATGTCCGCCAGACAATTGAGAAAAGATTGATTAATGAGCACAAATACAAACGGGAACAGATCAAGATTGAATTCGGTTTGAAACTCGGTTCTCGTAAACCGCGCGCTGATATTGTTGTATTTCCAAAAGACAGCCCGGAAATGACGCAGGATCAGGTATGGCTAATTGTTGAATGCAAAAAAGAAAGTGTAGAGCCGAGAAATAGGAAAGATGGCGTTGACCAACTGAAATCTTACATGAGTGCCTGCCCGAATTGCGAATGGGGCATGTGGACAAACGGCAAGTATAAAGAGGTGTTAAGAAAAGTAAAGGTAGGGGGAAAATATGAATTTCAGGAATACAATGATATTCCCGCTGCTGATGGCTCTTTAGAGGATATTGACAGACCGAAGCGCAAAACCTTGAAAAAAGCTTATGAAGATAACCTTTTGATGGTTTTCAGAACCTGCCATAATCATATCTATGTAACTGATGGCTTGCAAAAACAACCAGCGTTTTTCGAGTTGCTAAAACTTATTTTTTGTAAAACACTTGATGAGCAAAACGTTGGTCGCCCCCTTGAATTTTATACAACCTCAGGAGAACGTTCCTCTCCGGATGGACAGTTAACGGTTAAGAATCGAATTTCTGGGATTTTTGAGAAGGTAAAAAAGAAGCATCCACAGATTTTTGAAGCCAACGATGAAATTAAACTGAAACCTCGTTCGTTAGCGTGGGTGGTATCAGAGCTCCAACCTTATTACCTAATTGATACTCATGTTGATGTTAAGGGGAAGGCGTATGAGGAATTAGTAGGATCAAATTTGAGGGGTGATAGAGGCGAATTTTTTACACCGCGAAACATCATGGACATGGCGGTTAAAATGATTAACCCAAAACGAGATGAAAAGGTTTGTGATACTTCATGCGGCACAGGCGGTTTCTTAGTCATGGCGATGAACCATGTCATTGAAGGACTAAAAAGTGAAGTTGAGGTGGATTTTGGCAAGCCAGAAGGTCAGTGGGAAGAGCATGAGAGAAGTGTGGTAAAAGAGAAAATAGATGAGATTGCATCGTCAAATTTCTATGGTTTTGACATCAACCCTGATCTGGTTAAAGCCACGAAAATGAACATGGTAATGAATAATGATGGCAGCGGTAATATCTTTCAAAATGATTCGCTCTTACCTCCACACGAATGGTCATTAGACCTCAAGAAGCAGTTAGCAGAAGCGTTAAATATTAACGCAAACGGGATCAAAAACGCTAATACTATTGAGTTCTTTGATGTTATCGTTACGAATCCACCATTTGGTAGTAAAATCCCTATTAAGGATGGCCACATTCTTGAACAATTTCAGATCGGTTATATTTGGCGTAACGAACGATACGATATTAGTAGACAAACAGATTGGAGCATTTCTTCTGACCTTCAGACATCGGCACCTCCAGAGCAACTATTTATTGAACGTTGTTTGCAATTCCTGAAACCCGGTGGCAGGTTAGCGATTGTTCTGCCGGATTCAATTTTAGGGAATCCCGGACTTGGGTATATCCGCCACTGGTTGATTAAAAGAACACGAATTATTGCCAGTATAGATTTGCACGCGGATGCCTTTCAACCCGGAAACGGGACACAAACCTCAGTCTTAATTCTTCAGAAAAAATCTGAAGAGGAAATAATAACAGAGAAACTCTCAGGTATTAAGCCATACAACATTTTTATGGCAGTGGTGGACAAGGTTGGCCACGATAAGCGGGGTAATACGCTATTTAAACGGGACGAGCAGGGTAATGAGGTTTGGGTATCAGAAGATCCCGATGTATCTGAGATAGGGGAAATTGAGGAAAGTGAATTCACCTATGGGACCGAAAACAGGGTCCGTATCATTGACGATCAAAGCCGTGAAGTTCCCACTGTTTTTGATCAATGGAAACAAGAGGAGGGGATTGCATGGTAGCACAGCCCTACTTCTCGTCACGAACGACAGACAATCAAGAATCCGAAAATTCTAATTTTAGATGGACAACTGTTAATCTTCAAGAAGTTGTTGAGACAAGCTATCGTTTGGAGGCAGGCGTTTACGGCATTGAAGGGAGACAGGCAAGGCAAGATATAGTACAGAGCAAATGGGATGTTGTTTATTTGTTTGGTGAAAAAGGTCTTGCTGCTGCTTATCACAGACCGCGATTTAAAAGAATATATGTGGAAAAATCAACTTTTCCGATTTATCGACCGGCACAGATTAATGAACTGTATCCAAAACCATCTACATATATTTCCGGTTTGACCCAAACAAATATAGATGCCTTGAGAGTTAAAAAAGGGCAGGTTTTGTTAACCTGTTCAGGAACAATTGGGAATTGCACCTACGTCCGCAATACTTTAGACAACCTCATCTTCAGCCATGATGTAATCAGGGTTGAACCTAAAGAATATAGTGGTTTCGTTTATGCTTTTCTGAAATCAAAAACTGGCTTTCTGATTATAAATACCAATAACTACGGGGCAGTTATTAAGCATATTGAGCCCGAGCACTTGAACGCTATTCCAATTCCGAATCCACCGTCTATTCTCAAACAGGAAATCCACAATTTGGTCGAGGAATCCTTCAAATTACGGGATGAGTCTAATGAGTTACTGGATGCTGCACAAGTTTTGCTAAAAGAGGCATTAGAACTGCCGTCCGTTGAAGTTTTACATGAACAAGCCAAGCACTTTGATGAAACGGTGGGTGTTCTTAATTATTCCGTGCCATTAAGTGGGATTCATGGTCGATTGGATGGGTCTTACTATGTTCCAATTGCGTCCGTTATTGAACAGCATATAGCGAAAGCAGCAAGGGAAATTTTCAAGGTTAGTGACAGTCAAATCAGTCAATCGGTTATCTTGCCGAGGCGATTTAAAAGGATCTATGTTGGAGAGAGCAATGGAGTCATTTTTATTGGTGGTAAACAGATATTTGAATTAGATCCAAGCAACAAAAAACACCTTTCCCTAAATCAACATGGAGATAGAATTAAGCACGAGTTAACCCTCCGTGAAAACATGACTCTCATTACATGTAGCGGGACAATTGCAAAAGTAACAATAACGCCTAAACATTGGGATGGTTGGACAGCAAATCAACATATCATTCGCGTAGTGCCTTCAAACGATGAAATTGCTGGCTATCTTTATGCGTGGCTCTCAAGTGACTACACCTATCCGCTAATAACTCGGTATACCTATGGCGCGGTGGTAGATGAGATTAATGATGTGCATGTATCAGAAATTGTGGTGCCGTTACTGCGCGATGAGAGCACACAGCGGCAAATAAACGACATGGTTTTGGAAGCGAATCGGAAACGGACGGAAGCCTATCACTTGGAGCAGGAAGCGTTGAGAGTGCTTGACGAAAAGGTTATTTATGCGCGGTAAGGTGGTAGTAAAAAATTTAAGGCGGATGCACTCCATGATACAATTTTCTAAAGTGGGGCTTGTAGTGTCTGCAATAATCTTTGTCCTAGTTTTTATAACGGGGATCATTGGACTATTGGCACAAACAACTCATGATGATGGAATTGACGAAGATAAATTATCAAGTGATACAGGAAAGGAAAAGGGATTATTTGGAACCAGTATAAGCATAGGTGATCTTGGTAGTATTGGCGGATTCGTGGGCGGTATTACTGCACTTGGAGTTGCTATTGTTGCAGGTATTCGTTTTTTAATCCGCCGTAGACAACCATCAATTCAAATATTACTGGCAACCAGTGAAGACATTAGCAAGTTTTTTAAGAATGGACAATTCGATGAATCTTCACGAGTTGAGAAAGTCGTCCGGAATGTTGAGCGAAATCGTAAAGCATCTTTCGTAGATAAAACTATAGCTCATGCTTATAGATTGCAAGGGGATAAGAGAATTAATGAGGCACTGCAGAAGTGGCGCGATCTAGTCAACTACACGGAAGGAAATGATGACAACCTCGCTGCCCAAGCATGGTTTTCCATTGGATACTTATATATGTACAGAGAACTAGGAGAAGGTGGACTTTCTACTAACAACATAGCAATTCAATTACAGTTAGGTTCCGCCGAAGTCCACATTAATCCGAATGTTGTTAAGGAAGTATTTTCTTGTTACAGCAAAGCGATCCGCCTAAAACCGAACTACATCAAGGCATACTATAATCGTGGTAATGTGAAATCATATCTAAGTGAGTATGAATCAGCGATTGGGGACTACAGCGAAGCGATACGTCTAAAATCGGATTATGCCGAAGCGTACTGTGGTAGAGGCATTGCGAGGTCAAATCTTGGTGAATATGAATCGGCACTTGAGGACTATAATGAGGTAATCCGATTGAAACCAGATTATGCTGAGGCATACTATAATCGTGGCAAAGCAAAAATGTTTCAGGACGAGTATGAATCGGCACTTGAGGACTATGATGAAGCGATACGTCTAAAATCAGATTATGCCGAAGCTTATTACGCCACAGGTTTTGTGAAATTAAATCTCGGTGAGTATGAATCAGCACTTAGGGATTTTGATGAAGCGATACGTCTAAAATCGGATTATGCGAAAGCCTATGGCAATCGAGCCGCTGTGAAGTCTGAACTCGGTGAATATGAATCGGCACTTGAGGACTGTGATGAGGCGATACGTCTAAAATCGGATTATGCCGAAGCTTATAGCAATCGAGGGAATGTGAAGTTTGAACTTGGTGAATATGCTTCAGCACTTGAGGACTGTGATGAGGCGATACGTCTAAAATCGGATTATGCCGAAGCCTATAGCAATCGAGGGAATGCGAAGTTTGAACTTGGTGAATATGTTTCAGCACTTGAGGACTATGATGAAGCGATACGTCTAAAATCGGATTATGCCGAAGCCTATAGCAATCGAGGGAATGCGAAGTTTGAACTTGGTGAGTATGTTTCAGCACTTGAGGACCATGATGAAGCGATACGTCTAAAACCAGATGAGGCCAAAGCCTATAACAATCGAGCCGCTGTGAAGTTTGAACTTGGTGAATATGCTTCAGCACTTGAGGACTATGATGAAGCGATACGTCTAAAATCAGATTTTGCCGAAGCCTATAGCAATCGAGGCAGTACGAAAATAATTTTAGGCGAGCATGCTTCGGCTTTTGAGGACTCTGATAAGGCGATACGTCTAAAATCGGATTATGCCGAAGCCTATAGCAATCGAGGCAAAGCAAAGGCGGGTCTGGGCCATCCTGAATTAGCCCTTGCGGACTATGATGAGGCGATACGTCTAAAACCAGATAAGACCGCACCCTATGTCAATCGGGGACTTGCAAAGGTAAACTTGGGGAACACTGAAGGTGCAAAGACAGATTTTCAGGCTGCATTGGAACTTGCAGAACAGAAAGGCGAAGAGGATCTCAAGGTTATAGTAGGTCGATGGATCCAAGAACTTAACGATATACGAATGAAGCCGAGAGAAAAGGCTAAGAATATAATTTGGAGCAAGAAGCGTTGAAGGTTCTCAATGAAAAGGTTATTTATGCACGGTGAAGTGCTAAAAGGTGATGTAAAAATGGAAGCAAAGCAAAAATTCTGTTAAGGTACATTTCAACTCAGTTCGCGTATCTTATCCCCGTAAATTTGCGATTCAGACAATCGAAGCGGTTTCCCAAAACACAAAACATACCCGTCATGATCCTTGAGTTCAAAGGCGCGTAGACCGTCTTCGGTGTCTGCGAAGGTTTCGTGGAACGCCAGTCCACGGGATTGAAACTCTGCAAACAGCGCGTCAGGATCAGGAACCAAGATGAAAGCGTCTCATTTCGCCACTCGTGCCGGGTATGATTGGGTACTGGAAACGTATCTGGTGTGATCTCTTTAAGAAGGATCCTCACGTTATTATGACACACTTTGAAATATCTTTCCTTGAAATCTCTTGGAAATTGATGTATAATTTGCATCATAATTTAATAGAGTGGAAGCCTTGAGGCGGTGCCAGATAGCGTTTCCACGGGAACATTTAAGTTCAGCTGGGTCGTCATTTTCCAATTTGAGACAACTTATTGATGCAAATTATTGCCGAACACAAACTCACCGAATTGACAGAGAGACATGACCCGGAAAGTGCTGCACAGTGGCTTATCCGTTTATTGGATTTATTAGCCAGTATCGTAAATCGAAACGAAGACCTCAGCCACATCGCGATAACCGAAACCGAGTACCAACAACTTTTAGGAGTGTTGAATGATTTAATCCATGGTGTTGGCGAGAATGAAGACCACGTCTTGTCGTCAGCAATGACGTTAGTCGGTTCGCTCATTAAAGCATACGAAGATGAACACTTTCCGAAACTGGCAGAAGGGATCTCGGTCAAAGTAACCGGCGAAAGTGATGATTCAAAACTCGATGAAACAGAGTAGCCCTAATATTGCTTCATCTAATATTACGATAGTTTGGGCAATTTCGATGGGTTTCATGCCCCGTTCTCAAAGCATCCCTGGTTTTTCTGAAAGTTCTTCACATAAACGCAACTTGCAGAAAAATAAACTCGGATATGCCAAAGGGTAGCCCCAGCGGGGCGAAATGTCTATAGAAGTGCTATATCCCACCAACCGGCAAGCCCCAGCGGGCGAAATGTGTCATGAAATCCAAGAGGGTGGTCAAGGATGTTTGCGTTCAAGAACCTACCCTACGGCAATTCTTAAAATTGTCCAAAACTTGGTATAATTAATCCAAATTGCTACTAACAAGTTTTGCCCATTTCAGAAAGGTTTTTAATCTCTTTCCTCACCCCAGAGAGGTGATATATCTATAGAAAATCGTTGTTTCAAGACACTGCACTCCAGCGGAGTCCTATGTCAATAAAAGAGTAGCAACGTGCATTACAATGAATCTGTTAGAAATCAGAACATTAGGAGAACAGAAGTCTCTATGAAACCTGAAGATAAAGTGGTAGAAGAAGTTGTTGTGTATTTCTCTGAGCCAAAATTCTCGAAATTTTCTATTATCACGAAGTGCGAAATTCAGATGGGCACAGATAATCGCGAAGCTGACATTGTACTTCGTGATGCTGATGGAAACTTCATCGCTATTGCAGAGTGTAAATCGCCCGGTGGGGCAAATTATGGGATTCCTCAACTAAAAGGTTATCTCAGTGCAACTGACACGCCGTTCGGTGTGTTTGCGCCTCGGATTGAACGCGATTCATGGGTTTTTTACGAGAATCTCCGGCACAACCGGTTCCAGCAGATTGAACTTCCTGATTTTGAGAAAGGCGTTCTTAAAGAGAGGACTGAAAGGGCAAATGGCAAGTATAACAACCTGCCGATCGGATCGCCTAATCCAGGGTGCTTTGTTATTTTGGTAGATCAATCCTTTTCAATGAGTGAGAATTGGGAAACTGGGACAAAAGCGGAAATAGCGTCCTCAATCGTGAATTCCATAATTTATAATCTCTGCCTTGCTAGTGAAACCAATGAAGGAATGAAAGATCGGTGCCGAATCTGTGTGATCGGTTATGGTGAGCAAGTACATACGGTCGTTGATGATATGATCTCGACGGTGTATGAATCCCCCGTTGGATCGAAGAAAGTCAAAAAGTCAATTCCGGATGGTGCAGGAGGATATATTGAGATTGAGGCAAATCAACCCGTTTGGCTGCAACCTGAGGCGAGCAACGGTACACCGATGCATACCGCCTTTGAGCGCGCTTCAGAGATTGTACAACAGTGGTGCAGTAAGTGGCCGGAGAATTTTCCACCTGTTGTTTTTAACATCACAGATGGATTAGCTGCCGATCCCTTCCTAACAGCAGAGCTAGCAAGAAAAGTGATGAATTTTCGGACGACGGATGGCAATGTTTTGGTGTACAATGTTCACATTGCTAACAGTGGACCTGATGTGGTTTTGGCACATGATAGAACGAAACTTCCTTCAGATCGTTCTGCCGAGTTTCTCTTTAGTATTTCAAGTATTTTGCCGGAACCCTTGTTTCCAATGGCCGTAGACCACGGGTACTCACCTCAACCTAATGCACGATGTTTCGCTCATAATGTCCGTGAAACCGCTCTCCCCCAGATATTGGAGTTTGGGACCTTGGGTTCTTCAGGAAATGAAATATAAAGACTTTGCTTGTTAGTTTATGGCATCCGTATCTGTAGAAGTATTCTATATCCTCAAAAGATGATTAATGATCTGAAATTATAGGACAATCATGCATTGGCTGAGTCTTACTGATTATGAGTTCCGTGTTAAAAACACCTTTGATTACAGCGTGTTAGATCCGACCCATGAATGGTATGGATAGAAGGTGTATCGCTGCAGACTTATAAAAATTATTCTGATGATAAAATTAACGACTAACAAGTTTATCACCCATAAAAAAGGAGAAACCTGGTCCGATTGCCAAGATGCCGCCGAGTTCAATGCAAACAGGGGCCGTTATGCAGTCGCAGATGGCGTGACTCGGTCCCTCTTTCCAAAGATGTGGGCAGACCTCCTCGTGAAGAATTTCTGCGAAGAAACCACCTTGTCATTAGAAAAACAAAATTGGAAAGGATGGATAGCACCTCTTCAGCAAAAATGGTTAGAACAAGCAATTTCAACGGTGCAAGAAACAAAGCGGTTTATTTCCGTGGACCGGTTATCCCGATCAGAATCTGCTGCTTCCACTTTTGTGGGACTTGAAATTGACAGAACCAAATCAGAATGGAAAGCAATGATCATCGGAGATAGTTGTTTATTTCATATTGAAGGCAGTGAACTGAAAGAGATTTACTTGGTAAAAAAGTCAGAAGACTTTACGAACCGTCCCGAGATTTTTGCTAGTTTTGCAAAGGATAGTCCTTATGAGCCAACCTTTGTAACAGGGCAAATAAACTCTGGTGATATGTTTATCCTAGCCACCGATGCTCTGGCGAAATGGATTATCCAACATGAAGAAACTGGAAAATTGGAAGATGTACTTAAACGCCTCTTTAGTATAGACGGGCATAAGCAGCAATTCGATGACTTTGTTGAAAAGGCACGTGAAACAGAAGGTATTTATCTTGCCAATGACGATGTGACGCTTATGCTAATTTCTGTTAAATCCGATCAACAACCGCGAAAAGTCGAACCTATCTCTCAAGAGTTGGTACAGCAAAACCCTTGGCTTGTTCTCTTTGTGTGCTTACTTGCAGGAGGAGGAATGCTTGTCGGTCTTTACCTTGTGTTCTACTTTCTACTAAAATCTACTTAACCGAGCATTTGACTTGAGGATGTTATGCGTTGGCCGAGTTTTATTGATTACGAGTTTTTCGTCAAAAACGCTTTTGACTACAGTGTGTTAGATCCGAGGCTTAAAAATGGAAAACCAATGAACGGGATATCCGGCGGTTTTTCCAGAGTTTATCCTGTTAGGGTTGCCTCCCAGACTTTCGCCCTACGGTGTTGGACTAAAAATGTTCGTGATGCTAAGCAACGGTATAAACAGATATCCGATTATCTGCAGCAGGTTGGTTTGCCCTACTTTGTGGATTTCGAGTATGTTTCAAAAGGTATTCGGGTAAATGAAACTGAGTACCCAATCATACGGATGGAATGGGTAGAGGGTGTATCGCTCCGTGAGTTTATTGAACAAAATTGGCAAACCCCTCACATCTTCAAAATTGTAGCAGATGAATTTCAGAAAATGGTTTCTACTCTGCACAAGCACCGGATCGCACACGGTGATTTGCAAGATGGAAATATCTTACTCAAGCGAAACAGTAATAGCGTTGAAATCAAGTTGATAGATTATGACAGTCTGTTTGTTCCCGCACTTCAAGGTGAGCCGGAGCAAATTCTTGGACTACCGGAATACCAGCATCCTAAGAGAATAGCAGGAGGTGGACAAGCCAACGAAAAAGTTGACTATTTTTCGGAATTGGTCATTTACCTTTCCTTTCTGAGTTTGACAGAAAAACCTGAACTCTGGAACCAGTTTAAGGATAAAGCCGGGGGTTTGCTATTTTCAAAGAAAGATTTTGAGAATCCAGACGACTCAGACATTTTCCGAGAACTTGAGAAGTTATCGCCGGACATTCAACAGTTGGCGGCAACTTTAAAGGATTTCTGTGCCAAAACTTCTATTGATCAGTTAGTACCGTTGGAAGCAATATTGCCAAAACCTGATGCTAACGCGTATAGCAAGCGGGGGAATTCCCTTCTAAACAGTGGACAGTATAACGAGGCACTTGCAGAGTTCCACAAGGCAATAGCACTCAATCCGAACTATAAGAAAGCACGCTACGGCATTGGGCGTGTTTATCTACATAGTAAACGGTATACCGATGCCACTAACGCATTTGCGCAACTGATAAAAGACGAACCCAACTATACAGAAGCACACCATGGACTGGGACTCGCTTATTTTAACTTAGGCGACAAGGCCAAGGCAGCAGGGGCAGCAAATGCGGCTTTAAGGATTGATCCATACTATCAACCTGCCCGCGAACTTTTAGAAGTTATAAAATCTGCCACACGACCTTCTGTACGTCCACGGCCTCGACCAAAACCAACACCGCCTGATCCAACACCAAATCATGGAACTAATGTTTGGCAGCTTCTTACAGCTCTGTTAGGCTTGGGCTTAGTTATTTGCATTGTGGTACTAACAACACAGGGAAACGGGAGAAATGCGGCTCTTCTTGAAATTGAGAAGTTGAAACGTCAACAGAGCAACAAGAATTCAGAAATTCAACGACTCACTACTAACATCCAGACCCTGGAAAAAGAAAAAGGGATCCTTTCCAGCGAAAACCAACAGTTAAAAAGTCAGATCGCCGAAAAAGATAAAGAAATTCAAAGATTGAATTGGAGATCGGAAAGGCCTGAAGGATCAGATTCGCAGACAATAGCAGGAATGACTTTGATTCCTGCTGGAGCGTTTCGTATGGGAAGCAACGCCACTTCTGCATATAGTGATGAGAAACCGGTGCATACAGTTTATGTTAATGCCTTTTATATTGATAAATATGAGGTAACCAATGAAGAATATAAAAAGTTCATTGAGGTCAATCCACAATGGCGGAAGGATCGTATTCTTCGTAAATATCATGATGGGGATTATCTGAGACATTGGACCGAGAACAGTTACCCACACGGAAAAGGTGATCATCCTGTTACTTGGGTAAGTTGGTATGCAGCCGTAGCATTTGCCCAGTGGAAAGGAAAGCGTTTGCCAACAGAAGCAGAATGGGAAAAAGCAGCACGCGGTGGATTAGCTTACAACAGGTATCTGTCACGAAACCTGATTAATTCCCAAACAGCAAACTACGGTAAGAATGTTGGTCGGACTACCCTTGTTGGTAATTACTTCTCAAATTCCTATGGAATATATGATATGGTAGGAAATGTATCGGAGTGGTGTCTTGACGAGTATCGCAGCTATTTTTATGCCAACTCTCCGAGTCGCAATCCCGTTGCTGGTGGAAGTATCTATAGTATTATTCGTGATTTTAAGAATACTAAAACTAACCGCGTATCGCGTGGGGGTTCTTGGGCCAGTCTTGACAGACAGGCGCGGGTTGCTTATCGGTCCTCATATTCACCACATTGGACAGCTGCTGTTCTTGGATTCCGCTGCGTAAAACCCATAAATCCTTAAACCTTGGATTTTTATTCCCAGCTTAAAGCGGTTTCCCAAAACACAGAACATACCCGTCATGGGCCTTGAGTTCAAACGCTCGGAGACCGTCGCTGGTGTCCGTGAGCACTTCGTGGAATATACAGACTCAATGATCCTAAATAACAAGTTTTGGCTTGCAAGTTGTGCCAAAGATTTGGTAAATGTATGAGGTGCGGTTAACGAATTTTCCAATAGTGAGGTAAAAATTGTGGTTAGAATTATTGCCAATCCAGAAATCCTTGGGGGGAAGCCAGTTGTTGAAGGCACCCGTCTGAGTGTTGAACATATATTGGGATTATTAGCAAGCGGCATGTCAAATCAGGAGATCATTGCGGATTACCCGGATCTAAGTGAGAAAAGCATTCGGGCGGTACTTGCCTACGCCGTACGCGCGCTTCAAAACGAAATTGTTATTGATGTATCGTCTCATCGTGCAGGAACTTCTTAACAATGTTGCCGCCGCTTATCGCTGATGCAAATATCGCCCTTGCAGTCGTTCGATTCCTCCGAGAGCGAAATGTTGATGTTTTGTACGTTCGTGAAGAGGGGTGGAAGTTCTATACTGACCGAGACATTCTCGCTACGTAGTGTTTACATTTTCTTAGCGGTTATCAATATTGCTGCGAAATAGACGAACCCGAGATACCTGATACTCAACTTATCGTAGCGCGTCGCGACGCGCCGATACTGTTTCAAGCGATGAAAGAACCGTTCGATGATGTTCCGGCGTTTATAGAGTTCCTCGTCATAAGGACGGGGGTCGGTGCGACTCTCCCGGGGCG
>MKWU01005242.1_pt1 | contig 14326 bp, 14 predicted proteins | sample 809101 | NCBI WGS metagenome assembly MKWU01 (sample SAMN05860141, study PRJNA318959) | sponge metagenome | host: Aplysina aerophoba | place: Slovenia: Piran, Adriatic Sea, Gulf of Piran | collected 2013-05-07 | reverse complement strand
GTATCTCGGGCGTAAAATCGACGAGATCGTCCATCGCCACGTGTTGGCGAGCTCGAGAATCCGCGTCGTATGACCAGCTGGTCATACCGATCATTTCCCAGTGCTCGTTGACAGGCGGCGGCAGGCAGCGGCGGCAACGGCGCGATGGCGCTGCCCAACGAGCAGAGCGCGCGGTGGATGGGGCCCGTCACTGAGGCGCAACGCCCGCAACTGCGCCAACGGAAGTGCGACACGGCACGGGAGATGAGGAAGACTTCCCCCGGGCCGGGGGTCGATCACGGGTACAACGGATGAAGGCCAGAAGGCAGTCGCGTTCCCGCAGCAGCAGGGATGGCCCCGAAGAGGCCGCGACCGGACGGCCGACACAGACCGCGCGGCGCTTGGTGGAGGCCTCCGTCAGCCCGAACACGCGGCGAGCCTACGCCCGGGCGCTCCGGCGGCTCGACGCGTAGCTCGAAGGCCGCGCAGTTCCACGCCGCCGCCGTGGCCGCCTGCCTCGCTGGGGTGCACGGACGCCGGGCACGCCTCGTCGAGCGCGTCGATAGATAGCGGTCGCTGCGGCGTGCTTCCGTGCGAAGATGGCCGGACAGCCCGCTTTCGCTGGCGAGCGGACGGCCCGCGCTTGCCGGGTACCGGCGGACGGAAGACGTGTCATGGCAGATCGCTGACCCGCTCGGGTTCAACCCGAGCCATCGCGACCGTGGGACCCGGCGTATCTTGAGCCGCATGGGCAGCGAGGCAGCGAAGGCAGCGATGTAACCGTTCGGTCTTCCCGGTAGGGTGCGGCTCTTCTTCGTCGGCGGCCCAACCAGTCTTTGCGGCGGCGGCGAGGCAGGAGGCAGTTGGATCCGTCAACGCGTGGTCGTGGTGAGGAAGCGGCGAAGGGGACCCGTGTCCGACGGTACTTGTGCCGTCAGCGACCGCTGGGGGTTTTCCGCTGGTACTCGCGCGCTTCGTCGAGGGTCTCAGTACGCATCAAAGCGCTGGCTGCCCGTGGCGGCTTGAGGACCACCAGTGGCGAACGGCATGCCGAAGGCCCTTCGATGAGCCGGCGACGAGCACCGCTCGCCGCATCGCCCTGCGACGTGGATGATTGTCGAGTACCACTGTAGCTTCCAGGGCGTACGCGGTGGTGCCCGCGAGGCGGTCGCGATGCCCACGCGGCGCATCTCGAACAAGTAGCGCTCCGGCAGCAGGTTCAGCGCGGCATCGAGCGGATGCAGGCCGTGGCGCCGCGCGCAGCCCGGACGCACAACCTGCATCCTGCCGGAGCTCGTTTCCGTGTGACTTTCGTGCACGCACGGCTCCGAGCACTCGACACCACGGGCGTCCTCGGCCGGACCGGCAGTCTCTCCCGGGCTGCGTTGGTCGTGATGTTCTTGCAGGAGCTTGCGTACCAACTCCTGGCCCCGCCGGTGCAGTTCCCGTTCGAGTTCGCTCTCGCTCATCTGTCGGGCTTCGCTGGAGGAGAGGAAGGCTTTGGCATCCGCGAAGACAGCATCGGCCGACGCGCCTGGGAGGTCGATGCGGCGGACGCCGGTTCGCGGCTCTTGCACGTCGACTGTACGTCCTTGGAATCTGGTGCCACAGCCATCGCAGGTCTCCCTTCCCAAGGCACCGTACCAGAACGTCGCGCGAATGTCCAGAAGGGAGCGCGCCCGAGGGGACCGGCGCATGCCGGGTCGGGCGGCGGCCCAAAACGAGGCGGAGAGGGCGCTCGCCGGACGCTGTCACCCCCCCCAAACGCACTGGAGAGGAGTGTCCTCGGGCATAAACCCTTATGAATGAGCGAGATAGCAATCTAGGAAAAAGAGCCGCTCCCATCAGGGTTTCGATCCAGCGTCGGCAGCCGGAAAGCGGGGGCGAGCCGCCGGAGCAGGGAAGACAACCCCAACCCCGCTCCGGGGCCCCTCGCCGTTCACCGGAACGTCACCCGCAAGGTCTCCGCGCAGTTGTTGTCGCGGGCCGTCTCGCCACCGACCCGGGAGACGCACGCGGAGAACGACGTCGTCCCGGCGCGCGACGGAGCCCGCACCCCGAGCGACTCCGGACTGCTTTCCGACGGCCCGAGACCGACGACGTCGTCGTGCCCCAGCACCACCCACTCCTCGGTGCTGGTCCGGTAGTAGTAGTAGCGCAGCGTCGCCGCCTCCGCCGTGCCGGTCCCCGCGTTGCGCACCGTGGCGTGGAGCCGGAAGCTGGACCCGACGGCCGGACTGGCGGGACTGGCCCGGAACGATTCCACCACCAGGTCCGGTCCGGCGTCCCCGTCGCTCGTCACCGTCACCTGCAGTCTCCGGGCGCAGTTGCTCCCCTCGGGCTCCCGGGCCACGGCCCGGACGCACGCCGTGTAGTAGTGGGTTCCCGCCGTCGTCGGCGCGCGCAGGACTACCGACTCGACGCTGCTCCCCGACGCCGCGAGGCCCGCGACCGGACCAGTGCCCACCCGCTCCCAATCCCGGGTGTCGGAGTGCCAGTAGTAGTAGCTCAGGGTCGTCGCCCCCGCCGTGCCGGTCCCCACGTTGCGCACCGTGGCATGGAGCGTGAAGTTCCGTCCGGCGCGCAGCGTCCCGGGAACGGTTCGCAGCGACCCCACCGTCAGATCCGGCGCGCCGCCGCCGCGGCCGGCCACCGTCACCGTGATGAAGTCAGCGCAGTTCCCCCGGTTCTGCTCTCCCGCGACGGCCACGACGCACGCGTTAAAGTAGTGCCTGCCCGGCGTTCTCGGCGCCGGCACCCTGAGCGACTCGGGGCTGAGGCCGGCGGGCGCAAGCCTGGGAACGGAGTCGAAGCCCAACTGCAGCCACTGCCGGGTGCTCGATCGCCAGTAGCGCCAATTCAACCGCGTCGCGGCAGCCGTGCCGGTCCCCACGTTCCGTACGGTCGCCGACAAGCTGAAGACGTCCCCGGGGCTCACCGTGCTGGGACTGGCCTGCAGAGACCGCACCACCAAGTCTGGCGCCCCCGCCGGGGCATCCGAACCGTACAGGGCCCTGATGCCGTCGATGTCGTCGGGCTGAAGACGGTCTAAGCCGCTCACGCTACCGTTCATGATGGCAGTTCGGATCTGGCCGCGGTCGTCCGGATGATCGAGGCCGACCACGTGACCGAATTCGTGGAGGGCAACCCGTCCGAAGTCGATCACGTCGGGTCGCAGGGGACCGGAGTACACGCCCCACGACCAACCGGTATTGAAGATGACATCGGCATCGACGATCCGTTGAATGCTCGGGTCGTACCAGGTGGACGTGATCGCCAGGGTGCGGTCACCCCACGCCATGCCCGAGCAGAGCTCATCCGCCCAGACGACCGAGTGCTCGCCGTCGGCACGGCAACGGAGGGTGCCGGCCCCCTGGGTCCAACTGAATCCGAAGCGCGAGCCCGCGCCGTTCCAGTCGCGCAACGCCTCGACCGCGGCAGGGTTCCAGGCCGCGTTGCCGCGCAGGTTCAGCCGCATGTGGAGGGGTATGTCCCCGGAGAACCAGCGCCCCACCCCCAGATCGGCCCAGGAATGGCCGACGGCCTGCGCGATGACGAGGATCAGCCCCGCGCACGCGACAAACGCGTACGCCTGGCCCGGTAGAAGTCTCCCGCCGTTCGCCATCCCGGCCTATCCCTCCCCGCGCGTGCTTCCGATTGCCCCCGCGTCGACGTCCCCCGGATCAGGGGAGCGCCTCGCGTACCGCGTCGAGGAACTCGTCGAGGGTCAGCGCGTCCGGGATCGTCTCGTCGTTGTCCGCCGTCGACAGGCGCGACTCCATCCGACCCTCCTGGTTCTCGATGGCGACCACGGCCCGCCCGACATGGTCGGCGACGGTGAACGCGTCCTGGCCGGGGTCGTAGAAGAGGCGGTACAGGCCCTGCGACCAGCCGACGAGCGGAGAGATCTGCACGCCGTTGCCGGCCGAGAACACGACCGCCCGATCTCCGACCTCGAACTGCGGCATGCCGGACACGACCAGCACGTAGCCGTCCGGATCCGGCCCCCCCAGAAAATGCAGCGTCAGCTCCTCGCCGCCGACCTGCCCCTTGACGACATCGAGATTGGAGAACGTCACCTCCGTGAAGGGCGCCTCCTGCTCCGCGTCCCAGGTCTCGTTGATCGCGGTGACCGTGCCGGCGGCGACGACCTCCGCGCTCTCGACGACCTCCGAGAACGACATCGGCAGCACCGAGTTGGCCAGCGCCACGGACGCCGCGAGCGCCGCGAGCGCCGGCGCCGCGAGCAGGGCCGGGACCGCCAGTGAAAGCAGGCGCCGCCGGAACCTCGACGAGTGCATGGCATCCTCCCGTTTCGCCCGACGAACCACGCCCCGGTGACGAGCGTGAAGCGAAGCATCGTGTTCCCGTCCGCCCCACCGGCCTCCGGTTCGGCAGGGCTGCACGGTGGCTTCGACCGCCGGCTCGACACCCGACTTCGGGTTCGGCATGGCCGCTCCGTCCAAAAAGAAAACGGCCAGCGCCCCAGCCGCAAGGCTGGGACGCCGGCCGCAGCTAACGAGCGTGAGTCCCGCAGCCCGGACTAGCGGCCGAGCTGCCCGCGGACGGGAGCGGCCTCCAGGGCCAAGCGGCGGCGCAGGCGCGCCCGCCCGGCGGCCACCAGACCGGCCCCGAGGGCGAAGGCGCCGAAGAGCGGCAATGCCGGCGTCGGCGTCATCGCCATCGGCGTGGCCATCATCTCCTCCGAGTACTCGCCCATCATGTCGCCCTCGCCGCGGGCCACGATGCGGACGCCGTACTCGACCCCGTTCACCAAGCCGTCAATGGTGGCTTCGCGCTTCATCATGGCGTCCATCATACTCCACGAGCCGCCAGCCTGACGGTACTGGACAGTGTAGCCCTTGACCATGTCCGCGCCCATGTCCGGCTTGTTCCAGGACACCATGAGCATCATGTCGCCGGACTTGACCATCACCTCGGTCGGCGGGCCGATCTCGGACTCGGGCTCGGGCTCGGGCTCGGGCTCGGGCTCGGGCTCGGGCTCGGGCTCGGGCTCCGGCTCGGGTTCCGGCTCCGGATCGGCCGCCACCGGCGTGGCCGTCACGACGTCCGAAGCTGCGCTCTTCTCGTCACCCATCATGGACGCGACCGTGACCTCGTACTCGGTGCCGTTCGTCAGGTTCATGATGTCGTAGGATATCCCCGTGACCTCGGCGTTGGAGGTGACCCCGCCACCGGTCGGCCACCACGACACCTCGTAGGAATCCGCCTTGTCGACGGCACCCCAGGAAACCGAGATCATGGCGTCGCCAGCCCTCGCCATGACGTCCATGGGAGGGGTGATGGCTGGCGCCATCGGGGTGGCCTTCTCACTGGCAGCGGTTTCGCTGGCACCCCCGAGACTCCGAGCCAGGACCTCGATCGTGTGCTCCACGTCGTTCGCGAGCCCACCGATCGTTCTGTTCGTCTGGGTTCCCTGCTGGTAGACGGACTGCCGCCCATCCTTCGGCATTACGCGAACCTCGTAACCCGTGATGTCGATGCCCTTCCCATCCGCTGGATCCCATGTGGCCACGATGTGCCCGTCACCGGCCACGAGCTCGAGGTCCATGACATTGCCGGGCACCGGATACGCGGTTGTTGAGGCGACCTGGACGTTGGCCCAGTCGCTCTTCTGCACACCTAAGGCAATAGTGGTGTCATCGCTGGTATCGGTGCCGTAGACGCGAATCTCGACAAGGTAGCGCTTACCCGCCGTCAACCCGCCAATCAGATGCGTTTGGACGTTCTTGACGTCCACTATCGTGGACGCGTTGGCGGTATCGACGGCGGCAGCGGTGTCATGCTGCTGGTGCCGAAGCTCGTAGCCGCCGCCCGAGTGGCCAGTAAGTACGGATGGGGGCCATGTGACCCGAAGACCGGTGTACCCCTCGGGTACGACGGTGAGCGACGCAGGCGCCGTGGGCGCCTGCGCGTGTGCCGCCGTCGCGCTGAAGAGCACCAGCGCCGACAGCAGGCAGCCGGTGACGAAAAGGGAACGCCGTGTGCTCATCATGTCTGTGTCCTCCAACTCCCGTCGTCGAGACGGTGGACCCTGCGGGCCCGAAACCACGGACTCCGCAGGGAGCCCGGCGCCCGCACCATGCGGGCCTTCCCGAAACCAGGGGAGCCGCCTCCCCCGCAGCGACCGACCGACCGACCGTGCGTCAGTCGGTGGACTCTACCAAGTTTTTTCGGCCGATGCAACGCGTGCCTTTAGCGCTCTGACCTGAATTTTCCGAAATCGGCGAGCCCATGCCGCGAGAGAGTACCATGGTCGCGGTTGGGCGTCAACAATGCGACCGCAACAGGGTGCACGACATCATCGTGAGCTGAGCGTCAGGCGGCTGTTGCGGCTCGTCGCTCCCAGAAGTCCTCGAAGCGTCCGCTGAGGATGCAGCAGCGCAGGGCGATGATGGCGTTGGCGCCGGCGACGGTCCAGCGCATGCCGGCTCGCTTGAGCCGGTCGCCGATCTGCTTGCATCCGGCTTCGACGACGCCCGACGAGACACACAGGCCCCTGGCGCGGAACTGCGGATAGCGCATCCGGTGACGATTCCCGAACACGTAGTGGATGCACTTTCGCGCCTCGGGGGTGGTCTCGACATGGATGCGCAGCGCGGCGACCACGGCGCACAGCCGGCCGGCGTCGAGTTCGGCGCGCCGGTCCCTGGCCCACCGCTCGGCCAGGTCGGTCCCCGGGCCGTAGATGGCCTTGGCGACCTCGCACAGGTGCTGCTTGGCGCGGTAGATGTCAACGATCTGGATGGCGCCGGGAAACTGCTCGGCGGCGATGTTCCAGATCCACGCGGCGCCGTCGCCGATGACGACGCCCTGGGCTGCGGTGTCGAAACCGCGCCGTTGCGCCTCGCGATAGGCCCGTTGGGCGAAGGCGGATGGCAACGGGTCGGTGTCGCGTCTGGCCGCGCTTTCGACCGCGGCGTTGTAGCTGACCGACCCGCGGTCGCGCACGGGCCGGCCCGCCTTGTCGCGTGTTTCGGCCGTCCACATGGTGGCCAGCTTGACCTCGCGGGTCTTGGCCGAGCCGTCGGGCTGCTTCCCGCGGCGTCGCTCGACCTCGGCCGGGCGCACCGGCACGCCGGTGCCGTCCAGCCCCAGATACATCGTCGGCGCGGGGCTGGGGACGGTTTCGGCACAGCGCGTTCGTCGTCGGCGACCTCACGTCCCAGGGCTTCGGCAGCGCGCTCGACCTGCTTGGTCTCGACGCGCACCGCGGCCAACTCCCACAACAGGTCGCTGGCCGCGGCGAAGCTGAAGTCGGAGGCCGCCAGCCCCACCATCCGCAGCGCGCCGGGCGACAGCGACGTGGCGTGCACACCCAGGGCCCGGTCGCGCGGACACACCCCCGTGCGGCAGGCCTCGCAATGGTAGTAGGCCCGTTCCAGCGTCAGCGGCCCAAGCAGCGTGGGGAAGGTCTTGGGGCGGCGGCCGGCGTAGCGCGCCTTTCCGCCGCAGGCGCACGCGACGGTCGAATCCGAATGGTCGGCTTCAGCCGTAGACGCGGCTACGAACGCGGCGCCGAAACTGTCTTCACGGCCTGGCTCGCCGTCGCGAGCGCTCGACGGTGAACGATCTGCAAGAGGGTCTCGAAGTCCTGCGCATTCACGTTCCCCCGTCTGAGGAACGCCTCGACGTCGGCGGCGCTTGAGCCGGTCGCCGATCTGCTTGCATCCGGCCTCGACGACGCCCGACGAGACGCACGGGCCCCTGGTACGGAACTGCGGATAGCGCGTCCGGTGGCGGTTCCCGAACACGTAGTGAATGCACGGTCGCGCCTCGGGCGTGGTCTCGACGTGGATTCGCCGCGCGGCGACGACGGCGCGCAGCCGACCGGCGTCGAGTTCAGCACGCCGGTCCCCTGGCGCACCGGTCGGCCAGATCGGTCCCCGGGCCGTAGATGCCTTGGCGACGTCGCACAGGGGCTGCTTGGCGGGGTAGATGTCAACGATCCCGGACGTGCTCGGACAGCGCGACTACCGCGTGCTCGTCGTGGTCGACGACTCGCCCGACGTCACCGGCGCGGTGGAACGCCCTCGCCCGCGAGCATCCGGGGCGGGTGGAAGTCCGGCACCGCCGCGGCGGAGGAGTCTGGGCCTCTCCTCTGTCAACGCCTTCCGCCGCGTGCTCGCGAGCGACGCCGACCTCGGTCTGCGAGATGGACGCCGACCTGTCGCACGACCTTTCGTACCTGCCCGCGCTGGTCGCCGCAGCCGGACGGTCGACGTAGTGATCGGCTCCCGCTACCTGCACGGCGTCAGCGTCGTGAACTGGCCGCTCCACCGCATCCCGCTCAGCGCGGCGGCCAACCCGCTACGTGCGGGTCGTCACGGGCGCGCGCCGGTAGCCGACTGCACGAGCGGCTCCCACTGCTGCCGGCGGAACGCGCTCGGCCGCATCCCGCTCGACCGCCTGGCCTCCAACGGGTACGCGTTCCTCATCGAGACGCTCCACGAGGCGCTACGCCGCGCCGCCCGGACCGGCGAGGTGCCGATCGTGTTCGTCGAGCGTCGGCACGGCGGCTCGAAGGTCTCGCTGGAACGTGCTCGCGGGGTCGCTGATCATGCCCCGGCGGGTCCGTTTCCACCCGCACGTGCGATCGCGCAGCGAACGGTCGTGACCGACGCGACGCTGGAACCGATCGACGTGGCGATCGTGGGCGGCGGGGTCGTCGGCCTCGCCGCGGCTTGCGGGGTGCCGGCCTGCGGCCACGCGACGTGTGTCATCGAACGCCTGCCCCGCCCGGGGCTGGAAGCGAGCACCGACAACAGCAACGTCGTCCATGCCGGCATCTACTACCCCGCGTGACTCGCTGAAAGCCGCGCCGTGCGTCGAGGGGCGCGAGCGGCTGTACGCGCGACGAGCACGGCGTGCCCGGCGTGTGGTGCGGCAAGCTGATCGTCGCCGCCCGGCCAGACGAGATCGGGGCGCTCGAAGCGCTCGCGAGACGCGGACACGCGAAACGGCGTGACGGACCTCGAGGTGGTCGGCCGCGCCTTCGTCCGCCCGCGCGAGCCGCACGTGGAGGTGGCGGCCATCTGGTCGCCGTCGACAGGAATCGTGGAGGCCGAGGCGTACGTACGTGCCCTTGCGCGGGTGGCCGCGACGCGAGGTGGCGCTGCTGCCCGGCGCCAGCGTCGAAGGCGGTGACGCCCGCCGGACCGCTTGGCCATCCGGACCGCGCGCGAGCCGATCCTCGCCCGCGCCGTGTTCAACGCGGCGGGCCTCTACGCCGACGATCTCTCCGCCGCGCTCGGCGGCGAGACCTTCACGATCCACACGGTCCGCGGCGAGGCGACTACGCCGAGCTGGTACCGGCGGCGCAGCATCTGGTGAACGGCCCGGTTCTATCCGCTGCCCGACCCGAGCGGCCACGGGCTCGGCATGCACCTGACCCGGACCACGTGGGGCAGCGTAACGCTGGGACCCACCGCCGGCTGCCAGACGCGCAAGGACGACTACGGATCGAACCGCGAACCGCTCCGCCGCGTTCCACGCCGCGGCCCGGCGGCTGCTGCCGGACCTCGCGCTGAACCAGCTCCGCCCCGGCGGCGGCGGCACCGGGCGCGCGGCACCCCGGCCGAACGGACGTTCTCGGACTTCCTGATTCGGCGCGACCGGCGGCAACCCTCGCCTGTGCAGGCCGCGGGCATCGACTCGCCGGGACTGATCGCGTCACTGGCCATCGTCGAGCGGGTCGCGGACTTGGCGGATGAGACGCTACGATAGGAGCGCCACATTCTACCTACCTACGGGGCACGTCGTGCGGAGGAGGGCAGCCGCCACCGGAGAGGTCGGTTGTCGTGCTCACCTTCGACTGCAAGCGCAGCAACCTCCAGCTTGACCTCGCGGGTCTTGGCCGAGCCGTCAGGCTGCTTGCCGCGGCGTCCTTCGACCTCGGCCGGGCGCACCGGCACGCCGGTGGCGTCCAGCCCCAGGTACATCGTCGGCAGCTGGCGTTCGACGTGCGTCCGATGCTCTACACGCTGCTCGGCGTAGACCTGACTCAGATCCACGGCCTCGGACCGTACAACGCGCTGAAGCTGGTCAGCGAATGCGGCACGGACATGTCTCGGTGGCCGACTTGCAAGCACTTCACGTCGTGGTTGTCGTTGGCTCGGGGCAACAAGATCTCGGGCGGTCGGCTCGAAGACGCGACGGTCTGCAAACCGGGCGGCGGCCCTGCTGCGGTTGGCCGCGACCACCCTGAGCCGGACCGACACGGCCCTGGACGCATTCTACCGCCGCTTGTCCGGGCGGGTCGGCAAGGCCAAGGCGGTGACCGCGACGGCCCGCAAGATCGCCGTCCTCTTCTACAACACGATGCTCTACGGCATGCAGTACGCCGACCCGGGCGCCTCGCACTATGAGCAGCGCTATCGACAACGAGCCGTAGCCAATCTCCGCCGTCGGGCAAAGGCCCTCGGATTCACGCTCCAGGAGCCATCCGACGGGAGTCTCTTAGTTGTTGGCGTCGTTAGCGTCCCGCGGGTCAGTAATTCCCGGAGGAGGCATCACGGTGTCGGACCGGCGCCGAAACCTGCCAGATAGCCGTCAGGTTTCCCGACCGACTTCGGGGGACGGCTGGGCGGGTCGGCGGGCGCGAGCGCCGCCGGCTGTACCGCCCGGCCAAGTTCCCGCGCCTCGGTTCTCCGCCGCCTCGGTCTCGCCCGCACCGCCGAAACCTGCCAGTTGGGCGACCCTCGCACGTGGCGGCGATCGCGGATCGGAAGAAAAGCTGCACGCCGCGGTGAGCTGGTCGTCTTCGCCACCGACTACCCTCGGTTGCCGCCTGCATTTCCGAGAGCGCCGCCGACGACCACATGGCTGCCAACAGGCTGCCCTGTCTCCATCCACCTGCGGCTGGTGACCGGCGTACCGCACCTGGTCTGGGCGCGTTCGCTGGCCGGCCGGCCCGTCTCCGAAGAGTCGCCGGGCGTGATGCCCCCCCCCGGGCACACGGTCTCCATGAGACAGGTCCCACTATATATAGAGGCAGGCCGATTGTTCTGTCGATCCGCCGCTCGCTCGTCGAGCGCGACGGCGCCGTCTCCCCGCACACGCACCTGGGCTTGCGGTGTCGAGAGCGGAGACCGACATCGACGACCGGCACGCCTTCTCCAGACCCCGTCGACGCAAGGGCCGCCCGGCGCACCGCACCCGACGTCGACACCCTCCATCGGCCTGCCGGCCCGGCGCGCCTCCCGGAGTCGGCGTGCAGACGACCGTACCCCGGGAGAGGGAGCGGGGGCGCGACAATGACGCAGATCGGAACGGCGGCAGGGAACACGACGCGGGCGGGCATACCCACGCCTCGGCGTGCTTGCTCGCGGCGCGCGACGCGGCGTCCCTGACGCCGGCCTCCGCCACGCACCGGCCCTGCCGGGCCATCACCCCGCACACGCTCGACGCCTGAAGCGGCTGGACGCGCCGTCGCGGCCCACCGGCCGCGGTCGCCCATACACGCCAGCCGGCCCCGTCGGGCTCATCTCCGGAGGACACGATGACGTTGATCAACATGCTCCGTCCCCTGCACCGGCAATGGCTGCGGCGACTGCGCAAGCGCCTCGCCAAATACTTGCGCGCCCCCCTCCAGGGGGCAGAGACGATGGGAGCCAGATTTGGTTTTTCGCTACGCGAAACCGGCTGCGCGTAACCGACTCCTCGGGTAAGGCAACGGACAACCCGCATGGCGGAGCCATCACCGAATCGCGGCGGCCGGCCGCCGCTGGCCATCAAGCAGCAGCGCACCCACGCGGTCACCGTCCGCTTCACCGCGGCCGAGGCCCGCGCTCTGAAGCGCCGCGCCGCCCGGCGCAGTTGCACCGTCGCCGCCCTCGTCCGCGAGGACCTCGCCCGGGTGCCGGACGCCGTCCTCGGTGCCGGTACCGACCGCAAGCGCCGAAGCCGTCGCCTGCCGCATCGAGCTGCGCCGCGTCGCCCGCCTGCTCAACGACGCGGTCCGCGCGGTGCACGCCTGGCGCGGGCGCCCCGACCCGGGAACGCTCGAGACGCGTTGCGCCGGACGGCCGACGCGGTCGGGCACGAGCTCGGGAGGTGGCCGTGAGCGGCCGCATCATCGGGTCCGAACGCGGCATCGAGGGGATGGTCTCCTAGATCACCCACGACCAGACGTCGCCCGACAATCGCCGGCCCACGACGTCGGAACGGGTGGCGTGGTCCACCTGCCTCGGCATCCCGACCGAGAACACCGACCTGATGGTTCGCGTGATGCAAGGGCTGACCGCCGACGCCCCGGCGCTGAAGGCGATGGCCGGCATCAGCGCCCGAGGGCGCAAGCTCAAGAAACCGTACACGCACATCGTGTTGAGCTGGCCGGAGGGGACCGAGGCCCCGCCGAAGCAGGACATGCTGTCGGCCGTCGGCGGCGCCCTGAAGAGCATCCGCCTCGACGACCGCCACTACGCGGTCTGCGCCGCCGACACCGACACGGCCTGCCCGCACGTCCACGTCGCCGTCAGCCGCGTCGACCCCGAGACGGGCCGGGCCGTCAACCTCGACGCGGGCGCCACGAAGCGTCTCAGCCGGTGGGCGGAGCAGTACGAGCGCGAGCACGGCGGGATCGTCGTGCCGACGCGGGTCGAACGGCGCGAGGCGCAGGCGGCCCGCCCGGGCCTCGATCGCCGCTGCCGCAAGGGCGGGATGCCGCGCGAGAAGGCCCGCTCGACCGCCGCGCGGCTGCACCCGCGGCCGCCGGTGAAGCGAGCCCGCAAACGGCCGCCCTCGCCCGCCGGGTCCACGCCCGACCAGCGCGCGCAGTGGACGCAGCTGGTCGAACGCCAGCGCGGCGAGGTGCGGCGCCAGCGGACCGTTGAAGACGAGCGGGTGGAGCGCCGACGACGCGAATGGCGAACCTACCAGGGCGCGCGGGCCCAGGCGCACTCGGCCCGCGGCCCCGCCCCCTTCCCGCCCCGCAGTGCGTCGGTCCGCAAGCTGCGGGCCGACGGCGCCCGTCAGCGTATCGAGCTGCGACGCCGCCACCGGACCGAACGCGCGTCGCTCACGCGCCGCCTCGGGAGCACCGCGGTCCGCGCCTTGCGGCGCGGCGCCGCCGCCATCCGCAAGCTGTTCCGGCAACAGCGGCCCGAGGTCGACGTCGAGCGCCGCCAGCTCGAAGCCGAACGCCGCCAGACTCGAAGCCGACCTCGCCGACGCACGGCGGCGCCGGGCCCGCCAGACCCACGACCGCCTCAGCGAGGCGGCGACCCGGACCGGGACCGCGCACGAACACGCGAACGACGACCTGCAAGACCACCAACGCCGACGCCGCGCATCACGCGACGAGCGCACACAACGGCGCGCCGACGCCGCGCATGAGGCGTGGAACGCCACCCGGCACGCGCATCGCCGCTCCGAGCTCCGGCTGCTCGTCTACGAGAACGCAGCTCGCGCCATCCGATCTGGCGATCTTCACCGCGGAGTACGAATTGCCGGCCGGAGCCTCCATCGAACGGACGACCGCGGTCATCGAGGAAATAGATCGCTTCATTGCGCGCGAGTTGCGGGCGCACGCCGTCGCCGAACGCCCGTCGGCCGGCCCGCGTGTAGCCCTGGCGGCCGACCTCGTTGGCGGGAGTGCCCGGGCCCCGATGGTGGGGAGACGCTGGCCGCTGCGCAGATCCTGGCGGCCCTCCAGCCGCCGGACCTCCCGCGCTTGGGGTGGCTGCGGGAAGTACAGGGCCGTCTGGAGGACGCCGCCGAGACGTTCGAGGCGGCCGACATGCCGGCCGACGCGCTGCGCAAACTGGCGCGCTGCCGGCAAGTGGCGGCAGGCCGTGCGGCTGGCGACCCTCGGGTCAGCGTAAGCGGCTGACCGGCGGCGAGCGCTAGTGTAGCGTCCCGGAAATGAGTATCGTAAGTGGCAGGCTTCAAGCAAGGGAGACTGCCATGCCACGCGGACGCCCCCTGGTACCCTCACGCTCACCGACGAGCAGCAGGATCAGCTCAACGGCATCGCCCGGTCGGCCACCCTGCCCTACGCCCTGGTCCAGCGAGCCCGGATGATCCTCGCCAGTGCCGAAGGTTTGGCCAACTCTGCCGTCGCGCGGCGCTTCGGCGTCACGCCACAGACCGTCGGCAAGTGGCGACGGCGCTTCCGAGCGGCCGGTATCGAGGGCCTGCACGACGAACTCCGCCCCGGTCGTCCCCGGACCTATGACGACGACAAGGTGGCGGCGGTGATCAACCGTGCCCTGCAGGAGAAGCCCGACCCCGCCACGCATTGGAGTACGCGCACCTTGGGGCGAGCTGAAGGCATTGCCAAGAGCACGGTACAGCGCTGGCTCGCCCTCTTCGGGGTCAAGCCGCA
>MKWU01005241.1_pt1 | contig 14327 bp, 10 predicted proteins | sample 809101 | NCBI WGS metagenome assembly MKWU01 (sample SAMN05860141, study PRJNA318959) | sponge metagenome | host: Aplysina aerophoba | place: Slovenia: Piran, Adriatic Sea, Gulf of Piran | collected 2013-05-07 | reverse complement strand
AGTCCCGCGCAAGGCGATGCTTGGAGGCTTGCCAGTCCAACAGACCGCTGGGAAGAGTGTTGTGCAGTAAAGCACCCACGCTGAACCACAACATATAGTGGTGTGTGGAGTCAAGTACCTAGCCCAGAAACCGAATTTCGCGGCTTGCCGTCGAACTGTCTGTAGCGGAACACGAGATTGATGCCGTCCGCGCCAAGCTGTTCGACGAATTCTCGCACCTGGGCCTCCTCCTTGAGCCAGCGTGCGCGAACTTCCCCCACTGTCTCGAAATCCGTCGGTTCAAGATGCCCCGCCGACGACTCACCCCGCCACCGCAAACACCACGCCCGTTCGGCCGAAACCAGGTGGACGAGCGTTCCACGGATTGAATCGAAGCTGTTGCCGAGATCCTGACGGAACTGCCCGGGGGTGAGCCGCTCGACCGCTTCGAGCAGACGGTCGCGGGCCCAGTAGTGGTAGTCAAGCAAGGATGACAATGCTTCCGGCGTCATGCCGAGAGCATATCCGATTCATTGGAATTGAGATCGAACGGTCAAGTCCCCTCCTTTTTCGGTTGCTGCGTGAGGGATTTACCAACCGGCCGACCATGTGGACGCTGTCCGAACTCCGCCGGTCGCCTTCTCGCTTTGGTCGCCTTGATATTGCGGCCCGAATTGAGTCGGAGATTGGGATGAGCCCGCAGCCCGGCGGTCCATCAGAACGCCTGGCCGGCGCGCGCGAACCGGGGAATACACTGAGTGTTTCGGATGGAGACACTGCTGGATCTTCTGCCCCGGATCGAACGCCTCGGATCCAGAGAGGCGTTGCGGTTCTCCAACGGGTACCGTACCTGGCACTGGTCCTACATCGATCTGGATGCCGGAATCCGCCGCTTTGTTGCTTTCCTGGACCGAAGCGGAATTGGAGCCGGTGACCGCCTGCTGCTGTGGTCGGAAAACCGGCCGGAATGGGTCGCCGTTTTCTGGGGCTGCTTGTCACGCGGCGTTCAGGTCGTGCCCCTCGACCATCAATCCTCTCCGGAATTTGTGAGCCGAATCGCCATCCAAACCGACGCAAGGCTGCTAGTGCACAGCAGCATGGCGGCGAGTTCGATCTCAGGTCCGGAGCGCTTTGCGATCGAGTCACTCAGCGGGCTGCCAAGCGGACCCCGCTTCAGTCCGACTCCGCTGAGCGGCAAGGACGTCGTCGAGATCATCTACACATCAGGAACCACTGCCGAGCCCAAGGGAGTGATCCACCTCCATCGCAACATCTGTGCCAACCTTGACCCGATTCGAGAAGAGATCGACCGGTACAAGAAATGGGCCGGCCCCTTCCAGCCGATTCGGATCCTTGACCTTCTGCCCCTGAGCCATATGTTCGGGCAGTCGATGGGCATCTTCATCCCGCTCCTGCTTGAAGGCTCGGCGGCATTCATAACGGGGCTGCACCCCGGCGCGATCCGCCAAGCCGTTCGAAAAGAACGAATTTCCGTTCTTGTCTGCGTGCCGCGGATTCTCGAAAGCCTGCGGGCTGACATCGAACGGCGCCATCCTCGATCGAGTACCGTCCCGAAGAGACCGGGCGGTCCGCTTCGCCGATGGTGGCGTCACCGGGACATCCATCGAGCCTTCGGCCTGAAATTCTGGGCCTTCGTCGTCGGTGGCGCCATGCTGGACCCCGAAACTGAAGCCTTCTGGTCCAGGATCGGACTGCTCGTAATCCAGGGCTACGGTCTCACCGAGACCAGCCCGGTGGTGTCGGTGAATCACCCGTTCCGCGCACGCCGTGGCACCCTCGGCGAAGTGATCGGCAGCCAGGAGCTCCGAATTGCGGACGACGGAGAGATCCTCGTTCGGGGGGATAGTGTCGTAGGCGAGTACCTGGAGACAGGCGCCCGCCGCGCGCGAGCCGTCGATGAGGATGGTTGGTTTCACACGGGAGACATCGGCGAGCGCGACGCAGAAGGCAGGCTGGTCTATCGGGGACGCAAGAAAGACGTGATTGTCACCGCGGACGGTATGAACGCCCACCCCGAGGACATCGAGAGAGCGCTGAGACTCGAGAGCGGGGTGCGGGACGCGGTGGTTGTCCCAGTCGGACCAGCCAGCGCGGAGAGAATCCACGCCGCGCTCATTCTCGACGGTCCCGGCCACGACCCGCTGGCGATCATCGAGCGGGCCAACCGCCGGCTTGAGCCCCACCAGAGAATCCAAGATGCCTCTGAATGGCCGGAGGACGAGTTTCCCCGCACGGCGTCAACCTTCAAGACGCAGAGACGGAAAGTAGCAGAACGCTTGTCCTCGACAGACCGGAACCCGGATCCGAGCAATGCATCTGGGCTGGACGAAATCCTTCTGTCGCTGACCCGACGCAGCAAGGATGACCTCACGGACGACCGGCGCTTGGGTGAAGATCTGGGCCTGTCGTCGCTTGAGCGGATCGACATGCTGGCCTCCCTCGAGGACCAATACGGGATCGAATTGGATGAGACCTCCTTCGCGACGCTCTCGACCGTGGGGGAAGTTCGCGCGTGGGTCGCGCTGCAGGCCGGGAGCCCTGCACTGGAGTCCGTGGATGAATCCACCGGCCCGAAGACAAACGCGAGAGAATCCACGGCACTTCGGATTCCTCCTCCGCGCTGGGCTCGGAGCCGGCCCTGCTCAGCGATGCGCGGTGCAATGCGGCGGGGGATGTTCATTCCGCTATTCCGCCACTACATCGCGCTGGATGTTGCGGGACTGGCAAATCTGGAACCTGTCGTGCCGCCAGTCATCTTCGCGGCCAACCACACCAGCCACCTCGACACCGTCGCCCTAACGGCTGCGCTCCCTGCCGAGTGGCAGAGGAAGCTGTCTCCGGCGGTGCGCCAGCAACACTTCTTCCCGTCTGGCGGGACTCCCGGCATGGCCCGGAGGATCGGGATGCGGGCGCTCTACTATCTCTGCTGCGGGTTGTTCAACGCCTATCCGTTGTCGCAAGACCTCGGCCAGGTCCGAGACTCGCTCCGGTACACCGGCGAGCTGGTCGATGCAGGCTTCTGCCCGTTGGTTTATCCGGAGGGAAGGCTGACTCCTGACGGGTCCCTCCAACCATTCCAGCCGGGTATCGGGCTCATGTCTCAACGGCTCGAAGTGCCCGTCGTGCCCGTGTACCTGGATGGACTGTTCGATGTGATGTCCGTGCATGATTCCTGGCCGCGCAGGGGGTCCGTCCGTGTCGAATTCGGATCCCCAATCGATTCAGTCCAAGGCGAGAAATACGTTCAGCTAGCTCAACGCGTCGAAGCGAGCTTTCGTCGGATGGCAGCGCGATAGCGGGAATGACATCCGGGTGTTCGCCAGCAACCATACTGCACGGCAACGACATTGCGGCCGCTGCTCTGATCCTTGCCAGATTGTGCGGGCGCCGCGAACGAGCTCGGATCAGCGAACGGGGAAAAAGATGTCCGTGCGCCACTTCGACTGGTCTGGCTCGGCGCCGGGATCGGTAACATAGACCTCCCAGGGCGCTCCGGCAGGTTGGAGGCCCTGCGAGTTGATCCACTCCGTCAGTGCCGCCCAGGTATGCGGCAGGTCTGCGTACGGGCCCAAATGGGTAACAGTGGCCATCGTCCCGCTGGGAAGCTCGCCGGCCTTGACGCGGGCCGTGCCGGCCATCGGCGACCCAACGGGCATCCCGCACTCGAGCTCGACGGTGCCACCCTCCATCGAGTGGTAGATCGAGAACGGCATTCCGGCCGGCTCCTGCCCGCTCCGCTGGATGTGGCCGTAAACCTCCCCGAACAGCTGCCCCATAATCGCGGGGAGCTTGTCGATCGTTGTTGTCGTTCGGATTCCCATGTAGGGTTGCGCTCCGAGTTGGGTCGTACCGAATTCGCGGTTCATATGCTGCTCACCTTGCTCACTGACCTGGTCCAGCCCCTTCGCAGGACTCACCGGCGTGTCCTGATCTCCTTCATAGCATTTCACAGTTCCGAGGCCGGGTGAGTGCCGGAAATGGCCAGCCGAACCTGGTCAGATGAGTCAGGTTTGACATCTTGCCGAAGCCTGTCCGCACGAGTGCCGTGCAACCTCGCCGCAGCGCATTTCGCTTGATTGCCAAGGGGGGCGTTACAATCAAGGAATACAAATCTAGGCGGGGGGCTTCCGAGGCATGGCTTACCATCCCGAAGGTGTGAAATTCGTCCTGACGGCTCCGGATACCGAGAGTACGGAGCAGGCGTTCAGCCCATGGAAACAAATGATGTATGCGTCCGCTCCGGCGCAGTTCGTTCCACGATTCTTCTACAAGGGCAAGTTCGAACAGCCGCGGAACGCTGACGGCAGCGCCATGGTCATGACCTACGGCGTCCGCGTCGCGGAGGAGGTGCTGCGCCGGGCGTACCACGACGACGACGTGGTGGTCTGCTATCCCGACGATCTGGACACCTTCGTGGGGCGGCGCACGGTCGCTGTCGGCGTCGGAGCGCACAACCCAATCGGAACAGCGTTCTCCACAGGTGTGTATTCGAATATCTTCGGGTCCTCAGCGCGACCGATCAACGCGGCGGAGTCGGAACGGGTGTATCGACATCCCGCGATTCGAATGCACAAGCCCAAGGTGATCGTAGGAGGGGCCGGCGCCTGGCAAATCGACAAGACCGGCTCTCGCGAGAGGCTTGGCATCGATTGCGTGATCAACGGGAGAGCGGAATCGAGAATACTGGAAGTGTTTCAGATGGCCGAGGACGGCCAAGACCTGCCTCCAACGGTCAATGCGCCCGAGCCGTCCATCGAGAACCTGGTCATCCCGCGCAGGCGCTCGACCTACGGCATCGTAGAAATGAACCGCGGTTGCGGCAGGCAGTGTGCGTTCTGCTCGCCCACCCTGGAGACGCGCATCTCAGTGCCCATGCCGGATGTCCTGTCTGCAGTCCGGGCAAACACCTCGAACGGTGGCCGCATCATCTTCCCGGTCTCGGAAGACGTCTTTATCTACGGAGCATCTGCGCCGTTCTACATTCCCAATCCCAACCAGTTGCTCAATTTCTACGGCTCAATCGCCGAGGAGCCCGGCGTGGACTACCTCCCGCTCTCGCACGCCACGATCGCGCCGGCCGTAGTGAACCCGGGCCTGATACGCGATTTGTCAAAGGTACTACTGGGCAAGAGCGCCCTGCAGAACCGGAACTCGACACACCCCGACAAGCGGTTCCTCGCCCCGCTGATCGGCATTGAGACCGGTTCGCCACGCTTGGCAGCGCTCACCATGTCGGGCAAGTCACTGCCGTTCGATATCCGGGACTGGCAAGAAATCGTCGTCGAAGGCACGAACATCCTCAACGACAACAACTGGTTCCCGGTGTATACCTTCATTGTCGGCTTGCCGAACGAGACCGACGACGACATCAAGCAGTCGCTGGACCTCCTGCATCGGCTCAAGAACAATAGGGTGTTGTATGTACCCTCGATCTTCACGCCGCTGGAGGACACACGGATGGCATCGGGCCACGGGATGAAGGCACGTGAACTCACGCAGCTTCAATGGGAGTTCATCATGACGGCCTGGAAACAGAGCCGCGACTTCGGCGAAATGCGCGATCGGTCGAGGACGTACTTCAAGATCGGCACCAAGGTGTTCTACCACCTCCGTGGAAGGCACGTTCACGGCCCGTCATTCAAGTGGCCGGCGATGCGATTCGCCGGCGAACCGGAAGAGAAGCTGGCGAAGCATCTGCATCTGAACTGGGACCGGGTGCCGAACAACAAAGCGCGGCCTCCCCGTCTGATTCCGAAGCACCGGAACCAGACGCTAGAGGAAGTGGCTCGGATGAACGATGCGCAGCCGTTCCACATCTACGGGACGTCCCGGATCGGTGACGAGGACGCATTGCCTCGCAATCCGCTCGAAGTCATTGTCAACGAGGGTACGGGCGAAATCGCAGGAACAAGCCCTGTTCGTTCCGTAGCTGAATCGGTCCGTATGGAGCCGGAGGACGCTATCACCGAACTGGCCCCAGGAGATTAGACGGCGTACGACGCTCCAGGCCGAGCTTGCGGTCATTTCGATCCAGGGCCGGTGCCACAGGGGAACGGCCGGCAGCACTTCGGGAGGCTCGCCCTGGATTGCAGGCGCTGGCCCTGCTCTATGATTTCCCATTGGAAGCAATTCGATGCGACTGCCGATATTTCAGGTCGATGCCTTCACCGGATGCGTGTTCAGAGGCAATCCAGCGGCCGTGATGCCCCTGGAGACATGGCTGGAGGATGAGATTCTCCAAGCCATCGCCACGGAGAACAACCTGTCCGAGACGGCTTTTGTTCGTCCTACCGGCGAAGACGCCGTGTTCGAACTGCGCTGGTTTACGCCGACCGTCGAGGTACCCCTATGCGGTCACGCCACGCTTGCCAGCGCATTCGTGTTGATGACCGAAGTCAACCTGGCCCTTGAGCAGGTTGCGTTCGAAACGCGTAGCGGCCGCCTGGAGGTGAGGCGTAACGGCGACCGCTACACCATGGACTTCCCTGCCCTGGAAGTGCGACCTGCGGAGCGACCTGAGCGAGCTATCTCGGCAGTGGGTGGCACGCCGAAAACGGTAATGAAGAGCAACAACTGGCTCTTTGTATATGAACGCGAACAGGAAGTGGCCGGGCTCGACATCAGTGTTTCCGCACTCGCGTCGGCACTCGCCGAGGACGATAGGAACGCTGGGGTGATCTGCACTGCTCTGGCAGCGGATCACCGCGCTGATTTCGTCTCCCGTTTCTTCGCACCCTGCCACGGCATTCCCGAGGATCCTGTCACGGGGTCGGCTCATTGCAGCCTGGTGCCCTATTGGGCGAGGCGTCTCGGACGCGCGCACTTGCATGCCCTGCAGATTTCGGCTCGTGGCGGAGAACTGTTTTGCTGCGATCGCGGCACGCGTGTGGAAATCGCGGGGAGGGCGGTGAAGTACATGGAAGGAATCGCCGAAATCCCGACCGCTCCGTGAATGGGCGCGTTGCACATCTTGCCCAGTCAGGCACGGCTGGGGGGGCACGGCAAATGCCGCGGGTTTCCTCGCCAATGATTCCCGCTGGACAACGACTTGACGGCAGCCGGGGAAGGACACCTATTCTGCCGAATCAGCGCACAGCTACGGTGCCTGAGATTCCTCCGTGTCAACCTTCCCGTCTGCGTTGCGATCCGCGCGCCTGAACATCCGCTCTGCAACTTCAACGACCTCGTCCTTGGAAAGCTTGCTGTCATTGCTGCGATCGATCTCCACGGCATGCTGCCGGACAAATCCGGCAAGCGCAGTGCGGGACCGGCCGTTTTCGTACTCGTCGCGAGTGAGTTCGCCGTTCCCGTCTCGGTCGTAGCCTGCAAACGTGGATTCCACATCCGCACTCAGTTCGGCATGGCTCAGGTCCCCGTCTCCGTTTGCATCGAGTTCCTGGAAATGAACGATCAGCCATGGGCGCCTGTTCGGGTCATTGGGATCCGGCCCGCGACGACCATCGGCACGAGGCGGACCTGCTCGACCGCTGCCGCGGGGCTCTCTTCTCCGATTGCCAGGGCCATCGCCTCTGCCAGACCTGGGTTCGTAGACTTCCGTAGTCGCCCTGCCCTCTCCGTCGATGAAGACAAACTCTGCCCCGCCCTCCGTTTGAAGTGAGTACTGAATGGAATGCGTCTTTTCCCCGAGTTCGTATTGGAGGCGATAGTTGCTCGCGTCACGAACTTCGAAGCCAGTGATTGTCGCGCCGCGAAGCGGCCTCGTGTATGGACGCACCCCACGGGCACGAGGCTGGATTGCCACCTCGCCGTTGCGCAACTCGATCGAGCCCCGGAACCCGCCATTCAGGTAGGGGTACTCCCTGGTCGCGTGATAGTGGTACATGCCGTCTGGCCCGGCGTGGCCGTTCAGCCAGTCAAGACCCTCGACGCTCGATCCATCCGCTTCGCTGTAGCTGTAGATTGGGAATCCGTCCAAGGCCCAAGCCACCGGTTGTCCCGGGCCGCCACGCTCCGCCAAGTGCACTGGAGCAAGGTGGTAGTGGTAGTCGTCGGCCCTGCCGGCGTGGCCCCCGAACTCGTCGAGTTCTCCGGCCAGATTCGTGTCTGTGCGGCCATCTTGCTTGATGGGGTTGAAGATCGGAATGCCATTCACGGCAACCGCTATGGCACCGCGAAAAAGTGTCTCTTTCCCCGAAACTGGTGAGTCGGCGAAACGAACCTGCAGGGGGAGCCGGAAAGCATTGTTGCCGGAATAAGGCTGGGGAATCGGCACCTGCTGATTCCAGGCGCGGATGCCGACCATCATGCGGTGGTCCGGCATGGAGTTGGATTCCGCATAGAAGTAGTCCTTGTCCCAACGGACGTCTACGCTGTCAAAAAACGGACGGAACGATTTCGCTATCGTTTCGGGATCGAGGGTAAACGTCTTCGAGGGCACTGCAGAACCGGCTGCGACCGCGAGGCCTAGTGCGAAGGTTGCCAGCAAGTACAGTCGGCTCATCGGTTGCCTTGACGTTGGCCCTGGCGGTTCTGCCTTCGGCCCCTGGACCCCTGGTCGCGATCTCCAGACCGTTGCCGACCGCCGCGTTGAGGTTGTGAGACTTCCTGATTCGGATCGAAATTTGCGTTGATGCGCGGCAGTCCCGCGTTGACGCTGGTGAGGTAGGCGTCCAGCATGCCCTCCAGCGCACTGACTCTCTCGGGCATCGCTGAGGACAGGTTGCTGCGCTCGTACGGGTCGTCGCCGATGTTGAAGAGCCTCGGCTTGTCGGGTTCCTCGTAGAAGCGAATCAGCTTGTAGTTGTCCAAGAACATTGCCGAGGCTGGGCCCAACGGGTCGGAATCATAGTGTGGAAAATGGAAGATAATCTCGTCCCGCAACCTGCTCACGGAACCACGTCCCTTGGCGGTCAAGACATCAGCCAAACTGCCGCCTTCGACGTCTTGGGGGAGCTTGTCGGCCACGCCGGCTAGATCGGCCACCGTGGGAACCAGATCCATCCCAGTCGCCCGGACGCGCGATACGGAGCCGGGCTCGATTCCCGGTCCACGGAAGAACAGCGGGACCCGCAAGCCTCCATCCCAAACCGTGCCTTTGCCCAGGGCAAGGGGGCGATTGCCAGAACCAGGAGTGCCGTGATCGGTTGTGTAGAAGACGTAGGTCTCGTCTGCGATACCTAGCTCGTCGAGCTTGTCGAGAACCATCCCGATGGTGATATCCATGTCATAGATCACTGCTGCCAACTCGGTTTCCCGCACGTTGCGGCCACGACTTGTCGGCCAACCGGAGACTATTTCGTTCGTGCTTTCCCGAGCGTCTGCCGAACTGCGCCCACCGTAATGCGACACTTGGACATAGAAAGGCTGGCCGGCCCTGGCCTTGGCTTCTATGAACCGCAAGCCACTCTCCGTGATCCCGTAAGCCTGCTTCGGGTTAGGACTTTGCACGTTCTCCGGACCACCATTGTTGTTCGGGCCATCGGTCTCGTCGAAGCCGTGCTCCGTCGGGCTTCTACGCCCGACATGCCACTTCCCGAAATGCGCCGTCGCGTAGCCTGAATCCCTCAAGACCTCGGCGATCGTCGTCTCTTCGAGCGGCATCTCGAGGGTGGGGCGCGGTTCGACGAGCTTGACGTTGGGGCCGGCACGCAGGCCCACAAATGTCATTCCCAGCTTCGCGGGGCTCTTGCCGGTGAAGTAGGTGGCACGCGATGGCGTGCACCTCGGGGACGGCGCGTAGAAGTGCGCGAAGCGCATCCCGCTCTCCGCCAAGCGTTCGAGATTCGGTGTTCGGAAGTAATCGTTGCGCGACTCCGCGATCTCGGGATCCATTCGAACCGAGGTGCTGTTCCATCCTTTCCCTTCGCCTTGAATGAAGACGAAGCTCGGCTTGCCGTTCGCCGAAGCAACCAGCACCGTGGACAAAATCAAAATGGCTCGTACATTCATTCCTGCTGCTCCTACTTGCCGTGGAGGAGTTCCATGCGAGAGCACGGTCTCTCGATTCCACTCTCTAACATCCCATGAGACGAACCAGACCCGCACGCGTTTCCGCCGCTGAATTCTTGACGCAAACTTGACACCGCGGGGTCCAGAGTCCCCAGAACAGGCCGGACGTAGATCGCAAGACGGGTCGCGCGGGAGAGCGGAACGCTTCTCCGCACTCGTTCGACTCACGACCGCAAACGGCTACATCGCAGCCCGGCTGGCGCCGCGTCACGTTGCTTGACTGACCCCGGCCGTTCCGGGTTGTCGGGCAGCCTGGATTCAGTACCGAATCCAAGTCCGTTCGAGGGGCACCTGGCCAATTCCCGGCTTGGAGAAGTCGCAAACGCCGTCAGGAAAGACAGCCCTCAGGCGATTCAGCTGCTCCGAGTTGAGGGACTGCCCGTAGTCGGCGGGATCAAGCGGCTTCAATTGGCACTTCAGGATGTCGCCCTCAAGCGGGGCCCCGGCCGCAATTCTGGGATCGTCGCTCGGAGGGTAGAGCTCGCTGCAGGGCCCACTCTCCTCTTGCGCCCCGTTGTCCGCAAGCCGCTCCCCTTCGGCCGACCAGCAGGCGTCGCTCAGCTCCTCCGGCCTGCTGCGAGAGATCGCAGCGACTGGCTCGTCTCCCGACTCGTCCGCAGCCATTTCGTCCAGCCACTGATCCATCAGCCGGACAACATCCAACCCCGGCGGGGGATTTGTCAGGACGACGCGGTTGCCGGAGCTACCGTGCGCTCGCTGCAGTCGCGCGCCCGTCATGAACGTGCGAACGCGGTCGTGGATGTTTCCGCTCGGGTCCGAGTATCTGCGCGTGTCGATGATCGGAATCGCGCCAAGCGACCCGCCGCCCGAGTTTACGCGGCCGGTTTGATAGAGGAGTCTCACGGCATCCGTGTCTGCGGTCGAACGGTCTGGCACGATGTTCCCATCGGCATCGAATCCACCGACCGTTTCGTTAAGCTCGATGAACCGTTCGGCGTCTATCAGGCCGTCGTTGAAGGCCTTCAAGCCATATTGGACGCCCACGTTGTCGAGTGCTCTTTGGGCCAGCCCGCTCGCGCTGTCGCGCCCGACGAGGTTGACCAGATTGTCGTGGAAGCCGCAGCGAATGCCGTCGGGTCTCAGGTCCGGGTGATAGATCAGTTCCCTGGGAACTACTTCGTGGCAACTGCCCGGTTGAATCAGGGATGGAGAGAACGATCTCATCCAGCTCTCGCAAGTCGCCCACGTCGCAAATCCCGAAACGGCCTTCTTCTGGGCGTCGCTCCAGTCGTGCGAGCTGTTGTCTATGGCCCGCGCCAGCAGCGAGCAATCCGTGATCGGCGGAGCAAGCGTCGCCGTATCCGGGTAGCTCGCGCCCGGAATGATCCCATCCAATAGGCCCGGATAGTTCTGGGCGATCAGGTGCTGTTGCATCGCGCCCCCCGATCCTCCCGCTCCGATGGTGTGCACGGGGGCACCGAAGCTCTCGGTGAAATGCTCCTTGACCATCATCGCTGTCTCAGCTGAAATCACGTCGTTGCAGTTGTTGCCGAACACGTTGAGCGACGACACCGCAACCGCGTATCCGTTCGCAAGGGAGGGGACATCCTGCAACGGGGAACCTATCAGGCCCTGCCGATAGCCGGCGCGACAGCCCCCGCCGAATCGGTACACCAGGCGGCCGTTCCAGCCCGGGGTGGCGCTCCATGGATCGGGGAGAGCGTCCGCAGGATCGTGCAGGAACGCAATCTCGTAAATCGCTCGATTGATCGTGCCGCTTTCGACGCGGACAATAAAATCCTGTTCATGCCCCTGCGTGGTCGTCGTGCGGGCAATATCCGACGGGCGTGGCACGGAAGGATCCAGGGGTTTGAACACTGGAGGGATCCTGGATCTGCCGGTTCCCCGCCGCTGCGGTTCAACCGTGTCGGTGCTCCTGTAGTAGTACGTGCTGCGCGTCTGCACACTGCAATTGGCGTCAGACGGCGGCCCCATCCCAGCTAGTTCGGTCTGACAAACAAAGGGTGCCTGATGCGGTCCCGAGAACACGGGGCCTGTGCTGGGGTGATTGATTAACTCAAGACTGGCGGACCGTTCTCCCACCTTCGCCGTGAGAGTGTTCTTGCCCACCTTCAGTTCGGACAGCCGCCCAACCAGGCGAGACGGGTCGAGGCCACCCCGGAACGAGGAAGTGACGTCGCGGCCGTTCAACTCGACCTGCAACGAGCTGGCGCCGGCACCCGATACCTCAACGAGCGCGTCTCCCCCCGTGACCATGTCCGGGGGGCCAGACAGGACCGAAAGGTCGAGTCGCCGCTCGGCACAGCCAGTCGCGACTGCCAAGCAAAGGATCGTCGCCGCTATTCGCATCACTGCTTCCCTCCACGTGCCGAAGAGATCGAGGCCTGATCGACAACAATGGAAGGTATCTTACCGCCCCGGGGACATTTCGGGGAGGGCGGTTTGTCGTTCCTTGTGCTGTGGACTGTCGCCAAGGCTCGGCAGAAACACCCCAACTGTTGGATAATCGGGGCGCCATGCCGACACGTCGAGCCTTCCTGGCCAGCGCTCTCGCCGCGGGAGTCCTCCGCGGCAGCGAGTTCGAGCGATTGCCGTACACAGTCGACGCAAATTGGCCGCAGCTGCCGGCCGGATGGAATCTCCAGGAGACGCCTGGCGTCGCAGTGGATGCGAATGATCACGTCTACGTCTTCCATCGAGGAGAGCACCCGATCATCGAGCTGACCCGGGACGGCCGAGTCGTGCGGTCATGGGGCGAGGGAATGTTCATCCGTCCGCACGCGATCAGGATCGACCCCCGGGGCGCAATTTGGGTCGTGGACAACGACACGCATCAAGTCCTGAAGATGGACCCTTTCGGGCGCGTGCGAATGGTGATGGGGCGGAAAGGCCAGAGCGGCGAGGGGCCGGACCTTTTCAATCGGCCGACCGATGTGGCCTTCGCCGAAGACGGTTCGTTCTATGTGAGCGACGGATACGGGAATTCGCGGGTGGCAAAGTTCTCGGCCGACGGGACGTTCATCACCGCTTGGGGACAGAAGGGAGACGCTCCGGGGCAATTTGACCTGCCGCATACGGTCGTCGTCGGTCCGAGCGGCAGGGTGTATGTGGGAGATCGCGAGAACTACCGCCTCCAAGTGTTCGACGCAGATGGCGGATTCATCGAGCAGTGGACGGACGTGGGGTCGCCGTGGGGATTGGCGCTCAGCCATGACGGCGCTCTGTTTATCGCCGACGGCCACAACAACCGCATTCTGAAAGCCGGGCTCGACGGCGCGGTCTTGGGTCAGATTTCCAGTGGCGGTAAGGCTCCGGGCCAAGTCGATTTCGCACACCATATCGCGATTGATTCCGAAGGCAGCGTGTACGTCGCGGAAATCAAGAACTGGCGTGTCCAGAAGTTCGTACCGGTTTCCAACTAGTCGGCGGAACTGGTAACCATGTTGACGCTCTGCCCCCGACGCTGGACGCTTGCTTGCGCTACGCTCGCGACAGCTTCCGCAGCATGCTCGCAGGAACCGGGCCTACAGGCAATCCTTGCAGCGCCAATCCTTGCATCGAACCAGCCGCAGATCGAGGCGCAGGTCTTCACTTCCTCGCGCGTTCCAGTGGTTCGAGTTCCCTCCTCCAGGGACGAGTGGGAAGAAATCGCGTCGGAAACGCGCAGGCGCGTGCTGGAAGACGTGGTCTTCCGCGGTGAAGCGAAGACTTGGCGCGATGCCCGAACACGCGTCGATTGGCTCGACACGATTCCAGGCGGCCCAGGCTATCGCATCAAGAAGCTACGGTACGAAGCGGTTCCCGGTCTTTGGATTCCAGCGCTGCTCTACGAGCCGGAAGGGCTCGACGGGCAGACACCAGTAGTGATCAACGTCAACGGTCATGATCGGAGCTCCGGCAAGGCGGCGGACTACAAGCAGCTTCGGTGCATCAATCTGGCAAAGCGCGGGCTTCTGGCGCTGAATCTTGAATGGGTCGGTATGGGGCAACTCAACACGCCCGGATTCGGCCACTACAAGATCAATCAACTCGATCTGCTTGGGACGAGCGGAATCGCGTTGCACTACCTAGTGCCCGTGTCAAAACCTTTAAGTGATTGGCCAAATTGGGCTTACGCGAGATTCTGGCGACGAATATCGCCGCTCTCGGCCCGTATTTGCCAATTTCGGCGCGATTTACGATCATATTCGTTAGAGAGACACCTGTGAGAGTGATTCAGAGCCCCCAGTTTTCCCTCGGCCAGATCCCAATCGAGGACCTGCAGTTCGATCCCAGTTCGCGTGACGATATCCCGGCCATCTTGCAAGGTATCCAGTTCATCTATTGCGATGTGGACTTGCGCAATGCAATCTTTGATTGCCTCGAACAGCACATCT
>MKWU01005238.1_pt1 | contig 14330 bp, 13 predicted proteins | sample 809101 | NCBI WGS metagenome assembly MKWU01 (sample SAMN05860141, study PRJNA318959) | sponge metagenome | host: Aplysina aerophoba | place: Slovenia: Piran, Adriatic Sea, Gulf of Piran | collected 2013-05-07 | reverse complement strand
AACGACGATGACCGTCGTAAATCACCGCCAGCGCCAGAAGACGACGGTTCTGCGCGCCGTCCCGGCTCCGCTGCGCCAAGCCGCGCAACTGCGCGCCATCGAAATCCTTCCTCAATGGGACCCCTGTTCTCACGCCGACCCTCCAATACGCGGGGTCGCCATTGAGTCAGATGCCGTTCCTCTTGGGAATCCCCCAATGAGTCTCAACACTTAGCCGCTGGTATAACCGGCCCGCGCCGCGACCGGTCCCGGCCGGGGATTGCAGGCTGCCGGATCGCGCGGGTTCCCGTTTCCCTTGTCCAGCACGGTGCGCGGCCAACCGGGCCTGCCCACCGATCGGCAGGTACGGGTCAGAGAACCCGGGCATTTGCGTTCACCGGTGATCCCGGCGCACGCCGGTCTTCCGCGCCCCGAACTCGGGCACCTCCCGTTCACCCCGTCCTTGATGGCGGTTCAGGCCAGCCAGTTGCGCGACACGGTGACCGGCTCCGTCGAGGCGTGCCGCACCGCCCCGAGTTTCTCGAAGGCATGGGCGAGCCCGACCAGCCGGCCCTCCTGCCAGGCGCCAGCGAACATCGACAGTCCGAGCGGCAGCCCGGCGAGGTCGCCCATCGGCACCGTCACGCTCGGATAGCCCGCGACCGCCGCCGGGGTCGAACTGCCGCCGAGCCTGTGGTCGCCGTTTGCAAGGTCGATTGCCCACGGTGCCGGCGCGGTCGGGGCCACCAGCGCATCGAGCCGCAGGGTTTCGAGCGCCCGGTCGATGCCGTCCTCGCGCGCAAGGCGCAGACACTCATCCCTGGCGTCGAGGTAGCGCGATCCCGTCGCGCCACCGCTCGCCTGGGACAGCGCCATCAGGTCCTGTCCAAACCAGGGCATGGTCCGCGCGGCATTGGCCTCGTTGAAGGCGATCACATCGGCAAGCGAGCGGACCGGGGCCGCAACGCCGTGCTCGGCAAGCTGTGCGAGGTAGTGATCGAGCCCGGTCCTGAACTCCGCGCACATCACCACGATCTCGTGAGGACGAATGACGTCGCGGCCGGGAAGCCGGACGTCCTCGACGATGCAGGCCCCGGCCTCCGCCATCTGCGCCAGCGCGGCGGCGAACACCGCATCCACCGCCTCGTGCCAGCCGCAGTAGCTGCGCACAACCCCGATCCGCGCACCGCGCAACGCGTCGGCGTCGAGGAATCGCGTGAAGTCACCCGCGTGATCGTCGGCACGTTCGGTGGCCGGGTCGTCGGGATCGCTGCCGGAAATCGCGCCGAGTAGCAGTGCCGCATCCTCGACCGTGCGCGCCATGGGCCCCGCCGTGTCCTGGCTCGCCGAAATCGGGATCACTCCGGTCCGGCTCACCAGTCCGACCGTCGGCTTGATCCCGACGATGCCGTTCATCGCCGCGGGAATCACGACCGACCCGTCGGTCTCGGTTCCGATCGCAAGCGCGGTAAACCCGCGCGCGACCGCGGTACCCGAGCCCGAACTTGACCCGCCCGGCGAACGGTCGCGGAACCGGGCATTGCGCACCTGCCCGCCGCGGCTCGACCAGCCGGTGACCGACCGGCTCGAGCGGAAGTTGGCCCATTCACTGAGATTGGTCTTGCCCAGCAGCACCAGTCCGGCATCGCGCAGCCGGCGGACCACGTGGGCGTCCGCCGGCGCCCTCACACCGTCGAGCGCCAGCGACCCGGCGGTGGTCATCATCGCGTCTCCGGTCGCGATGTTGTCCTTGACCAGGATCGGGACACCGTGCAGGGGCCCGCGCACCGATCCCTCGCCGCGTTCCCGGTCGAGCCGTCCGGCCTCACCGTCGGCGTCGGGGTTGAGGAAGGCGATCGCGTTGCAGGTTCCGTCACCGGCCGCGATCCGGGCGCGCGAGCCGGCAACCAGCCGCTGCGAGGTGGAGGCACCGCTGTCCTGCAGTTCGCCGACCCGGGCCGCGCTCAACCGTGTCATGTCCATGGCGTCAGTCCGGCACGAACCGGTTGACGCCGCCGCGACTCCTCACCCGGCCCGTCACCCCGAGATGGTCCTGTTCGGTCATGGCGGAGAGAAGCGCCCGGTCCTCGGGCAGCGCGGCGATGAACCGACTGGCGTCGCCGAGCCGGCCGAACATGATCCCGAAGGAAGGACCGGTGCGGTCATGCATGACGGTGTAGGTCTCCACGCTGGCCCGGCCGTCGGCGCGTTCGCTGACCCGGGGACCTGGTTCGGCGTCGATCTCCGCCTGGTAGACCGCCGGATCCCTCGGCGCGAAAGGGTGCGGCGCCGGTTCACTGCAGTAGATCCCGATCGACTGCTTGGTCACGTAGTTGCCGTTTGCGGTCACCATGCCAAGGCTGCCCGGGTTCGCGCGCACCCGGTTCATCATCTCGGCGATCGAGTGGGTGACGTAGTTGTTTCCTGGCCCGCCGAAGTAGGGCAGACCACCGGTCACCGTGAGCCCGCGGGGATCATCGGTCGCAAGCCCGAGTTCGTCGCACGCGATCTCCACCGCCGACGGGAAGCAGCTGTACAGATCGAGATGGTCGATGTCCCCGATCGTGCACCCGGCCATCTCCATGGCCTCGCGTCCCACTGCGGCGATCGCCGGCGAGGAGTGGAAGTCCCTGCGGTCGGAGAGATACCAGTGGTCGTGGGCGTCGGCGCAGCCGTGCAGGTACACCATGCGGTCATCGGCAATCCCGAGGCGCCGAGCCTCGCCACGCGAGGTCAACAGCACCGCGGCCGACTGGTCGATGAAGGCGTTGGCGTTCATCAGCCTGGTGTAGGGAAACCCGATGTACGGATTGCCCGGACCGGCAGTGGCGATCTCGTCGCACGAATACCCTGCCCGGCGATCGGCGAGCGGATTGGCGGCCGCGACCGAGGCAAACCCCTCGAACAGTTCGCCCATGGCCCGGGCATGTTCGTCAATGCCGCGGCCGTGGTGGCCGCGGATCGCGTTCTCGATCAGCGGATAGGCGAAAATGGCCCCGGCCATGCGATGCCGGTCTTCCATGTCGCTCCAGCCGCGCCGCGCGATCCCCCATTCCTCGTAGCTGCCCCCCGGGTCCTCGGACCAGTCAAGCTCGAGACCGGCGCGTTGCGCCGCCTTCTGGGTTGCCAGCGCCTCGCCGCCACAAACCAGGGCGGCCCGGACCTCGCCACGGGTGATCATCTCGGACAGTCGGTTGACGCACCACTGCGGCATGTTGCCGCCCGGATGGGTGTAGACCAGCCGCGTCGCGCCGTCGGCCCCGAGGCGGCGGGCCACCGAAGCTGGTGGATTGGCGTAGCGTCCGAACGGGCAGGTGAAACGCCAGCTGGTATCGGAGAAGCTGCGCAGGACCACGATGGTGTCGAGCAGGTCGATCAACCGGCGGCCGGCACCGCTGTCTTCGGCCGCGCGGCGCCCTGCCTCGGCCATGAGTTCGACCGGTTCCAGCGCTGCCGCCGGATCGGGTTCGCGCTGGGTTACCTGGCCGCAGCCAACCAGAACCGGTATCAAGTCGTCGCTCATTGCCGTCCTCCGTCTCCGTCGAGCCTGACCAGGGTGCGCCGGTAGCGCTGTCCGCGAGCCACGTAGTCGGCGGTGTCGCGACGCATGGTCTCCAGCAACTCCTCGGAAACGGTGCGAATGGCGCGCGCCGGGGCACCGACGATCAGGCTGTGGTCGGGAAAGCTCTTTCCCTCGGTCACCAGCGCACCCGCTCCCACCAGGCAGTTCCGCCCGATGACGGCTCCGTTCAGCACCACCGCCTGGATGCCCACGAGGGCCCCGTCACCGATGGTGCAGCCGTGAAGCATCGCCTGGTGTCCGACGGTCACCCCGGCGCCGACCGCGAGCGGAAACCCCGGGTCGGCGTGCAGCACCGCGCCGTCCTGCACGTTGGTCCCTTCCCCGATGGTAATGGTGTCGTTGTCGCCACGCAGCACCGCGCCGCTCCACAGGCTCACCTCGCGGCCGAGCGTGACGGCACCGATCACCGTCGCCCCGTCGGCAATGTAGACGGTCTCGTCGATCTCGGGGGACTGACCGTCAACAGCGTAGATCGGCATCGCGCTCTCCGGTTCTGTTACGGCGCCCGACGATAGCCGAGACCACGGACATGTGCCACGGGGATTGATGACGTCCTCCGTGCCCGGCATTGTTCACCAACCGCAACGGGAGACGGCGATGGCACACCGGCGCATTGTCTGGGGGGTCGGCACCTCGCGTACCATCCGGGCGCACTGGGCACTGGCCGAACTCGGGCTCGAATACGAGACCCGTCCGGTCAGGACCCGCACGCCGGACACCGAGGCCCCAGAGTTCGTCGCGGTCAATCCGCGCGGCAAGATCCCGGTGCTGCGCGACGGCGAGGTCACCATCGCGGAGAGCGCCGCCATCGTTACCTGGCTGGGAGAGACCTACCGCGACGGCCGAGAACTGGTGCCGCAGGGCGGCCCGACGCGGGCCCGCTATCTCGAGTGGATGTCGTTCATCTGCATGGAGCTCGATGCCACCAGCCTCTACGTGTTGCGCCGGCACTGGTCGCTGCCCGGCATCTACGGCGAGGCTCCCGTCGCCAATGCCGCGGCAGAAGGCTACTTCGCCCGCATGATCAGCGCGGCCGAAGCCCTGTACGAACCGGACCGGCCCTACCTGCTCGGCGACCGGTTCAGCGGCGTCGACATCCTGATGGCGACGACACTCGAGTGGGCGGTGAACTACAACCAGCCCCTGCCGCAGGTGTTCGACACCTATCTCGAACGGATGTCCGCCCGCCCGGCATTCCGCGAGGCGTGCACCGCCAACCAGGCCCCGTGACCGGACCGCTTGCAGGCATCAGGGTGGTCGAGATCACCAACGTGGTCTCCGGTCCCGCGGCCGGCGCGCTGCTGGCGGACCAGGGTGCCGAGGTGATCAAGGTCGAGCCACCCGCGGGCGACATCATTCGCCGCGCGGCCGAAAACGGTCTGCCGGCGATGTTCATCTCGTGCAACCGCGGCAAGCACTCGCTCGCGCTCGATCTCAAGCAGCCCCCGGCGCGGGACATCATGTGGCGGCTGCTGGCGACAGCGGACGTGTTCCTGCACAACCTGCGCCCGGGGGTCATGGAACGACTCGGGTTTGGACCGTCGGAGGTGCGCGACCGGTTCCCGCGGCTAGTCTATGCCGCGATCAGCGGGTTCGGCGAGACAGGGCCCTATTCCGCCAGGCGGGTCTATGATCCGCTGGTGCAAGCGGTTTCGGGGTTTGCCGACATCCAGGCCGACGGCGAGTCCGCCAGGCCCCGCATGATCCGCACCGTCATCGCCGACAAGACGACGGCGGCCTGTGCCGCCCAGGCGGTCACGGCGGCGCTGTTCCACCGGGAACGGTCCGGCCACGGCCAGGACGTGCGCATCTCGATGCTCGACGCCATGGTCTCGCTGCTGTGGCCGGAGGGCATGTCACCCTTCACCATCGTCGCTGACGGCGGACGGCTGCCGCCGCCGTCGCACGACCGCATCTTCGAGACCAGCGACGGCTACATCACCGCCGGCTCGGTCAGCGACCGGGAATGGGCCGGACTGTGCGCGGCACTTGATCGTCCCGGCTGGCTCCGCGATCCGATGTTCGCCACCCAGGCCGACCGGAACCGCAACAAGGACCGGCGGTACGCCATGATGGCCGAGGTGTTTCTCGGGCGCAGCAGCGCGGAGTGGATCGAACGGCTCGACGAGAACGACGTGCCCTGCGCGCCGGTCCTGCGGCGCTCCGAGATGCTCGAGGATCCACAGGTTCGTGCCAGCAACATCGTCCATGAACTCGACCAGCCCGGCGTGGGGCCCATCCGCCAGGCGCGTCCAGCCGCCCGTTTCGGCGGATCCCCGGCGCACGACCCGCGCCCGGCGCCGCGCATCGGCGAGCACAGCGCGCAGATCCTGGCCGCACTGGGCTATACCGACACCGCAATCCGGGAACTGGCACGCGACCGGGTCGTGTTCGGGTGCTGAAGGTCTCCTCCCGAAACCGTTCAAAGCCCGGTTTTCCGCTTCCTGTCATCGCTGTCGGGTCTTTCCACATGCTCCCGGTCCGGGTCGATGATCCTTCGTACCAAATGCAGACAAATGGATGTGGCAAGAACGGCAAGCTGTCCGGCCAACGCGGCAATCAACCCGACAGCTATGGTGAAGGGGTTGGACAGGCGCTTGATCGCCGCGCCCTCGCGAGCCCGAGCACCCGTTCCGCGGGTGTGTTTTCCCGAGACCTTCGAGATGCCTGCAAGTGCGGCGGCATCTTTCCCCTCTATTGACATGTCTCGAACGCACTTGCCTCATCTCAAGCGACCTGCAGACGACAGTTGCGCCCAGATACACGTGCCAGCACGGCTCCGGACATTGTCCCTCTCCGGCGGGCAACCGGCCTGTTCAAGGAAGAGACTGAGCCCGCAGGTGGGTGAGCAGTTACAGGTTTGATCCGTGTTGCTCGTCCGCGTGGAACTTCAGACCCTGTTGCTTCGTCCCGAGTGATTTCTTCCTGCACAGGAGAACTGCCCGGTACCGGTGTCACGGACCCGGCAACGAATGGTGACGGTGATCACCCCGACTGCGACGGGCAACGGGCAACGGGCAACCCGGTCCGACCCGGATTCATCTTGCGTGCGCGTGATCTTGCGTTGCCTTTTCGGCAACGGGCACAACGAAACATTGTAATCCCTGCGAACGCTGGGCACAGCTATAGTCGTCTGGCGGTCATCTGGGAGATCACCAATGACAACTCACACTCGCATTCCCGTTTCGCTCCCCCGTCGCCGGTTCCTGAAATTCGGTGCAGCCCTGGGCGGGGTCGCGGCCACGTCCTCGTTCATCACCGTGGAGGCGGTGGCCGCCGGCAGGTCGAAGGTCAACATGCAGCTCGGCTGGCTTGCCAGCAACGGCATCATGGGCGAAGTCGTGGCCAAGCGCATGGGCTTCTACGAAGAGGAAGGGATCGAACTCGAGGTCACGCCCGGCGGTCCCGGTGTGGACGGCGTGGCCTCGGTGGCCGCCGGCCGGGCGCAGGTCGGTCATCTCTCCTCCAGCCCGTCCCTGATGCTGGCCCGCTCCGCCGGTATCCCGATCAAGGCGTTCGCCGCGGGCTACCAGAAGCACCCGTTCACCTACTTCTCGCTCGAGAGCAACCCGATCCGCACCCCGCAGGACATGGTCGGCAAGACGATCGCCACCCAGCCAACGGCCGTCATCCTGCTCCGGGCGCTGCTGGCCAGGAACGGCATCGCCGAGGACCAGGTCGAGGTGGTCAAGATGGGCAGCGACATGAACCAGCTCATGACCGGCCAGGCGGCTGCCGTCACCGGCTGGATGACCAATACCAACGCGCTCAAGGTGCTCGGTGACGGTCGCGTCGACATGATGCTGTGGGATGCCGGAATCCAGCTCTACGCCAATGTCTACTACGCTACCGACGACATGCTGGCGAACCACGCCGACGTGCTCGCCCGTTTCCTCACCGGCTCTGCTCGGGGCTGGGGTGAGGCCCGCGCGAACCCCGAGGCCGGCGTTGACCACCTCGTGGCCGAGTACAGGAACCTGAGCCGCGAAAGCGAGCTGGAAGCGGTTGGCCCCGTGCTTGGATTCTCGTTCAATGACGTGACCGCAAGTGACGGCTGGGCGGCCATGCACCCGGACAACTGGCAGGCCCAGATCGACACCTATGCGGAGCTCGGGCAGTTCAAGGGGAAGACACCGACCGTGGACGACGTCATGAACACCGACATCCTGACGGCCACGGAATCGGCGAGAAAGCAGATTGGATGACGGCTGCAGCGGCCGCGGCGGCGAGGGCTGAAACCGCCGTCGCCGCGGCAATCTCGGTGCGCGAGCTGTCGGTTCGCTTCGATGCGGACACCGGCGGCATCACCGCGCTGGAAAGGGTCGGCTTCGAGGTGCCGGAGGGTGGCTTCGTCACCATGCTGGGGCCGTCGGGGTGCGGCAAGTCGACACTGCTGCGCGCCATCGCGGACCTGGTTCCGATCGGCAGCGGCGCGATCCACGTTTTCGGTCGTACGCCGGAGCAGGCCCGCCGGGCGCGCGACTTCGCCTTCGTCTTCCAGGACGCGACACTGCTTCCCTGGCGCAGCGCCATCGACAACGTCCGCCTGCCGCTTGAGGTCGGCCAGCGAAGCGGCGCCATCGAGCTGAACGCCGAGCCCGAGGCATTGCTGGCGCTTGTCGGACTGGAAGGGCGCGAGAACGCGCTGCCACACGAGCTGTCGGGCGGCATGCGTCAGCGGGTGTCCATTGCCCGGGCGCTGGTCTACCGGCCGCGCGTGCTGCTGATGGACGAGCCGTTCGGCGCCCTGGACGAGATCACCCGCGACAAGCTCAACGAGGAGCTGCTGCGCATCTGGCGCGAGACCGGCACCACCATCATGTTCGTCACCCACTCCGTGCCGGAGGCTGCGTTCCTCGGCCAGAAATGCCTGGTGCTGTCGGCCCAGCCCGGCCGGGTCCGCGAGTTCGTCGACATCGGCTTTGACGAGCCGAGGACGCTCGGCATGCGCGATACGCTGGAGTTCGTGGAGGTCACGGCGTATCTGCGCCGGCTCCTGGAAGAACCGCGATGACCACGGCGAGCGTCGACGGCAAGAGAACCGGAACCAACACGGGTCAAGGCGGCCGGACCGTGCAGGATGCGCGATCCGATCGCTCGCGGGCGCGGCGGTATCGCCATGCGCCGCCGATCATCGCCGCGGCCGGGCTGTTGCTGCTCTGGCATCTCATCGTCGTCGGGTTCGGTGTGCCGAGCTACATCGCACCGAGTCCGGTGCAGGTCATCCGTGTGTTCGTCGAACAGGGCGAGATCCTGTGGATCAATTTCTGGCCGACCCTGTTCGAAGCGGTGGCCGGTTTCGTGCTCGGCAACTCCGTTGCCGTGGTGCTGGCGGTATGGTTCGTGCACAACCGGTTCGCCGAGCGCGCCTTCTATCCCATTGCGGTCTTCATCAACACCATCCCGATCATCGCCATCGCGCCGATCCTGGTGCTGATCCTGGGCAACGGCTTTGCCCCGAAGATCGTCATCGCCGCGCTCATCTGCTTCTTCCCCACCCTGGTCAACATGGTGCGCGGCCTGAAGGCGGTCAGCCCGCAGATGCTGGAACTGATGCGCGTGCTGTCAGCCAGCGACCGGGAAATCCTGTGGAAGATCCGGTTGCAAAGCTCCCTGCCGTTCCTCTTCGCGGCTCTGAAGATTGCGTCAACCACCTGCGTCATCGGCGCCATCGTCGGCGAGTGGATCGGTTCCAACTACGGCCTGGGCTCGCTGATCATCGAAGCCACCTACAACTTCCGGGCTCCGTTGCTGTACGCCACCGTGATCCTGGGGGCCGGCCTCGCAGTCGCGTTCTTCGTGACCACGACCCTCGTCGAACGGCGGATCGTGAAGTGGAAACCCGAGGCGGTGTTCTGAGCCAGAGCCCGGCGCCGTGCCGGCGGACGCCCGCCCGTGAACCGATGACGGAGACAAGCACATGGCACACCCGGAAACCCTGATCCGGCCCCGGTCCCGGGTGCCGGTCGTCGCCACCACCGGCGTCCTGGTCGTGGGCGGCGGACCGGCGGGCATCGCGGCTGCGGTATCCGCCGCGCGCAACGGCGCACCGACGGTGCTGGTCGAGCGCTACCCCTATCTGGGCGGCCTCGCCTCCGGCGGCATGGTCCTGGTGCTGGACGACATGCACAACGACCTGGAAATCTCCGTACGCGGCCTCGCGATGGAGGCCATCGAGCGCATGCACGGGAGGGGCCTGTGCGTCTACCCGCCCGCGGCCGACCGCGACCCCGCCGTGCGGGCAACCGAGGCGCTCTGGCGGAAGTGGTCGCGGTGGGGCGTCTTCGACTTCCATACCCGTACCAAGCCTCATCCCGTCATCTTCGCCGCCGCATTCGATCCGGACGGCTTCAAGCAGGCCTCGCTCGACATGGTTCGCGAGGCTGGCGTCACCCTGCGCCTGCACAGCTGGTTCCAGTCCGCCATCGTCGAGGACGGGCGGGCAGTCGGCGTCATCGTCGAGACCAAGGAGGGCCCGCAGGCCATTCGCGCCGGGGTGGTCATTGACGCCACCGGCGACCTTGATGTCGCAGCGAGCGCCGGTGCCCCTTTCGCGGAAGGCGCGTTCATCGTGACCACGGTGTCCCGCATGGGCGGTGTGGACACGGACGCCGCCGAGCGCTTCCAGTTCGAGGAACCGGAGCGGTTTGCCGCCCTCGACCGCCAGGCGAAGCGCCTGATCGGCGGCTGCTGGCAGTACTGGTGGCTGAAGACACCGCTCCCCGGCGTGGTGTGGTGCAACTGCCCGCACATGACCGGCTTCGACGGCATGAAGGTGGCTGATCTCACATCGGCGGAATTCGAGGGTCGACGGCGCATGCAGGCATTGCTCGAGTTCGCACGCGCACACATTCCGGGTTTCGAACGCGCCTATTTCGTCGATTTCGCTCCCCAGACCGGGGTGCGCCAGACTCGCCTGCTCGAGGGCGAATATGTGGTGACCAAGCGCGATGTCATGGATCGTGTGCATTTCCACGACTCCGTCTGCCGCGGCCGGGACTACTACACCCCGTACCGCGCCCTCCTGCCGGTGGGGGTGGACCAGCTTCTCGTGGCCGGCCGCCACTACTCGGCGACACCGCAGGCCCAGAAGATCAGCCGGGAGATCCCGCCCTGCATGGCCATGGGAGAGGCCGCCGGCATCGCCGCCGCGCTGGCGCTGGACAGCGACACCCCGGTTCGGAGTGTCGACGTGGGCGCGATCCAGAGGCAGATGCGCGCCCAGGGTGCGGACCCGGGCGACGTGCCGGCCGACAACGCCCTGGTGCCGGAGGCTGCGTGATGGCGCCGGATACGAACGCCGGGTACTCCCGTCCGTTGCCGCTGGACGGTGTCAGGGTGCTCGACTTCACCCAGGTGATGATGGGCCCGTGCTGTACCCAGATGCTGGGCGACTACGGCGCCGACGTGATCAAGATCGAGCGGGCGGGTTCGGGCGACCTCTCGCGCTGGAGCGTTGGAGAAGACCCCGACGGTGGCAACAACCCGGTGTTCGCAAGCCTCAATCGCAACAAGCGCAGCATCGCGCTGAACCTGAAGACGACGCAGGACCGGGCAGCGGTGCTGCGGCTCGTCGAGACTTCCGATGTCGTGGTGAACAATTTTCGTCCCGGCGTCATGGAGCGCATGGGGTTCGGCTACGACGACCTGCGCCGCATCAATCCCCGGATCGTCTACGCGGTCGGCACCGGTTTCGGCCTGGATGGTCCCTATGTACGCAAGGGCGGCCAGGACGTGCTTGCCCAGGCGATGAGCGGCGCGATGCACCGCCGCTCGGATCCGTCGGTCCCGCTGACCGTCTATCCGACGGCACTGGCCGACTACTCGGCGGGCATGCACATGGTCCAGGGCATCCTGCTGGCGCTGATGCAGCGCGAGAAGACCGGCGAGGGGCAGAGGATAGCCGTATCGCTCTTCAACTCCATGCTGGCGATGCAGATGCAGGAGGCGGCGGTGTGGATGATGCGCGGGCGTGATCTGAACTGGGCGGCCATGCCGCTTTCCGGTGTGTTCGAGACCCTGGACGGCGCCGTGGTCATGGTGGGTGCGTTCAAGCAGAACCCGCTGCGCGACATTTGCACGGCGCTCGGGATGAACGACCTCTCGGCAGACCCGAGATATGCCGACCTCGAGCGACAGAAGGCACACCGGTCGGACCTGCAGGCGATTTTCCGGGACCGTTTCGCGACCGGGACCACCGCGCACTGGCTGGAGCGACTCGGTGACGTCGATATCCTGTGCGCGCCGGTGATGACGCTCGCGGACGCCCTGGACGACCCGCAGACCGCGTGCAACGGCATGATCGCGGAAAGCAGGCCAACCCCTGCCGGGCCGGTGCGTCTCGTGGCCTCGCCCATCGACATGTCGGCGGCTCCCTTCGCGATACGCCGGGCGCCGCCCGCACTCGGCGAACACAATGACGAAGTCCTCGCGACCCTGGGCTCCGGTGAGGACGCGGCATGAGCATCGGGTTCGAGGTCACCGACGGCGTCGCCCGGGTGACGCTGAACCGTCCGGAGCGGTTGAACGCGATCGACTCCGCGGCCGAGGCGGCGCTGGAGGAAGCCTGGGACTCGATCGACCGTGACCCGGCGATCCGCTGCGCAATCCTCACCGGCACCGGCCGCGCGTTCTGCGCGGGAGCGGACATGAAGGAAGACGGCCCCGACGGCCTTGCCTACTGGGCCCGCACCGGCGATCACGGTTTCGGCGGCATCGCGCTCGGCCGGCGTCCGTCCGTTCCCGTCATCGCCAGGGTCAACGGCGTGGCGCTCGGGGGCGGCTTCGAGATGGTTCTGGGCTGCGACCTCGCCATCGCCGCGGAAACGGCGTCGTTCGGCCTTCCCGAGCCCCGGGTCGGACGCCTGCCGCTTGACGGCATGGTGACGCTGCCCCGCCGGCTCCCGCGTACCCTCGCCATGGGCCTGCTGCTGACCGGCCGTCGCATGGGCGCGGCAGAGGCGCTGGAGCACGGTCTGCTCAACCAGGTCGTGGCGCCTGACGAGCTCGACGAGGCGGTTGACGCCTGGGTCCGCGAGGTCCTCGCCTGCGCCCCGCTCAGCCTCAAGGCGATCAAGCGTTCGGCCAGCGACACTGCCCACCTGACCGTTCCGGAGGCCCGGAACGCCCGCCTCCCCAGCCTCGTTGCGGCGCTGCAGAGCCGTGATGCCGAGGAAGGCGTCGCCGCGTTCAGGGAGAGGCGGGCTCCGGACTGGTCCGGCCGCTGACCCCCGGCCGCGTCACGCCCGGAGCCATTCCATGACATATGTCATCGCCGAGGCCTGTATCGACATAAAGGACGGTGTCTGCACCGAAGTCTGCCCGGTGGACTGCATCTACGAGGGTGGACGGATGTACTACATCCAGCCAGACGAGTGCGTGAACTGCGCGCTGTGCGTGTCGGTCTGCCCGGTCGACGCCATCTGGTACGAGGACGACCTGCCGGCGCACTCCGTCGGTTTCATCACCGTCAACGCCGAGTTCTTCGATGATACAGTCACAGGCTGGGGCCAGCCGGGAGGGCTGGCCCCCGAATACCGCACGGTGCGCGATCACCCTGTCGTGGCCCGGTGGACGGCTGACGGAGGCTGATGGCGAATGCATGCTGCGGTTCTTCGGTACTTCGAGGCAGTGGCCGAGGACGGGTCGATCCGCCGCGCCTCGGAACGGCTTCACATCTCCGCCTCGGCCATCAACCGACAGATTCTGAAGCTGGAGGATCACCTCGGCGTGCCGCTGTTCGAACGCCGCCCGGACGGGATGCGGCTGACCGACGCCGGCCACCTCGTGCTGCGCCACGCCAGGGACACCCTGCATGACTTCTCCAGGTTGCGCGGCGAAATCGACAGCCTGCGCGGCACCGTCAGCGGCGAGGTGACCATCGGCACGCTGGACAGCCCCGCGGTGCATTTCCTGCCCGAAGCCGTGGCGCGGTTCGTCGCGTTGCATCCGGCGGTACAGGTCCGCGTGACGGCCTGCAACCCGGTCGAGGCGATGCACTCCGTCTCCCAGGGCAACGCCGACCTTGGCCTGACCTTCTCTCCGAGCTGGCGGCGCGGCGTGACCGTGCTCGAGGACATCGCCTGTCCCATGTGCGTCATCATGAGACCCGACCACGAACTGGCGTCGCGCGCCTGCGTCACGCTCGAGGAATGCGGCGACTACCGCCTGATCTACCAGGATCCGGCCGACACGATGCAGCATTTTGTCGGTGACGAGATGGAAGCCTTCAAGAGGGCGCACAGGCCGGTGGCGGTCTCCAACATCCAGGGAGTCGTCAAGCGCCTGCTGCTGCGGGGAGTGGGAATCTCGTTCTACACCCGGCTGGGCTTCTCCGAGGAACTGGCCGCGGGGAATCTGGTCGCGGTGCCGCTGGAAGGAGAGCGCCTGTCGCAGCTGCGCCTCTGCCTGATCGCCCCCTCCGACCGCCTGCCGACCGTGGCCGGGCAGGCAATGGCCAACCATCTCAGGGAGGCACTCGCCCGTTTCGGCGCCGGCCTCGGACAGGCAATGGCATTTTGTTAGTCGGCGGTTTCTTCCACAGATTTTGTCCTGGCTTCCAACCGGCTGATTCCGGGCCGCTTTCACAGTTCTGGGAGACGCGGACGAATCCGGGTTGACAGACTTCGCCGCCCAGGGCACCTTTCGCTCAGGAAGAACCGTCAGCGGGAGCGAGGCCGATGGATCCGCGGATCGAGAGCCTCAAGTCCACCACGTTCAGCGGGCGGCGCCTGACCCGGCGCCAGATCGCCGACATCCAGGAGACGGT
>MKWU01005234.1_pt1 | contig 14340 bp, 13 predicted proteins | sample 809101 | NCBI WGS metagenome assembly MKWU01 (sample SAMN05860141, study PRJNA318959) | sponge metagenome | host: Aplysina aerophoba | place: Slovenia: Piran, Adriatic Sea, Gulf of Piran | collected 2013-05-07 | reverse complement strand
TCACAAGAAGTGCCTCCTCTGCTTGGGTGACAGCCGTTCTTACATAACAGCTATTCTCCCAGGTCAGAGAGGCACTTCACCGCATTTCACCCCCACCCACCCCACAAACCACCGGTGGATCTAGGCTAAGGGGCACGATTCCACCCTACGACAGCGGGAGCCCGCACGGGATATCATAAGAGACTGAAATGCAGGACCATATCAAGATCGTGGGGATGTCGGGAAGCCTTCGCAAAGGCTCCTTCAACAGTGCTCTGTTGAGACTGGCGCCGCAGGTGGTTCCCGACAATGCAGAATTGGTGTTGGTTTCTCTTGCCGGCATCCCTTTATACAACGGTGACATCGAGGACGCCGGCATGCCTGAACCCGTCGCAGAGTTTCGCGCCGAACTGGCGGCGGCGGACGCCCTGCTCATTTCGACGCCCGAATACAATTCCTCGGTCCCCGCCGTGCTCAAGAATGCAATCGACTGGGCGTCTCGAGGCCGAGACTCCCCTCTCCGAGGAATGACCGCCGCTCTCATGGGGGGAGGTGGAGGTTTTGGCAGCCACCGTTCCCAGTCCCACCTGCGGGATGTGCTCCGCAACACCGGCGTCTTCGAGTTGCCGGTGCCTGCGGTGAAAGTCCGCAACATCTGGGACAAATTCGACGAGGACCTCAACCTCTTGGAACCTCGAATCCTCACGCAAGTGGAACGGCTCGTGAGATCTTTGGTGTCTTGGACCCTAGCCCTCCGGTATCACGGCCGTTGAGCGGCCTGATCGCCGGATCCCTCCGGAGGTCTACTGGTAGCTGACGAAGTACACCACCGGCTCCAGATCCAGAACACGCTGGGGGCCGGCTATGGGAGAGTCCTCATCGAAGAAGTTCTTCCATCCCCACCACCAGCCACGGTCCTCCGTACCCCGTGTCAGGGTGTTCCATGTGTTGGTCTTGGCGCCTTGGCCTCCCTGTCCATCCATATGGATCAACACCGCCAATTCAGGGGGAGTGTCCAGCAGGCGCCGGTTGGTGATCATGTCGAGCCGGAATTGGTGAATGATCAACAACTTCTGGGGAAGCCTCTCCCTTCTTACCAGTTCGGCGAGCCAGTCGATCACGGTGTTGACTTCCCCGGCGTCCACCGACCCTATCTGGACCAAGTGGACCTCGTCGGGTCCCAACCTCCACTCTGGATCGAGTGCCAAGCCTACGTTGGGGAGCCTTAGGAGTTCCTCGTACTGTTTGGCCTGACTCAAGAAGTCGCTCCTGCCCGGTTGCAGGTCCAACACCACGTAGATGTCATTCTGGGCGGCGTAATCTATCCACGGCATCAGGGTCTCTATCCGGAATTCTCCCGAGTAGTCGCCGTCCCTACCGGCGGCGCCGGTGGCCAAAGTGGTGATGATCTCGAAGGTGGGAACGGTCATGACGCCGTCGGCGGCATAGTCCTCCAGGTAGGGCCTGAGGCGCTCCAGGGTCCTGGCGGGCCCCTGCTCTCCCAATACCCCCAGGAGACTGGTGGTCACACCCCCGTAGAAGGCCACCAGGCGCCGATGGGGAAACAGGATGTGCCCTCCCCCCGGCAACTCCTCTCCCCACAGAGTCGTTTCCAGCAGCCAGCGGCTGGTTTCCGATATTCCTCCAACGATCCAAACCTCCTCCATTCCTTCAGCTTGTTCTCCCAGGACCTGACCGGCTTCATCCAACGCGCCCGACTCGACGGGACCCCAATAGATGGCCCCCTCTCCCAATATCGAAGCAGCCGCGGCCACAACCAACCCCGAGAGCGGGCGGTCAGGGGCCACCATCCACAGGCGGGGGGAACGCAGCGGCCGGGTCGACGTACCCATGACGAAGCCCTCGGAGGGCTGCATCGAAAGCCATGGAAAGGGGGCGAGCGCCATTCCCAAACCCCCTCCGATCATCACCAGGGAATGAAGGGACCTATGATCGGACACCGGAAAACGTCCGGTACCGATGGTAGGTTGGTTGAACTCGACCCATGCGATCAGATCCTCTGCATCGGAGGGCAGACGCACTATCTCGGCGCCCTCCGGCGCCAAGGAGTCAGGTATGCCGGTCATCATCCAGACCTGTGCGGGCGCCAGCCGACTCAGTTCCGTCGTCAATGCTTCCTCCAAAGGGGCACTCGGCAGGTAGTACAGGAGAGGACCAGCCCCAAGGACGGCCAGTTGGGCGGCCACCGTCGCCGAATACAGGTCAACGGGATGGGCGACTATCACCCGGTCGGTGCAGGTATAGAGTCGCTGCGAGACCGCTATCGCCAGGGACACCGGATCGTCCTCCGCCAGTTCCACCAACTTCGGGGCCGCGGTCTGGTCCGAATGCGCCTCGGGAGCATTCACATCACAGGTTCTGGAGGGAGACTCCGTGGTAATGGTGGTGGCCACAGCGGTGGTGGGAGGAGACGTTGTCGTGGGCAGGGCCGGTCGTGTCGAGGTCGTTACCGGAAGGGCTGGGAAACTGGTGGTTTCGGGTGGCGGCGGGGCAGAAGTGTCAGCAGGCCGGGAGGAGTCGCGGCTATTGTCGGAACCGGACGGAGCACTCTGTGCAGAATCCACCTGCGCGCCACCCCCGGTCACCGACGGCGCCACCGGCCCACCGGAGCCATCGGCGGTACCGAAGTAAACAAATACTATGGCAGTCGCCCCCAGCACGGCAAGGACCGCTAGGCCCTTGTACGACCGGCGCCCCGGGCCTCTATGCATCGACATCTCCAATGCCGACGAGCAAATCATCAATGATGGTCAGAACGCAACTGTCCCAATCGAGGTCTAATAATCACCTCAGGATAGAAAAAGGCCACCATGAACCGTGGTAACCAGGACGAGACCGGCTCCCGAGGGCCTTCGCACAACCGCTTCCCAGTTATGTCCAACCTCACCACCGAATCCGAGGACGGGATGACCGCGTTGTATCGGAGGTTCGATCCGATCACGGGCGCTCGGATCGAAACCGCGAGTCATGGATGATGAACGACACACCATCAAGTAAGCCCTTGATGACGATCATCGAAATTCACACCCTGGGTTGGTGGTTTTAGGTTAGCGAGCTCCTGTCGGTTTGGTTCGGCATGACTCGTTGGATGGGCAAAACCAACCCCCCTCGATACCTCCTCCACCGACAAAGTTATGGTCGTGTCGGCGCTCACCGTACGGCGTTCTGCACCCGCCCGCACAGACAACACCTTTGTGGACAGGCCGGAGATGCCGCTCCCGGAGCTTTTTCTGCCGGTTTAGCGAGAGAACGGCGGCCTCGATGACCAACTCGCGTTCCGGGTCAGTTAACTGGCGAAGAAGGCGGGGCGCGTTGAATGCCACCATCTCATCGGGTTCTTTGAGGACAGTTTGGCAGGCCTTATGGAGCCTCTGCAGGAGCGCCGAGCCCTCGCCCTGCTGCTGGGCTTGAACCTATGTCCAAACCTGCAACCCATCCTCGCCTCTCAAATAAGTGACATACATCCCGACATTCGATCCGCAGCCGCCGGTGCAGTGGGAAGACTGGGTGCCGCCAACCCCAATAGGGCACTCACCACTCTGACTCGAGAACTGGCCACAAAGGACGGGATATTGCTGCCGACAGAACTACTCATAGGCCTATGCGAAGGAGACGCTCCCCTATCCACAATGGAGATAGAAGTCGTACAAGCCCTCCAAGAACATCCGTCAGCGAGAATACGAGGATTTGCCCGCAGCCAACTTCAATGAGCCACTTGATCTCACCTGAGCGCACGACCGTAGTCCCCGGCGGAAGCAAAGACCCCGAACTGACGGCAACCTATATCCCCAAGGTTGGGGCAACCGAGGCTTGGGTGGTGAGCGATGTCATGCCAGGCTTGGATCAGGAAGTTGTAAGCCACCGCGTCGGAGGCCCGGCCTTTTGCGGTTGGCGATCTCGACCAGCAGGTAGGCCAGTTGGCGAGGGCGATCATATAAGCCATAGCCCGTCATTCGGAGAAGATCTCCCGCGTCTGCTTCTGATCGGTCGAGACAGCCGATGAGCTGGTGAGTGACACACCGTCCGCCGAAAGTCCTGCCCGGATCCGATTCGAGATCGATTTCACTGCGGTCCAACAGTCGCGCCTTGCCGGCTTTCGAATCGGTGATACCCGTTCCACCATGGTTATGGTCGCTTCAGGCGGATACCCTGACCAACGGCTCGATGGCGCTGATGTCAGTTTTGGCGCGTGCCACGTCCAAGTCGTACATTCGCTGGAGATTCAGCCAAAAGTCAGGGGTCATACCAAGCGCCTGCCCAATTCGCAACGCCGTGTCCGCCGTGATAGACCTGCGACAGTGCACAATGTCATGGATGCGTATTTGGGGCACCCCTATTGTCTTTGCTAGGCGGTACTGCGTGATGCCCAATTCTTTCATCATCTCAGCCAGATGCTCCCCTGGATGGATGGGTTCGGTGGTGGTCATAGGTTTTCTCCTCAGTGATAGTCGGTGACTTCGATCTCCATCGCTCCCTGGTCTGTCCATATAAAGCACACCCGCCACTGGTGGTTGATGCGGAGGCTGTACTGGCCTTCTCGGTCTCCTCGCAGTGCCTTTAGCCGGTGGGAGGGCGGAACCTGAAGATCAGTAAGAGCCACGGCCGCCACGACTCGTTGTAGTCTCACCCGCGCCCGCCGCTGGATGTCGGCTGGCAACCGACGGACCGTATGTCCCGAAAAGATGCGCTGTGCGTCGTCATGTCTAAATCGGTTCACCGATGATAATACTAACGCATACGGTTACTAACGCCACGCATACGTACTCCCCTGGCCACCCACGAGAGCTTGCCGGGGCAATCTTCGCGGTACTCGAGAGTGGCGTACTCAACCTCTACGTCCCCCAGGTTGGGACTACCGGGGTTTGGGTGGCGGCGTGGCTGTTGGCGATCACTAAAAGTGCCCGGATCAAAGCCATGTACACACAGGGTCGGGAGGCCAACGGGCGCGGCCACTGCCCTGTCGATCACCGGTGACCCAAGCCGGAGAGCGGGAATAGCGCGCAGGACAATCAGCCTTGCTATGGTGCCTGGCCCTCCTCTCAATGAGGCAGCCACCATTCAACCACGCGTGTCGCACCTCCCCCTTATTCTGTGGTGATGTGAGTAGTGGGCATTGTGTCGACGGGCAGGGTTTCAGCTATCACCCTGGTCTTTCGTACAGGGAGGGCATGAAGGGTGCACCGTTGCCGGGGTGGGCCTGGTGGTTTATAGAGCTGGGGAGTTGGCTGGCGACCGACCGACAGCCGGGAAGGGTGGCCCGAGCGGCGATCTCGGTTCCTACCCGTGCCTATGCGGCGCTTTTCGCTGCGATGGGTATTGTCTCAGGATCCTACCGCAGCGGCGTTTTGAACGTGGGGGAACGCCTGCGCATGCTGTCCCGGTTGAAGAGGGGCGACCCGGTGCGCTATTGCAAGGGTGATGAAGATCTTAAGGTGAGTTATGGGGAGTTCAGCAAGATCGCGAAGGAACCCCTTTTCGATTTGGGAGACTGTGTGTACCTTGCTGAAAGGAATGGGAGAGTATACGGACGGGAGGTGCGACAATTCCATTACATAGAACCGGTAGGAGAGGAAGAGGGGTTCTCAATGGATCGGCCGGTCTGCCTCTCTCCTGATTTCGTGAAGGAGGCAATGGGAATCGATCCGATCAGTCAAGGGTTCTTCAGTCGGTTGGAGTGTGTCATCATCGGAAACAAGACTGATTTGGCCGAGGAATTGGAGCTGGAACTACAAGCCGACGGGGTGTCGGGCAAGGTCCAAGATGTCTTGCGTGTCCACGAACATCGACCGAAGGATGGATATAGGTCCAGGACGATAAGCTTTCAAGCTGATATTCGATCCGAATTGGTGGGAAAGCCGTTCGGGGGTGTTGTGATGGATGGTGCACGGTCCTTTCTCCGATGGAGGGGCATGGCAAGAAAGCACCCATGGTTGGTAATCATCGACCGGACCAATCCCACGGCCGGAGCAGCACGGGACGCTATCTTAGGCGGTCTCGCCTCCAGCCTCGAAGATGCCAATCCCCCGGTGGGGGATCCGCCCTCGGGAATCGAAGCCATCTTCTACTGGGACCGCATGCGATGAGTCTTTCTTATGCGGACTCCTTTTACCAACTGTCTGGACGAGTGGTTTATGTGGTAGAGGACGTCCACTGGGCGGATCTGAAAAAGATGGATCGCGCCTACGGCTCCCTGTACCGGCGCCATCGGGAATCGGAGATCTGGAACGACTTCCTACGGCTAGCTCGGTGGGTGCTCTGGGATTTGACGGATACCCCTCTTCCCACCGACCACCCTCGGTTGGGTTTAGCCAAAGCCGGAGAGGAATTGCAGCAGTTATCGGAGACTCTCAAACACCAGGTGGATCCAGAGGACTATGCGCTGGCTTGGCAGGTGGCGATAGCTTTCCAACGTCTGGCGGTGGAAAGCCTGGACCTCCTGGGCGAACGGTGCCGAGACCTGCTGGGAGAGGCAGACATCCAAAGGTGCCGGTTGGTGGTGCGACGACCTCGGTATCGAGAGGACATAGCGAAACGGTTCCGAGAGGAAGGGTGCCCGGTACAGGTGATCGTGGAGCACCAAGTGCGAACTCTGGACATCATGGAGAGGCTGGTCATGACCGGCCCTGTCAAGCTATACGGACAGTATGTGTTCAACGCTCCCCGCGCCGAGAAGATGCACGCCGTGCGGTACGAATGGCTGAGCACGCGTGATGTCAGTATCAATGACGCTGCCCGCTTGTTTCCCCCCTTGGAGGCGGGGGCGACCCGAAGATCCCGGGTCGCCCAGCCAAGAGCAGGTGAATATTTGACACCCACTATCGACTGGCAGGGCATCCGCCGACAGGCGGAGGATCGGGCCGGTATCGAGAAGGAACGGACCGGTGGAGACCTTGAGGTAGATGCGCGACTGCATCTCCTAGGAGGAGGATATGGGGTCTACCTGAATGACGAAAGGACCGTCTTTACATTGAACTCGGATGATAAGGACAGAATCGATCAAGTCCGGGTGAGGAACATCGGTATTGGAAGCGCAATCGTGCTGCGTCGCGAGGGAGGCGGCAAGGACTTTATCGCAGATGTGGCGGATGCGTTGATGGGCGAAATAGCAGTAGAACTGCGTGCCGCCCAGAAGAGGTGGAAAACCGTGTTGCGAGAAACGGTACGGGAGTTGGGTGGAGTTCCCAAAGTCGAAGATACGCTTCGAAAGCGAGGGATTCGCGCCAAGAATGTTCGCTATTGGATGAGTCCCGAAAACCTCAGGACTCAAAGTAGAGACGACTTTCGCATACTCATGAATCTGATAGGGATAGAGGAGCCAGACATCCTCTGGCAACAGATGGGTCGGATCGCAAGTGCACACCGCAAGGCTGGTGCACGCATCCGAGATATGCTTTTGGAAGAAGTGCGGAATGCTGATTTGAGCACCCTTGAAGGCGATGGCTTCATGGACTTCCAATTGCCGACCGAGGGTGCCGGGACGCTGACGGCCTTCCGGGTCGAGGGCAAAGCGCCTGACAAGGAACGCGTGTCCGCCAGGCTGCTTCGCGATCCGCTCCCCGTGGGTCGCGACATGTGGCTCTCATGAACGAGCGTCCTACGGAAGCCAAACCCGATCATCTCAAAGGTCGTCGAAAGATAATCGAAGCATTGCGGAGGGAACTGGTTGGTCCCAGTCCGGGCGGTCAGCATCTCGATCTTTCCGCTCCGGTCAGGTTCGCCACCAGAGAGGAGTCATGGAGTCCATGGCGCGATGCTGCGACCGGTGAGGAGATACTCAAATACCAGCAGCCCTTGGGCCGCTACGGAATAGGGGTTCTCTACCCGATCGAGACCCGGGTGGACGAGAACAGAAGTGAGGACCAAGAGGATGTGGCTGACGGGCCATATGACAGAGCGGAGGTCGAACCGCCAGAGGTTTCTACAACGGGAGGGCGAAGCTTTGGAGCCGACGATGACGATTTCGCTCTTTCCAGAGCCAACGACTACCGGCCCAGTTGCCTGGGTCTGACCTTTCTCGTCGACCCCTCGGAGGTGGACCACATGGCCGTGAGGGTGACAGGCGGCCGTTACCAGCCCATCAGGGTAGTTATACCCGAGTCCGGTGAAAGGAGGTGGTGGGTGAGGTCACCGGTCGGGATAGATGCCACCTTCGATGTGCTGGATCTTCGACGTGAAGGCCGGCGCATTGACCCCCGGCTCGACACGACGAACCTGCAGGGGCTCGACATCCAGGTAGTGGCCCACCATCGTCCATGGGGACCGCGATCCCTGGTTACCGTGTCGATAGTGAACCGGACGAAACCGGCCCACGACCTGGGCGATGAACACCAAGGCTCTCCGCACGCAAATCGGAGCAGCCTTTTCCAAGTGCAGATGAAAGTGGATGCACGCAAATCGGACCGGTCCGGGGCCATTCTTCCCTATCCAGCGCAGGAGACGGAGCTGTCTCACCGGGACCACGAGGAAGAATCCTTCGACCTATTGTACCGTAAGCATCGGACATTTGCCATCGGTCATGGGTGCGCTGCCGACTGGGAGGATCCCGAGGGGCGGGATGCGGTCGGATGGGTTAGGACGGAGGCGTTGCCCAGCTATGAAGCTCCGAGCATCACTCCCGATATCGAAGAGGACGGAAAGAGGGTAACCGTCTCCATGGCAAGGTTGGCCAGCCTGGGTGTGTCTGAAGACTCTCTGGCAGAATGTGCGGACTTGATCCGGCGGTATCGGCGATGGATTGACAAAAAGTGGAAAGAAGTCGAAGAGATTCCGAAGCGATACCGGAAGGCCGCCCAGCGGCATATGGAATTGTGCAGAATCTCTGCTGACCGGATGGAGGAGGGTTTGCGGCTCTTGCAATCCGATCGGCAGGTCGCCATGGCTTTCGAACTGGCCAACCACGCGGTGCTGCTGCAGCAACTACAAACCCGTGAGACCGTTCGGGAGATCGGCCTAAATCCTTCAGATGGCCGCTTTGCCTTCAAGGAACTGTTTTCACCGCCGGAGTGGGAAGAGAAGTCGCATCGGGGAAGATGGCGACTTTTCCAGATAGCCTTCTTCCTGGCCGCAATACCCTCGGTGGCTTTTCCTAGTCATCGGGACCGTTCACAGGTGGAGTTGATCTGGTTTCCGACCGGAGGCGGTAAGACCGAGGCCTATCTGGGTCTCAGCGCTTTCTCAATGTTCCTCCGCCGTCTGCGTGACCCCGAAGACACCGGCACGGAGATCATAATGCGTTACACGCTGCGACTGCTCACCACCCAGCAGTTCTTGCGGGCCAGCACCTTGATCTGTGCTATGGAGCACCTTCGCAAGGATCGCTCTGAAATGCTAGGAGAGGCGCGTTTCGCTATCGGTGTCTGGCTGGGAATGTCCGCCACTCCCAACTCCCGGAATCAGGCGAAGAAACTCCTAGGGAGGCTGAGAGGACGCGATAGCCATCGCGCCGAGAATCCCTTCCTTCTGCTGAGATGCCCGTGGTGTGCCGCACAGATGGGACCGTTGACCTTTCCTCGCGGTAAACGCCACAGGAGCCCAAAAGTTGCCGGATACGAACAAGAAGGCGATTCGGTGGTGTTCCGATGCCCTGACAACACTTGTGAGTTCAGCGACGCCACTCTGCCCATCTACGTTATCGATGAGGACATCTACCAAGACCCGCCTTCGATGATCATCGGGACGGTGGACAAGTTCGCGCAACTCACCTGGCAGCCGCCCGCGCGTGCTCTGTTCGGCATCGACGCGGAAGGGAGTCGCTCTTCCTCTCCGCCTGGTCTCATCATCCAAGACGAGCTTCACCTCATTTCCGGACCCTTGGGTTCGATGGTGGGTCTCTATGAACCCCTCATAGAAGAACTGTGCACCGACCGCCGTACCGACCCGGCCATCAGACCGAAAATAATCAGTTCAACAGCCACCATTCGTCGATATGAAGAACAAGTCGGAGCTCTCTATGGCCGGGATCGCGTGGCGCTCTTCCCACCGCCGGGCCTCGATGCAGACGATTCGTTCTTCGCCAGGTACGACCGATACCCAGACGGGACACTCCGCCCAGGGCGCGTCTATCTCGGTGTGTATGGTCGCGGGCTGGGTTCGACGCAGATTGCACAGGTCCGGGTCTTGGCGGCTCTCCTGCAGGCGGCCAACGATCTGTCTGAAGAGCTACGGGATCCTTGGTGGACCCTGTTGGCATTCTTCAACAGTCTCCGGGAGTTGGGCGCGGCGATCTCTCTGGCCCATTCCAATATTCCCGACTATCTCGAGACTATAAGGAGACGTAATGGATACGAAAGGGATCGAAAGCGGAGGATTCGATTCCTCAAGGAACTAACCGGGCGTATTCCCCAGGACCAAGTGCCTAAGGCCATCGAGGAGTTGTCTCGCCCTTCCGGACATGGAGCAGTGGACTTCTGCCTCGCCTCCAATATCATCGAGGTGGGAATCGACATAGAGCGACTCTCGCTACTGACGGTGGTGGGCCAACCGAAGAGCACCTCCCAGTACATTCAGGTGACGGGTCGTATAGGTCGCCGGTGGCGTGAGAGGCCCGGTCTGGTGGTAACTATCCTCCATCCTTCCCGGCCCCGGGACCGCTCTCATTTCGAGAGGTTCCGTTCCTATCACGAGCGCCTATATGCTCAAGTGGAACCCACCAGCGTCACGCCTTTCGCTCCGCCGGTGCTCAGCCGTGCCTTGCATGGCGTCCTGTGCGGATATGTCCGCCAGATGGGAGCTGTGGATGTAGAGCCGTGGCCCTTACCCGCCGGGTTAATCTCCCAGGCTAGGCAGATGCTCACAAAAAGAGTTCAGGTAGCGGATCCCGGGGAGATTCATCGGACGATGACCCTGCTCGATCAGCGGATTGAGGAGTGGAAGATGTGGGAGCGAACCGAGTGGAGCGCCCCACCTTGGGGAGGTGAATCCTTCAATCCCCTTCTTCGCCGGGCAGGAGAAGGGGACTCAGCGTCGAACAAGCGAAAAACCTGGCCGACCCCCACTTCCCTGCGAGACGTGGACGCCGAATGCCGGCTCCAAATCACCGACGCCTACACCGAGACGGACTAGGTCCGCGACATGGCGTATGGACCGGTGCGCAGGGCGCAACTGATCTCGTACTACGGCGTGGGAGCCGTCTCGGTCCTGCCTCGCGGTGTTTCGGTGATCACCGCAGGTCTCGATCACTGGTACCAGGGTCCAGACAGCGCAGAGGAAGGAATCGACCTGCAGGATTTTCGGGTGGAGGAGTGGCGCCTCAAAGAAGATTTGGGCGTGGATCACTTCAGGTTGGCGCCCGACTTCCGGCCACGAACCGGAAGAACGAGGCAAAAGAACCTGGCACTGACGATTCCGGCGCTTCGCTTTCCCACCTGGCATGTCTGTTCCAGTTGCAGGCTCCTGAAAAGGCAGCCGTTGTCACGCTATGGGAGAAGCCCTTTCTGTGAACGATGCAAGAAAACCCGCAAACGAACACGAGCAATGAACCAGGTTCGATTTGTGGCCATTTGCCCACAAGGACACATCCAGGACTTTCCCTTTCGGGAATGGACCCACCGCTTGCCGAACCCCTCCTGTGACAAAGACCTGTCTCTGATCTCGACAGGGGGCGCATCGCTGAGCGCCCAGTTGGTGCGGTGCAGGTGTGGACAGCAGCGTTACCTCAGTCGGATCACGGAGGCATCCGCGGGAGGAAAAACGTCGTTTCTAAGTACCTATCTGGAGAGACCCGCCGATGAGGAAGGGCGATACGGTGTGACTTCCGAGTTTCGATGTCGAGGCGTGATGCCCTGGCACGGCACGAATGAAGGATCGGCCTGTGACGAGTTGCTCCGCGGAAGCTTCCGCGAGGCATCCAACCTGTACTTCCATCTGACCAAATCTGCGATATACATACCCCGGGATGAGCAGGGAGAGGTATCAGAGAAACTCCTAGAAATGTTGGAGAATCCTCCGCTCTCCACCGTTCTGAGCACCCTCCGCGGGGTAGGAATCAATCCATCCCCCAGCAGGTTGCGAACTCTGGAACACAATGAATTTCTCCGCTCGTTCGCTGATGACGAAATCGCCCGGGCCTTGCAGATCGTGGAGTCTTCGGCCGGTCTCCAGTACGAGGAGGATGGTTGGCCTACATCCAATGAGACCGAGTTCCGGTTGCGAGAATTCGGAATACTGAAGAAAAAGATGAACACCACCGAATTGAAAACGACGCTTCCAAGGCTGGCGTCATACGAACTGCCCGTCAATAAGACAATTTCGCATATAACACTGGTGGATCAACTCCGAGAGACAAGGGTGTTCTGGGGATTCAACCGTATCTTCCCTGATAGGGGGACGCTCGGCGATCGCAAGAGGATGCTTTGGAAGAACCCACCAAACAGAAAAGAAGCATGGCTACCCGCCTACGTCGTGAGAGGCGAAGGGTTCCTGCTGGAGCTGGACTCCTCCCGCTTGGCCCGTTGGGAGAACACATTCGCGGTCACAGAGCGGACCGCGGTCATGTTGGGCCGCTACCGAGCAATGCAGGCCGAAAGAGGACTGCGAGATCGGTCTTTGGCACCTCGTTTCGTGCTGGTCCATACACTGGCGCACCTATTGATCAACCGGCTGACCTATGAATGCGGGTACAGTTCAGCCGGTCTCCGGGAACGCTTGTACGTGGCCGAAGGGCCGAATCCGATGGCCGCTCTGCTGATCTACACCGCGGCGGGTGATTCCGAGGGGACGATGGGGGGTTTGGTACGGATGGGAAAACCTGGCCACTTAGAGAGGGTCGTGGACACGGCTTTGGAAAGGGCGCGTTGGTGCTCCTCCGATCCGGTGTGCATGGAACTGGGAGAGATCGGCCAGGGTCCCGATTCATGCAACCAGGCGGCCTGCCACAACTGCGCCCTCCTTCCCGAAACCTCTTGTGAAGAATTCAACCGCTTCCTGGACCGTGCTCTGCTGGTAGGGACCTTCGATGTACCAGAACTCGGCTACTTCAGCTGACGCCTGGGCAGACATCCGAAAACCCTTCCTCCTCTTTCACTGCGGCGATCATGGGTTCGAACCCGGGGATTAGATAAGGGGATCCCAGGGAGAGATCACGAGGATGGACTCGAGATCAAAGAGCAGCCGCTCCCCCAACCCCCGGAGGTAAAACGGAGTCGGGTCCCAAAAGCAAGACAACAAGAGCAATCAGATGAACAACGATCAACCCAACGAACAACGGATAATCTTGATCGAGGAGGCGTGCCGCGGTAGGTGAGCAAGATTGGGCATTGGGCGGGAGAGCCAGCGAAGGAGATCGATTCGGGAAGGCTCCCATGTCAGATCCGATGGCCCCAGATGTCACAATCAAGAACATTTCAAACGCCAGTTTCCTGAGTGGGCATCTCGACCACACGTTTGCACTAAGCAGTGCCCACAGCAGGTTTCGCGTGGGCAGCACCCGCAACTCGGGGCGGTGGAGGGTGGGTGCGGGTGTTATCTTCCGAAGCGTTCGTTGTGTGCTGATCCGACTCCTCACCGGGAGGCTCCCGGCGAAATGGTTGGGAACGGCTGCCCGTTACGGGTCGGTGTTTTCCCAGGTCAGACCCTAAACGAACGGTTTGCGAACGCCCAAACGAACGCTTGGATGTGGGCTTCTCGGTTTCTGATGGCCTCTTCGCCCTTTCAAGTTGAAGGCTCTCGCCCCCCTTTAGGCGGTGTTCAGAGTTTGCCCGCTTAGGTGTTGCAGGAAAGCGTCGACGGGCCTCCATCGACGTGAGAAACGCCGCGGCGGCGTCAGTTTCGGAACATTTGAGCAGTTTCGCCACCTTTGTTATGTGAGCGTCGTGGCGGGGGGTGATGCGCACCGACCAGAGCACCGTTCTCTTCTCTGCCGGTGCTCGGCGGAGTTGGTCATGCCACCAGTTGTTGGTGACGGTAGTTGACGGGGATTGGGATTGCTGTCCGCTACGGCAAGGGCGTGATGGGTATGGGAGATGTCAAGCTGTCGGCGCTGCTCGGCCTGATCTGCGGCTAACGGAGGAAAGCCGCCCCCGTTACATGCCAGGCGTTTCGTGCGGGACGCTGGTGGGTTATAGTCGGGATTAGCGGGCGGGTGGTGGGTAGAGAAGACCCCCGTCGGAGTAGAGGGCGTTCAGTCCCCGCTCAAGACCCAACGGAGTCAGGTGCCGGTCGTAAACCTCGCCGTAGTTGCCGACCTGTTTGATCACTTGATAGAAGGCATCGGCCGGGAGGCCCATTTTGGTCTGCAGTTCGTCGTCTGTGGCGCCGAACAGGCGGCTCGTTTCTCCGTCCACGTTCATCATGTCATCAATGTTGACGGAGGTGATGCCCTTTTCCTCGGCGATAAGCATGGCG
>MKWU01005233.1_pt1 | contig 14342 bp, 12 predicted proteins | sample 809101 | NCBI WGS metagenome assembly MKWU01 (sample SAMN05860141, study PRJNA318959) | sponge metagenome | host: Aplysina aerophoba | place: Slovenia: Piran, Adriatic Sea, Gulf of Piran | collected 2013-05-07 | reverse complement strand
CGGCGGACGGCGCCCCGATGGGCCGGTGCAGGCTCCGCCGCGCCCTCCCGCCCAGACGCCCGGCCCGCGACCGGCCGGGCCGGCGCCCGTGCAGCCTCAGCGCCACGCGGCCCCGCCGCCGCCCAGCCCGGCCCCCGCGCCCCCCGCCGCGGCCGCGCCCCGCCGCGCCGGGCGCCGCGCCGGCCGAACGCGCCAGCTAGTGGCATGCCGTGAGCACAGCTGCGCCGCTCTATAGTCCTGCGCGCCAGGCCGGCGGTCGCGCGACCAGACCCGCGACACACCGCTAGGACGCCATGATCCCGCTGGCTGCCATGGTGCTCGGCGCTCTGGCGGGCGTCGGCCTGTTCACCGCGGTACTGGGCCTGCAGGAGCGGCCCGCGCGCGACAAGCCGTCGCGGCTGCGCGAGTTCCGGTCCAAGGCGGCGGGCGTCGAGCTGTCGTCGTCGGCCAACGACACGCTGGCCATGATCGGCCTGGGGGCGGTGCTGGCGTTCGGGGCGTGGTACGCCACCGGATGGGTGGTGGCCGGGCTGCTCGGCGCGACCGCCGGCGTGATGGGGCCGATGATGTGGCGGGCGCCCCGCAAGCGCCGCGACTTCATCGACGAGATCGAGGCCTACTCGCAGTGGACCGAGCAGATCCGCGACCTGGTGGCAGCCAGCGGCTCGCTGTTCGAGGCGGTGACGCTGTCGGCCGACCAGGCCCCGCCGCGGCTGCGCCCCAAGGTCGTGCAGATGGCGTCGATCGCCCGGACCCTGGGGCTGCCGGCCGCGCTGGACTGGTTCGCGGCCGAGATGGACTCGCCCTTCGCCGACCGCCTGGTGCTGGGCATGAAGATCGCCTGGGACTCCGGGGCCCGGGTGAGCGAGGCGTTCGAGAGCACCGCCCGGGCGACGCGGTCCGAGGTGGAGATGCGGCGCCGCAACGAGGTGGCCAACGCCCGGGCGTGGACCCAGGTGATCTCGATCGTGGGGGTCACGGTCGGCTCGGTGGTGGTCATGTTCGTGTTCAACAAGGGCTTCTTCGACCCCTTCGGCTCCCTGATCGGCCAGGTGGTCCTGCTGGCGGTGGGGGTGCTGATCTTCGGCAACGTCTACTGGGTGCTGAGGCTGTCGGAGTCGGGGGCGCCGGTGCGCCTGCTGACATCGGAGGGCGACAAGCCGGCCGAGGGCGTCGCGGCCGCGCTGTCGGGAGAGGGCGCCGACCCCCCCCCCCCCCCCGCCGGGCGCGGGGGGACCCGACGCAAAGGACGGCGCAGGGGGCGGGGCAGGCCGACGCGGCGGCGGTGGGGGGAGGGGGCCCCGCCCCCCCCCCCCCCGGCGGCGGGCCAGGTAGGCCCCGAAGACATGGCCAGGACAGCGGGACGGGAACTCTGACGCCATGGTGATCCTGCTGGGCGCCATCGCCGGGCTCGGGCTGCTGCTGGTGGTGATCGGGCTCGCACCCCGGCCGGCGCAGGCGCCGCTGCCGGCCGGCCCCGATCCCGGCCGCGCCGCCGGGGAGGACTCCGGGGAGGCCGGTGCGGTGAAGGACGCCACCCGCCGAGCGGCCCGCCGGATCGAGAAGGACCTGGCGTCCAAGTCGGCCCTCATGCAGGATGCCCGCATGGTGGGCCGCAGCCTGGAGGCCCACGCCATCCACAAGATGGCCGGGCTGGTGCTCGGCGCCGCGGTGGTGGCCGCGGTCGGGCTGTTCGCCAACACCCTCTTCGGGCTGGCGCTGCCCCTGCCCATCATTGTGGCCGCGGCGATGGCCGGGGGCCTGGGCGGATGGCTCCTGCCCGACTCGATCCTCAAGACCGAGGCCGACAAGGAGCGGGTGCTGTTCCAGCAGGTGGCGGAGTCGTGGCTGGAGTTGGTGGCGCAGTTGGTGACCGCGGGGGCAGACACGTTCGGCGCGCTGGCGACCGCAGCCTCATACAGCGAGCAGCCCGGGTTCGTGGTGATCCGCGACACGCTGCGGACCTCGGCCGCCAGCGGCGAGGCGCCGTGGACGGGCCTGCGGAAGTTGAGCGACGAGCGCCGGCTGCGGTTCCTGGACCCGTTCTGCTCCGCCCTGGAGCTGGCCGGCACGACCGGCGCCGGGTCCCGCCAGGCGATCCTGGCCCAGGTGGAGGCGGCCCGCACCAAGGCCATGCTGGAGGCCGACGCGGCCGCGGCGTCCGCGGGCGAGAAGATGGGGGCGCCCCTGGCACTGATCGGCGCCGCCTTCATGATCCTGATGGGCTACCCGCCCCTGGCCGGGATCCTCGACACCTCCACTCTCTCCGGCCTGTAATCGGCTATCCTTGGTTGACACAACATTGGCTGTCAGTTAGCCTTCTGACAAGAGCTTCGCTGCCGGGCATCGACGACACGCCGATCGTCATCGCTGACGATCTTCACGAGCCGTCGCCGACCCTCGGAGGAGTTCTCTGTGACCACCCCGGCCCATCCCCGCCCGACCATGACCAGCCCGCCCGACACCCCCCAGCCGCCCACGCCCGATGAGGCCGCGCCCGATGAGGGGCCGCCGGCCCAGGACGCCGCCAAGGCCACGACGCCCGACCCAGGCATTGCCCCGCCATCGGACCTTCGCCTCGCCGCACGTCCCGCCGCTGCGGACCCCGTGCCCGCTGCCGGCCCCTCGTCTGCCGCGGCCGCATCGCCCGCGAGGTCCTGGACGGCCAATGCGCTGGTGGCCGCGCTCACCGCGGCAGTCACCATCCTGGGCGCAGCAATCGTGGCGCTGCTGATGCACGAGTTCAACTCCATCGACGCCCGGTTCGCGGATGTGGACGACAGGTTCGACACGCTGGAGGCGGACATAGACGACAGATTCGAGGAAGTGGACGCCAGGTTCGACTCGCTGGAGGCCGGCCAAGCCGAGATCGTCCGCACACTGGCGGTGCTGGTCTCCGAGTTGAACGCCCGCGCCGCGGTGGACGCCGCGCTCTCGGGCCGGCTCCTGGACCCCGACCCCGCCGATCCCCGCAGCGCCCAACCGTAAGAGCCGACCGCATCACACGGCTGATGCGGGACACTGCCTCCAGGATGGCGATCCCCGCAGCGCCCAGCCGTAAGAGCCGACCGCATCCCTTGTGCCAGCTGTATTTGAAGCATATGCTGTACTGCCAGGTAGCATCCCGGTGCATGAGCATGTAGCATGACGGACAGGCCTTGCCACCGGGCCCTCACGGTGCGCCTGCCGTCGTTTGACCGCGACCGCACGCCCGCGAGTCCCCTTGGAGGCTGCCGTGACCTCATCCATACCGATCCCCGCCGACATGACCCAACCCTCCGACCCCCAACCGGGCGAACCCGCCGCAGACCCTCCAGCCGCCGCCACGTGGCAGGCCCAACGGGCGCCGGCCGCGAGAAGCCTCTCGCCCACCGGCCCGCTCATCGCCATCATCGTCCTACTCGCAGGCGCGATCGGCGGACTGATGCTGCGCGACCTGAACGGCCTCGACGCCGACATCGGCAGACTGGACGCCGACATCGCCCAGTTCCGCACCGACGTCGACACCAGATTCGAGAAGGTGGACGCCAGGTTCGAGGAAGTGGACGCCAGGTTCGACTCGCTGGAGGCCGGCCAAGCCGAGATCGTCCGCACACTGGCGGTGCTAATCGCCGAGTTGAACGCCCGCGCCGCGGTGGACGCCGCGCTCTCGGGCCGGCTCCTGGACCCCGACGCCGCCGATCCCCGCAGCGCCCAGCCGTAAGGGCCGACCGCATCACACGGCTGATGCGGGACACTGCCTCCAGGATGGCGATCCCCGCAGCGCCCAGCCGTAAGAGCCGACCGCATCCCTTGTGCCAGCTGTATTTGAAGCATATCTTGGTCTGCCTGGTAGCATCCCGGTGCATGAGCATGTAGCATGACGAACAGGCCTTGCCACCGGGCCCTCACGGTGCGCCTGCCGTCGTTTGACCGCGACAGCACGCCCGCGAGTCCCCTTGGAGGCTGCCGTGACCTCATCCATACCGATCCCCGCCGACATGACCCAACCCTCCGACCCCCAACCAGGCGAACCCGCCGCAGACCCTCCAGCCGCCGCCACGTGGCGGGCCCAACGGGCGCCGGCCGCGAGAAGCCTCTCGCCCACGGGCCCGCTCATCGCCATCATCGTCCTACTCGCAGGCGGGATCGGCGGACTGATGCTGCGCGCCTTGAACGGCCTCGACGCCGACATCGGCAGACTGGACACCGACATCGCCAGACTGGACGCCGACATCGCCCAGTTCCGCACCGACGTCGACACCAGATTCAAAGAGCTCAGAAGCGACATGGACGCCAGATTCGAGGAACTCGAGAGCGACATGGACGCCAGGTTCGAGGGAGTGGATGCCAGGTTCGAGGGAGTGGATGCCAGGTTCGACTCGCTGGAGGCCGGCCAGGCTGAGATCGCTAGCACGCTGGCGGTGCTGGTCTCCGAGATGAACGCGCGCGCCGCGGTGGACGCCGCGCTCTCCGGCCGGCTGCTCGATCCCGGCGCCGCCGCACCTGAGCCCGCGGCCCCCCACTCCGTCCCCGCCGAGCCCGGCAGCGCCCAGCCGTAAGGAGCCGGCGCGCTGGTCGATCGGCACCGGCAGGCATCCGGATCCTTCGCTTCGAATTGTCCGAGCTATCGCGTGTTGGCGATTCTTGAAACTGCTATAGCCTTTCACGCGATCAGGTCGAGACATATCGACACGCATCCGATACCGTCGGCACTAAACCCACAGAGGATTACACAATGATGACCACCGTCATGCTAGCCCTAGCCGTCCCCGGCCTACTCGCAGTCATGTACCTCGGACTGCGTCGAGCCCAGTCAACCCCACTGATCAGATCGCTGGCCCACGCCCGCGGCGACGTCCGGGGCATCGCCCTCCAGACGGTCATCATCATCGTCGTGCTGCTAGCCATAGCCGGCGCCGTAGCCGGAGTGCTCCTCACCCGAGGCACAGAGGCCACCAACCAACTCGAGGAAACGAATGTCGTTCGGCAGGCTTACGAGTACGGCGGCTCAGAAGCCTTGTGCGAAGCAGCAGGCCACAAATGGGATGGCTCTAAGACGGACTCAGACGGTTCCACTGCCGCTATAACCGACGACAAGTGCCAGAGCTAGGCTGGTGTGATCGCCTTCGGATTGGTCAATAGCGCTCAACGCGGCTGGTGGGAGGTGTAGGAGCGGAGGGCGGGCTGCGGTTCGCGGCTGGTTACAGAGCGGTCCGCGATCCGCGGCGGGGGGATGAGCGGGGGGAGGCGCTTCCTGTCGCCATCCTGTTCCTCGGGGTGTTCTTCACCGTCATGGTCGCCGTTCATGTGGTGATCGTGGCGGTGGCCCGGTCCGCGGTGCAGTCGGCGGCCGACCGGGCGCTGGTGGCGGCCCAGTCCGCCGACCCCGGCGACGTCGACTGCGACGGGGTGATGCGGCCCGACCGCGAGTGCCGGGGCATCCTGGAGGCCCGGCTGGCCATGATCGCGGCGAGAGGCTCCGTCATCGAGACCCGGCTGCCGGCCGTCGCAGTGGAGGAGGACAGGGGCACCGTGACCGTGCTGGTCTTCGGGGGGATCATCTCGCCGGTGCTGGGCGGCGTCGAGCTCACCGGGCAGGCCTGCGGGCCCCTCGACAGCGTCTCCGTCTCCGAGCTCACCGCCGCCGACTCCGACCTCTGGCGATGCTGATCCGCCGCTGAACAGCCCGAGAGGCCGACTTCACGCGAAGCCGCCCGAGCAGCATTGCTTCACCGAGTCGCACACGTATCAGCGGCACACGGCGGATCAGACTGCAGCAGCGGGTCGGGCTGGCCCGGGCGCTGTGCGGTCGCACACGTATCAGCGGCACACGGCGGATTGAGAACCCCTCGCTGGGAGTCCCCGCCGGGGCCGTCCCCGCTCGGCGCCGACCACGACAGCTTCGCAGCGTGCAGTGTGCAGCCCTCGAAATGCAGGGCGATCCACAACTTGGCGTGTAACAGCATCGACCATGCGTATAGACTCTCTACACCAGCCGCGGACCGGCCATCGCGCCGGCCCGCTGGCCTCGGAGCAGCCCCCGCGGGCGCCCCCTGCCGAACGCACGACACGGAAAGGAACGCCCCGATGGCCACAACCCAATCACAGCGCGCCGCGCTGTACACGAAACTGGCGGAATCGATGGGAAACGAAGCCGCAGACACCCTGATCGCAGAGCTCCCGCCCGGCGGCTGGGAGCAGATGGCCACCAAAGAGGACCTCGCCGGCGTCGAGTCGCGCCTCACCAACGCCATCACCGCCGGCCTCGCCGAACTCACCGTCAAAATCACCGAAGGCCTCGCCGAAACCAACAACAAACTCACAGAAGGCCTCGCCGAAACCAACATCAAACTCACAGAAGGCCTCGCCGAGACCAACGTCAAGCTCACAGAAGGCCTCGCCGCGGCCGCGGAGGAACGCGCCAACATCATCAAGAGCCACGCCGACCTGATCAAGAGCCAGGCCCGCCAGCTCTACGTGATCGTGACCACCATCGTGACCACCGTCGCGGTCGCCGCCGTCTCGATCTGGATAGCGCTGTTCACCAGCGCCGGAGCCTGACGGGACATGCGCGAATTACAAACACCGAGGTCAGAGGCTTGAGTTCAGAGGGGTTTGGAATGGATTTCGCGAAATCCTGGAACGCTTTCCTGGCTCCAGCCCGCAAAACCCCAGGTCAGATGCATGATCGCGGAAGGACGTGGCACTCGGCTTGTGTTGTGGCCGAGGAAGGACCGTGGCGTAGAGGGTCGCAGGGACCAATGGCGAGGCTCAAGACGTTGTCACAACCCCCGAGTACGGTCGACGCGCGGTCCCCAATCGATACTGCCTCAGCTCGCTTGGGACAGCACATTTTCGGGTATTGGTGCGCAGCAGATGATCCGCAGCACTACTGTTTGGTCGTCCGTGCCTAATCTCCCGCCACCTCAACGAACCCCACCGGGTGGGCAACGATGACCGACACTCAGGACACGCTTTCCGCCGAGATCCCCGGACTGCCGTCGTGTCGTGGGCGCACCTGTCCTGTTGCTGTGCGTGTCACAGTGACCAGCTAGCCATGGCTGCCCCGGCGCTGGCGCGCGCCCGAGATCTTCTAGGTGTAGTCGGCTACCAACGCGAGAAACTTCGCGAGGACTATCCCGTAATGGTTCCCCAACTCGGGCGTGTTGAGTCGGCTGGCCTCGTCGCGTTCAGTCGTAGTGCCCCTCAGGACATGTCGACAGCGGTGATTGTGGCCCATTTCGGCGGCATCGAACTGGCTCACCAAGTCGCCCTTGCCCTAGGCGCCCCCTATGTCTTGACACCGCACAACGGCAAGTTCGACTTCTCGATCGCCAAGCCCGACGAACTCACACGATGGCGCACCGTCGACAAGCAGTCGGTAGCCGAACTGAAGACATGGATCTCCCCAGATGCCGCCACCGGGATCAAGACCGGGTTGCGGCAGCCGCCTCTATTCGACATTCCTGTCGACTTCCTGGCGGATGCCAAGACCAAGAGTTCTGAGCACCTGGGTCCCATTATCGGTGAGGCACTCGCCATGGCGAGCGCTGAACTGGCGCCTAGCAGCGCCGATGCCGCTACAGAGGAGCCACGAGCCCACCTAGAGGCAGCCCGGTTGGTGGTCGGCGCGTTGACGGCACTCGTGATTCGTGACGGCGATGGTGTCGACCCGAACGTCGCCTCAGATGCCCGATTGCCTGCCGAAGCAGCCGTTGCGGAAGCAGCGGCGAGACATCCTGCGGCCTTCAGGTGGCTCAAGAACGCAACACCCTCTGAACGGCGCATCCTCAACGATCTGACCAACCAGCTTGGCTTCCGCATCAACTACCGCAGCATGGATCCCGCGATTCTCAGCCACGTCTACGAGCAAGCACTCGTTGACGATGACATCCAACGCGAACTCGGCATCTACTACACGCCACCCGCTCTCGCAGCCCGCGTGCTCGAGAGCTTGCCCGTGGAACTCATCGATCCCGAGAACCGGTACGTGCTAGACCCGGCATGCGGATCTGGCACCCTGCTCGTTGCCGCTCACGACCGCCTGTCCAAACTGCAACCGCACGACTGGTCACTCGACGCTCGACACCAAGACCTCCGGATGCACTTTCGTGGCCACGACAAGGATCCTTTCGCCAGCGGGATCGCCAGGCTTGCGCTGCTGCTCAAGGCACAGCCCGCCGGCAACGGATGGACCATCGAGACAGTGGACACTCTCAAGGTCGAGACACTGCCGCACACCCCTCGAATCATCGTGATGAACCCGCCTTGGAAGTTCACTTCCGACGACAAGCGGCACCAAGAGGCCGACGACTTCATGAACTGGGCCGCACGACATCTGGCACTGGGCGGGTTGCTCGGAGCGATCATCCCGACCTCCTTACTGTCCTCAGACAACAGTCGCGACACGCGTGACCGGATTCGTGAACAGTTCGAGATCTTCGAGCTTTGGAGGCTCCCCGAATCTACCTTCCCGAAGTCTCAACAGTCTCCAACCGTGTTGTTCGCACGCAGAAAGAACGACAGCCGCGTGGCCGGAAAGCGAGTTGTCAGGCAGATATGGCGCCATGAGATGGAACCGTTCGCCCGCGGCGAGCCACCGCGGGCGAACTTTGTGGTTGGAGACGCATCGGCTCCGCTTTCTGATGTCCTCACGTCGCCAAAGCTCAACGCATCGACATGCGCCCTCGCCGACGTCGCAATCGTACGAAGCGGTCAGCAGCCACACCCCAAGGCCGTCGGCCGCGAGGACGGCGTGTGGTATCTGGCGAAGTTCCGCCATGTCGCGCCCTATGGCCAGACAGACCGGTCCCGGCTGCAGCGTCGCCGCTTTCCGGGTGACTTCCAGAACACTCGAGGCGAGGCCGTCATCGAGCGGTCGAAGGTCCTCGTGTCCGCAGCACGCAACCCCGACAACCCTTGGCGCTTTCGAGTAGCAGTTGACCGGATCGGCGTCGCCTGCACTAACAGCATTCGCTGTGTAGCGCCTCATGACCCGTCGGACGATGATCTGTTGTACGCGCTGTTGTCCATCTTGGGGTCTGGGTTCGCCAGCGCGTACACCGCATGTTACGGAATCAACCGAAACATCCCCGCACGCGTCATGCAGTCAATCCCCGTACCGATATCAAGATCCTCAATTCACCGCCTTGGAGAGTTAGGCCGCGAGGCTTGCCGCGCCGCACACCACACCTCCGCATTGGGCGGCGTCTTGAACCGGATCGAGGCGGCTGTATGGCAGGAATATGGCATCGACGAGATGTTCCGAACCCAGGCGGTTCGGCTGCTCGCAGGGCACACCGAGCCCAAGGACATCATCCGATACCCGGCTGGGGACTCCGCAGCCGAAGGAGGCACCTCACATGTGCCACGCCTCGGGGCAGTGCTTGAGGTCAAGGCGGATTCAAGAGTCCGCATCTGGATCAACGGGGTCACCCAAAGCGATGGCGTCACCATCGAAGTACCGCCGCGCATGCCGGGATGGATGGTCCGGCATGGCGCCACCTTCGACGCCCGACGCGTCGACTCCGTCGAAGACATTGCAGGCGCAAGTTTCGAGTTTCAGCCGATGTCGTGGCAGGTGCTCGACCTCGAAGGCGACACGACAGACCCGCCGAAGGTCTGAGTCCCACCAATGCCTGGAACCGTCGTCATCGTCGATGTTGGCCAAGGCGACTGCACCATCGCCGTTGACCACGACACGAAACAAGCGCTACTGATCGACTGCAACGCGCACCACCACCTCAAGGCGCTAGCGGCACTCGAAGAGATGGGCTACTCCGAACTCACAGCCGTGGTCGTCACGCACTCCCATATCGATCACCTCGGCGGCGTCCTCGATGTGCTGGGGCATCTCCCGGAGCGCTTCACCGGCACGCTCCATTTCAACCACGACACTCTCCTAGCGATGCCGCGCAGCTCAGACGAATCCGAGGACAACAAGTCCAAGGTGAGGGCACTGCTCAGACGGATGTTCGACTACTCAGACCAGGTTGTGGGTGCCCAGTCGGACATTGGGCCCCAGACCTTGGGATCCATGACTTGGAGGCTGCTCGCGCCGTCCTATCCCCAGTTGATCAGAGCGGTCGCGCTCGGTAATGCCAACCTCGCGAGCGGAATCGTCGTGATCGAATCCGAAGGCAAGACAGTAGTTGTCGGCGGCGATGCGCCCTTGAAGATCTGGCAGCAAGTGACAGAGAACCTGCCCACCCGATCAATCGTTAGGTGGCCACACCACGCCGGCTACATCTCTACATCGGACACCGGCCAGGCAACACTGCTGGAACTGCTAGACCCGGAGGCCGTACTCGTCAGCGTCGGCGCGAACAACGATCATGGCCATCCCAGCGACGAGTTCTTCGCGGCAGTGGCAGCACACGGCAGCCGCCTGCTGTGCACCCAAGCCACCACCAAATGCACCGGAACCACCGGCGTGAGCTGCGCCGGTTCCATCCAAGTAGATCTCACGTCGACAAGCGAGCCCACTCTGATCCCGGCACGACCAGACCACGACACCTTCGTCCAGTCCTTGACGGCTGCCCGCTGCCTCTGTTGAAACCGCCTCCAGCCGCGATGGAGCGCATCAGCAGCGCGGACGCTGTCAAAGGCAGCGGATGCTTGAATACGACGGCGCAGCGTCCAGAGTCGGCGGTCCATCCCCTTACGGGCCCGATTCGCAAGCCGATCCGGCGGGCACGCACCCTGGGCTTCGCGGGCCCGAGTCCCTCGGCGGCTGTGGGGCTTTAGGGTGAGGCACATGGCGGAGACCGCGGCTCCACAGGCCGGCACGGCCCGGCGGGCTCGGGCGCGTCGCGGGGAGGCCGGATCGGGGACCGCCATCGGGGTGGCGATCATCTTCCCCATCCTGATGCTGGTGATCGTGTCGCTGCAGGCGCTCATCGACACCTCCCGCATCGAGCAGGCCATCCAGAGCACAGCCAACCGGGCGGCCCGCACCGCAGCGCTGTGCTGCCACAGCACCGGCGACGCCGCCGGCGCGGCCCGGGCCAGCCTGGCCGCGGCCGAGGACGCCAACGCCCACAACCGCATCCTCTGCAACAACGACTTCGTCGGCGACTCCACCGTGGTGTTCCTCGACGTCGCCGGCAACGAGGTGCCGGAGGCCGCCGACGGGGTGGTCCCGCCCGGCGGCACGGTGTACGTGCTCGTGCACTGCCGGCTGCCCCCGCAATGGCTGGGCAGCTACGGCCTGCCCGGACTCGCAGTCGAGCGCCAGGCATGGGGCACCGCGTCGGTGGACCCCTACCGCTCGCGCAGCGGCGCATGAACCCCTTGGCGCGGCACGACCGGTCGCAGTCCGGCCCGTACCAGGGCCGCAGACATGCGCAGGACCGCCGGTCGGGCCCGTCGAAGCGGCATCCATAGCGCACGGGCCGCAGCCGCGGCCGAGTCGAGGCGCGCGCCGCCAGCGGCGGCGAGGCGGCCGGCCGTCCCATCCGCACCCGCACCGCGAGCCGTCTCCGCACCCGCACCGGCAGCCGTCCCATCCGCACCGCGAGCCGTCTCCGCACCCGCACCGGCAGCCGTCCCATCCGCACCCGCACCTCGGACAGTCTCCGCACCCGCACCGGCAGGGCTGGCGACGAGCGCGGCGACTACGCCATATTCATCGCGGTGATCGCGGCCGCGCTGCTGCTGTTCGGCAGCATCGCCTACGACGCCCCCCGGCTGATCGCGGCCCGCCAGAACGCCCTGCACGAGGCCAACGAGGCCGCCCGGGTGGCCGCGGCCACCATCGCCGCGGGCGGCACCGTCGACCAGGCCCGCAGCGCTGCCGAGGACCGCCTCTCCAAGAGCCTCCCCCTGTACGGCCAGCCCGTCGCGCTGGCCGACCTGGAATGCGTGGGCACCCTCGCGCAGGTCACCGTGGTCACCAACTACGTGTTCCGGGGCGCGGTGCTCGGCGCCGGCATCGGCCGCCAGACCATCGAGGCCAGCGGCGCCGCCGAGGCGTTCCTGGCGCTGCCCGGCAACCAGCGCAGCGGCCTGAGCCACCTGGGCGAATGCCCCCTCGAACCCGACTCATGACCACCCACCGCCGGCGGCTCGCAGCCGGCCCTCTGCCTCAAGCGGGCCAGCAGGACCGGCGGATGCGACGGGATCATCGATTCCATCAGGTGCCGGGCCCGCCAGACCGCCCTCGCGCAGGCCAGGACGACCGCCGAGGCGCTCCGCGAGCAGGGCTGCGCGCCCTGTGTGAACCTGCCGTTCCAGCCGCCGACCTGCCAGGACGAGGCTGTCAGGACGGTCCAGATGTCGGGGCGCCACAACGCGTTCAACAGAAGGCTTCACGCCGCCTGGCTGGAGGAGGCCGGTGGCGACGCGCCCCTAGCGTCTTGAGCCGCTGATTCGCCGCGGCGCACGGCCCGTGCCGGCACGCCACGAGCGCGTGGCGCGCCGTTTCAAGCACTGCTCCCAACAGCCTGGACACAAGAGGATGCATGTGAGATCCAAAGATGCATGCGCGACGTTGAAGAGCAAACCTGGCTTGTATAATCGCCGCCCGTGTCCAACCTCCCCCTGGAGCGTGGCGAGGCGCGCCAACGCTCGTCGGCGAGACCTCCGCTCGGTGTTCCACATTGAGACTCTCGTCCGCGGCGGTCATCCGGTACGCGCTCGCCATTCTGGTGGTCGTCGGCGTGCCGGCGGCGGTCGTCCTCCTGCTCGGCACGCCCGAGTTGGCCTTGCCGTCGGAGTGGGCCGAGGCCCGCGCCCGCATCGGCGACGGGACATACCCGGCCGGCTACGTCGTCGACATCGTCTCGGGGCTCGTCCTGCTCGCCTGGATCGCGGGCCTGTGGTTCCTGGTGATGGGCGTGCGTAGGCGGGATCGGCGCAAGAGAGAGGCGATCGACGCCTCGCCCACCGAGATGCCGGCCGGCGACGGCCGCAGCGAGCCCGATGAGCCCTGGTACCGCCAGGGTCCCCCCATATTCGACGAGCCGTTCAGCGACGAATACCCGAGAGTCGTCGTGCCGCCAGACGAGATGGCGCCCGGCGACGAGCCGCAGGACTCGCTGTGGCAGCCGGCCCCCATCGCCACCAGAGTCGACGAGCCTTTCGAGACGCTGCCGCCCGAACCGGCGGCGGAGGACATGGTCGCCGATGCCGAGATCATCGGCGGCGCCGGGCTCGCCAGCGACGCGGGGACGACCGGCAGTGCCGGGATGACCGGCGGCGAGGCGGACGCCTCGGATCCGGACGAGCCGCCCATGATCGTGCCGGTGCGGGCCTACTACTTCACCCGGGCCCAGGACACGCTGCGCAGCATCTCGGCGCAGTTCCTGAACACGCCGACGCGGTGGGAGGAGCTCCGGTCGCTCAACGCAGCCAGCCCAGGAGTGGCCGCCATGGGCCCCGACAGCCTGCTGCCGGTGGGCACCGCGCTGGCCCTGCCCGGCGACCCGCTGCCCTGGGGCAAGCCCGACCCGGTGTACCTGTGGACGCTCGCCGAGAAGTTCCTGTTCACCGCCTGGGGCCGGGAACCGACACCCGAGGAGGTCGTCCCGTTCTGGAGGGGCCTGACCAGCGGCACCCAGCTCGAGGCCGGAGCGCCCCCCATCCCGCCGGGGCACCTGGCCCCGCCAGCCTTCACCGAACCACCAGCACCAGAGGTCCGCACCGAACCCGCACCTGAGCCAGAAGCGGCCGAAGAGGCACGCACCGAACCGCCCACGCCCGAAGTCCCCACCGAACCCGCCCCTGAGCCAGAAGCTGAACCTGCGCCGGAGACCGCTGCCGAATCCACGCCCGCCGAAGCACCGGCACCCGCGCACGCCCACGAACCTGAACCCGCGCCGGAAGTCCTCGTCGAAGAGGCGCTGTCAGAACCGCCCACGCCCGAAGTCCCCACCGAACCCGTACCCGAGCCTGAAGAGCCGCCAGCGCCCGACGAGTTCCCGTCGGGTCGGCCGCCCGTGCCCGGCATCGAGCCCACGCCGCCGCCGGCCGAGTTCCAGCCACCGCCCCTAGGCACCCCGCCCACATACGAACCCCCCGCACCCCCAGCCCACGAACCAGGTGCCTACCAACCACCACCGGCATGGGAGTCCCCGGTACCGCCAACCCACGAACCAGCCGAACCCGCCGCCTACCAACCACCACCCGCCTACGAACCCCCCGCACCCCCGTCACACGAACCAGCCGAACCAGCCGCCTACCAACCACCGGCATGGGAGTCCCCTGCACCCCCGTCACACGAACCAGCCGAACCAGCCGCCTACCAACCACCGGCATGGGAGTCCCCGGTACCGCCAACCCACGAACCAGCCGAACCAGCCGCCTACCAACCACCCCCCGCATACGAACCACCCCCCGCATACGAACCCCCCGCACCCCCG
>MKWU01005231.1_pt1 | contig 14348 bp, 14 predicted proteins | sample 809101 | NCBI WGS metagenome assembly MKWU01 (sample SAMN05860141, study PRJNA318959) | sponge metagenome | host: Aplysina aerophoba | place: Slovenia: Piran, Adriatic Sea, Gulf of Piran | collected 2013-05-07 | reverse complement strand
CCTTGGCAAGTTCAGCGTCCGGGCCCAGTCACTCAATCTCACTGGCCGCGGAGTGGCTCCTGCGAGGAGCAAGTACGATACGGCTCCTCGAACATCCCCTTCAGCAGTCCGAACGTAGCGTCTGTCAGGTGCGATCGAGACTTGAGGAATCTTGATGCCGTTATTCGATCGCCCTCGGCAAGTCCTCACGTCGGCGGGGATCTTCAAGCGAGTCGGAAAAGGTTCGAGCCTTCTCGCCGCTCGCAAGCGCCTAACACTGGGCACGAGCCCAAGAGCGCGACAGATCCCGAAGCGCCTTCACTGCTCTAAGGTTGCTCGCTCCGAGGCTGCGAAGCTGGGGTTGGCTCTCTGCGCGGGGGCCGGTCGAGCGAGTACGGCCGGATCGTCCAGCTTGACCTCGGCGGCTGGCCTAGGTCTGATCAGAATCACTCCAAGCGGCGTATGCGAATATTGCGAAACCATACCCGGCTGGCGTGGTCTTGCAGCACGATCTTGCCAGAGCGGGCTTGGGCGAAGCTCTCGTCCCTCCCGGCTGCCCGAACTCTGGCCGCAAAGTCTGGACTGTTCAGGTCAAACTCGACAACCTTGCGTCCATTGAGCCAATGCTCGACCCGCTTGCCATGCGCCACCACGCGGAGGGTGTTCCACTGGCCGGGCGGGCGCGACCAGTCACCGTTTGGCGCATAAAGCCCATAGGCAGATCCGGCCCTGCGGTTTGCATGCTGCTGTGACGCTTGGCGCGCGTTGTCGGCGAGTTGGTACTCGATCGCGGCTGCGACCGGATTTCCGGTGCCGACGAATCTGTAGAATACTCCGCTGTTGCCCAGTTCCGCCAGCTTCCACTCGATCCGCAGCTCGAAGTCGGCGAATTCGTCAGAAGTGGCGAGGTTTCCCGGCCGCCCCTCGACGAGCAACAGGCCGTCCTCGACCCGCCACCCACCGCTCGGCTCGTCTCGCGGGAGCACCGTCCAGCGCTCGAGAGCCGAGCCGTCGAAGAGCGTTTCGAAGCCGGGTTCTGCAGCCGATGCGATGCCGTGCAGCGCCAGCAGGGCGAGTGCGAGCCTCACAACTCGCGCACCTGCTCGCTGTCGAGATCGAAGCCCATCGTCTTGTTGCGGCGGTAGGCCTCCACTCCTAGGCTCACCGCGACTTGGGAGCGGTAGCCGAGTTCGCCATCGAGCGGGGCCGGCTTGCGGGTGCGGACCGACTCCAAGAAGTGCTGGCGGAACGACTTGGACGGAGGCGCCTCTATCCGCAGAGAGGGCAGGATCGATAGCGCTGCGGCCCGCTCCTCGAATACGGCCTGGAAGTAGGTGTCGCGATCATCGCCGGGAGACTGGATCTGAGGCCGCGACCGGACATCCTCGTCGTAGCGCTGTTTCCAGCGGGGCTCTGCTAGCAGCATGGACACCATCTGGCGCTTGCGTCTCTCAGTAAGTCCTGTGAAATTGGTTCGCCGCACAGGACGGCGCTCCTCGGTCCAACTTCCCATGGCGTCCAGGCCGCTGCTTGCGACCCGCTCCTTGAAGCCATCGATGAAAGGCTCCTCCGGCACGAGGCGGATAGTGTTCGGGCGCAGGTGGCCGCCTTCGAAGTGGATGTTGGCCTCGTGGCCGCGCACGACAATCGGAAGCTCAACCGAGTTCTGGAGAGAGCCCGAGCACACTATCGTGTGTTTGCTCGGGAAGTCCAAGGCCACGACGAGCACATCCGGCACTTCCATTACGGACTCGGGAGTGCCGTAGTTGCCACCGGCGGACACCGCTCGGACCGGGAACTCACGACCAAGGACGTGGATAAGCGGGGTGATGTGGTGGTAGTACAGATCGGTGGCGATCCCGCCGGAATAGTCACGGTAGCGTCTCCATCGGAAGAACCGCTCGCGTGAAAACGGCCTCTTCGGAGCGCTGCCAAGGAACGCTTCCCAGTCCAAGTTGTCGGGGCTCGCGGATTCGTCGATGGCATAGCTGAACGGCGGCTCGCGAGTGTTGCGGCTGCGGCTTGTCTGGCTCCAGAGGATCTTCCCGAGCAGGCCTGCCGCGACCAGCTTGCGGGCCGGCTCCCAGATCCCGTGCGCCATATGCTCGCTATCCACCGCGAGGATGCGGTCGGTTTGCTCAGCGGTCGCCACCATCTGCTTGGCTTCGGCGATGGTCAAGCTCATCGGCTTTTCCACATCGACATCCTTGCCGGCCTGCATTGCGGCAATCGCCATCGGTGCATGCCAATGGTCGGGGGTGCAAACGATCACCGCGTCCACGCTAGGGTCTTGCAGAAGGTCTTCGAAGCGCCGATACCCCTTCGCCGAGGTCTGGGTAACGCCTTGGTCGAGCCGCGGCGCGTAGATGTCGCAGACCGCAGTCACTCTAGAATCCGGCCGCATGGTGTACTCCATGAGGTGGCCTCTGGAAATGTTGCCCAAGCCAATCACTCCGATGCCGATGGTGTCGTTCGCGCCTCGAATCCTCGAATAGGAGGCCGCCGCCGCGGCGATGGCGGCGCGACCTGCAAAGCCCCTACGGGTGAGTGAAGTCATCGAAGAGATTCTAGCCCATTGGTCTCCGCAAGGATTCGGGCCTTGCGCTTGCGGTCGACATGGCATGACTCCCGCGGCCACTACATCGGCCCCGTCGAGTTCCATCATGCACGGAGACCTCCGGCGGCAACTCTAGAGTTTCTTTCCGCTCAGAGTGAAAGATTCCAAATCCTCGTCACCGCTCGCCACCGCCCCGAAAGCAAGGATCGCTCTGATAGAGACATCGAAGGGATTCGGAGCGCTAGATTGCGTGGACGGGTGCCAAACGTTGAAATCAGTTTGGGAGGGTAGCTTATCATCCGCAAAGCCCCTCCCAGCCCAAGAGCGTCAGCCGGTCAAGGGGGGCGTGGAGGCTTTATCCGAGATCCAAGTAGCGCTCGGTGGACTTCACTGTGAATCCGCGGAAGCTATAGCAAGGCTATTGCCGGAAGCCAGTATGTGCCCTGGAGCCCGGTGGAAGAATGGTGAAAGAGTGGGAGGATCCAACCCTCGATGACCAGCAGACTACTGGGGGTAGGAGGCCGCCACTTCCGAGAGGCGGACCGGGAGGGTGCCTGTGCAGAGGGTCCGCGCGGCCGCGCATCGGAAGCAAGGAAGCCGACCTGACGACGAGTAAGACTCACCGTGATTGATTTCTAGACCAAAGCCTATCTGAGACGTTGCGACCAAGGGCACCTCTCGCTTCAGCGCGAGCGGAGCTGTTCCCGGATTCCTGATCGGGCCCGTTGGGACACGTGGCAAAACACAATTCCCTGATTGAGGATTTCATTGACGACCGAGTGCCCGGGATGCTTGTAGCGTGATGGGGCTCCGGCTGACGCGACACAAAGGGCGAGATTCTGAAACTCGAGCAACTCCGGGTGGAAACTCCCTGTCGAACCATGATGCGGCAAGAGCAAGGTTGAGACCTGCTCTTCGAATGGGCTGTACGTCCTCCTCCAAGCCTCTCTTACCTTGGCTGTACGAAGCTCGGCGTCACCCGTTCCGATCCAGCCAACCGCCTGCTCTTCGCAAGGAAAGTAGGGCACTCCGCCTGCCTTGACTACTCTCGGCGCGCAGGCACTCAGGCACCCGACGATGCTGTACTCCCACAACAGGTCGCGGCTGCCTTCGGAGGGGCCGGAGTATAGCGACATCGAAACACGGTTGTGGCGGCGGGACCCACCAGCCAGGATCTTCTCATAGCAATTCCGAATCCGCTTGCGGTCGGAGTCGTTCCTTAGGGCAGCGGCCAACCGAGAGGCGGCGATGGGCGTACCTCTTGGAAGGCAAAGCACCCTCGTCAGTTCCTTCATGAATCTCTTCCGCTGGTTCGCTGGCGCTGGATCAACATGGGGTACGAGAGTCCAACTGTGGGGCTCGCCTGACTCGGAAAACCTCAATTGGGCTCCTGAGTTCATGTACCGGACGCGCACTCTGCTGCGGAACTCCCCTCCTCGATCTTGTTCGCTGGTCGGGGGTGTCTCTTCGGAGGATGGGTTTGGTAGATCCGACTTATCGTCGAAGTCATCGCCCGGTGCGGGCCTTGATTGTCCGTCTTCAGTCGAAGCCCGCACTCTCACGATCTCAGAAACGCCCCTCCGTCCAAACCAGGACTGCGGCTCGATCCAAGCTTCAATCAGGGACGCCGAAAGCGCGCCATTCAAATCCGCTTCGACAAGTTCCACGATTGGAACCACGTCATCAACGTATGGGAGGTAGACAGTATCGACTTGCACGGTGCCAAGGAGGCGATCTATACCATTGACATGGTCGTCGTCGAGGTGCGTTACGAATAGAGCATCGAGACTCGAGGTTTGCATCCGGAAGCTATCGACAACGCCCCGCAGAATGCTTTGATTCATAGAACCGCAGTCATAGACGTAGCGGAATGTGACCTCGTCACCCTTGTCGTTCGTCCGGCAAATCTGACTAGCATGAAAACACCCCTGACCGACCGGATACTGGCGTCGCGTAACCCTCATGACAGGTTCTGATTCAGGGAATTCCGGCTAACCGGTTGTACTCGCGCTGGTAGCAGTCGAGACCGTACTGCTTGCTAAACAGTTCTTCAACGGTGCGGATAGTTCCCTCAAGGAGCTTGTGCGTGCCAACATCAGCCATGGTGTTGGTGGGTCATTGTATGACAGCAAGGCGTACTAGCGAAACTGGTGATCTCGGCGTCGCCGGAGTGCTGGGACCTCGCATGGCCGCGTCCATGAACCTACAAGCGCGTCCCGGGAGCCGACGAGAGACCCCTTAGCAACAACAAAATACTCGACCGTCTGCAACAGTTAGGATTCGTTATCGACAACGAACCAGAGATTCAGAGCCCTGTCCTAACCGTCAACCCCTAGGTGCCCGTTTCCAAGCAGGTTCGTCTGTCAGCCTTAATGGAGTTGCCGGGACAAGGGTCCTGAGGCTACTTCTCGATCGGCTCCTTACCGGGGTCGGCGACCACCGGCCCCAGTAGGGACGGTTTCACGGTCTTTCGAAGTTTGGAGCGAGGCATGGTTGCACTACCACCCGCAACCACACCATGAATAGTTCTTCCCAGATCATGCCTGTTATGCTTCAGATGTGTGGTCCAATTCTGGCGAAAACTGCTCATGGGTGAACACGTGGTCGTGATTCAGACATACGGCAGCGGGGGGTGGCAGGTTACGAGCGAACCATATACTTGCCTGGGACCGATTAGAGTGCTTCTACGCTAGGCTTGTTCTGGTGGCTGCCCTCCCAGTCTCCGATCACAATCAGCCACTCTACTACGCCCACAGTGCCTTAAAGGAGCAGCCGCAGTGGCAACGACTCTCGGTACACCTTGAAGCCACGGCGACTCGTGCGGCCGCATTCCTCGATGCTGTAGGTCTGGCCGATTTCGGTCGGGCGGCCGGATTGCTGCACGACCTAGGCAAGTACACCGCGGACTTCCAGGCACGACTCGAGGGCGCGTCCCGGCAGGTCGACCACGCCACTCCGGGCGCAGCAGTCGCGATCGAACGCTATGGCAGCCAACTCGGCAAGCTGCTGGCCTTCTGCATCGCGGGACACCACGCGGGGCTCGCCAACGGAGTGAACGGCAGGCAGGGCTCCGCATTGGTCGACCGCCTGGGTGGTCCGGTAGCGTCGCCCGACCCGACCTGGGAGCGGGGGGGTTGCACTCCCGGATTCCCTGGCAGTGCCACGGCTAGAACTGCGCAGGGACATGCCCGGATCTTGCGCGGCGTTCCTCGTGCGGATGGTGTTCTCGGCGCTCGTCGACGCGGATTACCTGGATACCGAGGCGTATTACGCGGGACTGGAAGGCTCCCCAGAGATCCGCGGGCAGCATCCCCGCCTCGCGGACCTAGCGCAACGGCTCGATGTGCATCTCAGCCCCCCCACGCAAACACCCCGCGCAGCGCGGTGAACGAGCTGCGACGGGAGGTCCACGCGCATGTGCGAGCGAAGGCGGCGCAGGCACCGGGAGTGCTTACCCTCACCGTTCCGACCGGCGGCGGCAAGACGCTGACGTCGCTTGCCTTCGCGCTGCAGCACGCCGTGCAGCTGGGGCTCGAGCGGGTTATCTATGTCATTCCATACACGAGCGTCATCGAGCAGACGGCGCGGGTGTTCCGGTGCGCGCTGCGGGACGATGATGGAGATCGGGCCGACTTCGTCATCGAGCACCACAGCACCTTCGACGACGATCGAATCAGCGGCCGAGAGTCTAGGAACAAGTTGCGTCTGGCGATGGAGAACTGGGACGCGCCGATCATCGTCACCACCGCCGTGCAGTTCTTCGAAAGCATGTTTGCAAACCGTCCCTCGCGCTGTCGGAAGCTGCACAACCTTGCGAACAGCGTCGTCATCCTGGACGAGGCCCAGACGCTGCCGCTGAAGTACTTGCGCCCGTGCGTCGTGGCCCTCGACGAGCTGGCTCGCAACTGGAGAGCGAGCATCGTGCTCTGCACGGCCGCGCAGCCCGCTCTCGGCGCTTCGGACGGTTTCGCGGGCGGTTTCGAGAACATGCGCGAACTCGCCCCTGCCCCGCGGAGCCTGTACGGACGCCTGAAGCGCACGCGAATGCGCCATGTCGGAACACTGGACGACGCCCAACTGGCGGCCCGGATTCGAGGGTCGCCGCAGGGCCTCTGCATCGTCAACTAGCGTCGCCACGCACACGACCTGTACCAGCAAATCGCGCATCTGGAAGGTGCCTTCCACCTGACGACGCTGATGTGCGCTCGTCACCGCCGGGAAAAGCTCGAGGTGGTACACGAGAGGCTGAAGAGTGGTACGGCGGTCCGCCTGATCGCCACCTTGCTCGTGGAGGCAGGGGCCGACCTCGATTTTCCGGTCGTCTGGCGTGCGGAGGCCGGCTTGGAGTCGATCATCCAGGCCGCCGGCCGATGCAATCGCGAGGGTCGAGCGAGTGCAGGCGACATCTTCGTGTTCGAGCCAGAGGGACGAGCCGCGCCGCCCGAGATCGCGCAATTCGCGGATGCTGCGCGGAGCGTGCTGCGACGGTTCCGGGACGACCCCATGTCCTTGGAAGCGATCTCCGCCTATTTCCAGGAACTCTACTGGTGCAAGGGTCGGGAAGCATTGGATGCGAAGCGGATCTTGGATCAGATCGCCGAGCGGCAACACGGCCTCGACTTCCCGTTCGAAACGATCGCCGCCGAGTTCCGGTTGATCGAGGATTCCCAGGTGCCGGTGGTGGTGCCGTGGCGGGGTGAATCTGGAGACGACGACACGGCGGAGCGCCTGCTCCACGACTTGGCTTACGCACCACGCCCGGGGCCGATCGCCCGCCGGCTCCAGCCATATGTGGTGCAAATACCGCCCTATCGCCGGAGCGCCCTCCTAGCGACTGGTGCTGTGTCAGTGATCCGCGAGGAAGAGTTCGGCCAGCAATTCGTCTTGCTTGAGAATCTCGACCTGTACCGTGCGGACACCGGTCTCTCGTTGGCCGATCCGACCTACCGCCGGACCGAAGGACTGGTGTTGTGAGATTCCTTCCAACACCTTACACAAAGTGAATATGGTGGCATGAAAGTGTTGTTTCGCGAATCGAAATCGCACAGGTTGGAACGTGCGGATTGAAACGTGTAGGGTGTGGCCCCTGTCAATTCGTGTCGTCCCCGGGTTGGCAGGTGCCATGCCCTCGAGTAGCGAGATGATGCAGACCGGGACCGGCGACCATGAAAGTCCGCGACGCAATACGGATTTTGGAGGACCATGGATTCCACCTCAAGCGCACGAGAGGCAGCCACCGACAGTTCGAAGGTGTCGTCAGCGGCCAGCGCCGACTGGTCACCGTTGCTGGCAGGGAAGGCAAGGATTTGGCGCCAGATACGCTCGCGTCAATTGCACGCCAGTCCGCCCTGCCGGGACGAGTGTTCGGACGCAGGTAATTCAGGAGGGCGCGATTGGGAGGGATTCCAAGAAGAACGACCGTGCGTGGCCGTCACCGGCGCGCTTCAGCTGATGAGTCCAAGTCGACACGGCCAGCCGCGCCCTGAGGTGCCACGGTGCCCGCCGTGCCAGGAGTCGGCGGCGCTCTCCCTCCGGCAATTCGGAGATGCTCTCCAAGTACATCTGGATGCAGATTCCGAGCGACGACTCGATTTCTTGGTAGGACGCACCATCGACCGCAATGTCCAGATCGGTGCAGATCCCGTGCCAACGACCGCCGCTCCTGTATGCATAGCACCGCAATGTCGTCATGGTCTCTGCATCGAGGTCGGGAACGGATCCACTCGAATCACTATAAGCTATTATTTCCCGGTTTCGCGCAGAAGGCAAGCGCGTCGCCTTGCCGTAAGGTTCTGCGAGGCTCGTCTGCTCCCGATGGAAAGAGCTCGAAGAGGCGCGCCAGCCGTCTTGCTGAGGCGGACAGCGAAAATGCTCATTAAGCACCAGAAGCACTCAAATGGTGTAGTGGCGAGATGTGCGAGAATCACGCCTTGAAGCCAACGGCAGCGTCCATATTGCTGATCGGTTGCTGCCTCGTGGCGGCTACCCGATTCGAAGACCCCAAGCCGCCATCGCCCATCTCCATCGAGGAGCGTGCCGAGGCCCAGCCGAAGGCCCATCCGAGCGTGACGTTCCACGCTCGGCCAAAGCCGCTCGCTCCCAATGCGGCGAGTGAGGACTGGCCGAACTTTCTCGGTCGCGCCGGAAAGCCGGTTTCCAGCGAGACCAACCTGTTGCAAGAGTTCGGACCGGACGGGCCGAGGCTCGTGTGGGAGTTGTCCAAAGGCACCGGCTACAGCTCGCCATCAATCCAAGGCGACTACCTCGTCTATTTGCACCGTTCCGGTAACGAGGAGGTCATCGACTGCCTGCGGCCCGAAACCGGCGAGCGCTATTGGAGCTATCGCTACAGGACCGACTTCCAAGATCGCTATGGCTACAACAACGGTCCGCGCTCAAGCCCGGTCATCGATGGCGATCACGTGTACACCTACGGGGCGCAAGGGAAGCTGCACTGCCTCCGCCTGAAGACCGGACAACTCGTATGGAGCCGCGACATCGCCGCTGAGTTTAAAGTCCCGCAAGACTTCTTTGGGATCGCCACCACTCCTTTGATCGAAGGAGATTTGCTGATCTTGAATGTAGGTGCTCCGGGCGGTCCCGAGGTTGCCGCGTTCGACAAACTGACGGGCCGCATGGTTTGGGGCATGGGCGATCAGTGGGGGGCCAGTTACGCGACGCCTGTCGTTGCTCGCGTGCATGGCGAGCGGCGGCTGTTCGTGATGGGCGGTGGCGAGAGCAGGCCGCCGACAGGCGGGCTGCTGTCCATCAACCCGCTCAACGGCAGGTTGGACTTTCGCTTCCCGTGGCGCAGCCGCAGCTACGAGTCGGTCAACGCATCGTGTCCGGTCGTGACCGGCAATCGGGTGCTGGTCTCCGCCACCTACCGCACCGGCGCAGCCTTGATCGAAGTGAAGCCCGACTGGACGTTTGCCAAACTCTGGGAGAATCCTGATTTCGACTTGCACTGGACGACCGCCGTCTACGACGAAGGCCACTACTATGCGTTCTCGGGTCGCAACGAACCCGACGCAAAGCTGACCTGCGTGAACGGCAGCACCGGGGAGACGGTCTGGAGCGAGTCGCTGGAATGGCAAGAAACAGTGCAGGTGCAGGGAGAGGCACGAACGATCTACGCAAGTCCGCTGCGAGGCAACCTGCTTAAGGTTGATGGCCGCTACCTTGCGCTGGGTGAGCACGGCCACCTGCTGTGGCTCGATCTTTCGCCCGCGGGCGCGAAGATCCTGGGTCGGGCGAGGCTGTTCTTGGCTCGGGAGACTTGGGCGCCGCCCGTCATCAGTCGCGGGCTGCTATACGTGAGCCAGAACACGCGGTCGATCGCCCCGCCGAGCGGTCCGCGCTTGCTCTGCTTCGACTTGCGAGGTTCGTAGTGACGGCAGTGCCGAGCCGCCCAGCCGGTGTATCCCGCTTCGCGCGCACGATCTGAGCGCTCGCCCTCACGGCCGTTCCGGCAACACCTCGAACAGCATTGCCGAGCGGTCGACGAACACCTTCCGCAGCCCCCAGCGACTCGGTTCGCTCGCGATGACACGGGCCTGCGGGAAGTAGGGATCGCGGGGGTCGACGTTGAACACCACGTAGTGGATGCCGTGCTTTCGCAGCAGCGCGGCCGCGGATGCTTGCCCGGCACCCGGGTCCACCTCGACCGCGACAAATTCGAAGGACTCCGGCCGCACCGTTTCCCAGCGGTCATCCGTGCCAAGCACCGCGAACTCAACCGTGGCCTGTGTCGCCGCAGCAACCGCTGGATGCACCAATTCCACGCCGTCCACGACCATGCTCCCGTTGAATAGGATTTCAATTCCCATTCCCGGCTCCGGTGGCTGCCGCGACGACCAATTGGTGAATAGATTCCCGTCGATGAGGCGACCCGAGTGCCATGGGAGAGGGTGCGCCTGCGCTATCCACCGCGGATTCGGGCGTACCGCGCGGCGATCGCTAAGAACGCGGATTTCGGAAGTCGCCCAAGACCTAGCGCTGTGGTCACGCACCTGCTCCACGCGCACTCCTCGGCTCTGGCGCGGCGACCACGTGGCGCGGACCGCGCTGTCCGGAATCTGAGAGGGCTTCAGCGGCGCGAGCATCGCATCGCTCAGGTCTTGGTTCTCCAAGCCCTGGTAGGAAACGAGGAGTTCTGCGTCAAAGTACGCTTCCGGCAGGTCGGTGAAGCTCAGCACACGCATCTCGTTGCCGCCGAGCTGACCGATCCGGTCTGCCAGCAAGAAAAACTCCACGTTGCGGGCTAGGTGCCACTTCTGGGGTTCCAGCCGCAGCGCCGCCCGCCATGGCAAGCCTTCCACGCTCCAAAGATCGGAGTAGTACCAACGCGCGCGCTGGGCCGGCCATGATGTCACGCACTGGCCGACCAGCAGAATCGCCACGATGCCGTGTCGCAAGCGAAGCGGCATCTGCTCCAAAGCAAGGCCGATGGCCAGCAGGGCGAACGGCAGGCTGGGGATCAGAAATCTCGTTCCGGCATTGGCGAGCCAAGGCGTTGCGCTGACCAGCGCGGCCGCCAGCAAGGCGCGGCTGAGCGGTTTCTTCCAAGCGAGGAATGCGATGGGCAGCAGAAGGATCATCCAGCCGAGCGAGCCTCCGTAACGCTCGCCAAGAATCAGGTCGAACGGTGCCTCAAGCAGCTGTTCCCAGCGGTCAAACGGCCCCTCGCGATACGAGCGCATCGCGAACTTGTAGGCCGTCTCCCACTCGACGCTGAAATAGGGGTTGGGGAACCAGCCGTTGAAGAACGGCGCGAGGGGATTGCCCGTGAATATCGCGTTCTTGACCAGCCAAGGCAGACCGATCAGAGCCGCCGGCACTCCGGTCCATGCGAGCAGGGCCGCGGTCGACTTCGCCGAGCCGCGCTGGAACAGGTTGCGGAGCGCCGCTGCGACGGCGGCGGCGATTGCAATGACGCCCGTGTACTTGATGGCGAACGAGAACCCGATGAGAGCGCCCAGGAGCAACAACCAGGCCTTGGTGCCGTCGCGCCACCACAGCACGAGGACGTAGAAGGCCGCGAACAGCGTGAAGGCAAGGGCGCAGTCGTTATAGGCCGAGGTCGCGTCCGGGATGACAACCGGGCAAGTGACGTACACGACGGTGGCGAACGCACCCGCCAGCTCGGTCCGGAACCGCCGGGCGAGGCAGAGGATTGCGCCGGCGGTGGCGATTAGAGAAGACAGGTGGACGATCTTTGCCGCTGACTCGCGCCCGATCGCATAGGCGAACAGGTACAGCATTTCGGCGCCTTGTGAGATCTGGGCATAAACATTGGTCGTAATCGCTTCAAAGCCGTGCGCCCGGTAGTAGCGGTGGACGAGGCCAAGGTGATACCCCATCGCGTCGGTTCTGGTTTCCGGCGCGAGCGTATGGATGACGTAGAGAATGCCGTAGACTGCGGCTGGAACGTAGAGCAGCAGCTTCCAGAAGTGCCCCTTTGGGAGGGGCTCTGCAGCGGCGGCCTCCCAGTTCCAGCGGCCCCACCGATACCAGGCCAGTGCGATTGCCGTGAAGACGCCCAGCACGCTGGCGTCGTAGAACCATCCGGCTGCGCACAGCACGAACACGAGCGTGCTCAGCAGGGCGGAGCCGCAGCCGAATGAGAGCAGCCAACCCTCTGCCGATGTCAGTTTTCCGCGCAAGCCGCGCAGTTGGCCGATGGCTGTCCGACCAACCAAGCAGGCCGCTGCGACAGTAAGGCTGCCTCCGGCTAGGACGCTTGCTAGTTGATCCAGAGCTTCGAAGAGCGTGGCTTCCATGAGGCCCTAGGACTGTTTCCCGACCCAGCATACGGACTCCGGAACGGGCCCGCACGGGGTTTCGAATCTAGCGAGCGTCCTGGTTGGGTCGATTCGGCGGCGTCCATCTGCATTCGCCAGTCTACGCTGCTCTAGTGCCTGCCAGCGCGAGTTGCCTTAGCGGCGGTTTTCGCATCGCAAGGTTGCAACTCGCCAATGCGGTCACTGTTCCGTTGTTGGAGTCATGGCGCTGGGCTCGTTCTCGCCGATTAACGGCTTGGTGCGGGACTGCCAGATTCACCGTTCCCCAATGATGGCCCTGTGGTCATTCCCGCCACGTCCCGCGTCGGCACAGAATCCCGTGATGCGCAGAGAGTGGGCTCGCTTCGGGGTACTGATCAGAATGCCTCGCTAGATCTCTTGGAGCTTAGTTAGTAACGCCTCGCCACTGACGCTAGTCAGCAGCAGCAAGCCCGCCCTGTCCAGCATCTCCTCTGATTGGAGGGTTCCCAGAACCGTTGCCATCTTGGCAGCGGGCGCTTCGCCGAACTTGTGACGTGCCATCTTGACTAGGATCTCGGCCCGTCCCTCGGCCCGTCCCTTAGCCTCCGCCGATTCTCGAATGTTGTCCTCCCACGTCCTCATTTCAATCTCCAGCAGTTCGCTCAACTCCAATAGGTCCGCGCCCTCAGGAAGCGACCGTCCCGACGGCCATCCCGTCGGCACCAGTACCTGTATTATCCATCGCTGTAGCACCCGCCGCAAGCCCGCCCATTCCTCACCTGCCAGCCATTCCCCGAGCAACCGGGCCTCGCTCCCACCGTCCGCCACTGATTTCGCTCGCTGCAGACGAAATACCGAGTCGGCCACGTTGCGCAACGCTCGGTCCAGGCCTGGGCTGCGTATCGCGTCCACCAGCAGGTAGCGCATGTGGATGCCGAACGGGACCAAGCCTGGCAGCGTCTGGTCAATCAACTCATGCACTTCCAGCGGTGCCGACCAAGGCGGCTCCCCACTGTAGATCACGATGGGCAGCACTTGTGGCAGGCGTGGCACCTTGCGGATTTCCGGCCGCGCCAGCAAGCTCCGGTAGAACTGCCCGACATAGTTGACCATGCGTAGCGGCATCGTCCGGTCGGGTTTGGCCTGGAACTCCAGCATGATGTAGACGTACAGCCGACCGCCCTGACGCGTCCGCACCTCCCAGATCATGTCGTTCTCGCTCTGGCGCAGGCCTTCGCTTACGTGGCGGGCCGCGACCTGCTTCAGGCTGGTCATGTCCAGCAGATCTCCGACCGCGCTGGAGGCGAATCCCCGCAGCAGGTCCTCGATCACCCGCGGGTGCCCGAACAGTAGGCGGTAGATGCTATCGAGATCGATTCTTAGCATGGCGCAAGCGGGCGCACCGCGCCCTATTCCGCACGATAGCAGCGTCCCGCCGGGGGATCGCCTGCGGCGTGGCTTTCGCACGTCGGGAGGAGGCGGCGCCCGGTCTCTTGCGCGGTCGGCTCGGCCCAAGGTTGGCCAAGACGACCATTCCGTAGTTCTTGCAGGTCGCTGGAGAAGCTGGCGGCCGATCTCCAGCCTCCCTGTTGCGGGGCCGGGTGACGGCCTCGATGGTTTCTCGCGATTGCAAGCGTGGCTGCGAGCGGTGCGACTGGGCAGGTTCCGGAGACAAGCCTTGCCAGACCCCTGATGGCTGAGCGTCCGGGCGCTGGACTTCCCGGCATCCGTGGATCGGCCGTGATCGCTGCATGCACCAATCGCCTACCCAAAGGTCACGCCACGATGGCGCACCAGTTCCATCGCAATCAGCAGTCCGGCGATTTTGGGCTCGCGGTCGGTCGGGCGCCGAGCACCGCCACGAGGCCTTCAATCCTCACGCTGCATGCCTCCGCCTCAAGGGCTTGATGGCGTACTTGAAGATGCACCAAAGCGCCCAAACTCCATCCTTCGGCCGGATCTTCTTGCCTTGCTCGTAGGTCCGGCCGTGATAGGAAATTCCCACTTCGTACACTCGCGCCCCGGCCTTGGCGATCTTTGCCGTGATC
>MKWU01005228.1_pt1 | contig 14354 bp, 17 predicted proteins | sample 809101 | NCBI WGS metagenome assembly MKWU01 (sample SAMN05860141, study PRJNA318959) | sponge metagenome | host: Aplysina aerophoba | place: Slovenia: Piran, Adriatic Sea, Gulf of Piran | collected 2013-05-07 | reverse complement strand
CTCCTGCAGGCGCACCTGGATGCTCGGGTGCGCCTGCGCGCTGCCGAACGTTTGCGTCAGGGCGCTCTGCGCGAAGTCGAAACTCAGCAGGTGGGCACCCCAGTTCATCAAGATCGTCGGCGGCGGCTGGTCGACGATGCCCAGATCCACGAGCCGCTGTTTGGGTTGCATCAGCTCGAAGGTGTGCTCGACGGCAGCGATCATGACGTCTTCTTTTGTGGGCCATCTCGAGAAGACCGCGCCGGTCGTCACCCCCGCGCGGCGTGCGATCCTGCTGATGACCGCCCCGTCGTATCCGTGCTCGGCGAACTCCGCTGCTGCAGCGTCCAGCAGCCGCTGTGTCGTCTTGTTGACACCGTCCAGATAGTCGGTATCACCGCTCTCGGGCATATGCGGTCCCCCCGGGGCTGGACGTCAAACGTACAAGCGGGCAGCCACGAACAGGCCCAGACGGGTGATGCGGGCGGCGTAGGCGCAGTAGCCGACAACTATGGCGACGTCACCACCACTGCTCGGGCCGGGCGCCGGCCGACCGCGGTGTGTGCCGACGGATGAGGCGGTGAGCGCTCCCGGTCGGCCGCCCGTCACAATGGGGGTTGTGGTGGCGGCGTCTGCAAGGTTCGAACAGTTCACGCTGGCGGGGATTGCAGCGCTGCATCTCGGCGTCGGGTTGACCCATACCTACGGCCACGCGGTTGCGGACGTGCCCATCCCGGCCGCTCAGCAGGCATACATCGCGGTCGTCGTGACGCTGTTGCCGCTCGTCGCGGTGTGGCTGGCGTTTCGTCGCAGCGTCCGGCTGGGCGCTGCGCTGTTCGCCGCGTCGATGTATGCGTCGTTCGTGTTCGGCTACCTGCTGCACTTCGTCATCGACAGCCCAGACCTGCACTCAAACGTCGTCGGCGACAGCGCAGGCGTGTTCTTCCACACGGCGCTGAACCTGGCGCTGATCGAGTTCGTCGGCTTCGCATTCGGGCTGGTCGCCGCAGTTCGCCGGATCCGCTAGGCGGCGTTCACCTGGGGCATGATCTCCTCGTTGAGCTGGCGGAGATCTTCCAGCGTTTTCGATACCGGCACATCGCTGAACGGCGGCCAGAGCAGGGGCATGGTCATGCCCGCGGCCTTCAGCTCGATCAGGTTCTGTGTGATCTGTTCGGCGGTGCCCGCCAGGAGGTTCGTCAGCTTGCCGTTGGGGGTTTGATCGGTCGGCTCGTCGGTGATCACAAACCAGCACATGCTGGAGATCTCCATGTCGTCGACGCTGTGGGAACCGTCGAGCTTGTCCAGTTCGTCGCCGAAGGCGGTGAGCCACCCGGTCAATTCCTCGGGTGTGTCCTGAATGCCGATCCAGCCGGACAGGTTGTACTGGGCCACCCGCTTGGCGGAGATGGCCGGGTTGCTCAGGCCGCTCATGAAGATCGGCGGATGCGGATCCTGGACCGGCTTGTGGCCGAAGCCGCTGGGGTCGAAGTCTGCGAACTCGCCGTGGTATTCGAACAGCTCGTTCGTCCAGATGCCCAAGCAGATCTCGATCGTCTCGCGCACGTGCTTGTGCCGTTTCGGAAAGAGGTGCGCTGCGCTTGCAGCAGCGAACTCTTCGGGCATCCAGCCTGAGCCGACGCCCACGTTCACGCGCCCGTTGGACAGGTGATCGATCGTCGCGATCTCGGCGGCGAACACGCCGGGCGAGCGGTATGGCGTGTCGGTGATGCTCATGCCGATCCGGCACTTCGAGGTCTTGGCGGCGAGCCAGGGAATGAGCGGCCAGCCCTGGAACCACTGGCCGCGGGCCGTGACGGGGAGCTGGGTAGGGAACTGCTCCATCATCCCGAACGGGTACTGGAGCTCGCCGCGGTCGGATGCTTCAGGCACGACGATGCGGTCGAGTGTCCAGATCGAGTCGAAGTCCAGTTCTTCGGCGAGCTCGGTGAGGTCTTCGAGCTCTTTGACGGTCACGTGGTCGCGGAAGTTCGGCAGGTACAGCGCCAGCTTCATATCGGCCATGTCAGATTCCCCCTGTTCGTGGGTCAGCATCGAGAGTAGGTGGTGTCGATCACAAGGTCGGCCGCGCTGGCTACGGCTTCTAGCCGGGCTGCGCGCTAACCGGTGGCGATGACGAGGCCGTTCATCGGGAATTGCCTCATTCGGTGCGCCACAGATCGCGCCTGCGTCTGAATTCGTAGGCGAGGTCGTCGATCTGGGCTTCGAGATCGTCGGGGGTGACCTCCTGATCCTCAAGTTGCGAATGGACGACGACGTTTCGCAGGTGCTTGACGGCCCGGCGCCGGGCCTGATCGGCGACCATGCCGTCGAGGCTTGTGCGGGGCACGAGTGCGTACACGAGGTCGCAATTGAGAGCGTCGGCGACTCTGGTGAGGGTGTCGAGCTTGAGCGTCAGTTCCCGCTCGCCGCGCTCGATTGCGGGGATGCGCGATGGGTGGACGCCCATGCGGCGAGCCAAGTCTCCGCCGGTCATCCCCAGTGAGTCGCGCAGCGTGCGGATCCAGCCCTGGGGAGGAGGGGCAAGATGGGCGAGGTCACCGTGCCGACCGAAGCGTTGGTCGAGCCGGCGTCGTGATTGGGCTCGTTTGTCTCGCAGCATGCGTCACCTTCAGAGATTGGACGTGCATAGGTATCGCAAGATAGACGTGAAAGATATATATGTGTATCCAAACGTTGGCGAGTCCAATATGTAGAGCGCATCAACAATGAAGGGTATGGCTCGACTGCAGAGTGGTTGGCCAAGATGTGGCCGACCCGGCCGTGGGTGCGCTCCGCTACACGGGGGTACAGCTCGCCAAGCGGGCCGCCCCACTCGTCGTCAGCAATGACCTCGATACGCGCCCTGCGCCGGCGTCCCACACCGGCGGGGCATCGGCCCTACTGGGCCACGCCTCGGCCTAAAACAATTTTTCGGTGCCTCGGGTTGTCGGTACGTTTGGACACAATTCAGCGGACGTGAGGCCCATTCGCGGCCCGGGATTCGGAGCCAGATCAGTTCGATGACCGCTTTCGGGCCACTCTCGGCACGCCTCGACGCCGCATTCGACGGCTCACTGGCTGTGTGATGCAGCTTCCGCTGGATCACAACTCTCCTGAACCAATCGATGCTGCAGTGCGGCGTGGTGCACTCAGTACCGAATTGCGATACCGTGTGTGCATTCCTCCCCGCCGTCCCGGCCTCGCCGGGCCTGGCGGGGTTATCTTTTTCTTGCCGCGACTCGCGTAGTGCTGAGCATGTCGGGCACCAGAGTCGTGGTCTTCTTGGACTACCAGAACACTTGGCACACCACCCGGGCGCTGTTCGTGACGGCAACGTCGCCGTCATGGCATGGCCACGTGCATCCGGATCGGCTGGGAGAGCTGTTGTGTCGCCGAGGCGACGCCGTGGACTCTCGCCGCTGGCTCGCAGAAGTGCGGGTGTACCGGGGCCAGCCGGGGTCGCGCGGCTCCGGGCAGTTGCGCTCAGCGTTCGGACGTCAGACCGCCCGCTGGGCCGGCATCAACGGCGTGAGCGTCCACACTCGCCCTATGCGCTACTGGCCTGACGGCCGCACCAACGACGGCCGGCAGCGGTGGCGCGCCGAGGAGAAGGGCGTCGATGTGCTGCTCGCGCTGCACCTGGCGCTGGGCGCCCGTGACGACCTCTACGACGTGGCCGTCGTGGTGTCCGCCGACACTGATCTGTTGCCTGCCATCGAGGAAGCGGTACGCCTCGGCAAGCGTGTTGAGACCGCTACTTGGTGGGCACCGCCTCAACCGCAGAGAGCGCTGCGCATCCCCGGTCGTCCGTTGTGGAACCACTATCTCGACGCGGACGACTTCGACGCCGTGCGAGACGACACCGACTACTTGGCGTTGCCCTGAGCGACGCCGGTTAGGACAGGGCGGCGGCCACAGTGCCGAGCTCGATCGGCTCGGAACGGATCTCTTGGGTGGTGAAGTTCCCGACTCCGCAGCTTGCGTTGCCAGCGGTGCGGGCCTCGCGGATGCTCGGATATGTGCCGATGAGCTGGCCGTCGTGCAGCACGGCGAACTTCTCGAGGTGGCTCGCTTCGAGTTCTGTGCGCATGGCTTCGAAGGCTGCATAGTTCTTCAGCACGTCGGCTCGTTCCATGGTGGCCTCCGACACTGCGGCGCTGAACTGCACGGTAGTGACGCCAGCACCTCGGTTTTGAGTTCGGTCAGTCGGGGATCCAGTCTTCGGTTTGGAGGCCGAGCCCGTCGGCGATGCGGTTGGCGTAGGCGTAGTAGCCGACGACTTCGGTGATGTCGAGGATGTCGCGGTCGCTGAAGCCGGCTTCGCGCAGGGCGTCGACGTCGGCGTCGGTGGTGGCGGCGGGGGTTTCGGTGAGCTTGACGGCGTAGCCGAGCATGGCGGTGCGCTTGGGCGACAGGCCGGCGGTGGTCCAGTCGTGCTCGACGGCGGCGACGAGTTCGTCGTTGCGGAGCAGGCGGCGCAGACCGCGCCGGTGGTGGACCACTCAGTAGTGGCAGTCGTTGGTGAGGCTGACGACCAGGGCGACGAACTCGCGTTCGGCTTTGCGCAGCGTGGCGGTGCCGGCCATGGCCGATTCGTAGAGGCCTTGGTGTGCGGCCATGGAGCGGGGGTTGAGCGAGTGGATGGCCAAGATGTGGTCGACCCGGCCGTAGGTGGGGTCCACGACCTGGGGGTGCAGCTCGCCGAGGGGGCCGTCCCAGTCGTTGTCAGCAATGACCTCGATGCGCGCCATGAACCAGCGTTTCACATGGCAAGGCGAAACTGTGAACCCGCCGGCTGGCAAAGTTCGTTGCGCTGCACTATTCCGCGAGCAGGATCCGATTTGCTTCGGCGCGTGCTGCCAGGAGCGGGGTCAACAGCTCTTCGCTGCATCCGGCCGGTGCTGGTCCCTCCTCGTCGTTGCACGATTCGAGTTCCCTCAGGTGCTGACGAAGTCTGGTCTTAGTGCGGGAAATGTCGGGCAGTGAATTCACCATGCGTCGGCCGTGCTTCCGGGGCCTGAGTCGTACTTGGGTGTTGCGAGGAATCCTTCATCGGTTGCCCACCGAACAAACTGACCGGGTTCGAACGGAAATCGGTAGTCGGTCATGATCAAGTCGTCCGCGATGTCGCTGACTTCGTCGAGGCTGAGCAGCTCCCGGTGTATCGCGTCACACAGCAAGGGGAGTGTTCTCGTGCATGCGATGCCCTCTCGCTTGCCGACCTCGAAGGCCGTGCTGTCGTCGATGACCGCTTCGGCAGGCAACGTGGCGGCGAGGGCCAGTACCTCGGCTTCGCCCCGGTTCTTCCGGCCGGACACGAGCAGTTCGCCGAACATGGCCAGCGCCGCGATTTCGTCGTATGAGCTGAGTGAGTAGTGAGTCACCCACGAAGCGTCGATTGCATCGATGACTTCGGGAAACCTGTGGCTTGTCGATTCCAGTTCGGCGAGGACAGCTGTCGGGGCGAGCGCCCGGCGCTCGCCAACGATCTCCTCAAGAACGCCGAGCCAGCCAGCTTGGGCGAAGTGGCGCAATGGCCCTGTATCAAACACGAGCGCGTCCATCGGCGCCGTGTCAGGAAACGACCGACCAGATGGCTTCCGCAGGACGCGGTTGAGGCTCGGGCAGTTCGTCCTCGCCCACAGTCTCGAGCAGCAGTTCGACGCATCGAGCTCGTGAAATCTGCTCGCGCCTGACGAGATCCAACACCGCTTCGGTGTATGCGGACGGCAGCTCGGGGGGCCGCAGCTCTTCAGCGACGACCAGCCCGAGGCTCTCGATGTCAGAGCGCTGTGTGCGTGTCTTCCGCACAAACGCCGCTTCGCCTTCATCGGCGAGATTGGTCTCGATGAGACGCCGCGCCAAGGTCGACATGTCGACCCGGTACTCGCTGGCGATTCGCACGGCGTCGGTCCTCATGTCGGAGCCGCCCCACTCCCGGCGCAGCGCGGACACTGGAAGCAGCAGAGCACGTGCGAATCGGTCGATGCGCGCCTCCCGAGACGCCCTGCTTGAGTCGGCCGCATCAACCGAATACTCGTCGGCGAATACGTAGTGGCCGATCTCGTGCGCAAGGGTGAGGCGACGCCGGCCCGCAGGGTGGCTTCCGTTGACCACAGCCAACCCGCCGCGAGCCAGCATGATTGAGGCGCCATCGGTGAGCTGGTCGTCGAGCGGAAGAGAAAACGTCAATAGACCCAGGCGGACAGTCTGAGCGCTCAATCGCTGGGCAGGTTCGAATCCGTCGTAGCCCAACAACTTGCGTGTGCGGTTCGCAGCACCCTCCATGGCGTCGTTGGACTCCGCGAAGGGGATTCGCGGCGAATCCGCCAACTTGAGGTTTCCGATTCGCTGTACGAATTCGATCTCGCGAGCGAGACGTTCAGAGAGCCAGTCGATTTCCGAGACAGTGCCGCTCGTCGACCGGCCCTGTCGGCGTGAAATCACGGACTGCGGCGCGTCCCGGAAGAACCACTCCATCCGCATCGAGAGTGACTCCGCGAGGCTCGCCAGTTCGGTCGCGCTGACCGCTCGCTCGCCTCGCTCGATGGCCTCTACGTCTGCCTCGTCGATGCCGGCATGCTTGGCGCAGGCCGCAGCGCTGACCCCGGACTCGATTCGAGCGGTTTGGATCCTCGCGCCAACCTCAGCCCACCTGGCGAGCTCAGTCTGCACAACCATGAGGCTAACGCACCCGCGAATTCTGAGCTTTCAGCGACGGTGGATCGTGCGGCGTCACGTGCCTATCCTAAGCGGAGACCCGCTGCCTGATTCTCATCGTTATCTCGCTGGCACTAGATGTACGTCGGCTCTCCGACCTGGATTCAGGCGAACGGTCACTACGGTTCTGGCGTTGGTCTGCAGCGGGGGCGAGTTTCATGGTCGAGGTTGCGTCGCTTGAAGATGTGCCATTGCGCGAGGTGTGGCCGGTCGAGGCCAGAGACTTCACGCCGTGGCTGGCGGCGCACCCGGATCATCTCGGCAAGGTGCTCCAGATGGATCTGGAACTGGAAGGAGACGAGGTCGCTGTCGGGCCGTTCTCGGCTGATGTGGTGTTCCGGGATGCGAACACCGGTCACCGTCTCGTCGTCGAAAACTTCCTCGAGCCCACCGACCACGACCACCTGGGCAAGCTGATCACCTACGCCGCCGGGCTGGAAGCGCACTGGGCCGTGCTGGTCGCGAAGTCCTGTCGCCCTGAGCATCGCTCGGCACTGAAGTGGCTGAACGAGCTGTCGGGCGAGGGAAGCGGCTTCTTCGGGATCGAAGTCCACGCAGTGCGCATCGGCGATTCGCCAGCGGCGGTTCAGCTGGAAGTCGTTGTCGAGCCAGATGACTTCTCGCGCAGCGCACGTGCCGCGACTGCTACCAAGACCGTTTCCGCCTGGAACGCTGGATATCTCGACTGGTGGACTGAGTTCCTTCCAGTGTTCAACGAAGCGCATCCCGATTGGAGCAATTTGCGTCAGCCTCAGGCTGCAAACGCGATGTCCTTTCCCAGCGGGCGAAGCGGTGTGCGTTACAGGATCGGATTCGCTCGGCCGACCGGTGCGACCAATCACAGCCTCCGGGCGTCGGTGTACATCGTTGACGGAGACTCGATCTTGACCTTGCTGGAGGTCAGCCGTGCCGAGATCGAGGCGTCGTGTGATCTCGAGCTGCGGTGGGAACCCATCGAGAACGCGCAAGCATCACGGATCGCCGTCTACCTCGACCCTGTCGATCCGGCTGATCGCGATCGCTGGCCGCAGTACCGGGCTTGGGGTATCGAAGCCTTGGGCGAACTGCGCCGTGTCTTCGCGGAGCCCATCCGCAATCTGCCGTAGCTGTTGCTGAGGCGGCTGCAATTGCCGCAGCTGCGCCTGGGCCAGATTATGTTCAGTGCCCGCTGATCTGGAAGTCCAGGGCGCGCCGGATGTTCTCGAGCCGGGCGAGGTGCTGATCGATTCGTTCGTGGTCGACTGCGAGTCCGTCAGCCTCGGCGCCCATGCGGCCTTGGGCGATGAGATCGATCATTTCGACGACATCATCACGTGCTTGCGTTCCGCTGATATCGGCGAAATGGGCCCATTGGTTGCGGGCAAACACCGAGTCGCTGAGCATGCTGTCGGCGTCGTCACCGAGCAGAGCTGACGCAGCGTTGTGCTCCCGTTGGAGGATCTTCAGGTGAATGTATGGATCGTCGCGAGACACCGCGTCCCGGAAGCTCTTGAGGATTCCGTGGTGTCGCCGGAGATCGTCGTGCCAATTCGAGCCCCAGTCGGGGCGGAATCTTGGATCGTTGAGCACATATAGCGAGCTGCCGAGCAGTTCGAGCGCCTTGCCGAGTAGGTCGCGGGCACTGTCGTCGGGAGAGTCCGGCCAGTAGGACTTGATGGTGTCCCGCAGCCTCGCGGGCACCAGCTTGCCGCCTTCTCCGATCCACGCCTCGCGTGCGATGTCGGTCATCGGGTCGTCGGCGATATCGAACGCCCAGCGGACACCGGCCGGAGGATCGGCCCAATCGAACTTGGCCCTCGGTTGCCCCAGTTCGTCTATTGGCAGCTTGTGATGCTCGTCGCGCTTGGTGCAGAGCCACTTCCAGCCGCCGATACGCACGACGGCCAAGGTGACTCCGGCGTGGAATGCGGCAGCGTGCTTGATGCCCAGGCTGTCGAGGTCGCGCGGGTCGATTTCCCACCAGCCGCGCATCGACTCGATCACTTGCTCGCGGCTGTCGCCGGGCCTGTGTCCGCTGCGGTAATGGTCCTGGGTCCGGTAGCTGAGCCGGAACATCACGGCCGGCGGCGCATCTTCCGAAACTGTCTCAGTCATTCGTGTTTGTTTCTCACAGCAGCGAGGGAGGGAAACGTATCGATGATGGCGGTGACGCGCCGGGGAGCACAGTGCCACCGGCGATGAGTTCGTGTCCGGCCTTGCGCACTCAACAATTTCAGGCTGTAGCTGCAAGCAGAGCGGCGGTCGTGGCGCCCTCGCGCTTCGCGACATCATCGAAGGAGAAGGGCGCGACATGCCGAGTGAGATCCAAGACATCGTCGCGAAGCGCTGTCGGCGCCCCTGCGGAGAGTCCTGGCACACAATCTGCGCCGAGCTTGCCGTGTTGGGCCATGAAGCGGGCTGCTCGGAGCCGTCGCATCCATCCTCCGTCGATTGAGTACACGTGGGTCTGCGCAAGGCTGTCGAACTCTCCGGACTTGCCGGTTTCGCCGAGCGCTTCGTAGAAGCGGAGCCACTGTGCGCCCGAAGTCACACCCGAATCCTCGATTCGCTGCAACAGTCCTGCAACAGCCGTCGGGTTCGAGACTGCCGCGGTCTCGATATAGCTCGACAGAGCATCGGTGTATTCCGGCCGCGCGACAACAGCGGCCTCCAGTTCTGCTGCGGGCTCCGCCGCCCCAGCGACAGCGAGCAGGGAGATTCCCGCCCGCATCAACACGGGGCCGGGCTGTGCATGCAGGCTTCGCCACCGTTGCTCGAACCGTGCGGAAGCCTCCTCCTTGGCCCCCACTTCCTTCAACAGAATCACCAATGCCGTGGTGTCGCTCGGATTCCATGGGGTGCCGACTGATTCCAAGACATCGCTGACACTGAGAGTTTCGTGGTACCAACTCCACGACAGCTCGTCATCGGCGCCGAGAGCGTCGAGCACCTGGAAGATCGCCGAGTGACGTTCGACGTGGTCGGATGCGTCGAGATACTCCCGCACCGCGTTGCTGACCTCATTTCGACGGTCCATATACGTGGCGTGGCGAAGCACCCGAGTCTTGTCGTCGTTGATGGTCAGCTCCAGCGATCTCAATTCCTTGCGAATCAGCTTCGCCGCGTCCGTGACATCGGCGAGCGAGCCGAGCACTCGCAGATCGTCTCCGTGTCGCACATAGCGAAACCCGGCTGCGCGCAACGCCATGTCGAGCGGTGCCAGCACGGCCGTTGCCAGGGGGTCAGATGCGATGAGTCCTTGCGGGAGCCCTCTCCTCCGGTCGCCCATGACCGTGCTCAGCCACTCGCTCAAAGCCGACACCACCGTCTCATCGCATCGTGCTCGTGCCAGCGCTTCGGCCAGCACGTCGTGGCCTATCGAGTCATAGAAGGACTGAATGTCAACCGACAGCACATGGGACGCGCCGCTCTGGTCGACGAACCCCTCCAGCGCGATCCACTGCTTGCCGCGTCTGAGCCCGCGCGGCCACAAAACCTCCCCCTCGGAGACCAAGCTGGCTTCGATCTCCGGACGGCACCGTTCGACGAGTGCTGCGTACACCAGCCGGTCGGCAAATCGCAGTGCCGCGGCCGGGCGAAAGCCCCCGCTCGACTTGGGGATTTCCACTTCGTGTGCGGGCGTCGGCATGTAGCGGCCCGAGAAGAAGTCGTCTCGAAACGCTGCGCAGACGCTGGCCATGCCCTCGGCGGGCAGGCGATCTCCGACACGTCCGGGGAGCAGGTCGCTGTGTACGTCGTCGGCGCGCAGCGTCGGCAGTCGTTCCGCGAAGGTCCGCCAGCTCCAGCGGTGTCGGGCAACGGACCCGTCCCGAACCATCCGGTAGATACGACGTCGCCGATCACCGGTCGCTTGGTCAACCTCGATCAAACCGTCATCGCGCAACGCCCGCGCGGCTCTGCTGATCTGGCTGATGTCGACGCCGAGCTGTTCAGCCAGCCTGGTGGGCGTGGCGGCCCGCTGCTCCAATTCGGCCAGCATGCGCTCGCCGACGCTGTGCGCGAACTCACGGGCTTCACTGCGAGTCTCGGAGGTGACCGTCGCCAACAGCGCTTCCTGCAATTCGTCTCCGAGAGACTCCAGCTCGTCGACGGGCAGGCCCCGGCGCTGCAGAATGCGGACTGAACTGGCCAACTCTGCTGCGGCTGCGGTGAGCGTCTCGGCGATGGGTTCCTCGAGCAATGCCCGCCCGTATGCGACGGCATCGGTGAATGCAGCGCCAGCGGAGGGATCGTCGGCTGCCTGAGTGCCTTCCAGTGCCGCCCGTATCTCGCTCAGAAACGCGTCGAGCAACGCGCCGCTCATGCGTCAAGCATATGTCAAGCAAATTTCTTCTGCAAGGCGACCGTTACCGCCATCCGCTGCCGAGCCGGGCGATGCCGAGGTCGGGCGTGGCGAGACTTGGACGTTCGATGCACCTGCCGTCGGTCTGGCGCACTGGCTGGCCCAGGAGCGCATGACCCACCGGTGAGCCGTGCCATGTTCGAGGGTTGTTGGCAACAACCGTCGCCCCTTGCGAACGCGAGATGAGCTGGTTCGCTGCAGTGCTGAATTCTGCCAAAGTGCTCGACATAGCGGGCACGGCCAGCAGATGAACTCCGAGATCTGCGACCAGGCCGGCGTGGCTAACACTGAGTGCGTCCTTGCAAACCAAGGTGGCTACGCGGACCAAATGGCCGCAACCGATCGTGATGCAAGGTTCGGCTGGATCGATGGGTTCCCGAACACCGTTCCGATCTTCGAAGACTGTGAACTTGTCGTGGTGCCACGCGGCGCCGACGCCCGGCAGCAAGACGAAGGTTCGATTGACACGCTGGCCGTCCTCGACCAAGTGAGCACTGCCTGCGAACAATATTGGTAGGTCCGCTGCGTTGGCCCACTGCTCGCTGAGCCACTCGACGATCTCTCGATCGACGCTCAACTCGGGCAGCACGACGACATCGACGCCTTCGCTGCGGGCCTCGTCGAGGAGTAGGTGGATCGTTGACCGCTGAGCCTGGGAATCGATTGGACCCATCTGGCTGGGTGGAAGGCTCAGCTCGCTCAACGACTCGTTGGGCAGCACAACGGCTGCCTCCAAGGGTGGCGACGCGGCCAAGCGGTCGATGATGGGGGCGTACTCGCCGATCACGCGAACCCGGGTCCCGTCCTCGGCTCGGCGGCGAACGTGCGCCAGTTCGCCCGCGGGCAGATCCAGCCGATGAGGCCGGGCACTGTGTCCGACGTTGCCCATGAGGCGCATGTCTCCCACCGGGTACAGTTCGCCCGCCCCGAGTTCGAACGACGTTCCTCGCTCTGCCAGCCAGTCACGAGTGAAGCTGGGCCAATACAGCTGATCCAGCGCTGCGGCAGTCGCATGGGCAAACCCACCGTCGGATAACAGAATCTCAGATGCAGGGGTTGCAGCGATCGCTCCGGCTACCTCCGCAGGCATGTAGCGGGTGGCGGTACTCGACGTTGACGCACCTTGGCCCATCAAGCGTTGTTCGAGGGCCGCCGACACGGCCGCTGCCTGCTCATGGAGGCTCGCTTCCGAGTCTTTGATGCCGCCGCCGCGGGCCTGCGGGCGTGCGTATTCCAGCAAGGCACTAACGGCTCGCCACGCAGAATCGGACTTGCGGCAGATTGCCGCGACTACGGCACCTGTTTCACCGTCGCCGCAGGCTGCGGACGCCCCGTTCATGGCGGACCTTGTACGTCGGTGCTGTCATCGGCGACAGTACCGACGAAGTCTTGTGGTTCCAGTGGATCCACCGGATCGAACAGTTCAGGTACTCGCTGGCTTGGGTGCTCTCGCCATGGCGCTGGGAGCGGGCCAACAGGCGGATCGTCGTGGAGACAGTGCCGCAGGCGTTGGAACCCTGCGAAGTCGTCATTCGTGGCAAACACATCGAAGATGTCGTCCGCGCAGTCTGCGAGCATTGCTTCCGCGGCACCGCTCTCGGGAAGATGCGACGTCATTATCAAGACCGGCAGGTTCTGCAGTCGACCGATCATGATGGCGTCGAATCCCGACTTCTTGATTGTGTCGGTTCGCCTCAAGCCTGCGCGCTCACCGTCGTCTGGCACGCCATGAACCAAGACTAAGAATCGCTGACCGTTCGGGCCGACGACCTCGGCTTCGACTTCATAGGCGCCCACCTTGTGACGGCCACGCACAACGCTGGCACCTGCCTCCTGCATCCACTTGTGGGCCAAGGCCTTGAACTCCTCATTCACCGCCTTAGCTCGGGATTGGCCTGCTTGGGCAGGGTTGGGAATGTCCCCCTCGAAGAGTTCGATGTGTGCCCGGTCCGGCACTGGCCTGATGGCGTTCATGCCGTCCTCCCTCTCGTCTCAAGCGGTACTGCCTCAATCAGGGCGCTGGGCGAATGAACCGCGAGAAGATGCGTGCGCAACGGTTCGAGGTGGCAGACGCTGAAGCGGCCTTCGCGGGTAATCGCCTCGTGCAGCCGATCGTCGTCAATGCAGGCTTCTACGGCTGATTCCGCACCGGCCACGAGCCAAGCAGCGCTCGCCAACTCCACCGCGCTGACTCGCTCGCCGAGATCGCTGACCTGCCAACCAGACTTGGCAAAGTGACGCAGCGCTGCGAGGCGCAAAACATCGGTCGCCGAGTATTGCCGTCGTCCGCCCCGTCCTGACCCCGGCCGGACCGAGGGTGTGACCCAGCCTTGGCGCGCCCAGTGGTCGAGCTGCCGGTAGGTGATGCCGGCAGCATTGGCAGCTTCCGGCGCTGTGATTACACAATCATCGGCTGGTGTGTTCATCTTGAGGATTACACTACACGCGACACATGTAGTCAAACGCGAAACCATACAGCTGAGCGTCGACGAGATTTCGGGCGCTGAAGCTTGCTTCTCCCAGGGCATAGTTGTCGGCGTCGCTGGAAGCGGCGGGGTTCCCGGCGAGCTTGACGGCAAGACGCAGCATGGCGGCGCCCCTTGCCATTTCTCGAGTCACGCGTGCTGGCATCGGGTGCTGTGAGGTCGGGAGGCCCGCGAGCCGCGGCCAGCGCGTTGCCCGGCCCGAGTCACGTCGATGCCCATACGCTCCGGCGGTGGCCGAAGCAACGCATGCGAGCATCGTCGGAGGCGCTGGACAATGAAGGCGACCGCAGCCAAGTTCCTCGAGTTCCTGGGAAGATCACCGCAATTCGAGATCCCCGTGTACCAGCGCACCTACAGCTGGACCGAGCGCGAATGCCGCCAGTTGTGGGATGACATCCTCCGTAGCGGGAGTGACGACGGAATCGACGCGCACTTCGTCGGCTCGATCGTGTACATCGAGGAGAGCCAATTTCACGTCATGAACAGGCCGCCGCTGCTGGTGATTGATGGGCAGCAGCGTCTGACGACGGTGATGCTGATTCTTGAGGCTCTGGCGCGCCATGTCGGCGACGCGGAGCCCGTGGACGGATTCTCGGCCGCCAAGCTTCGGGAGTACTACCTGCGGAATCGTCTGGAGAGCGGCGATCGGCGATTCAAGCTGTTGCTCACCCAGACCGACAGGACGAGTTTGATCGCCCTAGTGCTGTGTCCGCAAACGTTCGTCGGGTTGGTGTCCGCGTGGCGGGGTGTGGTTTGTGGTTTGGTCGGGGGTATGAGTGAGCGTGTTCGGGTCCGTCGGTTGACCCATGAAGAAGGCCAGGCGT
>MKWU01005227.1_pt1 | contig 14355 bp, 14 predicted proteins | sample 809101 | NCBI WGS metagenome assembly MKWU01 (sample SAMN05860141, study PRJNA318959) | sponge metagenome | host: Aplysina aerophoba | place: Slovenia: Piran, Adriatic Sea, Gulf of Piran | collected 2013-05-07 | reverse complement strand
GCTCGGGAAGTCGACCGACTGCAGCGGCATGAACCCGGTCATCAGATAGTAGACGCCGGTAAAATGGATAGCCGTGTCGCCGTAGACGGAGCGCAAGATGGCGAACTTGTCGGCCTGACGGGCGGTCGGAGGCAGGTGCTCGCAGATCTGGGTCCCGGGAACATTCGTGGGAATCGGCTTGAAGGAGCCTGCCACGTCCGAGGGCGCGTCCGGCTTCATGTCGAACGTTTCGTGCTGGGGCGGGCCCCCGTCCAGGACGATCATGATGCAGGCCTGACCGCCCGCCGCATCTTTCTGCGCCGCGCCAAGGCGAAGGTAGTCCCCTAGCCCGAGGCCGATCGCGCTCAGCGAACCCACGCGCAAGAACTCCCGACGCCCCCAGAGTCCAAGGGGTGTGGCGCCGTAGAAGCCTCGTCCTCGCATGGTGGCTTGGCGGATCACCAGGGAAACCGATTCACTGGATCAGGTCGTGTGGGGGACTGCCATCGGGCCGCCCGACCGCTAGTGATTGTATAGGGGGACTCTCGGTGCAATCTCTCCGCTAAGCACATGATAAGGGGGCGTTGTGTCTCTTGCAACGGCTATGCGTGCGAGAGTTCAAGGGGTTCCTCAGAGTGTGAACGAGTTGGCCGGCCAACTTCTTGGTTGGCTCGTTTCGCGAAACTGCATTGAGCCGGTCGCGGAGGCTCTCCTTACAAGGTGCCGGGTGTCTCGGATTTGAGTCACAACAGCCAATGAGATTTCCGCTCCAGTCTCCGTGTACGGCTCACCGCGGGATCTTGCCATCGGCAGCCTGCGCCATGCAAAGGCCACGCCGACGGATGTGCGCAGGGGGAGAATCGATTGATCATGATGATCACAAGCGGGTCGAATCATGCTCGGTCGTGTGTAGCGATCATGATTTCTCGGGGGCACATCCGTCTTCCGCAGCACGCGTGTACCGGTTCAGGGATTCCTCCCACAGAGTGTGTTCCTGATTTCAGCCCGGCCTCACCGCCGTTCCGACCCGTGAACGAACTTCAGTGTTCAATTCAGTTCTTGGAATGCTGTAGCCTCTGGGATGCTACGAACGTAAGTGTCGGCGGACGACTCGCGTGGTGCTGCGAATCGTAGGGTGCATGACATGAAGGATCGCAGAATCACCGGGCGTCCCCTCAACACCATACGTACTCAGGCAAATTCAATGTTCGCCGCAACTCGCCAACCCGCCTCTGGCGTGTGTCTGAATCACGGCCACGCGCTCACCCATGAGGAGTTTTCGCCGGAATCGGACCGCATTCTTGAAGCACAATTGGCGTGATTTGGAAAAAACATTCATGGAGCGGCTACGGATGGCAGTGCAAGCATGCCTCTCTCCAAACATTGAAAGACCCTGCATACGTACTTCGATCCGTCCACCGCCCCGTGGCATACAATCTTTGTTGTGACGAGCGCATTCGTTTCGACGCTGCTACCCCTATCTGTCGTTCTGATCCATGCCGGCATTGGAGTCGGCCATCTAGCATCGCCGCATAGCGCGGGCTTGTCCCCTTTGAGTACGGCCGTTCCCGCGAGTGAGCCGGCTCCGCGCTATCGAGTCGCGGTGGCGCAAAGTGGACTATCTACCGTCGTGGGCTTTGCAGCGGCCCAAGCTGCACGGAATGCCTCGACGGAAGGCGAGCAGTCGAACTCGGACGATCGCCGAGATTGCACCGACGTCAATACCGCTAGCGCCGAGGATCTGGAACGGGCCAAAGGCGTTGGTCCGGTCAAGGCGAAGGCCATCGTAGACGACCGTAAGACAAACGGGCCATACGCCAAGCTTGAGGATCTGGAGCGGGTCAAGGGCATCGGTCCAGCAACTCGCGAGAATATCAGGCAGGCAGGATTCTCCGTAAAGTGACTCTGATGGGCTCGTGCCGTAGGAGGGTCCTGACGAAAGTAGCCCGAAGCGGGCTGGCGCTCTTACCCGTCTCGGTCGCAATCGCCCTGTGTCAAGATGTCGATCAACCGATCGTTCCGTATGATCGCAAACTGTACGAGCACTGGACCGACGCCGATGCAGACTGCCTAGACACGAGACAGGAGGTCTTGATCGCGGAGAGTCAATCCTCAGTCAAGCTCGACTCGACCGGATGCCGTGTCCTGACAGGACTCTGGTTCGATCCATATACGGGCCAGCGGGTTACTGATCCATCAAGACTGGACATAGACCATCTAGTCCCTCTGGCAGAAGCGCACCGAAGCGGGGCCGACTCGTGGACTCCCAGTCAGCGCCGCAGATTCGCAAACGACCTGATGCACACCGATTCACTGATTGCCGTCACAGCAGCGTCGAACAGATCCAAGGGTGACAGTGACCCGGCCCTCTGGTTGCCGCCCAACGAGGGGTTTCGTTGCGAGTACGTGCGCCGGTGGGTCATCTCGAAAGCGACTTGGGGACTGGACATGGACCCCGCCGAACGGGAAGCGGTACGCGGCGAACTCTGGAAGTGTGGGGTCACGTCGTCACAGTACCCGGCTCAGAGTGGGTCGGGGCCTGGCCCTGAATTGAGTGGGAATGGCAACGACGCGGCAGCTAGCGCAAGGGAAGAGCAATCGACGGTGCTTGGAGTCAAGGCGCAAAACGAGGACACGGCCATTGACTCGGGAACGGCTCGTCCCCTTGAGATCGGCACTGGCTACACGACCGCATCCGCAAACGTAGCACGCGACCCCGTGTCAGACCCCGAAGCGACCGACGCCTTTTGCGAGCACTTGGTCAGAACGCCCTGCATTGACGTGAATGCCGCCGCGCTCGAGACTCTGAGTTGCGCCAAGGGCCTCGGCTCGGTAAAGTCCCAGGCCATCATCGACTACAGAACCAGCTACGGCCCGTTCCAGAAACTTGGAGATCTTGACGACGTGCCCGGGATCGGTCCGGCCACGATCAACTCCATCCGTCTTTCCGGGTTCTGCGTCGGCCCGCAGGGCGACACGGAGGGACTCGAGCCCGGTGACGCGCCGAAGCACTAGCGCTCTGGTTCTTGAGAATCATCGACCGCTTCGTGCCAAGTCCACCAGGGCTCGCCCCGTTCGAAGTGACGGCATGGCCCTGTCCCGTGCCGTTCGACCCCGGAGCATTGCATGCGGAGTAGAAGCGGAGCTTCTGCCGATCTGAACCACCCGATGGACGAGGCTGTCCTTCCGAGCGGTTGGCCTGACAAGCAGCAAGTCCGTGCGCATTCTCGCAAGACCCTACTCACGCTCCACCCAGTGCTCTGATTTCTCGCGAAAGTAGACTTTGAAGAGTACGAGGAGTTTCGAGATGAGCAGCCGTCGGCGTTCCCCGACGTATTGTGCTGGCTCGTTGCTGATGGTCTCCTGAACATCAGTGGTCAGCTCATTCTGGCAGACAACGTTATTGGACCGGCGGTTCCCGAAGAACATTGGGGCAGCCTCCGGCCAAGATGCGTTTCTTGACACACTATTGAAGAGCGTGGGCCGAATTCAGCCCGATGCGCACTCTTAATTCTCGACCAACATACGCGACCCTTCACCATGGGTTATCGTCTTGCCGGATGTTGACGAACCTTCCTGCGCTACCGTTGATCGGCCATACTTTCTGGTCCTGACAAGCTGACCGATGGCTGCACCCATTCCCAACAGCCTGTATCGTCGCTCTTCGAATACGCCCATCACGCTACGGTGTATGAACGAACGGGTAGCGCCTTGACTTCAAGTGTGGAGAGGTCGAGACGTGTCGACGCATTGTCTATGTCAAAGCCCACGACATCTCCTGCAGCATCTAGATCGACGTTGAGTCCGTTGGCCACCTCGCGCGTCTCTGTGCCTGGGCTTCGTTTGAGTTCGACATAGAGGCTGTCGGTATCCGCATAGTAGTGGAGTTTCATTTCATTCCTCTTCGAAATCCGCGATCAAAGAACGCATTGTGGACGGTTTCGCCGTCCTCCAGAGTCACGACACGAAGAATACGTGACACTCTCTCGCCGGGGACAGTAACTTCAGACTTGCCAGTTACTGTTCGCCAGTAAGGATCCTGTTTAGCCCTTCAAGAGTCTTGTTTACCGCTGCGGAATTGGAGTACAGGAAGTACTGGTTCACCACTCCGACCGCATGAGAGTATGCCCGAGGATCGGCCCCTCCGTATATCAGTTCGACGTAGAATCGGCAGGATTGTCCGAAAGTGTCGTCTCTAAGCCCGTGCTTGTAGATCGCGTTCGCATACAGCTTGAACTCTTGAACGCCCATATCACTCTGGTCGACCGCGTTCTCGAGTTCTGGAATAGAGCGAATCTCCCCGCGCTCCAACGACTGCAGCAAGGCAACCTCGTACTGGGCCGTCACGGTGATCCGCAGTAGCGGAAAGACCCTTGTCGGTGGACCCGGATCCCAGAGGCAAGGTCGGCCGATTTGGGCCCACTTGAGCTCGCGGATTCGAATCTCTTGCTCTTGTATCGTCTCCTCGGCTTGCTTTAACTTGCGTTTTAGGGTCTTGATCAGTTCGGGGTCTTTGCCACTGAGTGCAAACGCCGCGACCGCAAGGCTGACCACGGCGAGGATTGTCATGACGTCAGCGAATGCCGGCCATGCGGACAGTGGTGCGCGGGAGCGTCTCATTACAGACCCTAGGGCTTTCCACGCCGTCTCACTCTCGAAAGCAGACGGTGAAGTAACCATCCTCGCGGCTTAGGCGCACCCGTCAGGCGTCGCAACTGGATTGAGATCTCCTCCAACTGACTGAGAAGGGGTTTGAAGCTGCTAACGGTCGAAGCCCTGATCGCATTGCTCCACGATGTCTCGATCTGGCCCGTGTCTCGGGCTACCTGCTCAAGATGGTTCGCAGCCTTGGTGAGTTGGTCGATTGAGAGGTTGAGCTTTGCATCGGCTACCTTCAAGCTCTCAGCAAAGCTCTGAGCGTTCTCAGGAAGCGTTGATATAGCTTGCCGCAGTCCTTCGCCGACTTCACTCAATGATTTCACGAGGGTGCTGGCAACCTCGCTGTAGACGGTCTCGAGGTGTTGTGCTATTACCTCCGAAGTCTCGTTCAAGAATTTCAGGTGCAAATCACTATTGCTCTTCTGCAAGCCTGCAATTCCTTCCCGAACGACCTTGGAGAGGTTCTCAACATGTTGTCCGGCCTCAGTGCCAAACTCACGCCCTAATCGCGTCGCAATCTGCTCTACCTCGGCTCTAAACGTAGCTGGCAATTCTTTCACGGTTGCCATGATCGCGGATTCCGCCTTGTGGAGCGTTTGGATTGCAGCACGCCACTCCTCCCCGTGCTTTGAAGACTCGACACGACGTTGCTCCTCCCATTCAGAGAACACGCTACGGACGTTGTCGAGCAACGACGTGTGACCTTCCAGCACGCGCTTGACAGCATTGATGAAGGAGTCCTGACTGAGCCGGATTTCAGCCTCCCAGTGGGATAATTGCTTGCTCAATGCCTCGGCAAGTTCGGTTGGCAACCCAGTTAGACGGTCGGTCGAGGCTCGTAGCAAATCCGCGGCTGGAGCTATTTCTCGCGCCGCATCGCTCAAGCCCTCTGCACTACTCCTCAACTCTTTGGCCGCCTCGCGCACCATCGTCGATTGTGCTTCCATGACGGGACCGAGTGCCCTGACGCTCTCGTCCAACCGCGTAAAGGCATCGGGAAACGAGCGAACCGCCTCCCTGAACGCATCGGCGAGTCCCTCCCGCACCGAGATTGCAAACTCCTCGCTTGGTTGGTGCGCTTCACTGCAGCCTTGTAGGGCGCTGCGAAACTGGTCCAGTGACAGCTCGAATCGCCTGTCCGATAAGCGAAACAGCCCCAAAGTGATGATGAGGTTGTTGACCACGCCGCTGAGACTCGCCCAGAGAGCGGGACCGATGGAGACAATCAACGTGGTGAGCGAATCCGGATTGCTATCCATACCAGTTAGTCGAGTCGAAAGCGATGCCATAGTGCCACCGATGCCGACAACCAGCGCGGCGGTTGCCCACGACCTGAGTCTGTCTACTCGGCGCTCATGTACACGATCCGCCTCGTCCATGTATCGCACCCAGTCGGGATCAGCACCCCGCTTCGCACGACGGATGACATCGTGCTCGAATTGACCTTGCAGATGGGCTAGGGCATCGGAATCAGATGCACGCGCTAGGAAAAAGCACCGAAACAAGACGCCGACTTGAATTGCCAGGACCGCCGCGAGAACTGAGTCAAACATCACCGGGTCGGAAACTTCAAGAGGGGCAACTCTTCTAATCGATAATGATCTGGCTCGATCTGCATGGCTTGCACAAATCCGTTCAGTTGCATCGTCCTTCCGATCATGCCACTCTCGGTCGACCAGTCATTCCAGTCGGCGCGATTATCCGTAGGGGCGCCAGTGCCAGTAGATTCTTGTGCCCAGAGCCCGACGTTCCAACTGGGTGCCGGGTCTCCGACTGTCCCGGTGACACCGCTCAACCTGAGTCCCACGCTAGCATCCGCGGAACTCGTTTCGGGCAATCGTTCGTCCTTTGTGTGATCCGGCGACAAGCGATACCATTCCGAATGTCCGACCTCCGGCCAAAAACCACCGCTAAAGCTGCAAGACACCGCGACGATATCACCCCGCTGACAGCAGTACGTCCCCTCCTCATCGACGAAGAGAGCGAACTGCTTACCTACCTTGCAGGACAGTGCGGTATTAAAGCCGAGTGACGTACGGGTTAGCAGCTCCCACTGCGCCTCGACGTCGCGGTCAAGTTCGACCACTCCGTTCAGGAGCGACTTCAGCACGGTCGTTACTGCATCTGCACCACGGCCGAGCACGAGAACATAGAACGGCAGCCTCTCGACACTGTTCAAGCGCCGGAAGCCTGGCAACCGTTCGTCATACCAACAGCCAAGAGGAGGTCCTGGCGGGCACTCTGTGGGATGGGTGACGCCCCAGTACTTTGCCTTCACTCCCAGCAATCCGACGTGAAAATCACCGGCTCTAACCTCCTCCGACCGCAACCACTCGCCAAGCGCGTTGGCCACTGTCACCGGTCCGGTTACTCCAGTGCCTTCGGCCGTGCCCATCAAGTCGGTGACGATTGCGGTGGCCTCGGCCCGGCCACTCCGGAAGTTGGCCAGCAGTCTGTCGATGGACAGATCGAGCCGCGTTGCCCGGCCACCGAATAGAGAGGGCCGGATGCGAAGTGTCGGCGGCAGGTCAACAAGTTCGTGACCTACACCCCGCCATCGAACGGTTACGCCACCGGCCCGACCGTAGACAGCCGCCATGTGCTGAGCTACATTCTGGGCGACGATATGGAAGGTCGAGAGATCGTCTTGATTTGCAGTCGACGAAATGAAGCCTGCCATCGGATAGGAGATATCAAGGTGTATCTCGACAACGCTCGGCTCCTCTGGCGGTTCCAGCACTAGGGTCGATGGCGGGTCGTCCCACTCCGGTTTCGCGATGTCCTCTACGGTGGGCAGTGTTTCGACAATCTTTGCGCCGGGATCGCATTCTCCCCCTAGCCGACAGTCCAGTTCAATGTCGAAGTCTGTTCCTTGAAAATTCACTGATCGTGGAGGAGGAAGTTCTGGCCCAGGACCGTTCGTACAAATCGTGAGTATGGATGTCAGAAGGATCCCACCGAACACAACAAGGGACCCCAAGAGGGAATTTCGAGAACTACTTCTCATTAGCTCGTGCCATGCGGGTACTTCATCGCCTTACAGAGCTGCCGGAAACTCGTGAAGGGGCCGGAAAATTGCGTCCAGCCAATCCGCGAACCGCACCGATACTAAGAAACGCCCCCGCTATGCTACCACGCCTTGCTTGATCACTTCGGCCCCGGTCGCTGTGTGGCGACCCTCTGCGACGCTGATCACTCGCTCGGTCCGACCGGTCAAGGCACCACTGCTGCTGTCTTTGAACCAATTCGCAACTTCCCGAGGGGACGATGCGAAGCTCGGCAGGACATAGAAATACCCTTGCCGATTTGGCGTCTCGACGATTAGGGCTCTACGCCCTAGACCAACCGGATCACCCGTGTTGACGGTGGCCTCGATCCCCAACTCGTCCAGTACGCGCTGCAAGCCTCGAGAATGAAAGTGGCCGTCGCCGTTGCGCCGATAGGTATCCCACGCGGCGACTAGATCTGCTGGCTGCACCTCAACGACCGCCTTTGGTGCCGACCCCATGCCTGCCGTTGATTCTTCGGAGGCGGACGTTCTTAGTTCGGCTGGCTCCGACGAGGATGTGTCCTGTAGCGGGGCGCTCCCGTCCGGTGGTCCTCCGCGTGAGAGCTGCTGGACCCTTGATTCGTGCGGCTTGTGAGCACGGCTGGAGTCGCCTCGTTCCAACTGGTCATTCCCATCCTCAGCGAGATCCGGTTCCATAGAGCGGGTACTTGCCTCGGGCGCGGTGCCTGCCAGTGTGGGGGGGGAGAACCGTGCATAAATCTGGCTCTGTGTCCCACTGCCAGCGTGTAGGATCCGTATTGCCAACGAGGCCAACAGCAGACCGACGGCTATGGTCGCTGACGCAATCATCAGCGCGATCTTCCAATGACCAGGAAGGATGTTGAACTGTACGAGGGCGAGAGCGGTTGCGACTCCCGAGAAGAAACTCCCACCGGCGAGTGCGACCAGTACGGTCGACGCACCGGTGTGCTTCGTCATGGCTTGCCCTCGAGGAAAGCCTTGGACCGAAACACAGCCTCCCAAACGAAGGCCGCGATTCGCGCCTCGAAATTGATCTCGGTCGTGACTCCTTGCTCTTCTAGGTTCTCGTTGATCTGACGCTTGAGTTCCTGTTCGAGATCATCGATCTCCTGGCGGGGTACAGCTCTCGGATGGCTTAGTAGCATAGGTGGTTCGACGCGATGAAACTCCACCTTAGTCGTACTGCCCGCAGTCCGCACTGGCAGTCGATCAAACCAACGAATGGTGCTTGGGGGGGCGCTCGCTTGAGAGCGTTTGTCTATGAGTAGGACTAGTTCCACGAGCGAGTGCCAATAGGACCGAATATCCTCGGGGCGTTGTGCCTTCCCCACTACGCTTTGGATGGGAGCGGCCTTCGGGTTCGACTCGTCTAATCCGTCGGGACTGCAGGTTGGCGCACCAACACCCGGAGCGGCACTTTCGCCCCCTGAGGTGGGTATCAAGAGGTTATGCTTTCGCCACAAGGACTCGTACTCGCGCCAAGGGTCGCGGTGTGCCTCGCGGTCGGACCAGAGTTCTCGTACCCGGGCCCCGACATCTTCTGCGATCTTCTCTTGGATCTCAGAATAGCGCTCGTCGCCGAACCAGAGGCGCCAACCGTTGCCACGAAGCCGAACAAGCACTTTGAGACTGTCGTAATTCTCCGGACAATTTTTCAACACCTCGAGGTACCAATTGCGGGCGAGAAAGGCTACGAGATTTCGAGCCATGTATTCAACAATCAATCGGAAGTAGCGCTCAATGAGTTCTCGCGCAGGCTTGGCGTCGTCTGCCCTTTCGAATCCTCTGAGCTTGAGCCCGTCGTGGTACTCGGCCTTCCCGGTGCTGTCTCCGAGAAGACGTTGCATGCCCTTGGATCGCATCCAGGCGCGCAGTTGCGTCTCGACTGTGAGGGGTGGTCCCACAGCCCACTCTTGGGGCAAATAGCGGCCGGAACGCTCCGCCATCGTACGTAGGAGCTCATTTCCGCCGATTCGTGCACTATCGGCAACTTCCTCGAATTTTAGGCCAGGTGGGTTGTTTGCGGAAATCAAGAGATCGAGCGTGCCCCCGCCCAAGTCCCCCACCAGGCAAACCTCGCCGAAGACACGGGTACCGCCCTTCGCGGCGCTGGATTCGTCGAAGATTCCCACCTCATTGACAAGTCGGAGTTCGATCCCGAGGCTTCGGGCACCACTGTCCAAAACCTTTCGCAACGAGCGTTGGAAGCTCTTGAGTTGCTCGGCCGAGGTTCGGAGCGGGTAGGTAAACGTGAAATCAGCCCGTCTAGGTATGCCTCCGACTTGTCGCCAGATGACGTCAGCCATAACGAGCTCGATCACCATGCCTAGGTAAATCTCACGAAGCATGGTTTCCTGCCCGCGAAAAGAAGGCGCGGAAGCATCCCATTTGAAATCAGCGAGCAAGTGGTCAGCAAGGTCTTCGCGCTGCATGTCCATGTACGGAATCACGTAGTCAAGCCCAGGCCGCCAATTGCCGATTTCATCCGGAACGAGTTTAGATAACGGAAGATTTGTCAGCAGTTCCGATGGCAGTTGGCCCGCAAACTCCGGAAGCGCCTGACGGTCGTACGTTGGCAGCCATCCTGCTCGCCACCGCAAGCCATTCCGTCGACTGTCAATATCTACGTGCGACCAATCCTCGCTGACGTGGAGGGTAAGGCGTAGGTCTTCCGATTTAGCGAGTTCCGGCGGAAGTTCGACGAGACTCTTATTGCCCCCTACCTCAACGGATGCGACTGTGTGCGACGTGCCGAAGTCGACGCCCACCGCAATGTCCGAATCCTGCCGAGCCTGCGTTTTGAGGTTGATCAGGTAGAGCCCAACCTCCTGACCGGAATAGGAGTTTTGGAGACTGAATGCAATCGGTGGACCGCCGATGTGCGCTCGCCGCTCCCCTGTTTCAAATCGAACTGGCCTGGAACCCGGTTGAGAGGGCGGCTGAGATCGCATAACGCGTCGCTCAGCGTCGGGGTCGAGCCACAGTGTGCTGAGGCGCAGTCTCACATCCGTGCAGTGGTCATACACGTAATACGCACGCCAGAGATCGCCGTCACTTGACCGGAATTTAGGCCAAACCATCCAGTGTGCCCTGTGGAGTTCTGCGTCATGGTCATCCGAGTTCGACATGGCGGGAGAAGGAATCGGCAACGTAATCGACACCTCGTCGTCACGGCCTGCCAGATTCAGGATCCACTCTGCCTTGGGCGACTGCGGGTCACCGCTGATGGATGGACCGGAAGCATGTACTTCAACGCCACGCTTGAGCAGTTCGACAATGCGGTCGCCGCCTTGATTCTCCACAAGTCCCAGAAAAACGGAGCGTAGCGGATAGTCGGGAAATAGGACAAATCCCGACTTGGTCGATGATCCCGGAACCGGGTGCTGCCGCATCGGACTGCAGCCGCCCACACGTATTTCGTTTCGATCAAGGACGATGACGTTGTCTAGGATTACCGCAACCCTGCGATCGGGTGTCTGCAACGCTACTCGGCGACCAGCGGCCTCGCTTCCGAATGCCGCAATGTCGCCGCGCTTCTGAAGTTCCGAAAGGTGCTCTTTCCAGAACGCCCGCACAGGCACTTCGCTTTCCGGAACTTCAAATTTCACCATCTTGAAGCTGACTCCGGAATCGGTCCGCACCGCTTTCGCATTGGGCACTCGAGCCAAGAATTCGTCTTCGCCGATCAGCTGAGTGTCATTGTCAGGCCAGTAAATTCCAAGTTCCCTGGTAGGCAACGGGATCTGAACACTAGGCGCGTTGTCTCCTTTCCCCCAGTAGACCGTCAGCTTGCGCCCACTACCATAAGGCTGGTTCGGAACAGTGGATCCATCATTGAAGATTTGCTGCGTCCATGGTGGTGCCTCGCCGCCGAGCGACTCCTTCGCATGTAGAATCCACGTTCGAATCTGGCGCACCGATCCTGTAGCCCTGCGCCACTCCGAAATCTCCTCTGTCCTCCAGGTATTTGGTCGCTGTGAGCCAGTCAGCGCCTCCCACAGCTTTCGCCAAGCTTTCTCGCGCACTTCGTCGGCTTCGTCAGACGGCACTGGGCACAGCAGTGTGCGAGGCGAGTTAAACCCCAAGACAACATCGCCATCTAGATCCGAATAGACGATTTCGACGCTTGCGAGGTCCTCAAGCTTGTCCGAACGTTCCTGCTTTACCAACTCGTCGAGTGAGAGAGTGGGAGCCTTTCGAGCCTCGACGTCGCGCAAGGTCAACTTGCCATCCACGATTCCGACAAGGAGCATTTCTAGTTGCCGGCGAGCGACTCGATACCCGTGCGCAATCGCGTATTCGAAGTAGTCAGCCGCAGCCAGCGGGTGCGGCCACCCTTTCTCAGCAACATGTTGCTCATCGACGAATCCCTTGACGATATCCGGGATATTGTGATCCGCCGCCTTTACGAGCTGCCCAGCTCGCTCCACCGAGAAGTTCAGGCTGTTCTCGCCCACCAAAGGCGGCCAGTAGCCGCCCCGAGCTGAGCGTGCTGGCGGTGTGCGCAGGTGATCTCGGAGTTCGCTATTGACCCAATCGGCGGTCCAGTGAAACAGCGCAAGCGCTGCTTGGCTTTCGCTGGTGGCGTCATCCATCTGCCTTTGCGGCAGTGGGTCCTCTTTGAGTCTTGAACGCGATTTGTGTTCGCGCAATAGCGATTGGCTAGGTTCAGGCTCCACTCCTAAGACGGTTCTCATCCAAGTTAGGTGCTCCCTGTACTCGGCGGCGAGTCGACGTAGCTCGTTTCCGGTGCGTTCCGGGACGGCTACCTTAGCAATCTCTGTGTGGATAGCCGGGACTACCTGGAGCCAATTGCTGGAGTGCTTGCCGCCTAGGGTTTCAGCAAACACTTCGAGCGTCTTGGCAAAGGTCTCCGCGAGGTCGGCGAGTGTCTGGAGCGACTCCTCATTTGATCCGCCCGGCACGCGGTTGCTTCCCCCGAGGCGGGTGGGATCCTCAGATCCCATTTGATATAGACCGGGCACTCGAGGCTCCGTAGCAAGAAAGTGGTCCAGGCAGCAGAGTGCAGCGACTGCGTGGATGAACGATTCTTCAACCGGTTGCCTAGTGTCGGAAGTGTAACGTCGGAGTTTGACGGACGTTTCGGGCATGCCGACTGGCACGGTTGCGACCTTGTGCGCCAAAGTATCTCCGTAGAATGCGAACGCTGAATTCGCGTTCTGCCTCATGGATCGCTCGCGGAGCTGGGCCAACTGCAACTTTTCTTCGTCGAGGCCCTCTAGATCGAACTGAAACCAATTCAGCAACATGACTGCCATCACGTCAGTACCGGGCTTGGCAAACCGTTGCGCGAGAGTCGGGCCCACAGAAGCCCCTGTGCCGCCGACAGCGGACCCAGCCACCACAATCCGGCCCTGCGCAGTCAACAGCTCTTGGAAGGCGCTGTCTTGATTCAGGCCGGTCGACGCCGTGTCAAATTCTTTCAGGCGAAAGAGTAGCGAGCCCACCGCGGGTGAACCCATCATGCCGAGCGAGAAGCGAATGTCGCGCTGGGCGCGCGACAAAAGGGGTTCAAGCCAAGGCGAATCAGCAAACCGGCGCCCGACGGTGTCGTACGGTGCTTCGAACCATGTTCGGTCAGGCCCTACCGGCAAAGGCGTAACGATCTTGAGATCGGGAGGATCTGAACGGCCGATCGCCTTCTCCCAGTTGAAACGGCCCGGGTGATTTGCGACGAGGTGCCGGACCAACTGCCACGCGGTTGCTTCATGGTCACCATCCCCGGAATCTTGGTCGACTAGGTATAACCGAGGAAAGACTAGGGGCTTACCATCGTCGGGGTGGCGAAAGAACCCTAGCGGGTAGCCTAGCGTGTGCAGCCGCACCAACGCCAGCGCTACGTGAGCACCAGTTCCGCCGCAGAGGACTAGGCTGTTGTTCGTCATTGCCAAGGACCTCGTGCATACTTCCTATTCGCGACTAATACTCCCAAGAGAGACAGCCCTGCACACGCTGCGGCTCCGAGCCAAAGAAACAGGATGTTGGTGGATTTTTGGACGGGGGCGCACGGGTCGGCGACGTAGATCAGAATCGACAGCACGATTGCGGGAATGACGACGCATAGCCCTATCGTCCACTTAGTCGACACAAGCGAGGGTGCAGTGGGCGACCTCTCGATATCCCACCGCTGCAATCGGCGCGTTCGGACAAACCAGACTATCGCCATTCCGACGAAGCCAATCCCTAGCGCCAAGAACAGCAGGTCAAACTCGCTGTTGGGACTGTTGCACCAAGAAGCCAAAGCCAATCCGTTCCTGTTGCTAGCGATTCAAGGGGCCCGTGCTGAGAGGTGGCAGATAATCTAGCGTCCGCAGTTGCGCGACAACTCAACGCCTACAGCAACCATGATTAACTCTCTGGCCGCGAATTATAGCATGAGTCAATCCTCACCCTTGCCATTGTTTGCGCCCCTGATCCCCGGGGCAAGGTTTCGCAGGTAGCTAGCTGAGCCGCCGATTCTTAGGGTGATCGGATCACTAGGCTGAAGTTCCTAGTGAGAATCAGTCGTAAGTCTCTCATATCACATCTGTTTGTCAGCAACTGGACTTGTCGTCTACTGGGAACGTTCGGACGAGCTCCAGCGCCCGCTTCTGCAAGGGCGTTGGCTCGGTCAGGCGCTCCACGGTGGGTCCCTCCGGATCGTCTCGCAGGCGGCATTGATGGTG
>MKWU01005226.1_pt1 | contig 14356 bp, 13 predicted proteins | sample 809101 | NCBI WGS metagenome assembly MKWU01 (sample SAMN05860141, study PRJNA318959) | sponge metagenome | host: Aplysina aerophoba | place: Slovenia: Piran, Adriatic Sea, Gulf of Piran | collected 2013-05-07 | reverse complement strand
TCACTCGGTGACCCGGATCCATTTCGACTCAGGTACCGCGAGGTGATTGGCAGGACGGTCGCAGAAGTCGTGCGCAACAAGATGGACAAGACAGCCGCCAACGCACATATCGAAGAGCGAGCAGCGCAGGAGCTGCCGCGCTCGGATCAAGCCCGCTTCAAGGAGGTAGCGGCCACCGAATTGATTACATTGCACGAAGGCAACATCGCCAGATACCGACTCAGGCCTTCCGAGTACAAAGATTGGCTCGAAAATTGGGTGTGAATTTCGGTAAATCGCAGCAGGCGACGACGGAACCGGTGGCGGCGAAGATGGGCTGTACAGCGGAGACACTGCGGTAAAGAGCCTCCGGTAGGCAGGGGCCGAAGGTTCAAGTCCTCTCACTATGAACAATAAAAACAATATCTTACGAACATTTCATGCATTCTCAATCGTGCCTGAAAGTGTGCTGCAGCACACTTTCAGGGGTTGGGCTGCGGTGGGGGTCCCCGATTCCCTGTGAATCCAACTCAACAACAGTCTCCGGAATCCCCGGATCGGTTATCTCCCACGGTCTTCAGCGCGTACAACAGCGTTTCGTCTCACGTTCCGCCCAATGCCTCCAGCGCAGCGGTCTGCCCTCGATCTATTGGCAGGACAATCCCTACGCCTGAAGACGTCGAAAACTTGCGTTATCGCATTTCAAATAGGTCGTCACACCTTGCAAGACCGCAGCGGACACGTCGCCCCCTGCTCCGACTTTGATTTCTGCTCCTGCGATGGACACGCCTCAACCCGATGTATCTCCTCCATTCACGCTCACCTTCAGTGCGAACACGAATTCGTATCCGCACAGGACCGGCTGTTAGTTCAAACTCGCGAACGCCACGTCCGCACTTACCCGCTCGCTTATCGCCATTATTATTTTCCGCCCCACTATTCGCTGTACACACTAGTACGACCTGCGCCGCCCGAAACAATGCATCTTGCGTCCGCCGACGCACCCCTCAAACGATGATCCCAGTCCGTGTCGCTACGGTACCTTGCCGTTTCACCCCGCGTGCCAGACACACTGAATCAAATCTCATCTCTGTCAGGTTCTATCGCCACCCTGCCGTTCTGCGAAGCCACCGCCGACTACCGCTCCTCCTGCTTTTTGCTCGTCCTAATGTGAGACCAAGCCCACTTCAGTTGCCGCGATACTCCAAAATCTCCCAATCTTCGGGTGGACCCTCTCGAACCAACTTGAATAGCGATTTCCTCGCAATACCAAAACCCGCTGCGAATGCCGCTTCCTTTCTGAACGGCAGAGCCTCTCCCGACCCACTATGAACAATTTCGGACCGCACGTTGTACAACCTCCGCATGGTCTCTTTTATTCGTTCCCGATCCGACGCATCGGTGCCAAGAAAGTTGGCTACCCTCTGCTGCAACTCATACGACTTACGCCGTCTGGGTAGGTCATACATGCCTTCAAGCGTGACCGCCACGTCCACGACTTTGTCCTGCGTCGCAAACCGTCCCGTCCGCGAGAGTGCCCCGGACAGTCGCGCGACACAGCGAGCCATCTTTTCGTAGCGTGCCCCTCGCCGATTCTTAAACGCCTGCAGCGCCTCATCTACGCTCTCTGCACTAACAATCGGCTTCTCGCTGAAGCCATCAAGTCCTCCCGCCGACCAGGTACCGAGCACCCCCGCATTGGATCTCGACTGGCCCAGGAGCCGGGCGGCTGACAGGTCGACGCGATTGTACATGCTTGCCAGAGGTACGACCGGCACCTCGTGACTCACGGCGATCAGATCCAGCAATATACGAGCATCAATGAAAAACCGTTCCTCCGGGCGCCTCGACGGTTCATTCATGCTGCCCGCCCGCCGGAATCTCGGTCGCCAACGGAACGGTCGAACCACTGCCCCCAACGAACGCCAGCTATGAACGTCTGCCCCCGCTGGCGCGAGGTCCTCCACCAGTTCCCGCTTGATAAACCGCCGGAATTCCCGGAACGGAAGGATTGTCATCCCGGCTTCGACATCAATACGTTCGGACACGGTCAATCCGAAATACAAGAGCGCGTCGCAGCCAGCATCGAGATTTCCCAACGCATCGGCCGGCTTCTCCCAATCCGGGAGAAGCAAATCGTTAAGGTCGCCTGCCGCAACCCGGAAACGATCTTCTGATATTTCCGCAGCCCGGGCCATCAGCCCCGCTATCAGATCCCCGGCGGACATGGACGTTCCGGAATCCAGCATCCGCAACCAGAAGTTGTTCTCGCCAACGCTCCGGCCGGCTACCGCAACCCTCTCGAGCTCGGGGTGGGAAAGCAAGATATGGCGCGTGGGATCCAGCACGCTACGCAGACGCGCATACTCGGCTTCCTCGCCGAACCTCTCACTGTATCGCGCACTGGAATAAACCATGCGTAAATCATCCAGCGGAAAAGCTATCTCGTCGTTCCGATTTACGATTACCAACTCTCGCGTTCTCTGCTTCTGGTACGACTTCAGGTAGGGTCCCTGCACTTTCTCCAAGTCAACAAGAGCCGCCGCCAATTGCTCGATCCAGGCCCCAGCATCGAATACTTTGGAGGTCATATGCTCGTCCTGTCCGTTTTCTTGCATGCGCCGTCCGGCGTTCGCACTATGACTTCCAAACTGCAAGTAGTCCGCTCGAAACACCAAGCACACCTGCAACTTCCGCGATCCACAACACGGCAGACTCTCGGCGTTTCTTGCACTCCTCGCGGATATTTTGAGCACAATGTGGCCATCGCTGATCTTGTCACTCGAATGCCTCCGGCGTGCTCTGATTGTTTCCATGCATCCCTGTCCAGGGAACATTTCGGAATCCACAGCAGAAGCCTCCGAGCCGACTGGTTTAGACAGCGAGAGCCCAACGACTCGACTTCGCCATCCATCAGGTCACGCTCAAACATTGCGATCTGGTCGATATTCTCGACTTCGTCTCGATCCTTCTTTTCCCTTTCGGTTCTCCGTGGAGCCGGAGAACCCCAATCCTTGCCTAGCTTGGGAGCAATCAATCCACTCGTTGAATCTCCCGAACCCCCTCAAAAATTTCGCGGGCCAGATGCTCATGCGCGGCCGAGCGAAACTCCCCATCCGTCATCACTCTGGAGAATATCTCTTCGTTACCCTCCATCCGCGCGATGAACAGCTCGTCAAGCATGCGACCCAAATACGAGGAAAAATCCGCGAAGTTGTTGGCGCGGGCCACTTCCGCGATGTCCTCGTTGTTTTCCGCCGACGCCCGTATCTGATCGAAGAACAACTGATCCGCCTCGGTGAAATCGGTGCCGAAGCGCTCGTTGAGGCGGTCGATCAAGCTCGAAAGCGGCACTTCCTGGTCCTTGATGCCCGCGGTGCCGACATCGGTCGGCCCCTTCAGGGGATCAGGGTGCCCTTCCGAGAGGTCGATGGACCCATCCTTCATCTGTTGTAGCCGGAAGAACCGCAACGCCACCTCGTCGTCCAGAACGAAGGCCTGGCCATCGCCTGGCGGCGGCAGCTTTGCGAGGAGATTTCGCACAAAGGCGTAGAGTCGTTCAAGGTCGCTGTCGTGGTACGGAATGATCTGCGACAGGAAAGCATAGAGGTTTCGATAGGCTTTCAACTGACCACGAAACTCCTCCTGCTGTTCCTCCTCGCGATCCTCGAAGCGCTGAACGACGGCGTCGAGAGCGGCATTCATCACGCGATGATCGGTCGCCGAGTGGTCGCGTTTGGTGCGATACCACACTTCCGCGAACGCGGTCACGTCAGCGGGCGTAAAGATCGCCCATTCGAGAAGGTTGTGTTGCAGCTCCGACAGGCGATGCGGATCGGCATTCTCGCCGACAGGCGTCGTCTCGTAGTAGGGTTTGAACGCCTTGTATATTTCGTCCTCGTCGTTGGCAAAATCGAGGACGAAGGTACGCGATTTGCCCGGCGCGACGCGGTTGAGCCGCGAGAGCGTCTGAACCGCCTGAACGCCGGCCAGACGCTTCACCACGTACATCGTCTGCAACAACGGCTGATCGAAGCCGGTCTGGTATTTCTCTGCGACCAGAAGAACCCGGTAATCGTCGCGTCCGAAGGTTTTCGGGAGTTCGCTTTCGGCCACTCCTTCGTTCATCGCGACTTCCGTGTAGGACATTCCGGGGATGTCGGGGTCGTCCACCGTCCCCGAGAAGGCCACCAGCGAACGGATACCGGTGTAGCCGCAATCCACGATGTAGCGATCGAAGGCAAGCTTGTATTTCACGGCCGCAAGGCGGGAGCCGGTGACAACCATTGCTTTTGCCCGTCCGCCGAGTTCCGACATCACATAGAGACGGAAATGCTCGACGATCACGGAAACGACTTGCTCGATGTTGACGGGATGAAGCTCCAGATAGCGCGCTAGTGCCTTCGCAGCCTTGCGGCGCGGCACGTCGGGATCGTTCTCGACCTGTTTGATCAGGCCGAAGAAGCGTTTGTAGGTGGTGTAGTTCTGAAGCACGTCCATGACGAAACCTTCCTCGATGGCTTGGCGCATGGTGTACTCGTGGAAGGGTGACGCGCCGGTCGGGCCGGGCTCGTCGAACAGGGCATTTGTCTTGAATTTCGGCGTGGCCGTGAAGGCGAAGAAGCTGAGGTTCGGCTGCCGGGCGCGTTGCAACGCATCGCGCAGCACGGCCGCTTTCGCCTCGTCGGAGAGGTCGTCGTCCTCTTCATCGGATAGCTGGGCGGCGATGGCCGCCTCGATGCCTTCCTTGTTCAGCATACCCCTGAGAGTGGTCGCGGTCTCGCCACTCTGGGACGAGTGCGCCTCGTCGACGATGACGGCGAAACGCTTGCCCGCCGTGTCGATCTTCACGCCGGATACTTTCTTTTCGAGACTCGAGAGCGCCTGCGATATGAAGGGGAATTTCTGGATGGTCGTGATCACGATGGGCGTACCCTGGGAAAGCGCCTTTGCGAGCTGCTGGGTGTCCTCGTCGATCTTTTCGACCACGCCGGTCTTGTGTTCGAACTGGTAGATCGTCGACTGCAACTGTTGGTCGAGCACGCGCCGGTCGGTCACGACGACGACGGAGTGAAACACCTTCTGGTCCCGCTCGTCGTGCAGGCTGGCCAGCCGGTGCGCGAGCCATGCGATGGAGTTCGACTTCCCGGAACCGGCCGAATGCTGGACCAGGTAGTTCCGACCCGACCCGTTGGCCCTGGCGTGCGCGACGAGTTTTCGAACTGAGTCAAGCTGGTGGTATCGCGGAAAGATCATCGTCTCCTTCCGGACGGTGCGCACGCCCTTGTCGGTCGTGATCCTCTGTTCCTTCACCTCGAGGTGCATGAAGCGCTGCAGAATTTCCAACAGGCTGTCAGCCTGCAGCACCTCGTCCCACAAATAATGGGTCCTCCAGTTTCCCTCGACCGGTGGGTTGCCCGCACCTTGATTGTTGCCCCGGTTGAACGGGAGGAAGTACGTTTCGTTGCCCCTGAGCCGGGTCGTCATCCATACTTCGTCCGGGTCCACGGCGAAGTGGACCAGGGCGCGCTTCTTGAAAGCGAACAGAAGGTCGCGCCCATCCCGGTCTTCCTTGTACTGGCGTACCGCGTCGGCGGCCCGCTGGCCCGTAAGCGGGTTCTTGAGCTCGGCGGTGACAACGGGGATGCCGTTCACGGCAAGCGTCACGTCGATGACGCAGCGGCGGCTCTTGCCGTCCGGTTTCTTTAAGACCGAGGCGAAGGCGACTTGGCGTGTGATGGTCAGTCGATTCTTTGCATAGTTTTCCGCAGCCTCAGGGTTCATTCTGGAGTTCGGCCGGAACCAAGCCATGCGGAAGGTCTTGCCGTAGCATTTGAACCCGTGGCGCAGGACGTGGAGCGTGCCCTTGAGCTCCAACTCCCTCGACAGGTTGTCCAACACGGTCGCCGCTGTCTTCGGCCCAAGAAGCGGCTCGAGCGCCTTCCACTTCGCGGATTGGCTGTCCTTCAGGAAGCCGCAAACGTCTTCGGGGAAGAGGGCCAGCGATTCTTCATAGGCGCTCGGCTTCCGCGTCACGTACCCGCTGGAGCCGGACAGCCCGGCTTCAATCGCCGTCTCGAAATCGCGTTCGGTGTGGCTGGGCATGGGTTAAATTTGCTGCACGGAGGTGTTTTGAAGGGCTATCAAGGGCTGCCCCTGCACCTCGTCAAAATGATAGTAGCGAATGGACGGATCGGCGTTGAGCTGCCGGTTAGGGTCGAGATACGCGCCGGGGTTCTGGTTCTCACCAAAGACGAACTTGCGCAGCCGGATTCGTCGCTTGTCGCCGGTATAGTGCTCAATGGTCCGCTTCAGCGAGTTCACCCAACACGTCCCAGCCTTAAGTTGAGGCACAATCTTATCGGCACTCAAGCTTTTCGACTTGAACTCTATGCAGTCGGCGTGGAAGGCGCGGCCGTTGACGTAGAAAATGACGAAATCGCAGCGCCTTGACCACGGCTTTGCGGTATCGTCGAGAAAATGGAAAAGTGGAGGCTTTCTCTTCCTCCTAGAAATCGCAAAATCGTCTTGGTCGAGCTTAAATGCCATGCCCGCGCCGGGGAGTATCAACTCGACGTGACGCACCTGCGGTTTCACATCTTGCGGTCGGAAATACTTTTCAGTCAGAATGACTTTTCCGCCAACTCCATCGTGTACAACGTAGTCATCGTTTACGTAGGCCCTCAGGTGTCCAAGATATGTCGTCGCATCGAGAGTCATCGCGCCTCCGCAATTTGTCCCGTTACAGCCGCTGTAATTAGCGCCGCGCGATATTTCTCAAGTTGCTTGATCGAAGCGGAGATTTGCGTTTCGGTGTGTTGGATAGACTGATCATAAGTTTCGCAGCGTACCGCTATGTCACGTGCCTCAGAATCAGGTGGCATCGGAACTTGAATCGACTTTAACTGCTGACTGTCAATCCCACTAATCGTGACTCTCTTCGCCACAGATAAAATGGATTCCCGCCCGATGTGCGACTGCAGATAAAAGGATAAGTACTCTGAATGATTCTGTGGATTTTGAAGTCTAATTCGGATCATCGAGCTTTCGAACAGATGCGGCCTTTCTAGGCCAGAAACCAGTACAGATTTTCCTGATCCTTCAAAGACGATTGACCGTCTAGCAATGAGGAAGTCACCATTCGATAGGCCCCACTTCTCAATTTCATCCTTCGACGCGTTTACGCAACCCGTTGTCCCTCCGTTAAAGACCGGCGAGCGAAACGCTTCGCCCATTTGCACGAACGGGATTCCCTCAGCATCAAATTCTTCCTTTTTCTTGTAGAGACCGTTGAGTGTTCTGCCGTTGAGCAAATGACGTAATCTCTTAACCTTCCAATGTGCTGGAATTGCGCCAAGCCAGTCAATCCCGGAGGGTTTCATCGGTGCGTCGGGGTTGAGGCCTTTGGTGACCGCTTGGGTGATGAGTGCTTGGCGTTTCTCGGCCAACCGGTCCAGAAGTTCCCGCTTCTTCTCGATCAGCTCGTCGATTCGCGCGATCTTCTCGTCCAGAAACTGCGCTATCCGACGCTGGGTTGAAAGATCCGGAAATTCAATGGTAACCGCGGCCAGCTCATCACGCGAGAGTTCAACAAACGTTGTGCCATTTGCAATGGCGCTGAGCTCGGGCGTTCGTGACTTGAGCAAATAGAAAAGGAAGGGTCCGTGAATTTGACCACCGGGGATAATGCCACGGCAGCCTTGATTGAACGTCATTAGGCTCTGGTTGATGGCCATATGACCTATGGGTGCGCGTGTTGAAATGATAACTGAGCCCACTGGCAAGACCGATAGATTGCATTCATTAACGGCCTTCTCTGTGACTAACCTCTTGGTATTATCAATCTTGTCGCCCGCTATCTTGCCAAGGTCTTCGGGTGTGGCCCATTTGACATCGCCATCCCAATACTCCGGTTCACCAGTAGCAGGCGTGGTCCCGTTCGTGACGCGCGCAAAATATCGCAAAGCTCCAGAGTTCAGCTTCACGTCACCAACCCCTTCAGCAGTGCAGCAATTTCCCCTTCAAGCTTGGTGATGTCCGCTTCTAGCCGGTCGAGCGCGCGCGGCGGCTTGTAGACATAGAAATGCCGGTTGATTGGGATTTCATAGCCGACCTTGCTCTTTGCATAATCCACCCAGGCATCGGGCACATGGGGCAGCACCTCACGTGCGATGTAGGCATCGATGTCGTCCCGAAAGGTTCTAATCAGCCGGTCATTGGACTTGCCCGGCCCGAAATCCATCGGCAGAGGCAGCGCCGTGCCGGGCGGCAAAGAGATGTTCTCGGTGTCGCGAAGCTCGCCGTCGGGTTCCGGTCGTCCCTTGCTATCCCGGCAAATCTCGGCCTCTTGGTCGCGCCCCCCAAGCGCGCCGAAGATTGCCTTCTTGATCGGAGCTGGGATCTTGACGCCGGCACGCTCCGCCGCGTTGACCATGTCGGCCTCGAACACCGCGCGATCCATATAGCGTCCGTTGTCTTCGAGCGTGACCAGCATGGCGCGAATTGCGGCCTGCTTCTTCCGACCCTCCACAACTTCACGTTCCGCCGCCGCCGCGTCCTTGCGCTTCTTCGATTTCGCTAGATTGGCGAAGGCGGTCTGGCCGTTGAGCTTCGCGATCCGCTCTGGCGTCGCCTCGAAGTTCATCCGCAATGGGCGCTCGACCGTCACCTTGAGAAAGCCGAATTCCCGGTTCCCGAAAATGCGCGAGATGACGCGATTCTCGGTCTCGCCATCGATCTGAACCTCAGCAGTCTCGCCATCCCGGTAGCTGCCATAGACGCGTGTCAGATAGTGAATCTGGTCTTCGGCGATCTCGTTGCGCTTGTTGTTGAGGCTCTTCTTCATCTTCCGAAAAAAGCGGGTACCGTCGATAAGCTGTACCTTGCCTCTCCGCTCCGGTGGTTTGCGGTTCGTCACGAGCCAGACATAGGTGTAGATGCCCGTGTTGTAGAAGAGCTGATCCGGCAACGCCACGATGGCGTCCAGCCAGTCCTTCTCGATGATCCAGCGGCGAATGTTGGACGGCCCGGATCCCGCATCCCCCGAAAAAAGTGGCGAGCCGTTGAAGACGATGGCGATCTTCGAACCAGGTCGATCCTCATCTCCCTCCTCGTAGGGATGCATCTTGGAAATCATGTGCTGAAGGAAGAGTAGCGAGCCGTCGTTGATGGCCGGAAGCCCTGCGCCGAACCGACCCGAAAAGCCGACCGTCCTGTGTTCCCGCTGAACAACCTCCTTCTGATCCTTCCATTCAACACCAAAAGGCGGGTTGGCCATCAAGTAGTGGAATTGCTCGCCCTCGAATCCGTCCTTGGTCTTCCCGTCGCCCAAGGTGTCGCCGAGGACAATATTGTCGGTATCTTCGTCCTTGATCAGCATATCCGAGCAACAGATTGCCCAGGACTCGTCGTTGTACTCCTGACCGAAAAGAGCAAGCTGCGCCCGCGAGTTCTGATCGAGAATCAGTTTCGCGGATTCGGAGAGCATGCCGCCCGTTCCGCACGCCGGATCGAAGATCGTGCGGTAGATGCCGGGCTTGTAGACATCCTGCTCCCCGGTGTAGATGAGATTTGCCATGAGGCGGATGACTTCGCGAGGAGTGAAATGATCCCCCGCCTCCTCGTTGGCCTGTTCGTTGAAGCGCATGACCAGGTGTTCGAACAGGTAGCCCATCTGCAGATTGTCGATCCTGTCTGGGTGAAGATCGACATCGGACATCGCCTTGACGACGGTGAAGAGGCGGTTGCTGGCGTCGAGCTTCTCTATCTGATCGGCGAAATTGAATCGCTCGAAGATGTGCCGCGCAGTCGGGGAAAAGCCGTTGATGTAAGAAACGAGGTTCGGCGCGATATTCTCGGGATCGCCGAGCAACCGGGCGAAGGTGTAAGGGCTGGTGTTGTAGAGGGGATGTTGCCGGTTCGGGTCGGCAGCCTTGCCGAGGAGGCTATCCATCGCCGCTTCGGGCATTTGTTGCGCCTCAAGCTCATCGCGCTTCTTGAGAACGGCATCCTTGGTGGGCTCCAGGACACAGTCAAGTCGGCGCAATACGACAATGGGAAGCATGACCAAGCGATATTGCGGCGGTCGGTACGGCCCTCTTAGCCGGTTAGCGATTTCCCAGATCTTGGCTTTCAGTTCTTCGTGCGTCTGGGCGTTCATGAATCCTCGTCTGAGTGTATGTCGTTAGAATTTTGTCGGCACAAGGAACCCGGACTTCGCAGAGTATCCGGGCCGGATCCTATACAGCGGCTTTTGCCACGACTTGGACGATTGCCTCCCAGCGGTTCGACTGTTCCGCGGTGCTGACGTACACGGTCCCACAACCTAGATTTCGATCCCGCGCTCACCGCGTGTGTGCCGACGTGGACGACGCGCAAGCCCGCCCCGCTACTCCAGCGTCGTTCCACCGGTTCGAAGAAGTAGCAGACGCCGCGTTCAGGCCATATGATTTGCCCTGTCAGGCTCCCGACGCGCCGGCACCCGCCTATCTGAATTTCAAGCTGCTCAAGCAACTCATACAAGCGGCCTGTGGCTTCACCTCGGCCCATTCTTCAGCCACCTCAATTGCTCTCCGATCCGCAACCCTTCCATGGGCACCTCTACGGACGTGAAGTGTCTACGCAAGGGCTTGTCGATAAATTCCCGATATCGTCGACCTGCAAAGATGACGATCTCGCCGCCATTGGGAAGTGATTCAACCAGTTCCGACTTGACCCGCTCGGACCAGTCTCGCCGCCCAGCCACGGGCATATCGTTCAACGTCTCGTCGTACGGCGCGATCACCGCATCTGGATGCACGACCCCGTGCTTCGCGGAAAGGATGAACCAGGGCGCCGCTTCACGCTCCACCCACGCTCGGGCGAGTTTGAACCATGTGGATAGGTACAAGTCCTTCGCCGGGACAGGTCGGATTCCCTTCTTTCCCACGCAGGACACCAAGTATAGACGATCTATTCTGTCGGTCATGACCGCCATCTGACCGACCCGAGGATCTTCTCCACCTTGGTAACGCTCACGCCGGTCGCTGGCCGGCCCAATACTGTGCTTCGGCCACCTATCGTGGCTTTTCGTTCTTGCTCGCCACGAATCCCGACGCGCCCTTGCCCCTGGCTCGCCGAATCGTGTAACCGTAACTCCCGAGCCGAAACGACCGATCGCTCGCGAAACCGGCCAGCGCTTTCTCGATCTTGACCGCCACCGGATCGGGTTTCGGCCCGGCTGCCGCCTTCGCCTGCAGTGCCAGCCACTTGCCGAACACTTCATTGCCGAGTTCAGCGCCCACCGATTTTCTTAGCGCGTTCAGCTTGCGCACCTGGCCCTTGGTCAGTTTGCTCTCGTCGATCGCCATAATTCCTTCCTCCCGTCTTGTGCCTTGCGGCTCGATGGCGGCGCCAATCATACCTGTTCCGCCCAACACCGCTAAATTATCCGAGGGTGTTTCCGGGCGGTTGTCCCGGACACCGCATACTCGCGCTTCTTTTCACGGCCTCCGCCGATTGAACGAATATTCATGCAATCGCCGGTCTTGCCAATCGACACCGCCGCGCCCGAATCCACAATTGGATTCATGCACGGCCTGATTGATCCCGAGCATCTCGTATTGGTACGCCTGCACTTGTAGAACCAACATCCGTTCGTCGTGCGTTGGTGCGTGCAACGCTTCCTCTCGGGAGAACTGACCGCACACGAAGCCATAGAGCGCATCCGCCAGCATCCCGGTGTGCGCGACGATGATCGATACCTTGGCGAATAGCCCAATAGCCGCCCATAGGCGCCGCATTCTGCGCCTGCGGCAGCGGGAGTCGCGTCCAGCGTTTTCCCCGGCGAGTCCCGGCCGGGACGCGGGTGCGCGAGCGCAACCGCGAGCACCGGCGTCCGCCCCCTTGCGGCACAGGAGGTAAGGCCCATGCCCCGCATCGTCGAAACCGTCGTCTACGAACTCCCCGAACTGCCCCGAGCCGCCCGGGAACGGGCCCGCGCCTGGTATCGGGACACCTGCCTCGACTGGGACTGGTACGACGCCGTCTTCGAGGACTTCCAGACCGTCTGCGGCCTGCTCGGCGTGACGCTGCGGACCCGCGCCGTACGGCTCATGGGCGGCGGCACGCGCGAGGCGCCGAATATTTGGTTTTCTGGGTTCAGTTCACAGGGCGACGGCGCCTCTATTGACGGCACCTACCGATACGCCCCGGACGCGGCCCGTGCCATCCGCAGCTACGCCCCGAGGGACGAGGCGCTGCACGCCATCGCCGACGATCTTCAGCGCGTACAACGGCGAAACCTCTACCAACTCGGCGCCCGCATCCGCCAGTCGGGCCGCTACTACCACGCGTACAGCATGACGATCGAGGTCGAACGCGACAGCCCCGCGGGGCAAGCCATGACGGACGAAGCCGAACACGCCATCGTCGAGGCGATTCGCGACCTCGCGCGCTGGCTCTTTCGCCAGCTCGAGCGCGAGTACGACCACCTGACGTCCGACGCCGCCGTCGACGAGGCCATTGCCGATCATCGTTGGACGTTCACCGAGGCGGGCGATCGATTCGGCTGATCGATCCCGCCCCCGTCTTCATTCCTGCGCCCGGCAACACGGAGGGTTGCGGTTCGCCCGAATGGGGCGGATTCCGGGTGCCGGTGGGGGTATTCCCCTCGCCGTCCGACGCCCGGGATCCGCCCCTTTCTTTCCGCCGCCTTCCCCGGAACCGTCGAGGAGCCTGTCGACCATGCCCGCATCGAACACCCCGCCCACGGCCGAGAACCGTTTCGGCGCGCTTTCGCCCGCCTGCCTGTCGAAAAGCGAGAAATCCTCCGTCGTCGCTCTCGCCCTGAACGTGTTGTCCAGCCGCTACCGGCCGGGCCGAGCCTTCACCGCGCCGGAGGACATCCAGCGATTCCTGCGCCTGAAGCTCGGCGGCCGCCGCAACGAGGTCTTCGGGATCATTCTTCTCGACACCCGCCATCGCCTGATCCGGGTCCTCGAACTCTTCCGCGGCTCCGTCGATTGGGCGGCCGTTTCTCCGCGTGTCGTCGTGCAGAAGGCCCTGGACAACAACGCCGCAGCCGTGGTGCTCTTCCGCAACCGCCCCTCGGGAATCGCCGAACCGAGCGGGGCCGACCGCGACATCGCCCGGAAGCTCGGCCGCGCACTGGAGCTCATCGACGTGCGGCTCCTCGACCACATCGTCGTCACCGACGGCTCATTCGTGTCGCTGGCCGAACGCGGCTGCATATGATCCGTACGCCAGCGGCGTCATCCGCCACCGCACCGCAAGGAGTGGAGCACGGCCGGTAAGGGGCGAATCCCGGGGGCCGGCGTGCGTTCGTTCGCCGGTGCGTTCCCGCCCGATCCGGTTGCTTCCACCCGTTTCCGCCCCATTGAGGAGCCCGTCGCCCATGTCCGCACCCAATGCCGCCTCCGCCCGCGAAGACCGATTTCATTCGCTGACCCCCGCCTCGCTGTCCAGCGCCGAGCAATCCTCCGTCGTCGCCCTCGCCCTGAAAGTGCTGTCGGGGCGCTTCCGCCGCGGCCGCACCGTGAACGCGCCGCAGGACATCCAGCAATTCCTGCGCCTGAAGCTCTCGGGCCGGCGCAACGAGGTCTTCGGCGTCATCTATCTGGACGCCCGCAATCGCCTGATCCGGATCGCCGAACTCTTCCACGGCACCGTCGACGGGGCGGCCGTGTACCCCCGTGTCGTCGTTCAGAAGGCCCTGGACAACAACGCCGCCGCCATTCTGCTGTTCCACCAGCATCCATCCGGAGACAGCTCTCCCAGCGAAGCCGACCGCGGCATCACGCTGAAGCTCGCCCGCGCGCTGGCCCTCGTCGACATCCGGCTGCTCGATCATCTCGTCGTCACCGACAGCTCGTTCGTCAGCCTCGCCGAAAGAGGCTGGATTTGATCCGAACGGTACGATCGTTCCTCCCTCGCCGCCCACCGGAGCGGCACTCCACGGAGTCCGGGAGAAGCGTGGATCGGGTCGAATCGGAGAGCGCCCGGAGCCTCCGGTTCGCGCCCCGTTCCCGTTCCTTCCGTGCCCCGCATCGGGGCCGATTCAGGAGGTCTCCATGTCCGATTCCGACCGCACCATCCGGTGCCTCCCCCTTCATTCGCTGATCCCCTCGCCCCAGAACGTGAGGAAGACGCCCGCCGAAGGCGCGGCGTTCGAGCAGCTCAAGGCGTCCATCGCCGCCCACGGGCTGCTTGAGAATCTCCTCGTCCAACCCGCCGAACAGGACGGCGGCGGCACCGATTGCTTCGAGGTCGTCGCCGGCGGCCGGCGCCTGGCGGCGCTGCAGGCGCTGGCCGAGGACGGCGCGCTCACGCCCGACCATTCCGTGGCCTGCCACGTTCTGCCGCGCGCCAGCGCCGCCGC
>MKWU01005225.1_pt1 | contig 14356 bp, 16 predicted proteins | sample 809101 | NCBI WGS metagenome assembly MKWU01 (sample SAMN05860141, study PRJNA318959) | sponge metagenome | host: Aplysina aerophoba | place: Slovenia: Piran, Adriatic Sea, Gulf of Piran | collected 2013-05-07 | reverse complement strand
TCCGCGCCGGCCCGTGACTGGGGTCCGGTCGCCGAGCTCACCGTGGAGACGGGACCCGTGGACGCACCGCCGGGCGCGCCCGCCGCACCCGCCTCGACCGCCGGCCCCTACGAGCCGTGGCGACCGGGCGTGGCCCGGGTGTCGGGCGCGACCGAGCATCCGACCCCGCTCGTGCAGTCGGGCGCCATGGCGGCGGTGCCGCATCCGGTGCCGGCCTACCGCCCGATGCTGCCGGAGCGCGTGGTCGCCGAGGGGCTCCTCTCCGACGCCCAGCTCGAGAGCGTCGTGCTTGCGGGCGAGGCCCACTCGCGCCACCTCGCCGCGCGCTACCGCATCGGCTCGGGATGGGAGACCGTTCAGCGCTGCGGCGACGACGAGGTCCGTACCGCCGTCCCGGCCGACGACGGCGAGGTGCTCTCGGCGCCGGTCAGGCTCCGGCGCGGCTGGATGCTGGGCGACGGCACCGGCGCGGGCAAGGGACGGCAGGTCGCCGCCGTCGTGCTCGACAACTGGCTCCGCGGCCGCAAGCGCGCGCTGTGGCTCTCCCAGTCCGACAAGCTCGTCGAGGACGCGCGCCGCGACTGGACCGCGCTCGGGGGAGCTGGGGACGACGTCATCCCCTTGGGCAAGTTCCGGCAGGGGCTGGAGATTCCGCTCAACGAGGGCATTCTCTTCGCAACCTACGCGACGCTGCGCTCGCCGGCTCGGCAGGGGAAGGCATCGCGGCTCGACCAGATTGTCGGCTGGCTCGCGGGAAGTCTCGACGAGGACGATCGCCACGCCTTCGACGGGGTCATCGTCTTCGACGAGGCACACGCGATGGCGAACGCGGCGGGGTCGAAGGGCAGCCGCGGCGAGGTCGCGCCGTCGCAGCAGGGCCGGGCGGGCTTGCGTCTCCAGAACGCGCTGCCCGATGCGCGCATCGCCTACGTCTCGGCGACGGGCGCCACCACCGTCCCCGGGCTCGCCTACGCGGGGCGCCTCGGCTTGTGGGCCGCCGGCGAGACGCCGTTCGAGAGCCGGGGCGACTTCGTCTCCGCCATGGAGGCGGGCGGGGTCGCCGCATTGGAGGTGGTTGCGAGGGACTTGAAGGCGCTGGGGCTCTACCAGGCCCGCGCACTCTCCTATGACGGCGTCGAGGTCGACATCCTCGAGCACCCGCTCTCCGACCCCCAGCGACGCATCTACGATTCGTACGCCGGCGCGTTCAAGGTCATCCACCACAACATCACCGAGGCGCTCAAGGCGACCGGCATCGTCGACGGCGAGTCGACGCTCAACAAGAACGCCAAGTCCGCCGCCATGAGCGCGTTCGAGGGCGCGAAGCAGCGCTTCTTCGGGCACCTGCTGACCAGCATGAAGTGCCCCTCGCTCATCCGCGCGATCGAGGACGACCTCGAATCGGGGCGCTCGGCGGTCGTGCAACTGGTGTCCACCGGCGAGGCGCTGATGGAGCGGCGCATCGCGGAGATTCCCGCATCGGAATGGGACGACATCAACGTCGACCTGACGCCCCGCGAGACCGTCATCGAGTTCCTCGCGCACGCCTTCCCCGTGCAGCTCCAGGAGCCGTTCACCGACGACGACGGCAACGTCATGAGCCGTCCCGTGTTCGACGAGGACGGCCACCCCGTGCTCTGCCAGGAGGCCGCGGCCCGGCGCGACGCGCTCATCGAGAAGCTCGCCGCGCTCCCGCCGGTGCCGTCCGCGCTCGACCAGATCGTGCAGCACTTCGGGCACGACGCCGTCGCCGAGGTCACCGGGCGCTCGCGCCGGGTGCTGAAGGTGACCGACGCGCGGGGCGAACGGCTCGCGCTCCGCAGCCGGCCCGCCTCGGCCAACCTCGCCGAGACCGCCGCGTTCATGGACGGGAGCAAGCGCATCCTGGTCTTCTCGATGGCCGGCGGCACCGGGCGGAGCTACCACGCAGACCTCGCGTGCGGCAACACCGAGCGGCGCATCCACTACCTGCTCGAGCCCGGCTGGCGCGCCGACCAGGCCATCCAGGGGCTCGGGCGCACCCACCGCACGCACCAGGCGTCGGCGCCGCTGTTTCGCCCCGTCGCAACGGACGTGAAGGGCGAGCGGCGGTTCATCGCGACCATCGCGCGCAGGCTCGACAGCCTCGGCGCGATCACCCGCGGACAGCGCGACTCGCAGACCGCGATGGGCGGCGATGCGGCGCTCTTTCGCGAGAGCGACAACCTGGAGAGCCTCTATGCGAAGGCGGCGCTGCGGCAGCTCTACATGGCGCTGTGGCGGGGCGCCATCGCGGGATGGGCCATCGACCGCTTCGAGGACGCGACGGGGTTGAAGCTCGTCCACGAGGGCACCCTCAAGGAGGACCTGCCGCCGATGTCGCGGTTCCTGAACCGGCTGCTCGCCCTTCCCATTGACGAGCAGAACGAGCTCTTCGCAGCCCTCGAATCGCGCATCGAGGCCAACATCGAGCAGGCGATGGAGACCGGGAGCTACGAGGTCGGTGTCGAGACCGTGCGCGCCGATTCCCTCTCCGTCGCCGGACGGGAGACCCTCTACGAGCACCCCGGCACCGGGGCGGTGACCGACCTCGTCGAGATTCGCCGCCGCGACCGCCTCGAGCCGACCACCGCCGATGCGGCGCTCGACATCGGCGCCCGGGACCCGGGCGCTGACGGCAAGCCGAGGCTTGCGGTGAACACGCGCTCGAATCGCGCCGCCGTCGTGCTGCCCGCGCCGTCTCGCATGTTCGACGACGGGGGCGTCCAGGAGCGGGTCCGGCTCGTGCGCCCCGCAACGCGCGAGTCCATGGCGAGACCCGAGCTTGAAGCGTCGAACTGGCGCCGCGCCGACCAGGCCACCTGGCGCGCGCTGTGGGAGCAGGAGATTGCCGAGCTGCCGACGCACCGCGAGTCGCGCTTCTGGCTCGCCGCCGGCCTGCTGCTTCCCATCTGGGACCGGCTGCCGTTCGAGAACATGCGGGTGCGCCGGCTCTCGACCGACGCGGGCGAAGCGCTCATCGGGCGGGTGCTCCACGCCGAGCAGGTTCGCGCCGTGCGCGCGAGCTTCGGGCTCGACGCCGGCATCGCCATGGGCGGCGACGAAGCCTTCGAGGTCGTCATGGGACGCGGCACGGCGTTGCCGCTCGCCAACGGCTGGCGGCTCGCGCGCCGGCGCATCATGGGCGCCGACCGCGTCGAGATCGAGGGACCGTCCGACGGCGACACCGAGGCGCTCAAGCGCATGGGATGCACCGTCGAGATCGTGTCCTGGCGCGCCCGCGCCTTCGCCCCGGCGGCGCACGTGCTCGCGCGCATCCTCGAGCGCTGGCCGCTCGCCGCGTGAGTACGTACCGCCGGCCCTCCGAGCACTGGCCGAGGGTCCCGCCGTCCATTGGCCATGCGGACCGCCGGCCGATCCGTCACCATCCGCATCGCCGGCCCGCCGGGGTACGTACCGCCGGCCCGCCGTGCGCGGTGTCCGCCACCTTGCGAAGGAGTCCCCAGCCATGACCGCCCAGACCCTGCCGGACGACCCCTACTACGCCTTCGTGCCCGCCTATGATCTGGAGGACGAGGTGCAGCAGATCCGCATCGTCTTCGAGGGCATGGCGGGCTACGTGCCCACCGCGCTGGTCGCGCTCACGATCCACGACGCCGAGCGGCTGTGCGACAAGCTGAACGCCCGGCTCGGGCTCTCGCGCGAGGAGTGGACCGCCTTCGCAGCGCAGTCCATGCGCGCCGAGACGCCGGAGCCGGGCGACCCCGCCAGGCACTGACGGACCGCCCGGCTCCCTCGTCCGGCGCCCGCGCTCCCGCGACACCTGTCACGGAGACCGATCCCATGGAACCCATCAACACGGCCGTCGAGCGCGGCCGCGGCAACGTCTTCGCCGATCCGGGCTTCCCCGATGCCGACGCCCACCTCGTGAAGGCCGAACTCGTGAGCCGTATCGACGACATCGTGCGAAAGCGCGGCATCACGCAGACCGAAGCCGCGCGGTTGCCGGGCCTGTCCCGGCCCGACGTGTCGCGACTCCCGCGCGGCGACTTCCGCGAGCACTCGCTCGAACGCCTGTTGCGCCTGTTGACCGCACTCGGGCGCGACGTCGACATCGTCATCCGGCAACCGCGATCGGCCGCGGGCGGGACGCTTCGCATCGGTGCGGCCGACACCGCCTAAGCGTGCCGGCGCGCCTTCGACGCTGCGCGACGGCGCGCTCCGCAGCCGGCCCCCGGTCATCGTTGCTCATTCTCGCCGCACGAGCCACCACCCCACGATCCGCATCGGGACGTTGAACACCACCGCGTAGAGCGCGATCGCGATCGCGCCAAGCCGCCCGCCACCAGCGCCGCCACCGCCACCGCGATCACGACACCGAACCCGCCTTGCGCCGTGCACGTGCGTGCGGCGTCAATCCAGCCGCCGGCACCTGAACGAATACGGCGGGCCGCCCCCCCCCACCCCCGCCGCCGCCCCCGCAATCACGACACCGACCCCGCCTTGCGCCGTGCACGTGCGTGCGGCGTCAATCCAGCCGCCGGCACCTGAACGAATACGGCGGGCCGCGCGGCGCCACCGCCGGCAGCCACGTGCACATCATCCGCAAGCCCCGCCGCCCGATGCGGACGTGGTCTCTCGCGCCTCACTCCACCCGAGCCGTTGCGGAGTCTCCGTCGCCCCGGCACGTGCCGCCGGCCCGCCGCCGGCCGGCGTTCGCGTCGCGCCGTGCGGGGCACGCCCCGACGAGCCGGAGACCGGCGCCCGGGAGGGTGCGGCGTCGGGGCCGGTGCAGAGCCTCCGCGCCGCATCCCCCCGATGCCGACCGTGGAGCACACATGGCACACGTCACCCGAACCGCAGCCGCCGTCCGCTCCGAGACCGCCGCGCCCTACGCGCCTTGCCCGGACGCGTCGACGCCGCACCGTGCTGCGACGCTCATTCCCCGCATCGAGCGCGCGGGCCCCGCCGCCCTCGACGACCACGAGCTCCTCGCCCTCGTCGGCATCGACGTCGACGCCGCGACGCTCGCCGCCGCGGGGGGCCTTCGCGAGCTCCTCGACGACCCCGACGACCGGCTTCGCCTGTTCCTCCTTCCCGCAGAGGCTCGGGCGCGGGTGCATGCGTTCCACGAGCTCCATTCGCGCTGGATGGAGGCGCGGCTTCGCCGCGACGGCGCGCTCACCTCGCCGGGCCACACCCGGCGCTACTTCGAGGCCCGGCTTCGGGGCTTGCGCAACGAGGTCTTCGTCGCGCTCTTTCTCGACAACCGGCACCGGCCCATCGCCTGCGAGGAGCTCTTTCAGGGCACGGTCGACGGCGCGAGCGTCCATCCGCGCGTCGTGGTGCGCCGCGCGCTCGTGCACAACGCCGCCGCGCTCGTCGTGGCGCACGGACACCCCTCCGGCGTTGCCGAGCCGAGCACCGCCGACCGCGCCATCACCAAGCGGCTCGCCGAGGCCCTCGCGCTCGTCGACGTGCGGCTCATCGACCACTTCGTCGTCGGCGACGGGGAGTGCGTGAGCTTCGCCGAGCGCGGGCTGCTCTGAGCGCGCCACAGGAGAGGACCGCTTCGAGAGGGCGACGGCCGGGAAGTGCAGAGGGAGCACCCCTTCGCCCCGGCGCGTCGCCTTTCCAATCTCTCGAAGGAGTTCCGACCATGTCCGTCCCCACCGACCCGCGTCCCCTCGTCGTCGAAGGCTTCATCACCGACGACGACCCCGACCCTTCCGATTCCATCGCCGAGCTGCTTGCCGAGGCGGGCCTCCCGCTCCATGCCGTGCGCGAGGTGCTGGCCGCGACCGCCGGGGCAGGCCCGGGCCTCGGACGAGAGTAGGAGGGAAGCGAGGGAAGGGTGAGCCGAAGGGGTCCGGGGAGTGAGTCCCCCGCGTCCCGACGGACTCGCAACCCATCGTCATCAACGAGACCTTGAAGGAGATTCCAATGGCCTTCGGACTGAACCGCGTGGAACTCATCGGGCGCCTGGGCGCCGACGTGACCGTCAACCACCTCACCAGCGGCGGGCGCGTCGCGAACATCTCGGTGGCGACCGACGAGTCGTACCTCAACAAGCAGACCGGCGAGCGGGTCGACAAGACCGAGTGGCACCGCATCGTCACCTTCCAGGACGGGCTCATCTCGATGCTTGAGAAGCACGCGCGGAAGGGTCGCCTGGTCTACATCGACGGCAAGCTCCAGACGCGGCGCTGGTCGAAGCCCGGCGAGGACGGCGACCGGTTCTCCACCGAGATTCTCCTCGTCCCCGGCGGCCGGGTGCAGTTCCTCGACAAGCCGAACGGGAACGGCACGGCGCCGTCCGGGGGCCAGGCGCCCGCGAGCGGCGCGGCGATGCCGGCCGGCGGCGCCCCCGCGTCGACGGACGACTTCGACGACGACATCCCGTTCTGATCGGACGGTCGTTCTCTCCTCCCTCCACCTCGGGGCCGGCGCATCCGCGTCGGCCCCTTTTTCGTGCAGGCGGCTTCGAGTCCTCCCGCGCCGGAGTCCGAGCGGAGCTTCGTGAGCGGGCGCATCCTTCGCACAGGAGAGAGAGCATGGCGCGCGACGCTTCCATCTTCGCCCACGGGGCGGTCATCGTCCCCGACTTCGTCACCCCCGCGGAGGAGGCGCGCATCCTCCTTCGCATCTGCGAGGCGCCGTGGCTCACGGAGCTTCGCCGGCGCGTGCAGCACTACGGCTACCGCTACAGCGGCGGCGGCTCGCGCGAGCCTGCGCCAGCCTTCCCCCGCTGGACGACTGCGATGGCCGCAAGGCTCCGCCCGCATTTCGGCGCCGCGCTTCCGGTGCAGTGCATCGTGAACGAGTACCGCCCCGGCCAAGGCATCGGCATGCACGCCGACCATCGGGACTTCGGTGGTGTGGTGGCGTCTCTTTCGCTCGGGGCGGACTGGCCGATGCGATTCCGCCCGCGCGCGACCCGACCCTACGCCGCCGGCGCGCTGCCCGGCGACGAGGTCGCGGTGCTCCCGCGCCGCTCGGTGCTGGTGCTCGCCGGTCCCGCCCGCTGGACGTTCATGCACGGCATCGACCGCACCGACAGCGCACGCGAGACCGCGACGCGCGTCTCGGCGACGTTCCGAACGCTGGCGGGGTAGCGGCGGTGGAGGGGGTGCGCGGTGCGAGGGTGAACGGGGCTGGCGTCGAGAGAGTCCCGGCCCCCACCGTGCAAGGAGACCGAGACATGAGCGAATTCCCCAACCGCCCCGCCTGCGCAAGCGCCAATGCCGAGTGCGCGCCCGGCGGGCACCCGGCGCCCGACGGGCCGTTCCGCCTCAACGAGTACCTCGCGAACCGCGCCTACGGCGGGCCGGAGGAAGGCGGGTGGTGGTACGACACCGGCCGCTTCGTCGCCTGCCACGGCGCCTTCGGCACCGTGGACGAGGCGACGGCGGCGCGCGACGCGAAGGCGAACTGGCTCGCCGAGCGCCGGCGAGGGCTCCACGACCCGTCCTCGGTGCTCTGCACCGGATGGCCGGTGCTTCGCATCGAGCCGCACGCCGGCGCGGACTTCCCCGCCACGCGGCCGCGCTACGAGTAAAGCCAGACCCGAGGGGGGCGACGCATCCGCGTCGCCCCCTTTGTCGTGCCGCCGTTCCCGAGTCCGTCCCCGTTCGGGCCTCGCGCCCGCGCTTCGCGCGTCGCGCTCGTCCCTCCGGCGCCGGCAGGAGGCGGAGGCCCGGCCGGTATCGGGGCGTCCCGTCCACCGCCGGAGGAGTCCCGCGATGCCCCGCTCGTGCTCGCCACCCGCCGGATCCCCGCCCCGGCAACACCCCCCGCCGGAGCCGCGCCGTGACCGCGACCGCCATCGCCGCCGCTCTCAGTCGACGCGCCGAAGCCGTGTGCCGGCAGTACCTGCCGCACGGCCGACGCCAGGGCCGCTACTGGGTCGCGGGCGACCTCGACGGCGCCCGCGGGCGCTCGCTCTACGTGCGGCTCAGGCCCCCCGGCACGCCGGGGAAGTGGACCGATGCGGCGACCGGCGAGCACGGCGACCTCCTCGACCTCGTACGCCACCGCTCGCGCGCGCCGACGCTTCGCGCGGCGCTCGACGAGGCCCGCGCCTTCCTCGCCCTGCCGGCTGCGCCGGCTGCGGGCGAGGGCTCGGGCGATGCCTACGACGCCACCGAAGCGGCGCGCCGTCTCTGGGCGCGTTGCCGCGCCATCGACGGCACCCACGCGGAAACGTATCTCCACGCACGGGGTCTCGCACGCTGCCGCTTCGCGGCGTTGCGCTACCACCCCGAGCTTCGCTACCGCGAAGGCTCGTCCGTGCGCCGCCTCCCGGCGCTGGTCGCCGCCGTGACCGGCGACGACGGCGCCGTCACCGGCGTGCAGCGCACCTGGCTCGACCCGCGCTCGCCCGCCAAGGCGGGCGTCGCTCATCCGCGCAAGGCGCTCGGGCGCATCTTCGGTCACGCCCTCCCGTTCGGACCGCCCGCCGCGACGCTGCTCGCCCCCGCCGGCGGGCGGGGCCGCCCCGACGCGACGCTGCTCGTCGGCGAGGGCATCGAGACGGTGCTGTCGCTGGTGACTGCGGTGCCCGCGATCACGGCGGCCGCCGCGCTCACCGCCGGGAGCCTCGGCGCATTCGCGCCTCCGCTTGGGCTGACGCGGCTCGTCATCGCGCGCGACAACGACGCGGAAGGGGAGCGGGCGGCGGAACGCCTCGCCCGGCGCTGCGCGCGGGCGGGCGTCGCCGCCTTCGTCCTCGTGCCCGAGGGCGGGGACTTCAACGACGACTTGGTCGCCCTCGGTCCGCACGCGCTCGCCGCCCGGGTCGGGCCGTGGCTCGTCCGGTGAGAGGGCGAGCGATGCGAAGGAGCGGGCGAGTCCACAATCGAGAGAGGAGAGAGCGATGACCCCACTCGTCTACGCCGGCATCGGGGCGCGCAAGACCCCCGAGCCCGTGCTCGCCGTCATGCGCCGCATGGCCTGGTATCTCGCGGAGAAGGGCTGGCACCTCAACACCGGCGGCGCCGACGGGGCCGACCGCGCGTTCGTCGAGGGCTCGCCCGTGTTGCGCACCGTCTTTCTTCCGTGGCGCGGCTACAACGGCTGGCGCGGTCCCGGAATCGTCTCGCTCGGGGACACGGCGCTCGCGAAGCTCCAGCCCTTCGCCGCCGCCCAACACGACGTCTGGGAGCTGTGCAGCCCGGCGGTGCGAAAGCTCCACGCGCGCAACGTCGCCGTCATCGGGGGCGCGGGCGTCACCGAGCCCGTCTCCGCGGTGGTGTGCTGGACGATGCGCGGGCGCGTCACCGGCGGCACGGGCCTTGCCATCCGCCTCGCCGAGTCCGCGGGCATTCCGGTGTTCAACCTCGCGAGCGTGCATCCGCGCGACGTGTGCCTCGCCATGAACCGCATCGCTCAGGCAGCGCGGACGGGGGCGGCCGGGTGACCGTGCGGGTCGGCTTCGATGGGAGCGTTGGGGGCAACCCCCAACGTTCACGCCCTTCTCGCTGCCGGGGCCAGCGTGCCACACGTCCTCGCACCGTCAACCCACGCTGCGCGCGGGTCCTCCACTTCGCTCCGGCCGCTCGCGCGGTGACGGCACTGCGGGCGCGCGCCACTTCTGCCCCAGCAGCCGAAGGGCTCCCACAACGGAGGACAGCACCATGCACCGCACCGCCATCGTCAATCTGAAGCACGAGCCGCACGCCCTCGCCAATGGAGCGGTGCGCATCGACCGCCGCACGAGGTTCGGGAACCCCTACCGCATCGGCAGGCACGGCACGCGCGAGGAGGTCATCGCCCTCTACCGCACCGAGCTCTGGCGGCGCGTCCGCGCGGGCGAGGTGAGCCTCGAGGAGCTGGCCGCCCTCCACGGCAAGACCCTCGCCTGCCATTGCGCGCCGCTGCCCTGCCACGGCGAGGTGCTGGCCCGCGCCGCCGCCTGGGCGGTGTCGGTCCTCACCGCCCGGCGCGCCGCGTGAGGCGGGCGGCGCCCGCCCGCGTTCGGCCCTCGCTGCGCTTCGCGCCTCTCTTCCGCTTCGCAGGAGGAAGAGGAGCGCGGGGCAGCGGGCAAGCCCACATGGAGAGAGGAGGGAGAGTCCATGAACGCCCCCGCGAACCCGAGCACCATCCCGATGGCGCCCCGCTACGTCGTCCGCACCGTCGACGAGGACTGGGTGGACCTCTTCGACCCGCCGTCGCGTATCGAGGACAAGCGCGACGCCTGGGAAGAGGCCCAGCGCCGCGTCCGCGCACACCCGGAACTCACCACCGTCGTCCTCGACCGCCACACCGGCGCGACGCTGTGGCGGAGCGACCCCGACATTCCGCCCCGCTACGAGGTCGTCGCCGTCGACGCCACCGTGTTCTACGCCCTGGACACCGACCTGCCGCTTCCGGGCGACGTGCTGTCCTCGCACAAGGACAAGGACGACGCCTGGACCGCGTTCTACGAGGCCGTCGAGGATGCGGTGGGCAACGACGTCATCGTGCTGCGCGACACGATGCCCGGACAGTCCATCCTCGCCTCCTCCGACGAGGACCTCTACTGCACCGATGCCGCGTGAGGGCGGGGGACGTCCGCTCGCCGTGGCAGGGGCGGTGGATGGCGCAGCATTCAAGGACAAGACCGTGCGCGTCGCTTCGCGACCGGGCTTTCCGCTGCAATCTCCGCTGCGCTCCGATTTCCGCTGCAATCCCTCGCGCCTCCGGTCGCTGCGCTCGCTGCGCGCTCCGCTTGCCAAAGAGCGCCGGGCAGGGGGGAGGGAGCTCTCTTCCCGACGTAGGCCCATCGTCCCACACGTGCTCGCACCGTCAACCCGCGCAAGCGCGGGTCCTCCGCTCGCGCTCCGGCCGCTCACGCGGTGACGGCACTGCGCGCGCGTGTGCCAATAGACCTACGTCGGGAATCGAACGCCCCGGCGCTTCACAGACCCAACGGCCCATCTCTCTCACTTCAGGAGACACGTCATGTACGACATCGACCGCATCGACACTCAGGCACAGTCCGTCACCGCCACCGTCTGCGAGAACGCGCAACTCTTCGGTGCAGCACCCGAGCGCGACGAGTTCGACCCACGCGACGTCTGGGACCGCGACGACGCACTCGACGCGCTGAGCGAAGCGTTCCGCATCATGGCCGAAGGCATCGCACCGGACGGCACCCAGCTCGCAGACGAGCGCGAGAGCATGCTCTGGGGCTTCGTCAACATGCTCGACGCACAGGTCCGCAGACTCGACCGCAGCGTCGACCGGCTCGCGCCCGAAATCCGCGACCTGCAGCGCGCGCAGGACGGCACCGAAATCAACGCCCGGGAGCTCGAACTCACGACGCACCGCGCGCAGAACTTCGGCGACCGCCGCGACGCCTTCGAGCAGATGCGAGACGCAGCCGCCACCGCCTACCGCGCCGAGACCGGCGACACCTGGCGTCCGCGGCGCGGGTCGCACACGAGCCAGACCGGGCACCTGACCTCGGCGGCCATCGACGCCCGCGACTTCATGCGCGCACGCAAGGACCGCGAGACCCGGGCGCACCTGCCCGAGGGAACGCTCGTTGCCATCGCGGGCGGGAAGCAGGTGGCGAACGCCGACGCCATCATCGCGCGCCTCGAGAAGGCGAAGGAGAAGTGCGCGGACCTCATCCTCGTGCACGGCGGCGGCCCCGGCGTCGAGCGCATCGCCGCACAGTGGGCGGACAGGAGCGGCGTGCACCAGGTGGTGTGCAAGCCGGACTGGAACGCACACGGCCGCGCGGCCCCGTTCCGGCGAAACGACGAGTTGCTGAACCTGCTGCCGAAGGGCGTCATCGCATTCCCCGGCTCCGGCATCACCGACAACCTGGTCGACAAGGCCGTCGCGCTCGGCATCCCGGTGCAGCGCTGCGCGGCCTGACCTGCAGCATCACCTCGAGGGTCGCGTCGTCTCCGGACGGCGCGGCCCTTTCTCTTTGGTCAGACCCCACCGTCATCGCTACCGCCGGCGTTCGCCTTCGCTTCGCGCGTCGCCTGCGGCGCCGCGCTCCGCGGCGGCTCCGCCGCTCTTCCTCCGCACCGGTCGGCGCACTTCACTGTTCACCATGCGCGGCTTGTCCGATGTCACCGTGTCGCCGAGCACGACCGCTACGTGCAGCCCACGCCGCCGACGATGCCGATGCTGATTCCGGCGCTGATTCCGGCGCTGGCGCCGATCGTGACGCTGCCGGTGCTGATGGCGACCCTGCATCCGTTGATGACGACGGTGGTGTCGGTGGTGATGCAGCCGATGGTTCTGAAGATGGATACGGGCTCGAGGGTGCATACGGTGAGGCTGGGCGCGTCGCTTCGCGACCGGGCTACCCTGCCGAGCCCGCTGCGCGGTCTCGGCCCTTCGGGCGGGTATCCCTCGCGCCTCCGTTCGCTGACGCTCACTGCGCGCTCCGCTTGCCCGGCGGCTCGCTGCGCTCCCCGCCGTTGCCGGACCGACACGCTCGGTGCTTCGTTCGACCGCACCGTCCACGGCACCGCCGTGTCCTCCTCGCGACGGCGCTGCGCGCCGCGCTCGTCGCAGTCCTCGCCTCGCTCGCCCTTCGCCGGCTGCGCCGGCTTCGCGCTTCGCCCCGGCTCGTCGCGGCAGCACTCCGTGCGTCGCCGGTGTCGGCTTCGCCGTCCACCGGACTCCGCACTGCGCCGTGCACCCGTGCCCGCACTAGTGCGGACACTACCGCCGGTGCTTCCGTCGCCGTGCTCCGCACGTCCTCCCGCAGTACCCGCGGCGCTCCCGCCCGCTCAAACGCCGCGGCGGCTCCGACGAGCCGCTCTCGCCGGTGACGCTCTCCCGAACCTTGATGCAGCACGCTTGGCCGTCCCGACCGCCCGGGGCGGCCTTGGGTCTCACACCCCACGCAGCGCGCTGCGGGTGTGCGCCTTTGGCGCTTATGGCGTGCCCTGCCGGGCACTTGCGCCGCCTTCGGGCGACGCCCTGTTGTTGGAGCGAGCGGTTGCTCCAGGAAACACACTTCCACCCCGTTCCCCGTCGCCGCACCGCTGCGCATGTCAACGACCGTTACACGGGCGACTAACGCGCGTTACACGGCCCGTCCACGGGCGCCGCGCCCCGCTCCACGATCGTTACACGCCTAATGTCCTCCGCTTCGAGTCACATCCCCCCCTGTCATGGGCGACAATCTCTCGCCTCGCGAGCCGTTGCGCCGCTTCGCTGTGCGAGCAATGCCGACCCAAGTTGGTTCGTGTTCGCCATAAACTCGCCGATCTGATAGCAAGAACGAGCTGCAAGCGGGGGAATCCAGCCCGGCATCCCAGCCCGCTTGCGCGCCGAACGAGCCCTGAACTGTTCCGCCACGAGCCTACTGACCATGTCCGTCAACGATCCGACCGACCCCGCAACCGGCGACGCCGACGACCGGCATCATGCAGTTGCCCGCAGAAACCGGGGCATTCGCTTCTCCGATTCCGAATGGAACGAGGTGAGAGAAGCCGCACAAGAGCAGGGCATCACCCCCGCCGAGTTCGTGAGAGAGAAGATTCTCCACCTCGTCCGAACCCCGCAAACCGCCACTGCCGCCTCGCTTCCGGCCGATCTCGCGCCTCTGATCGAGCGGACCTTTCGCTACACTCACATGCTCGCGACCAGGATGCGAGACGAATTGACGGGAGACGGAAGCGACGAAGTGGTCGAGACTCTGATCCGCGACGCCCGCGAGCTTCAGGAATCTCTCCTCGGCCGGCCACCGACTGCGAACCGCCAGCAGAGCGAGTAGCCAGGCCGGCACTCGCACGACCGACCTGGAACCGTCGGGTTGCCGCTCGCGCCACCTTTGTCGAATACACGCCACGTATCCTCCAACCCGCTCGCCATCGAAAGGGATCGCAAACATGGACGAGATCAGCTTTCCTGCGACCGCTTGGAACAACGGCGCCCGGCATCGGAGCGGCGCCGGATATGGGCTGAAGATTTCCAGCGAGGATCGCGACAGATACTTCGACAGAGACTGGAACACCGTCACGCTGCGACTGGTCGGGGAACGGACCAGCCGCGTCGCCGAGGCCAACGTCGCCAAGAGCTCATTCTGGGACGGCACGTGCCGGGAACTGATCGCAGCGGAAATCGGCCGATGGTTCATCGAGAACGGCTTCGCCCGTTGGACCCTTGGAATGCCCCCGCGTTTCCGAATGCGCCCTCTCGCCCAGCACGAATTGGACGTTGCAGGGACTCGCAGGATAACTCCCGGAGTCCTTTAACCTTCTGATAACAAGGAAGTTATCGATTCTGGTCGTGTCTCGGCGGCACACTCCTTCTCGTACACCATTCGTACCCGAAGGAGTAACCAATCATGAAGAATCGTCCCCGAATGCTCTCCGCCACCTTCGTCAGAAACGTCAACCTCCCCGGACGCTACGGCGACGGG
>MKWU01005223.1_pt1 | contig 14359 bp, 15 predicted proteins | sample 809101 | NCBI WGS metagenome assembly MKWU01 (sample SAMN05860141, study PRJNA318959) | sponge metagenome | host: Aplysina aerophoba | place: Slovenia: Piran, Adriatic Sea, Gulf of Piran | collected 2013-05-07 | reverse complement strand
ACGGCGGGGCGCATCGAGAACTGCCAGGTGGGGGTCTACCTGGCCTACGCCGGGGCGCGGGGGACGGTGCTGGTGGACCGGGCCCTGTACCTGCCCAAGGCCTGGACCACCGACCCGGCGCGGCTGCGGTCGGTGGGGCTGGCGCCCGACACGCCCCTGGCCACCAAGCCGGAGCTGGCCCGGCGCATGCTGGAGCGGGCCCTGGATGCCGGTCTGCCCCTGGCCTGGGTCACGGGCGACAGCGTCCATGGCCACTCGGCCAACCTGCGGCAGGCCCTGGAGGACCGGGAACAGGCCTACGTGCTGGCGGTGGCCGGCAACGAGAAGGTCTGGTGGGGCTGGCAACAGCCGGCGGTGTCGGCGATCCATGCGACCCTGGCGGCAGCCGACTGGCAGCGCCGCAGCGCGGGACCCGGCAGCAAGGGGGAACGCTGGTACGAGTGGCAGTGGGTTCGCAGGGAGGTCGTGGGGGAGGAAGACCCGCCCGCGCCGCGGGTGCGCTCGCTGCTGTTTCGGCGTTCCTGCAAGGATCCGGACGCCTGGACCGCCTACCGGGTGTATGCGCCCCGCGACACGGAGCTGGACACCGTGGTGCGGGTGGCCGGCACCCGCGGGTGCATCGAGAACGACTTCAAGGCCGCCAAGCAGGAGGTGGGCCTGGACGAGTACGAGGTGCGCAGCGCCACCGGCTGGTACCGGCACATGACCCTGGCCCTCTGGGCCCTGGCCCTGCTGGCCGTGCTGCGGGCCGCCACGCTGCCGGCGGCGGTCCCGTCAAAAAAAAAAGCCCACGGGCAGCCTGGCGGCCTTCCGGCGGTCCCGCGGGCTGGCGTCGGCCTGAGCCTGGCCGCCGTGCGCCATCTGCTGTGGCAGACGCGGCTGCGCATCGTGCCCGCCACGGACCACGTCCTGGCTTGGCTGGACTGGAAGCGGCTGCATGCCTGGACGGCCCAATGCTGCCACTACCGTAGACAGGCACAACTTGCTGCTTTACAACTGTAGTACTAGCCAAAGCAGAATGCGGATTGCCCACTCCAAGAGGCTTTCCGGCGTTGCGCACCCGGTTTCCCTGTAGGATCAGAAGATCTCCAGACAGACGCGAGACCACAATGGAATGAACAGCCCCAGGATCAACGGCGAGCGACTCTGGGACAGCCTCATGCGCATGTCCTCAATCGGTGCCACACCCAGGGGAGGCGTGTGCCGCCTGGCCCTCACTGATCTCGACCGGCAGAGCCGAGAGCTCTTTGTCCGCTGGTGCAAAGCGGCTGGTTGCTCTGTGGCAGTGGACCGGTTGGGCAGCATATTCGCGCGCCGGGCCGGACTGAACCCGGAACTTCCCCCTGTACTGCTGGGGAGCCACCTGGATTCCCAGCCCACAGGCGGCAAATACGATGGTGCCTTCGGGGTGCTGGCAGGGCTTGAGGCCGTTCGGACATTGAATGACTGCAACCTGCATACGGAGGCCCCGATTGAGATTGTGTCCTGGACCAACGAGGAAGGGGTCCGGTTCGGGCCTCCGATGCTGGCTTCAGGGGCCTTCGCCGGCACCTTTGAACTCGACTTCGTGTTGAGTCGCACCGATGCGGACGGCAAAACGCTGGGAGACGAACTGGAGCGCATCGGCTATGCCGGCGCCAGACCGGTACGAGGGCATGAGGTCGCAGCCTACTTGGAGGCCCACATTGAACAGGGCCCGATTTTGGAGAAAGAACGGAAGACGATTGGGGTGGTGACGGGAGCACAGGGCCAGCGTTGGTATGAGGTCACCGCAACCGGCATGGAGGCCCATGCCGGACCTACGCCGATGGACATGCGGCATGATGCCCTGGTCGGCGCGGCACGGATGGTGGAAGCCGTGCATCGAATGGGCCTTGGACATCCGGAAGCCCGCGCCACGGTGGGCAAGATGCAGGTATATCCCGGTTCCCCCAACACGGTTCCGGGAACAGTCTTCTTCACCGTGGACCTCCGACATCCGGATGAAGAGTATCTGACCCTGATGGATGCCCGGCTCAAGGCAGACTGTGCCGCTGCCGCCGAAGACCTTGGCCTCCAATTGCAATTGGAGCAGATCTGGCACTTTGCGGCCACTCCGTTCCACGAGGAGTGCATTGCGGCGGTGCGCAATGCCGCCGTGGGCAATGCCATTGCCCATATGGATCTCGTGAGTGGAGCAGGCCACGATGCCTGCTATGTGGCCCAGGTTGCGCCTACGGCCATGATCTTCGTGCCCTGCAAGGATGGCATCAGCCACAACGAGATCGAGAGTGCGACGCCCGAGGACGTCGCTGCGGGGTGCCAGGTTCTGCTTGACGCGGCAGTGCACCTTGCCGGCCCCGCCCGCGAGGCCACGGAAGGCGAAAGGCATGCGATTTGAAGAAGCGGCGTGATGTCAAAGGTAGGTGCGGCTCATCGGGGAAATCGGCCGGCTGGACCTTGCTGTTCACAACGCCGGGGTACCCCGGCAGGGTAATCGCATTCCAATTTGGGTGGTGGTCTGGGAAAGACCGGTGTACCGGAAACCGGAAACTCGCCCCTGTACCGGGAATTCACACCATTGGAGCATCGCAGCCACGCGCGGACAGCCCGAATGGAATCGCGTCTGACTGCTCGCGGACTCATCGAAATGGAATGCGCTTGGTCAGGACTGGAGGGCGATCGGTCGGGGGTAGAATGGGTTCTTGGCACAGTCGGGGAGAAGAGATGGCGACAGCCGTACGGGAAGCAGCGCGGGCGATACCCAACGGGCGCGCGGAAGAGCGTACGCCGGAGGTTTGGGACTGGCGCGTGCCGCCTTGGCGCGGCGATACCGACGCGGCTACGGCGCGAGCAGCCCGGACCCGGCGAACGGCGTGGCGCCTGGACCATCCGGCGGCCTGGCGCGCCGGTCTCGAACGACTGGACCACTATGAACCCGGGTACACGTACGACATCGCCCATGAATACGAGGACGACTGGACCACCGACCCCGATTATGGCGGCGAGGGTGTCCATCTTCGCGAATACGATAAGGACGGCTTTTTGAGTCCGGAACACCGCAGGCACATGCCCTTGCTCATGGTCATGCTCGACGCGCTCGTTGACATGCTTGGCAACCGTGTGGAGCACGAGGCGGAGCTGCACTTCCCTGCGCGGATTGGTGAAATACTGGGTTTGCTTACCGGCAAGAAGGAAGGCAAGGGCCAGGTGAAGCCGGATCTAATGGTGCTGCCGCGGATCCTGGAACTGCCAGCGGGTCGGGAACGGAGCAATGAGGGCCGCACCATTCGGCTGGATCAGGGCCATCCCGTGCCGGAAATGGTGGTCGAAATTGTGTCGCCAACCTCCGAACACCGGGATCTGGAGGACAAGTTGGAGTTGTACGCAGTACTTAGTATTGTCGAGTATCTGGCGTGCGATCCCGGAACCCCGCCCGATCCCGATGCGGATGAACCCGGTTCCCCCGCGAAACTCCTCCTGTTCCGGCTGCAGCCGGACGGGACGTACCGGGAAGAACAATCACGGGAGGATGCGCGGGGGATTTTCAGCCGTGTATGCGGAACGCATATTCGCCTGTGGCAACCGGATGTGCAATTGGCGGACGGCTTGTTGGCATCGACTCCGGGGATGCCGCGCTTTCAGTGGTGGGACGAGGGACAGGGCCGCTGGCGCGACCGCGCGACCGACCTGGAATACGCACGCATGGACCATGCCGTCGCGACGATGCGCGAATTCCTGGGGGATGAGCTGACACCGGCAGACCTGGACACTATCGAAACAACTTGGCGGGAGCATGGCTTGCCACCAGACCACCTTCGGCGCATTAAAGCCGCGTTGCAGGCACCGAGCGAATGGCGTTCGCTGCTACCGAACGAACCGGACGACTGACCGCCGCCATCTCCTGCGCGGGTGCTAAATATCCATGTGCGGAAGGTAGCCAAGTCCCAAGTCCGGTTTTCCTTCCGCCATGACCGTTCCCGACCCACAGACCGTCACCACTGCGGCAACTTGGACACCCGGCGAACTGCAGTCCAGCAAGGGTTGCTGGTTTGGGACGCCGGTACCGCCGCGGCGCGACAACGTCATCTGTCTTGCGTCTTCCAAGGTCCAGTTGTCAAACGACCCGGATCGCCCTGCCATGCTGGATCAGGAATCTGGCATCCGCCCGCCAAGCTCTTGACCCGAGGGATGCGACAACGGCCCCACTCTTGATCAGGATGCCTGCGAACCGGACAGCCGCCTGCCCCTGCACATGACCGCGGCTATGGTTTCCCGGGTACAACTGCTACCGTCCGTTCATGTGACCATCCGAATGCAGGAATGGTCCAGTAGCCAGAGGCTGCCAAGAGTGTGAAGATCAATCGACCTCTTTCGGGAATCCATAGAGGTAGTACTTCTTGTTCCTGGACAAGTCGGCGGGGAGATTGTCCCATGTGTCCGGAGGAACGGACTTCCTCAGCCTCTCGAACATGTCCAGCATGGACTCCGAGCCGTTGCCGGATGGAGGTGCGTTCTTGATTGACACCACTACGTCCTTGCCCTCTTCCAGGTCGAGGGGCTCGAGGGGAACGAGCACACCGTTGTTGTATCTGGCCCTAACGTTGGCAATCATGACAGGCCTCCTGAGGCCCCCTTGTGCTGTGTTCGGCGTTCTGTACCGATGAAGTGTACAGTCGAAGGTCTCGTCTCTGGTTGGTGGTCATCCTACTCGTGAGTGACACCGTACCGACGGTCCCTGTTCACCATCGTGTGAATTGGTACACGGCATTATGGTAACTATGGTGTTACCATATCTGTATGATTGAGATCAGGGAATACATTGATGACCGTGGCCGCAGTCCCTTCGGTCGCTGGTTCGATGGTCTTGATCCCGGGCGGCGACCAGGGTAAGAACTGCCCTCGTCCACATGGAGGCGGGTAATCTTTCGAATGTCAAAGGCATTGGCAGCGGGGTGTTGGAACAGTGCATACACGTTGGCCCGGGCTACCGGGTATATTTCGGGGGATGGAGACACCTTGAAAGTCCTGCTTGGAGGAGGAACCAAGGCGCGCCAGCAAAGAGACATCGAGCAGGCCCGTGAGCTTTGGCCAGAGTACAGGCGTCGCAAGCAACATGAGGTGTGAAACATGCCGCTAACCCATGAGTTCAAGAAGACTGTACAAGCCCGCGCCCAGCGTGACCCGGCTTTCAGGGAGGGGTTGCTGATAGAAGGTGTCGAGTGCCTGCTGGCCGGGGATGTCGACGCGGGCAAGATCGTGTTGCGCGACTACATCAATGCCACCATCGGGTTCGAGGAGCTTGGCACTCTCACGAACAAGTCCCCCAAGAGCCTGATGCGTATGTTCGGACCGGCCGGTAACCCCCACTCCCGCAATCTGTTCGAGGTCATCAGTCGCATTCAGCAGCATGAGGGCATCCAGCTTGAAGTGAACACTGTTCGATAATCGGGGAGGCCATCCCGTTCTGGGACACCGACCTGCGGCTGGTCCGGCAACCGGACCCCGAGACGGCCATGAAGGTCACCCTGCTTCTGTTGGACGGAACCAGTCCGTCCGGTTTGTGCAACCTGATCCGGGTGCAGATCAGCACATGGGTTGTCATTACACCGTCAGCCGTCCCATGGACATCGAGGAACTGCTGGCCATCATCCGTGGCAACTGGCGGGTGCTCTCTTGCCGCGAAAACGGCCTGCACCGAGTCCTGAACATGCAGGTCCGGGACGATTGCAGCCTGCACATAGGTCGCGTTACCGCTGTGATGGACATCCTGTGACGGGGCCCTCTACCCATGGCTTGGACGGTGTAGCAGAATTTCGGATCGGATGCGTCATTGTGACTGTTGCACAACTGGAACGAGTGCCGTCCTCGGGGAGCTTCAGGCACTGGAAACGCAGTGTGACGAATTTGATGCTTCGAGGTTTCGTTCCGCATTGGCCCACATCAGGGCATTGACACGCGCACCGATGGAAGACGCGATGCAAGAGGCTGTGTCCCTTTGCCGGGGAGCCGGTGTCGCACTGGTCTACGTTCCACTGCTGCCTCACACCCATCTGAGCGGTGCGGCTCGATGGGTAGGAGCGCGCAAGGCAGTAATCCAGTTGAGCGGGCGTCACAAGACCAGTGATCAGGTTTGGTTCACCTTCTGCCACGAAGCGGCCCACCTGATCCTCCATCGCACGAAGAATCGCAACAGCATCTTCGTCGACGAGACGGTATTTGAGGATGGTTGCGAGCAGGAATTTCAGGCCGATGAGTGGGCAGGCGATTTCCTGATCCCCAAGGATGCCTGGTTGGATTTCACATTGGCAGGTGACTTTGGCGAAGCCTCCGTGTCGAGCTTCGCGGCCGGCATCGGCATTGCACCGGGGATTGTCGTTGGGCAACTTCAACACGAACGATTCGTTTCCTGGTCATCGCTCAACCATTTGAAGACGAAGGCAGAGCTGCCTTGGGAAGCCCAAGGGCGCCCCATTCGTGTACGAGAGGACACACATTAGGCCACTTCAGAGATCTCCATGGATTGTGACGAGCCAAGCATCGATACTGGGGGGGCTAACACGGTGAATGCCAACCACCGAACAGACCCGACACAGCTGGACGCCTGTCCGCACTCATGGCCGACCCGAACGTGCCCTCACCACACAACCGGGCGGAGTAGGCTTTGCGCATGGCCAAGCGGCACATGGAGATGGTAGGCGGCTTCTGCACGCGGGTCGGGGTCGGGTACTTCGCGCCAATGGAGGGGTGATGGACACCCCCCGCAAGCAGGACCGGTCAATCCTGGACGCCCTGCCGCAGGCCCCGAACGCACCGGTGCCGCAGCCGGGAGCGCGCAACTTTCTGCAGCTGATGGCGAGAGGCGAGCATCATGATCTGACCCGGGTGAATAGGATTTTTCATGCGCGGAAGATGCCGATGCCGGGCTCGGACCAATATCAAAACGAAACCGAAACTGTGCCGCCGAGCTCTGAACGGGCCGGCGCCAGATTGCTTTGCGATATGATGTATATCGGAAATTATCCCTAAACAGGCAGGCTGACTTAATCATGCAGACGATTCTGGAAGGTGTTCAGCAGCACTGGCAAGACTTGCGAGGCCGCACCTACGACCTGATGGATGTCTTGTCAGATACCGACTTGAAAGCCCGGTTGCCATTTCAGGAATCCCAGGACGTGCTGTATCAGTTCCGCTGTATGCTGGGTACGCAGGAAAGTTGGGCACCGGTACTGCTGGAAGGAAGAATGAAAGGATGGAACTGTAGTCTGCAGTCTGTTGAACCGGGCGAAGCGGTGTCCATGGAAAGGGTTCGGGAGGCGATGATAAAGGCCGATGTACAATTACAGTCAACTTTCGAGCGGGTTGACTGGCTTAAGGTATTCGGGAATGATACTTCGCCCTTGATGGGATACTTGCGCCTGGCGGAACACGAAGCCCACCATCACGGCCAACTAATCAATTTCATCTATGCCTGCGGTTTCCCGATTCCTGAGAGCTGGGCCGACTCTTGGGCATTGAGCCGCAATGTAGAGTGGTAACCAGCACTGCAACAAGAAGTCTGGGGGATGTTCCGCCTGGCGTCGCCGGGCATGGGAGCGGGCGGAGCACTTGGCCCATGTTGCCGTCCAGCCCTCGCCGGACCATCCGCTCGATTGACTTGCGCCGCTCTCCGGATTGTAGCCCCGGTGCAGACGAGGAAGGACGCTCTCTGATCGCGACATGAGAACAGTGGCAGAAACCAGTCCAGATAGGCCTGCAAGGAGAGCTTGAGCCGGAGCAGGTCGTAGCAGGGCAACTGCGGTGCCGGGGACGCGGCCGTGGCCCTGGCGGAATACCGTGGACTGAATCAGACACCACATGCATGGTACGTCTCGGTGCATGGGGTGCCTGCAATCTCCATATATTGGTAGCGCTCTTGGCTTGGAGCAACTGCAGATCGCCCAACTCGCTGCTGGAGAACACCTCGAACATGCCAAGGTTAGCATTTGTTCGGCTCAGGACAGGCCCAGTTGCAACTTGAAGTCCATACTCGGCATCGATGTTACGTGTCTTCGTTGCCGAACTGGAAGCGGCACTTGCCGATCATAGCGGCCCATTTGGTTCAGCAGGAAGGTGGGAACTGCTGCAGGGTGACAGTGTGCGAGCATAATGCGCAACCATGCTAAACTAACATTTCATGAATACCCAACCGAATCAGGAATACCTGCGAAGACAATACAGGGACTCGTCCAACCTGAGTGCCAGGGCTGGTCTGCACGCTCGTTTCAGCACGGAAGAGTATCCTTGGTTTCACTGGGTCTTCGACCATTTGGACATTCCGGAGAATGGGCGAGTACTTGAACTCGGGTGCGGCACAGGATTGCTGTGGCGTGAGAATCTGGGACGGATACCTCACGGCTGGGTGGTGACCCTGTCCGATGCTTCTCAGGGGATGGTACAGGAAGTGGAGCAGAGTCTGCTCCACACCGGTTTGCAGTTCACCTTCGAGGTGGTTGATGCCCAGTCGATTCCCTATGAGAAGCACAGCTTTGATGTTGTCATCGCCAACCACATGCTGTACCACGTTCCAGATTTGGCCAGAGCACTCTCAGAGATTCGTCGGGTGCTACAGCCGGGAGGAAGCTTGTACGCGACTACAGTTGGACTGAATCACATGGCCGAACTCAGAAGAGTGCCGCGAAAGCTGGGGATCGGAACGTTGGACAGCAGTGAGCAAACGATTGCTCAGTTCAACCTTGACAATGGTGCCGGAGAGTTGACACAGTGGTTCGCCGAAGTCGAAGTCGAATGTAAAAAGAGCACCTTGGTCGTAACCGAGGCAGCGCCACTGGTTGAATATATAATGTCCTATATATGCCTATCCGATGGGGAAGCCGTTGAGCTGCATGCCTACTTCGATAGGGAAATTCAATGCAAGGATGCGTTCCGCATAACTACGGAATCAGGCATCTTCAAGGTGGCCAAAGAGGCGCAGCCAAGGCATTAAGCAGAACGGAACTATTCCCCTGTTGCTAGGTTGGCCCGCAAACCTTTGCCTTACGGAATACCACGGGAGTATCCCAAGTGCCCGACGAAACATCCGTGCCGATGATCCCGTCCAATGGCGGATTGACCTTCTTGGACTGTGCCCAGAAGGTCCTAGAAGAATTCGGTGGTGATCAGCCATTGCATTATAAGGTCATCACGGAGACAGCTCGTAAGCAAGGTTGGCTGGTCACGGCGGGCAAGACGCCCGAGAACACAATGTATGCCCAAATCGTCACAGCGATCAAGCGCCAACAGGCACGGGGGGAACCGCCGCGCTTTGTCCAGCATGGTCGGGGTTATTTTAGTCTGAGCCAGAGGCAGGATCCGGGCTTGGTTTCCCTGATCGAGCAGCACAACCAGCAGGTGCGACAGGCCTTGCGGAAGCGGCTCTTGGCCCTGGCGCCACAAGCATTTGAGGAGCTAATGGCACAGCTGTTGGCGGCGATGGGGTTCGAAAGAGTCGAGGTCTCGGAGTTGGGGGGCGATAGGGGCATTGATGTACGAGGAACTCTGGTGGTGGAGGAGGTGATCCGCATCCGGATGGCGGTTCAGGTCAAGAAGTGGCAGCACAATATCCATTCTCCAGTGGTGCAGCAGGTCTGTGGCAGTCTGGGTGCGCATGAGCAGGGCCTGATCATCACCACCAGCAATTTCAGTAAAGGAGCGATCCAGGAGGCCCAGCAGGCCGACAAGACTCCCATCGCGCTCATGAACAGCGAACAACTTGTGACCCTCCTGATGGAGCACGGTATCGGAGTTCGTCGCACTACACCTGATCTGTTCGAGATTGATGAGAACTTCGCCTCAGGAGGAACAGAGCAGGGGGTTTAGCGTTGATTCCTTTCCTCGGCGGAGATCACGGGGGTATGAGCCAGACACTACTGTTGACTGCTGCCTGACGCTGGCTAGGGACCTCTGTGGAGTTAGTGAAAAGCCATGAGCTAACTCCTGCCGATTCTTGCTTCCCTGTCCCAGTTCGGTTGTTGCCGTCCATGTTTGTCCTGAACCCATCGGATTCCGCGTGGCTTATGTCCACAAAGAGGCGGTTGCCATGCACTGAGTCTCCGTCCACATCAAGCACCCTGATGTAGGAATTGCCGTCCGGGTCGTGGCACGTGGTCTTGGTGACAACGGTTGCCGGCAGTGCGGACGTTGAGTCCCGATCGCTTCCGTCCACAGGCGGTAGACCGACCGGCTGCCCACCATGAACAGCCGGTTGCGACGGGGGCCGCCGAAGCAGATGTTGAAGCAGATTTCCAACAGGCGGATGCGGTCAATGAGGTCTCCGCCCGGGTTGAAATCCTGGACACCGTCCCGGCCCAGGCCGGAACTGGTCCCAATTTACTCCGGCGGACGGAGATCAGATCACCGCGAAATGGCAACAGGCATTGGAACCACGTCCCTTCATTCCGCCGGCATCTGGCTGACAACTTCGACTAGTCGATAGCCGTAGGCGGAAGCGTCCTGCGGCGGCTCTTCCAGATCGGGCCAGGCATCGTACCGCTCCATCCTGATCCGGTAGACATATGCTTCTTCGTACTCGAAGCCCTCAATGGAGTCGTAGAACAACTCTCCATCCACGACGAGACACTGCATGGGGCCAACACCAACGCACTCCACCCGTTCCGGACCAACCGTAACCTCCAAGACGACACTTTCCACCGGCGAAGGACCGGGCTCCATCGAGATGCAGGCGGTAGCCAGCATCGTGACCAGGGCGGTTGCCAACCAACAGCCATGTCTTTGGGCAAGCCGAAAATCGAGGATGGCAGTCATGGTTGGGTGCTTGGAACCGTCACGCAAATGGCAATGGTCGGCACATGTGCTCTCAGTACCGGAGGCTGTGCTTGGCATGGGACCAATACACGGCCGCGTTGCATGGTCGGAAGTAGCCGACGATGGTGCAGATACGCTCCGCCGTCGAACTGCTGCAGGGCAGGGCTGTGTCCACCGGCAGGCAGGTCCGGGACGCGGTTAGACCGGGATGCTGCTGTCAAACGCACTCTTGGCGGTCCGCATATCGGACAAGCCTACGGATTCTGGGCCCCGATCGCTTCCGTCCACAGGTGGTAGACCGACTGGCTGCCCATCATGAACAGCCGATTGCGATGGAGGCCCCCGAAGCAGACGTTGGCGCAGATTTCCGGCAGGTGGATGCGGCCGATCAGGTCTCCGGCAGGGTTGAACACCTGCACCCCGTCCAGGCCCGGACCGGCCCAGCCGGAACTGGTCCAGATGTTGCCGTCCATGTCCGCCCTGAACCCGTCGGACACCGCCGGGCGCATGTCCACAAACTCCCGGCCGCCGCGTACCGAGTCCCCGTCAACCTCGAACACCCGGATGTGGGCATTGCCCTCCGGATCGTGGCTGGTGGCCGTATCGCTGATGTAGAGGAGTGATTCATCGGGGGAAAAGCAGAGGCCGTTCGGCTTGGCAAAGTCGGTGACGACTGCTTCAAGCCGGCCCGACAGGGGATCCAGGCGATACACGTTGGTCGGAAGCTCGGATTCCGCAACTCCGCCTTCGTAGTTGTGCAGGATGCCGTAGCCGGGATCCGTGAACCACACGCTGCCGTCGGACTTGACCACCACGTCGTTGGGCGCGTTGAGCCGTTTCCCCTGATAGGAATCGGCCAGCACGGTGACGGAACCGTCATGCTCCGTGCGCGTGACGCGGCGCGTCCGGTGCTCGCAGGAAACCAAGCGGCCCTCGCGATCCCGGGTGTGTCCATTGGTGTTGTTGGACGGCTCCCGGTAGACCGTGGTCTGGCCCGACGGCGCATGCCAGCACATGATGCGGTTGTTGGGGATGTCGCTGAACAGCAGACAGTTCCGGTCGCCGAACCACACCGGTCCCTCGGTCCACCTGGCACCGGTCCACAGTCGCTCCAGGGCGGCATTGGCGTTGATGTACTTCCGGAAGCTGTCGTCCACAACCTCCACCGCGGGGTCCGGATAGCGCGTGACCCCGTTGACCCAATCGCGTTGTGCCACCGCTTCCCCAAGTTGCCGCTGTCTGTCGTCCATGCCGTCCGATCCTTTGCATTCTTTGCATTGTCTGCAGCGGCCGCCTCTCCGAGGGCGGCCGATTGACTTATTCTAGGGCAGGCCGTACCTGCATCCCGGCCAGTTTGCTGCCATGACCGGAGGAACCCCCATGACATTCGATTTGCACCGGGACCTGGAGGAGCGCTTCCTCCGCTACGTGCAGGTGGACACCGAGTCGGACGCCGACTCGCCATCCGTCCCCTCGACCGAACGGCAGTTGGATCTGCTGCGCATGCTGGAAGTGGAACTTCAACAACTCGGGGCCGAAGATGTGCAGTTGACGGACTACGCCACGCTGCTGGCCACCATCCCCCCAACCGCAGGCGGTGGCGAGGTGCCGCCGATCGCCTTCATGGCCCATGTGGACACGACGGAAGCGTTTCCCGGCTTGGGGGTCAAACCGCGCGTCCACCGCTCCTGGGACGGCTCTCCCATCACGTTCCCCAATGACGAGTCCCTAGTGCTGTCACCGGAGCGTTCCCCCGATCTCAAGGCCAAGATTGGCCAGGATGTCGTGACTGCCAGCGGAGACACACTGCTGGGGGCCGACGACAAGGCCGGTGTGGCAATTGTGATGAGCATGGCGCGCAGCCTGCTGGAGAAGTCCGGTACCGAACACGGATGCATACGCCTCTGCTTTACACCGGATGAGGAAATCGGCCGGGGCGTGGACCACCTGACGCCGGAGGATCTGGACGCGCGCTGGGCCTACACCCTGGATGGCGGCAACACCGGCGAGATATCCAGCGAAACCTTTTCGGCGGACATGGCTGTCGTGGCATTCCGCGGGGTTTCGGTTCATCCCGGGACGGCCTATCACGACTTGGTCAACGCCTGCACGCTGGCCGCCAAGTTCCACGCCGCGCTGCCGGAACATGCGCGGACGCCGGAAACCACCAAGGACAGGGAGGGCTTCATCCACCTGTACGAGATGGCGGGCAACGCGGCCGAGGTCGAACTTCGCTATATCCTGCGCGACTTCGACAACAATCGGCTGGCGGAGCACGGCCGGGTGCTGTCCCTGCTGGCCGAGACCATGCAGGCGGCCCATCCGCGCGCCGGCATCCGCTGCGATATCAAGGCCCAGTACCGCAACATGGGGCAGTGGCTGCAGGAGGACATGACCCCGGTGGAGATTGCCCGGCAGGCCATGCGCGACACCGGCCTCGAACCCGTGGACGAGCCCATCCGGGGCGGAACCGACGGCTCCCGGCTCACCGAAAAAGGGGTGCCCACACCCAACCTGTTCACCGGCATGCACGATGTGCACGGTCCCCTGGAGTGGGTTACGATCCAGGACATGGCATTGGCGGTTCGCACCTGCCTTCGCATCGCGGAGTTGTGGACCGAGGCCTGAACCAGGCGCGGTGCCTTTTCCGTCAACCAGTAGGACACAGCCATGGACGCCCAAGGTTTTCGCGCATCGCTTGAGCAGGAGTCTCCGCCGACAGATCTTGGTGTGCCCCTGGAGGCGCTGTGGTGGGCCGGCAAGGGGGAGTGGCACCGTTCCCACGACTTGCTGCAGGATCAGGACGATGCCAACGGCTCCGCCTGGGTGCATGCCTGGTTGCACCGCGAGGAAGGGGATCTGCCCAATGCCCGTTACTGGTACGGCCGGGCCGGCAAACCGCCGGTGGAGACGTCCCTGGCGAATGAATGGGACGAAATCGCCACAGGCCTCCTAAAGGGGCTTATATCGATGAGTTGACAACCGATACGCAATCCGGCCCTGGTGGACCGGACCGCACAGGCGTGGGCGGACCCCGCCTGCCGTGTTCGCGGGTCGTCGAGGTCCCCAACGGGATCGCCTCTCGCCGCGCAGAAGCCCCTGCCCCTCGGGCCTGTCGGATCAGGGGGCGGCCCCGGTCCAGAATATTGATGGCGGCGTTGCGGTCTGCATTCGCAGTGTGTCCGCAGGCCGTGCATTTGAATGTAGCCCGGGTCTTGCGATTCGCCTGGCCGGCATGTCCGCAGACCGCGCAGGTCTGCGAGGTGTAGGCCGGATCCACCTTCACCACCAAGCCGGCCTTGTAGTCCAGGTTGCGTTCCAACTGCCCCCAGCCGGAGGCCAATATCTCCCGGTTGAGTCCGGACTTGGCCTTCACGTTCGTGCCGGGCTTCTCGACGGTGCCTTTCGCGCTCTGCGTCATGGCCTGGACGTTCAGATCCTCGACCACCACGGCGTGCGCCGTGTCCGCCATCTGCCGGCTGTGCTGGTGGGCGGCGTTCTCCCGCCGTCGCCTCTTCTTGCGGTGCAGCTTGCGCAGTTGGCCGCAGATGCGTCGGCCGCGGTTGGACATGGGTTG
>MKWU01005222.1_pt1 | contig 14360 bp, 19 predicted proteins | sample 809101 | NCBI WGS metagenome assembly MKWU01 (sample SAMN05860141, study PRJNA318959) | sponge metagenome | host: Aplysina aerophoba | place: Slovenia: Piran, Adriatic Sea, Gulf of Piran | collected 2013-05-07 | reverse complement strand
CCCTGCGCGGAAGCAGCGAACTGCACGCCTGGGGCGACAGCAACCTCTACCTGCGCCGCCGCGACAGGCAGATCCTCATGACCGTCGAGCATCGCGCCGCCCCTGGCCTCAACGACATCGAGGTCGAGCTCGCCGACCACGGCAAGGGGCCTGCCCTGCGCCTGCGTCAGGTCGACACCGCCGAGGCGGAGGCGCAGCCCGAAACCCCCGAGCGGCGCATCCTCCACGCCCTCGCCGAAGCCGACGCGCCGCTCTCACAGCGCCAGATCCGCGAACGCGCCGCAACACGGCCCGCAACCGTCGCCGAGACCCTCCAAAAGCTCGTCCGCCAACGCCGCGTCGAGAGCGCCCCCGAAGGCGGATACCGGATCGCCAAAGAGCGCGCCGGTCCGACCCCCAACAGCAGTAGCCGGCGGCAGGACCCGTTACCCCTGCCCGTTACCGCCTCCAACCCCTGGAGAGCCGGGTAGCGGTAACCGGTAACACCTGCCTCCATCCCGATCCTGCGTCGGGCGATCGGTCCAGGGCCGAAAGCTCTGCTTACGGCCATGGATGCTCTTCGTCGGAGGGACGGCAGCGCGTCACCCGAAGGGCCGCAGCGAAGCGAAGGAGCCGCAAAGCGGCTTGACGCGACGACGACCCTCCGACACCCCCGTGCCATCTATCCCTTCCGGCAATGATCGACCAGTCCGGGAAATCAAGCCGAACGACGCGCGAAATAATCCGCGAAACCCTCGGTCAAATAATCCGGGAACCAACACCAGCCCCGGATGCCGGCACTGCTACGCCATGCGCCTCGCTGCCGGACGCCTGAAGCACCATCCCTCCCGCAAGGACCTCACCCGGAAAACCGACAGGGGCCCCGTCTGGACGGGCGAAGTCCGCTTCAACGAGCACTGGCTCATCGAGCCGCTCCGCCGGCGCGCCCCGAAACGCATCTTCGTCTGTGCGCATGGCGACCTGTTCCATGCTTCCATCCCGACCGACTGGATCGACCTGGTCCATGCCGTCATGGCCCATGCCCCGCGCCACGACTTCCAGGTCCTGACCAAGCGCTCAGCGCGCATGGAGGCGTATTTCACCGATCCTGGCCTGGAAGAGAGGGTGAGAACGGCAGCCCGCGAACTGCAGCTGAAATATCCACGCCGGCGCGATCTCCGCCAGCTTCCGGCACAGCCCCTGTTTCCCCTCCCGCACGAATGGCTCGGCGTCTCGGTCGAGGATCAACGCCGGACCCATCGGATCGACGATCTCAGGCGCACGCCGGCCGCCTTGCGGTTCATTTCCTTCGAACCCCTGCTCGAAGGCTTCGACCATCTCGACCTGACCGGCATTTCCTGGGCGATCGTCGGAGGCGAGAGCGGCCCCCGCGCGCGGCCGATGCGCAAGCGTTGGGTCCAGGAGATCAACGACCGCTGCTTCGACCAGGATGTCGCCTTCTTCTTCAAACAGTGGGGCGGCCCCCGTCCCAAGAGCGCCGGACGGCTGCTCGACGGCGCTCTTCACGATGCAATCCCCGAAAGGCTTGAGGATGGCAGCTCCCTCATCCCCCTCCTCTCCAGCAACCACAACCTCGACCGCGCTTGCCGCGAAACGGAGGCGTTCCTTGCCAGGATACAGGTCTGAACCGCACCCCCGCCTTTCGTGCCCGGCCGGGACCCGGCCGGGCGACCCCGGTCTGCGGCGGGACGCGACGGCCTTCATGTTCGCAACCGAACAGGCTGCATTGAAGCGCGCAGAGCGCACCCGGCTGGACTGCCACACCCACTGGCGCGTCCAATACGACATTGCCTCTCGGCAGCACTACATCACCAAGCACCGCTACAAGCGCAACGGTGGCGGCACATCTTCGCGATCGGACCAGGTGCTCTGCGCAGACGGTCGCTGGAGGGCGAGCCACCGCGTCCGGCTCCCCGACGGGCGCCTCGCCTGACTGCCCCATGCCGAGACGCCGTCACATCGAGCGCGACGCCGAGATAAGCCGTGCCATCGCAGCAGGACGGAGCGTCCGCTCGATCGCCGCCGAGCACGGCCTCGCCGTTTCTTCCGTCTACAGCATCACCCGCCGCGAGGGCTGGACCTTCCATTACGGCAGCATGCAGCTGCCCCGTTTCTGCGCCCACGACGGATGCTCACGGCCACTGCCGAGCGCACGGAACCGGTTCTGCAGTTTCGACTGCTTCGTGGCCTCTCTCCGCTCCGCTTTGCCCACCTGCCCCCAATGCGGAGGCAAGACCCGGCGCAAGTCGTCCAAGTTCTGCTCGCGGCTCTGCTACCACCGCTGGCTCCGCGATCGCTGGGGCGAGATCCACGAGGCGCGCAACCGCCGCATCCTGATGGAAGCCGCTTCCGGCCGACCACTCGCGCGGATCGCCAACGATCACGGCGTCAGCCACAAGACCGTTACGAAGGTCGTGAATGCCAATAACGGCCCGGCCCCCGGCACTTGCGCAGCCCCCGGATGCTCCGCGCCGCTGCCCCGCCGCTACCACCGCTTCTGTAGCCTGCCCTGCTATCGCGGCTGGCAGCGCGCACAACAGCCCTGGTGCGCCAACGGGTGCGGCGCCCGGGCAAGGAGGCGCTCGGCCCAATTCTGCGGCCCCCAATGTCACGCCGCCTATACCCATCAGCGCAACCTGGTCCGGAACACCTGGATATTCCTTGCAGCCGCGCTGGGCACGCCCCGCGCCGAGATCGCGCGCCGGACCGGCCTGCACCAGGGATACGTCTCCCGCATCGTTTCCAGCCAGCGCCGCCCTCTCCTTCCGGCGCCGCACCATGCACCCTGTCGACCAAAGACAAAGATCCGATGACACATTTCGACGGCACCTTGCTCCTCTGTTCGGAGAACACGGAATGACTTTGACCTCGACTCGCGTTATCGCTGACGGCTCTCCCGTTAATCATCCGAGAATTCGCCATGCCTCCATCCCGCATCTCTCACATGTTTTTCGACATCACCGACATGAGCATGACCGACCTCCGCGAATTCATGGGCGGCCTGAAGGGACGCCGCCTTACCCTGACCAACAAGGATGGCGTCACAATCAGCCTGTTCTTCTATGCCTCCGCGGACTGGAAAGACGATCCTCTCGCCATCGACGTCGACGAGCCCGCCTCCGGCTTCCTGAAATATCCACCCGACGATCACTAGCAACCGCCTTCCTGCTTCTGGTTGCTGCCTGCTCCACACCCATCCACGCAGAAACCCTTACCGGCAACGCCCGCGTCCTGGACGGCGATACCCTCGCCATTGACGGACAGCGCGTGCGCCTGGACGGGATAGACGCTCCCGAGAGCCGTCAAACCTGCACCCGGAACGGCCGCCGGTGGGCATGCGGAAAGGCCGCTACCCAGGCCATGCGCAAGCTCGTCGTCCGCAACATGGTACGTTGCGAGATCAGCGGGCGTGGCAAATACGGGCGTGCGATCGGAACCTGCACCGCCAACGGCCGGGACCTGCAGCAGCAGCGCGCCGAAGGACAATCACAGCGAAGCCGCCCCCAACAGGGCGCCGCTCCGCGGTCCTCCGGATCCTGCCGCATCAAGGGAAATATCTCCGAGCACGGCCAGATCTACCATGTGCCCGGGGGAAAGCACTACGACCAGACCCGCATCAATGAGGACCGTGGCGAACGCTGGTTCTGCACCGAAGCAGAAGCGCGCGCTGCCGCCTGGCGCCGCGCCCGTCGCTGACGACCCGGCAAAGGAGAACGCCCATGCCTGACACCGCTCCGCTCGTGCGCATCGAACTCTCCCATCCGGAGACGGACGACCCGACCTGGCTCCAGGAGTGGGACGGAACCCACCTGACGACGTCCTTCCATCCCGACGCTGCTCCCGATGCCGGCAACATCGAAGATTGGGGCGGGTACGCCTTCAACGGCGAATGGGAGGACCTCTTCTCCAAATGGGACCCCCAGGAAGTCGCCAACGAAATCGTCGACCTGCAGCTGGGCGCCGGGTTCAGCGCACGCAACCTCTCCTCGGTCGAGCGATGACGGCCCGACCGGCCGACCGCAGGCCAAAAACGACTCGAAACGCCAAAAATGCGACCAACTGCCCACCATTTATCCCCATGGCGTGCAGCTGTTTGCGCTTGCCTCCCCCAATCCTCATCGTCCTAGCCTCCTGCCTTTCGTCAACGAATGGACAGGCTATGACCAAAGAAGGCTCCTCTATCGCGCGCTATGCGATCTATGCGCGCTATTCCTCCGCCCTCCAGGAGATGACCTCGATCGACGGGCAGCTCCGCATGTGCCGGGAGCGCGTTGGCCGGCAATCCGGCGTGATCGTCAACGAATACTACGATCCGGAAAGCACCGGCACGACCGTGCAAGGACGCCCGGGCCTCCAGCAGCTCCGCGACGACGCCCGCGCCGGAAGGCTGGATACGGTTTGCGTGGAAGCCCTCGACCGCCTCGCCCGCAACCAGGCCGATATGGCCTACCTCTACAGCGAGCTCGGCTATTACGGGGTTGACATCCACACACTCGAGGACGGCCCCGTCGACGGGCTGCACGCCGCCATCAAGGGATTCCTGAGCGAAATGGCCAGCAGCAACATCGGCAACAAAACGCGACGCGGCCAGATCGAGGCACTTCACGACCTCCGCGTGACCGGCCCCCAGATCTATGGCTACCAGATGGCCAACTGCATCTCCGAGAACGGCAAGCCCATCCGCGGACTCCGCGTCATCGACCCCGACGAGGCCGAAGTCGTCCGGCGCATCCACCGGCTCTACCTGGATGGAATGAGCCCCCGGCAGCTCGTCCTCCTGCTCAACGACGAAGGTATCCCCGGGCCGCGCGGGGGCGCCTGGACCGCAGACAACATCCGGGGCCGAGAAGACAAGGGCATCCTGCGCAACTCCATTTACCAGGGCATTCTGATCTACGGCCGGACAAAGAGCCGCCGGCATCCCGTGACGGGGAAACGCAGTTTCGTCCGTCTCCCCCGCGAAGAGTGGAAGATCGTCCCGGCCCCCGAGCTCCGGATCGTCGACCCCGAGACCTGGGACGCCGTTCAGCAGGAGCTCCAGCGGCGCCGGCACCGCCATCTTGCTGTCTTCAATCCGTACCGTCGCGCCGCCTACCCGCTGACCGCCCGTATCCGGTGCGGCACCTGCGGCTCCCACATGATCATCACGGGCCAGCGCTCCTATCGCTGCGCGGCCCGACGCCTTCATCCGCAGAGTTGCTCGAACAATCGCGGCATCGCGCTCGAGAAACTCGAACGCGCGGCCGTTCAGCAGCTGCTCAACTGGATGCGGGACCCCCATCACGATTGGACCCGCATGTTCTCTTCCGCCGAGCGCGCAAACGCCTCCCGGCGCCGGGAACTCAAGGAGCACGTTGAAGAAGCCAACGCCGGCATCGTCCGCATCGTCGCTGCAATCGAATCCGGCGTCTCCTCGACAAGCCTCCGGGACCGCATCCTCGACCTGGAGCGCACCCGGAATGCGGCTGCCGAGGAACTCGGCGCGATCCCCGACTCTCCGCCCCCGCACACTCCCGATATCCGTAACTTCGTGACGTCCTACACGGACCACTTTCGCGGCACCGTGATCGGCGGCGAGCGCACCGAGCAGCGCGAGCAGACCCTTCTTGCACTCCGCGAGCTGATCGCCTCCATCCATGTGCGCCCCTCCTCCGGCCCCTACCGGGTCGATATCACCACAACCCCCGACGTCCCCGCCATTCTCGGATTGATCGCGCGCCACTTCGCCAGCTGCTCCTCCATGCCTGGCCACACCGCGCCGGGGACCGGCCCGGAAGCGGCCACCCGAGCCGTGCGCGGCTGACGGCCCCCCTCCGCGGCGGTGAGCCCCGAACGCGAAACACACGCAGCAACCGACGAGTGTGAGGAAAGCCTCCCACTATTCGAGGACTCCTCCTCCATCCAATCCCACGCAGGAGATACCCATGTCCGTAGTCATCCAGCTCGATGAACATCGCGCACGGCGAACCCTCGCGGAGACCGGCGTCGAGCCGGTTTACGAACCATTGCCGGATCCCGCTCAGCGGCAGCTGCCCCCGCCCCCGTCCTACGACCTGCAGTTGGTCGCCCAGCTGGTCGCCACGCTGGGCGTGCCTGTCAACGAAGAAGCCCTGGAGGCGGCCTTCCGCGTGACCGTCGAGCAGAGCCGCTCCAGAAACGTCCGGGTCGAGGACGCCCTGGAAATCGCGGCCTACGCCGTCCTCAACTATGAGAGAGGTCGGCGCGACACGACCCTCTACCAGGATCGCCCTTTTTGACGTTCCGGGCGCCTACGAGGCAACCGGACGGCCGGCGCCAAACGGCCAGGAAGGGAAACTGTCAATGCCTTTGGAGCACTCCGTCAGCCTCAAGGATCTCGCCGCCATGCTCGCGGCCGAGATCGAGACCGTTTGCCAGCACTACCTTCCCAACGGCCGCCGCAACGGCCAGTACTGGGAAGTCGGGAGCGTCGCGGGCGAAGCCGGAACCTCGCTGAAGGTGAACCTGGCCGGCCAACGACGCGGCTGGTGGAAGGACTGGGCCAACCAGACGGACCGAGGCGATGCGCTCGACCTCATCCGCGCCGTCCGGGAATTCTCCAGTATCGGCGAGGCGGCCCGGGAGGCCCGGCGTTTCCTCGCCCTGCCCGAGGATGCGCGTCCGCAATACCGTCCACCACCGAAGGCCTGCGCACCGGCATCGCAGACGGGCCTCGAACGGGTGCTGGCCGGCGCGCGCCGCATCGGCCCCGCAGACCCGGCCGGCCGCTATCTCTCCGGACGCGGCCTGGACATCGAAGACGCCCGCGCGGCTGACCTTCGCTTCCGCTCCGATACCTGGGTCCAGGTCGACGGCGAGAAGCGCGAGATGCCGGCCCTGCTCGCCCCGATCCGCGCCGTCAACGGCACGCTCGAGGGCATGCAGCGGATCTTCCTCACCGAGGAGGGCCAGAAGGCCCCGATCTCCGGACCGAAGCGCACCAGCGGGCGGCTGTTTACAGGCGCCGTCCGCTGGCCCGCGGTTGCAGCGAGCCACCTGGTGCTGACAGAGGGCATCGAGGATGCGCTCGCGATCTGCAGGGCGCTCGGCCCCGCTAGGCGCCAGCGCATCGCCATCGTCGCCGCGATCTCCTCCGGGCGCGTCCACCAGGTCGGCCTGCCCGCCGGCGTCGAACGCGTCACCCTCGTCCAGGACCGGGACCCGGCCGGGGAACACTCCTGGGTCGCGCTCTGCCGCCAGCTCGCCGAAGCCGGTGTCCTGGCCAACCGCATCATCCCCCGGGCGGAGGACGCCAATGACGAACTCCTCGCCCTCGGGCCCGACCGCTTCCGCGCGAGGCTCGCCTCCGAGGGCTTGCTCGGTTGAACCAGGAACCACAGCGCCTGCCGTCCCCATCCGGGCACCACCGACGCTTCAGCCGGAAAGCCATTCGAATGCACCCCGCCCACCAACTTGGCTCTTCGCCTGGACGCATTCTGGAGGAGGATTCTGGTGCTGCCCTACGGGCGCATCGGGGCGGTAGCTGGCCGCTGCCCCCGGCACTTGCGATGCAAGCACCTGATACTGCCCCGGTGCAATAGCGGCATCATTCTCGGGACCGTTTCTGCCCCCTCCCGGCCCAAGGTCGGGAAGGGGTTTTTCGAGTGATCCGCGCGGGCCACCACACCCGCGCTGTTGTTTCTCGAACAGGAGACAATGCCCATGCCCGGCATGCCGGCCCCGGCCCCTCCCCACACCTCCGACGCAGCCGTGGCCGCTCATTGCGGATGCAGCGCGCACTCCCCCGCGACCGCCCTGCACCACCATCCCGCGCCGGCCGGTAACTCCCCGTCGCAAATTGCGCGCCGGCGTCTTGCTACGCTCGGCCTCTGCCAGCATTGCGGCCAGGTTCCGCCTGCCCAAGACCACAAATACTGCCACACCTGTATCGAGCGCCGGCGCCTCGCATCCCGGAAGGGCTCCCGAAAGACCCGCCTTCTCCGCCGCAATCTGGGACTATGTCGCGACTGCGGCGTCGCCCTCCAGAAACCCCGCCCGGCCCGTTGCCCTTCCTGCAACGAAACACACCTCGCATCCCGCCGTCTGGCCAACCAACGTCGCCGCGAGGAACTCCGCAACGCAGGCCTGTGCCTTCGTTGCGCCAAGAACGCCCCCGCCGCCGGCAACACCAGCTGCGATGAATGCCTCGCTGCGCGCCGGCGCGCACACAGAGAACGCTCACAGCGCCGTCGGCGCCAGGCGACCCCTTCCGTCTGTATGGATTGCGGCGCCACCACCCCCAACCCTGCGCGCAAACGCTGCTCCGCTTGCCAGAACCTGTACCGGCAGCGCGAAAAGGAGGCCGCCGCCGCCCAGAGAACCCTTCGCGCGGCGCTCGACGTCTGCACAAACTGCGGCAAGGCTCCCGCGCTCCGAGGACGCAAGGCCTGCCAGTCCTGCCTCGACAGCTGGTACCGCGGCTACTGGCGCAACAAGCGCATCCGCCAGGACCAAGGCCTCTGCCTCGCCTGCGGCAAACAGCCCGCCGTGCCGGGATTCCTGAACTGCGACGGCTGCCGCAAGCAGCACCGCGCGCGTTGGCATCGTCACGTCGCTCTCTGCCGCTCTCGGGGACTGTGCGTCCAATGCAAGAAGCGCCCCGCCGACGGCGAAACCGACTCCTGTGCGCGTTGCCGCGAACGCATCCGCGCGCGTTGCCTCCGCCGTTACCACCTCGTCACCCGTGAGCGTCAGCACGCCGGCCTGTGTCCTCGCTGCGGCAAGCGGCCCCCAGAGCCGTTCATGCGCGAATGCGCACCCTGCCGCGATACGCAACTGGCATCTGCCTATCGCGGCATGCCCGAGCTTCCGAACCGATACACGGTAATCGAGATAGCCACCGGCACCGATCACGGAACATGGGATTCCATTGCCGAGGTCGCCGCCGCGCTCGCCTACGCCAGGCTCGGGCCCGACGATGTCGAGATCCTGACCGACACCGCCCCCATGGCTGCCTTCACCAGCTGGTGAAACGCCGGCGCGCCCCTTCCTGCCTTTGACTGCGTCAGCGCCGTCGAAGGTCGGGAAGGGGCTTTTCTCTGCGATCCGCGCAGTCCGGCCATTCCGCCGGCGCCGCGCGCCTTTTCCCACTCTGGAGAGATCGCTCATGCCCGGAATGTCCGCTTCCGTCCTTCGCCCCGATGCGAATACCTTCCTCACCCATGTCTTCGGCCGCGGCCTCGAGGACAAGCAGTACGTGGTCGAGCGCTACCGCACCAACATCGATGGCGAAATCCGCCGCCTCCCCGGCGGAAAGGGCCAACCCCTGACCCTCTCACTTGCCACGGTCCGCAAGCTCCGCCCCGCCCGCAACGAGATCCTCATCTGCAAATCGGAGACGCATTCCGGCTCCGGTATCCAGTACTGGGGCGACCTTGCCACGGGCCTCTTCGCGGAAGGCAAACGCAAGCGGCTGTAATCCGCTTCCGTCGGGGCGCCTCGCGGGCGCCCCCTTCTTCTTCCGCAGCGCGAGCACCCCCCATGACCTGTACTCCGCCCACTCCCGATCATCATCCGCCTCCGCGCGGCCGAAGTTCGGGAAGGGGTTCGCCTCCGTGACCCCAGCAACCAATCCGGAGGAACAACCCAATGCCGCCCCCCACCACCACTGAACTCCGCACCTTCCAGATCGAGGGCGTCGGTCACGATGGCGACACCCTCGACACCTGGTTCGTCGAGGCACCCACCTCAGACCAGGCCCTATCGCGCCTCTCCGAAAAACTCGCCGATCGTGCCGAGCTCGCCGGCTGGTGTTACTACACACTCCAATACTGCGCCGACATCCGGATCACCGAGGCCAGCGCCGAACTCGCCGCCAACCCCGCCTCCTTCCATATCCCGTTGCTGGGAGCCGCGTGAATATCGCCACGCTATCGACGCGTCGAAGCTCGCTGGCCCGATTGCCGGCAACACACACCCGATTTCCAGTCCCCCCCCTCGCTTGGAGTACAGACGCCATGTGGACCTACTCGATCGAAGACAATCGCGGCCACGAACTCGCGCACGGCGACGAACGCTCGATCCGCAACCGCCACAACGACCGGTTGGACACCGGGCTCCCCTCTCGCCTCTTCATGTGGGCCCCCGGAGCACGACCCCTTACTTCCTCCCTCCCGGAAGCCGATGCCGCCGAGTAATCTGGCATCCGCGGCCCCCTCCCCCCCTGTCCCGGCCTTCGCGGCGTCACCGCCAACAAGGTTGGGAAGGGGCTTCGCCTCGTGAGTTCAAGAAGCTCGCAATCAACCAGTTGCAGGGAGCAACATCATGAACGGTCTCAACCGCGTCGACCTGATCGGCAACCTCGGCGGCAATCCCGATATCCGCGCCATGCAGAGCGGCAGCGAAGTCGCCAATTTCTCCGTCGCCACCAACGAGGTCTACAAGGACCGCCAGACCGGCGAATACAAGGAAAACACCGAGTGGCACCGCGTCGTGGTCTACCAGGAGGGCCTCATCAACATGCTGAAGAAGCATGCCGAGAAAGGCCGCCTCGCCCACATCACCGGGAAGCTGCGCACCCGCAAGTGGAAGGACCGCGACGGCAACGAGCGCTACACCACCGAGATCGTCGTCGGCCCCCGTGGCTCGATTAACTTCCTCGACAAGCGCAACGGCAACGGCTCCACCGAAGGCGCCGCCACCCGGGCGCCCCCCCCCCACGCCGCCGCGACCGAGGCCCCCCCCGCCGACGCTCACGACTATGCCGACGAAATTCCCTTCTGAAGGGAGCTATCCGCCCCGGGACCTTCGGGTTCCGGGGCTTCTTCTTTTCCCCCTCGACCGCGCCCCTGGGTCCGCCCTGGGGCGTTTGTTTGTTAGAACTTATAACTTAACAAACCTACGCCGCATCGCCCGCCACCGCACCGGTTCTCCTCCGGCCTGGCCCGGAAGGCGAAGACGGGACGGAGCTTCCCGCCACCCCGAGATCGCCGTCGTCCCGCCGCCCCGCCCCGGCGACGCTCCCTCACCAACTCTGCCCGTCCCTGGGAAAGCTGCCTCGCCCACACCCACCCGACAGCCGGCCGCGACCCCTTTCTCCAGAAAGGTAGGGAAGGGGTTCCCCGGGCGGCATTGCGGGCCTCGCTCCCACGTGCCGCCGTGCTACAATCCCCCACCGAAAGGGGCTGCACCATGACCGCAGCCGATCTCGCGCCGTGGACGACGCCCGCGATCACCATCGCCCTCATCGCCTGGCTCCGCATGGACGGCTTCGACGCGCGCCTCCGTGCCCTGGAAGTCACCGTCGCCGCCATGGCGGCGAAACTCGACCTGCTTGAGCGCTACTTCCTGAGGCGGAACGACGAGGCCGGCGAGCCCCCTCTGGCGCCCGCCGAATAGCCTCCCCCGACCCCGGCCTCCGCGCCGGGGTTTTTCTTCATCTCCAGACCAGCGCCCCGAGGCCCCGCCTCCGGGGCGTTTTCTTGTCCCCCGCCGCCCCCTCCCGGGCGGCGAGCGGGGCGAGGGCCCCGACCGGTCTACATGCCGCGCACTTGCCCCACCGTGCCGGCCGGCAGGCTGAAAGGTGGGGAAGGGGCTGTTGGGGCTGAACCGCGGCCAACCGGGCCCGCGACCGTGAACCGAAAGGATTTCGGAATGTCTGCTCTTCTCGACCCCGCGTTCGACGCTATCGACGATCGCCACGCCGTCGCCGAGCTCGGCATCGACGCCCTCCCCCTCCGGGACAGCGTCCTGCAGGACAGCCTGCCTCGCTGGGGAGACCACGCGACCCTCTTCCCCTGGGACGCCAACGATGCCGCTGATGCCGGCTGACGATATCGCCCCGACGCCCTCCGGCGCCGGGGCGATCGTCATGTACGCGCCGCGCACACCGCGCCTTTGCACACAGACCTCGCACCAACACGCGCACTGCCAGGTCGCTTCGCTCCGGGCCGGGAAGGAGCCGGACATGATCCTCCCATCCTTGTCCGTACTGACCGCGAGGTCGGAAAGGCCGGGAAGGGGAAGTGGGGTTGAATTCGGGGCTGCCTGCCATCGGGCGCAGCTCCGCCACCCACTCCCAGGAGGATCAGTCATGGCGGAACGTCTTTCCCTGCAGGAGCTGTCGGCGCGCCTGGCGGCCGACATCGAGGCCGTCTGCGCCTACTACCTGCCGAACGGCAGCCGGAACGGCCCGTTCTGGCACGTCGGCAGCATCGCCGGCGAACCCGGCAACTCGCTGCGCGTGAACCTCGCCGGCCGCCTTCAGGGCCGCTGGAAGGACTGGGCGCACTCGAACCTTCGCGGCGATGCCCTGGACCTCATCCGTGGCGCGCGCGAGCTTCCGTCGATCGGGGATGCCGCCCGGGAGGCTCGCCGCTTCCTGGCGCTGCCTGCCGCCAAGCGCCCGCAGCCTCGCCCGGCGCCGGCCGCATGCCGGCAGGCAAGCCAGGCGGGCCTGGAGAAGGTGCTGCGCTATTCCCGGACCATCTTCCTCGATGACCCGGCCGGGATCTATCTCGCCTCCCGCGGCCTGGCTGTCGACGACGCCCGGGACGCCGGCCTCCGGTTCCGTGCCGATGCCTGGGTCCAGGTGGACGGGCAGAAGCGCGAGCTCCCCGCCATCTTCGCGCCGATCCGGGCCCTGGATGGCACGCTGGAAGGCATGCACCGGATATTCCTCTCTCCGGATTGCCAGAAGGCGCGGATCGCGGATCCGAAGCGCACCAGCGGCCGTCTCTTCACCGGCGCCGTGTGGTGGCCGGCCACCGGGACAGCGCGCCACCTGGTGCTCGTCGAGGGCGTCGAGGACGCGCTCGCCGTCTGCAGGGCGCTCGGGCCGAACGGGCGGCGGCACGTCACGATCGCCGCCGCGCTTTCCTCCGGGCGGATCCACCAGGTAGCCACCCCCGCGGGGATCGATCACATCACGCTGGTCCAGGACCGCGGTCGCGCCGGCGAGGCCTCCTGGGCTGCCCTCCAGGAAGTCCACCGCAGCTCCGGGCTGAACGTGGATCGGATCGTCCCCGCCGCCGGCGACGCGAACGACGAGCTCCTCCGCCTTGGCCCCGCCGCCTTCGCCCACCGCCTGGCCGCTGCCGGGCTGCCGGCCTGACCCACGATGCCCGGCGCCTCTCGGCGTCGGGCATCTTCCATGTACCGTCTAGAACGGCTCCGCTATCCGGAACCCGGAAGACCGCGCCTCGATGGTCCGTCGCCGGCGATGCCTGGCCGATTCGAACGTCGCTTCGCTCCGGGCCTGGAAGGAGAACCGGGTGCGGGAAGCATTCCGGGAAAAGGTGGGGAAGGGGCTTTCCGGGCAAATATCGAACAGGAGACGCCCGATGTATGTCATGCCTCGCGAAGCCGCCAACCTTCAGTTCCGTCGCATCGATCACAACTATTGCAGCGTCCAGTACGACGGCAGTCATGTCGGCTCCATCCTCAAGGATGACGACGAATACGTAGTCCATGTCGGTCCGGCTGGGATCCGTTTCCGCGACACGTGCAAGGCGCACGTCAAACGCACCTTCATCATCTTTCTCAGTGAGTGCGGATATATCCCGGCTGAATGACGATCCGCCCGCGCGAGGATCGCTCCCACCACCAAAGCCCCGGCGTCCAAGGCGTCGGGGCTCTTCCTCTGTACCGGCCGTCAGGCCGGCTCCGCTATCCGGAACCCTGCCGGGCCCTCCGCAGGCTCCGGTTCCGGTAGGAACCCGGAAGACTACGCCTCCGCATTCGACGGCCCGCACCGTCGCGCCCTGCCCAGGCCTGGAAGGAAACAAGGTGGGGAAGGGGCCTGTCGGGTGGAACAGCGGCCACTCCCGGCCGCGATCGCAACACCGGAGACATTCCATGGCGATCGACTACACCGACCACCCCTCCGTCCAGACATGCGACCACGAATGGCACGTCGAGGAATACGACCGCTATCACGGAGCGGGCCAGCATACGCGCGAGGAGCGCACGTGCCTGGCTTGCGACCTCGCCGAGACCCGCGTCCGCAACAGCACCGCCTACGCTACCGCGACTGGCGACGCCTGGTCGACATGGGAGGCTTACTCATAGCTACGGGACCCGCCCTGGCGGCATCCCGTTGTGATCGACTCAGCCCTGGCGCCTCCGGCGCCGGGGCTTCTTATACGTACATATCCGTCGTATCTGGTCTGACCGGCAGGTCGCTACACTCCCGGGCCCGGACAGAGAGAAGGTAGAGAAGGGGCTATCGAGACGAATTCGCGGTCACTCCGGATCGCGAGCCACTGGAGATAGCAGATGTTGTCTTTCCGTTTAGCTCGATAGCAGCCCAGGCTTTTTTCCCACATTGAGCGCCCGGTGGATTTCCCGGGAAGATGGCCGAGCGTGGGACATGCCGGTCTTGCGGCTTTGCGCCGCCGGGTTGG
>MKWU01005221.1_pt1 | contig 14364 bp, 14 predicted proteins | sample 809101 | NCBI WGS metagenome assembly MKWU01 (sample SAMN05860141, study PRJNA318959) | sponge metagenome | host: Aplysina aerophoba | place: Slovenia: Piran, Adriatic Sea, Gulf of Piran | collected 2013-05-07 | reverse complement strand
ATGCTGACCGTACGCGCCGCGTCATCCACCGAGATCCAGTCGGCAGGCATCGCGGCAGAGACCGCTGCGTCCGCCTCGGTGGCGGGGCCGGCCGGCGATGCGGGCTGGTCGTCTTCTTCACCGCTCCCGCATCCGATGAGAGCGATGGCGCACAGCGTCAAAATCGTTGATTGCTTCGGCATCGTATTCCAGTCCTGGGCCGCTTGCCCGGTCAATGGCTGCCCGCATCCTCGCGGAGCGCCTCCACGCGCCAGGAGAATTCCTCGTCGAGCTTCAGCGCCGTGCCGATCTGCACGAACTGAACGTGGCCGTCCCGGTCGACGAACCACGTGGTCGGCCACGCACGTACGCGGGCGCGCTCGGCGTAGCCGTCGTCTACCAGCACCGTGAAGTCGAAGTTGTTCTTTGCGAGGTAGTCCTCGATGATCTCGTTCGACTCATCGTTGCTGATCGAGAGGACATGCACGTCGGGGTCTTCCCGGTAGCGTTCGTCGAACTCCTGGTACTCGGGCAGCTCGACGATGCAGGGGCCGCACCACGTTCCCCAGAAGTGCAGCACCGCGATCTTGCCCTCGAGGTCCGCCGAGTTGATCATCTCGCCGTCCAGCCGGGCGAGCTCGAACGGTTCGTACGTGTCAGCGGCTTCCACTCGCGACTCCAGGATGCGCTCGCGCCGCCGGATCCGGTCCCGTTCGTCGAGCGTCGCGAGGTATTCCTCGATCCCCTCGCGGCTCCCGTTGCGGTGCTCGTACAGCGCTTCCAGCGCGGTCTCGTTGGGATTCTCGCCCCTGCTGGCCCCGAATCCGGCGATGTAGGAGTCCTCGGCCTGGTCCAGCCACTCCGTCACGGCTTCGGTGTCGCCGTCCTCTTCGGCTTCGACCGCCAAACGCTCGTACACCTGCCCGAGATGATACCTCACATTCCGGTCGTAGGATGAGATGGCCAGCGCCCGTTCCAGCGTGTGAAGCCCGTCTTCGGTGCGGCCGGCCTTGAAGTAGGCCCAGCCGATCACGTCGTAGATGCCGCTGAGAGTGCTCCGGAGCGCCCCGTCCCACTCTCCTTCCGTATCGTAGAAGCTGCGTGCCCCCTCCAGGTTCTCGAATATGTGGGGTGCGCCAGCTCGTACGATGTCGGCTGCTTCCAACGCGTAGGGCGTGTGATCGATCATGGCCAGCGGGGCGGTCCCGAACGTGATGTGGGGATTCAGGCGTTCGTGCTCCGCCAGGCCCCGGATGGCCTCTGCCAACTCCTCGGCCGGGACTGGGTCCATCGCCCTGAGCGCATAGTAGAGGTCGATGTAGGCGCCGCCCTTGTAGGTATCGCTATAGAGCGGCTTGGCCAGGTATTCGTGTACGGCGTCCCGTACGGCCTCGAGCTGGGCGCGGTACTCCGGTGAGTCTTGCCCATGCTCGTCAAAGATCTCGGAGAGCTTTTCGTCCGTCGCTCGCATCCGGGCGAGATAGACCGAGGATGCGTGGGGGCTGGCGGGGTCGCGTTCCACGATCTGGGCGTCGATTTCGGCCGCGCGCTCCTCGTCCTCCATCTGCCGGTACATCGACGCGATGCTCTGCAGGCCTTCCACGGTCTCGGGGCTTGCCTCACGGTACGCCGCCATGCTGGCCTCGATGGCCGGACGCCGCTCCTCTCGGGGGAGCAGTTCCGACATCCACAGACCCCGCCAGTGCTGCCCCCGCACCTCCGCCGACCCCGGTGCAAGTTCGAGAGCGGTCCCCATGAGGGAGGTCCATTCGTCCAGGCGGCGGTCGTTGTATGCCTCGTTGGCGAGCCTCGTGTATCCGAGGACGTGGTCCGGATGCCGTTCCTTGTACTCCGCCCACGTCGCTCGCATGGAGTCCGCCCATGTCGGGTCTTCCAGCACATAGCGGGCCGTGGACTCGATCTCGGCCTCCATGCGCATGACCTCCGGCCAGCCGCGGGCCTCTTCGTCGAGGGAGCCCAGGAATTCGCGCGCCACCTCGAAATCATCCTGCGACAGCGCCCTCAGGTAGAGGAAGGCGAACTCCGGCTGCGGCGAAGCCTCCCAGGCCTCCCGAACCGTTTCGTGCGCGAGTTGGGGGTCACGGTCGACGAGGTGGGCGTAGGCCCGCGTGTAGAGTCCCCAGGGATTCTCCGGATCGTCGGCCAGGATCGCATCGGCCTGCTCGTGGATCTCCCTCGAGAAGCCCCAGCCCACGAGCTGATAGGCGTAGAGCGCGCGGAGTTCCGCGTCGTGCGGCGCGCGGGCGACCCACTCGTCGCCGAACAGTTTGCCGGCTTCGAACGTTCGGAGCCGCCGGTGGTCCCGAAGCTGGGCCTTCGCGGCGTCCAGTTCCTCGGGGGTGTAGTCGGACGGCGTGCCGCCGCCCTCGCAAGCGCCAAAGACCAGGAGGATTCCAGCGAGAAAGAGCCCGGCCCTGAGGCCGGATCGGTGGGAACGGATCGACATCGCAACACCTCCGGGGCGGGGGACAGCAGGGCCACTCAACCTAGTCGTACGGTTGAGATCACGGAAAGGTTGCGCCCTCCCGGGGCACGCAGCCGTCTACCGACCGTCGATCGTGACGCGCCAGATGGCCAGCTGTTCCGTGTTCGGCAGCTCACGGTACTGGAGCAGCAGTCCGTCGCCCACAAAGGCCTCGAAATGTCCTGGCAGCTGCGCTCTGGCAACCACCGTGCCCGACTGCAGATCGATGACATCGAGCCTTGACTCGTAGATCGAGTCCAACGTGCTATCCGACCGCCGCCTGATGCCGGTTTGGCCGTCGGGAAACTCTTGCGGCTCGTAGTGTCGCTCCCAGCCATCGCGCATCATGTGGAACAGAACCCACAACCTGCCGGCGCCGTCGAAGCGAACGGCGATCACCTCATGCGGCGGCGGGTGATCCGTCAGATTGTACGGAACCTGCCTGACCTCGACCTCGTTGAGGCTCACCTCATGATGCAGGTCGACCAACCGACTCCCACCGGAGTCCCACACTTCGACCGTGTAGGCGAATCGCTCTGCGGCCGCGATGACGCCGTCCGGTCTGGCAGCAAGGATCCGGAGTGAGCGCCACACGTCGTATGGGTCGGTCGCATCGGACACACCGAAGGAGCGCACAACCTCCTGTCCGCGGATGACGTGCAACGGCAAGCGGATCCCTTCGGGCGACAGGACCCAGGCATTTGCGACATAATCCCCATTCAAGGCCGCGACACTGTAGATGGATCGGAAACGACCCGGAAGTCTCTGCTCTTCCGACAGGGCGAAGTTCGCATCGATAACGCTCTCACGGCTGTTCCGCACATCCAGGACGTGCACACCGTCAGAGTCCGCGCGCACGAAGACTACGCGACCAAACTCCAGCGGGCCCTCTCCCGCCCGACCCATTTCACGAAGGAACCGTCCGGCAGCGTCATACACCTTCAGCGATTGTCCCTGCCCGACCCAGTAGCGGCCCAGGCTGTCTCGTGTCGCGACGCGGGACCACTGGATAAATCCATCCCCAGCCATATCGCCCAGGACCGCCAACTCCTCGAGCTGCACGCACGTCGTGCAGAGATCCTCGGCGTCCCGCACCAGATGGCGACCGCGACTGTCGCCCGACAGGGCCCAGTGCTGTTGAGCCTGTGCGGCGGACGGGATCGCTGCGTTTGCCGCAGTCACCAGCAGCACGGCGATGAGAAGGCGTCCTGGAATGAGCATGTCGACCCTCCTCGTGGATGGGGCGCAGACGACCACGTCCGCCTGTAGAACAATATGGGTGCGAGACCGGGTGTGCGAACCATCTGCCGCTTCGATGCATCCAAGACACATCGGTGCCGGGTCGGCGTGGCCGGGCCGCGGTGCCGCGGAATCATGGCCGGGCAAAGGAGATGTCAGGATGCGTTGGCAATCGCGATCAGTTGCCGTTTACGGAACGTGGCCCACCGTGGGGCTCCTGGCGACGCTCGGAGCTGGGGGTGTCCGGGCCCAGGAGGTGGTCGATCTGCCGGCTGAAGATCTTCCGCTTGCCGTGAATCTGGAGCCGGTGTACCGCATCGGGTCCGCCATGGCCCGGTCCGGGTGGGAGCAGTTCACCGCGGTTCAACACATCGGATTCGACCGCACGGGCAACCTCTACATTCTGGATGCCCCGGGGCCTGATGCCGGGACGCGCGTGGTCATCGTGGACCCTGCAGGTCGGCATGTGAAGGACTTCGGGCGCCAGGGCGAGGGGCCGGGAGAGTTCCAGTGGCCGCGGCGCATGGTGGTTTGGGCGGACGGGCGCACGCTCATCGAGGATGTCCTGCACATGGGATCCCACCTGTTCGGGCCGGAAGGCGACTTCGAACGCATGGTGAGGGGCGCGGTGGGCCCCAACCTGCGGCCGGACCCGGTCGACGCCGGCACCGTGGTGGGCGTGTCGTGGCGTCGTGAGGACCAGGGCAGGCGCGCCATCATTCGGTTCGACCTGTCGTCGGGCGAGGTGAGCGAGCGGACTGTCGTGGAAGCCTGGGTGCCGCAGCCGTGGGCCGAGGCCCGCGGTGCCCCCGTGACCCTGGAGGATTTCGTCGGTGAGGAATGGGGTTTCGAGCCTGCTCTTCTGTTCGATGTCCTGCCGTCGGGCGGGATCGTGTTCGCGGATTCCTCGGCCTACGCGGTCAAGCTGACCGATCGGTCGGGCGTGGCAACGCGGATCCTGCGGAGGCCGATACCGCCGTTGCGGGCTACGGAGGCGATCAAAAGGGCCGAGCGCGACCGTCGGCTTGAGGAGCAGGCATGGAACCGGCGGACCACAAGCGAGGGAGGAGGGGAGCCAACTGCAGAAATGGAGGCGTTGACAAGGGCCATGGCCGAGGCGCGGAAGGCCGCGGTCGAGAACATGCAGTTCTTCCCCGAAGTGCCGGTGATCGCTGCACTACACGCTACGTGGGATGGTACGCTCTGGGTCCAGCGGAGCACGGCGCCCGACGTGACCGAGTCGGGTGCAATCGACGTGATCTCGGCGGACGGACGCTACATCGGCACCTTTCCACGGGGGAGCCTCGTGATGCCGGACGCCTTCGGACCGGATGGCCTGGTCGCGTTCATCGAAACGGACGAGTTGGATGTTCCGGTCATCACCGTGAGGCGGTTGCCGGTCGAGGTGCGCTGAAGCCCGTGAGGCGGTCCGTGATCTTCGGCTTCAGGCCACGCTTCACGGCATCCGCCAGAGCCGCAAGGATGAAATGGCTCCGGCTCCCGAAGCGCGCCGGACGTACCGCTCATCCGCCGTGACGAAAACGCCGCCCAGGCCAAGTGCCACGGCATGGTACGCCGCATCGTAGAATGCGACTCCGTAGGTCACCGACAGGGACACGGTGCGGGTTCTCCACCTTGAATCCAGCTTCGCTTCGGTCAGGCCGAAGTCGGTCAGAGATGCCAGCAACTCCTCCGCGTCATCGGGAAAGCGCCTCGCCAGCGTGTTGCCCACCTCGTAGATCCACAGTTGGGGAACGACCAGATCAAGGGCCCCGGCCACCGCCTCGTCACGCAGCGCGAGCGCCGCGTCCGTGTCCTGCTTGTCGTCGCCCGGAAGAACCCACTTGAGAAGAACCGCCGCGGCCGGTGTGACGATCACGGCAGGCGTCGCTCCCGGCCCTCCCTTATCCACTGGACGATCCGGTCGGTCCCGATGGCGGGCATCCGCTTCCGAAGCGCATCCATGCGGGCCGAGGCGTCCCGCCTCCGGGAAGCACCCGCCCACTCCCGAATCGCGGCGTTGACGGCGCGGCTTCGGCTACCGCGCGGCAACCGCTGGATCACGCGCCAGGAATCCTCGTCCATCATGATGTTGACCCGTCGAGCCATGTCGTTCCTCCTGCAATGTGTCTGGGCGTGTGTAAAACATACACACAGTGAAGCTGGAGGGACAAGCCTTGCCTCAATCGACTCCGGCTGCAACGCTCGGCGACGGCACTCTGGTGTACGGATGGACAGGATCCCCCGATTTAGTCCAAGCGATTAGGTCCCCAGAAGCGCCGGGAGCAGCCAGAAGACGGGTTGCCGCTGGCCGGCCCGGAACTCCCTCCGGGTCACTTCCCACCACCTTGTGAAAGAATTCACGAACCCGGCCCGGCCCCCGTTCGCCCACGCCAGCAGCAAGGGTGCGTCTCCCCCACGCGGTTGGGGCCGAGGAGGCTGATTCAACCAAGAGACGACCGGCGCTGGCACCGCAAGCGTCCCCGCCAGGACTCGAACCTGCAAGAAATCGTCTAAGTCTAACTGGGACTGCACGATCTGCGCTTCTTGCTGTCGGGGCGTGTCTGGGTCGATCTGGCTGAAATGGCGGGAAAAACGGGTGAAATGGCGGGAATTCTCCAGGCCTCGGCTCGCCACTCGGCTTCATCATCCTGCGCCAACCGGGGGAGAGTAAGCGGTCGGGTGCTCGCTATGAGCATGGGTTGCCTCACCCAGCTCCCGGGGTCGAGCCCTGGCGAGTCATAGCGGATACTGACTGCGTAGATTCTGTTTGCGTCCTGGGGGACTGGTGACGACCTTCAGAGAGGAACCGGTCGAGGTCACTGCGCACCTCGTCGAGACTGCGTTTGTCGGTACCGCGTCGATCCGGGTGCATTTCGAGGCTAGGGCGACCGAGACGTGCGGGAGGCCCGTACCGTTCGACCGGCGGACCACGATGGCGGAACAGCAAGCGCTGCTCACGAACCCTCCATCAGCTCGTAGACGGCCACGCTCTGTTCGTCGAACTCGCCTTTCTCCAGCAACAGAACCCAGCCCGGACCCGCGTCGAGAAGGGTCCGCCCCGACGGGATCGTGAGGCGGTGGAGCCATGCTCCGTCCGGAGCTAACAGGTGGAACTCGTCGGCTCCCAGGCCTCGCCAGGCGTGCGGTACCACCCACATGCTGCCGTCCGGTAGCGGCAGGAGGCCTCCCGACGCGTAGGCAGGAAAGCGCTCCGGCAGATCGTCCCGAATCTCGGGCCACCTTTCCCTCTCGAAGCTTTGGCGCTCCCCCGCCGTTTCGTACCGGGCGAGGTAGGCGTCGCGGTAGCGGTTCAGGTGCTCGCGCGTGACCTCGAGGTCCGGTCCTGACCACCGCGCGATGCGCGTGACGCGACCGGCCCAGTCGACGTGTTCCAGTTCGTAGTCATCCGCCGATCCGTACCAGACGCCGGTGGCCGTGACTGCGAAGGCCATGTCCCTTCCCCACGTCACCGGGCCGGAGCTGCCCCCGCCATAGTGGTAGCGCTCCGTCTCGGGGATGCCCGAGCGCAGGGTGGCCAAACTGTCGCCGCGCTCCCAACTCAGCGACATCCTCCAGCGGTACTCACCCACGGCCGGTGTCTTCTCCCACTCACTGTCCGGCCACCCAGTGAACACCAGGTCGCCGTCCGGCGAGCATGCGGGTGCCCCCGCGGAACACCCGTGTGTCGGCCACGCCGCCGTCCAAGTCGAGTTCGGTGATTCGGTCCAGCTGCCAGTCGTATGCCGTGATCGTTGCTCCCAGGCAGCCCCGCAGCAACCAGAGTCCCTTGTACTCTAGTAACTCCATCGGGGATTGCGTCCCACGAGACCTCAGGAGATCAAGCGAAAATCGAATCGGGCCAGCGGCATTCAGCTGGCGATGAGATCCTGCACCCGATCCGGGGCGTCAACTCCAGTTCGGCGTCCGGGTTGTCGGCTGGGGGCCCTTCAACCTCCGTGATGTCGCGGTCAGGGCGACGATGGCAACGAGTGCGGCGGTGGGGACGCGGGTCGCGGTCATGTCCCAGCCCCTCGCAACGCATCGATCCGGATCGCGGTCTGGTGCTCGTACCCGTCCTCCTCGAACCCCTCGCGCTTGTACTGGATCAGGCCGCCGGGGTCCAGGTAGAAGGTCGTCGGGTAGCCGGTGATCTCGAAGTCGATGGCCTGTCCGTACTTCTCCAGCAACTGAACGAAGTGTGAGGGAATTCCTCGAGACAGGGCCCGCACCAGGTCGCCCAGAGCTTGAGACCACGACCCTAGCCTACCTCCAGTCCGCCAACCCACGCTCTCCAAGCCTCCACATCCGTCCCATGATCCTCGCCGCTGACGGCTCTCAGGAAGGCGATAGCCGACTCCTGCGTCGGCTCATGCTGAGCTCCAGCGTACGCCAGAAGCAGGGCGGGGTTCTCGCGAACCAACTGTTGCCCGAACGCAGGATCGATGTCCGTAGCAACCAGGACCTGCAGGATGATACGGAACATCGACGGTCTCGTGCCACCGAACAACGCCGACAGATGGGAGCTGGCCCCAGACCATTCGACCCGGTCGGTCTTTCGCGACGTCAACCCCCTGAGCATGTTGGCGGCCGCCCCGGCGACTTTTCCGTCGGAATCGATCAGCGCGCCCACGAGAGCATGCCACGAGGTGTCGTCGTCCATGAAGTTCCCGAGCACGAGGGTCGCGGCCGCCCGCGCCGACCACGCTGAGTCCCTGGCCAGCACGTCGTGCACCCGGCGGCGGTCGTCGTCGCCATCCGCGCGATCGACCAAGTCCCACAGCTGATCAAGAGTCTCGGGGTCGGCACCCATGCCTATCGCACGCCGCCGCGCGAAACTCAAGAAGCCGCCGCGTGTGGCGAGGAAGCGCGCCGCAGCCTGTAACGTGCGCACATCCCCGCCGACGACTCCCTTGAGGTTCTCCCAGGTCGCCGGGAGAACCACCGTCTCACTTCCGCTCGGGAGGTACTGGACCCGAGAGCTGTCCTCCACGCCGACCACGACCGTATACCGATCACCGCGATAACCGGTATAAAGGACGGACGCAGCGTCGGCAAATCCGAGTTCCCGCCTCATCACCACAGCGCACGCGTTGAAGGGGCGATCGGGATCGACCTCCCGGATGGCATCGTACAGTTCCTGGGCGTTCCATTGCTCCAACCCGATGAACTCGACGGGCCCTTGAGGCCCGGGGAGGACCTGGCCGACGCCATTGGAACGTGTCACCGCCAGGAGAACGACCATGTATCCGAGTGATCGCAGGATCGCCACTGTTGCCCTCTTTTCGAAGTGTTGGGAGTAGACGCCCGCATCACTGCTGCGCGCGGGCCGCCGGCCGCCCGAGGCTGAGCCCGTCCAGGCCGTCACGCAGGGCTCCTGTGCCCTTACGGTTTGCTCCGCTTGAAGGTTTCGGCTACCGGCCGCAACCACCGAACCGGTTGCGGGTTTGCAAGTCCCGCATTCTCCTCTCGCCACGGGCAATAGCCATGGTGCGCGCCTTCATCTGGTCGTAGCCGGCGATGCCAATCTTCAGTGTCTTCATGGGATTGATCCTCTTTCTCGAAGCACCTGGTCCATTTCCTTCCAGAAATCCACGAGCAGCCTGGCCGCGTTTTCGTACTCGTAGGGCCGGATCGTGCGCCGCCGGTGCCGATGGTCGCGTTCCGCCCGGTTGCCCTCCGCCTGGGCCTCGCCGCTCCCTCACCGGGTGCGCATTGTCGAATCCGATCAGTCTGGCGCCGTTCGGCGCGCCCAGCGTCAGCGAATAGCTGAGGCCGTGTGGCCGTTCGACCGTGACTTCGGTCCGCACCACGACGAACTTCACCCAGTGGCCCGCATCGTCCACGAACAGCGTCTCGGCCGTCAAGTCACTGATAACCCAGGCAAGGCCATTCCATCGCCTGGTCGGAAAGGAAGGCGACGTGAAGAACGAGCTAATACCCGGACCGTTCACGGGCGCGGCTCCGGCTCAGATCCCCGCGCGCAGCGCCTCCATGGGCTCCACGCGTAGCGCGCGCCGGATCGGCAGCGCGCACGCGAGGATGGAGATCACGAGCGTGAAGACCGCGAACGTCGCGACGATGGCGGCGCCCCCCACCGACTGCACCACGCCCAGCAGGAAGATGATGCCGACGGCGAAGGAGATTCCGAGGCCCACCGGGATGAACACGGGCTTCAGCATGGGAATGATGATCCGCAGCCTGTCGGCGCCGAGGGCCACGCGCAGACCGATCTCCCGTGTGCGTCGCTCGATCCGGAACGCCAGCATGGAGTAGATGCCGGCGAGCGAAAGAAGGATCGCGAGGGCTCCCACCCCCGTAACGATTGTGGAGGTCAGCGTCAGTTCCAGCATCAGCGAGCCACCGACCTGGTCGAGTGGCAGGATCTCGTCGAGGCGCAGAGCGGGATCTACCGACTCGGCGAGCGTGCGCAGGCGCGAAGCGAACAGGTGTGCGTCGCCCCCCACGTCTCCGCTCACGTAGACGGGGTAGGCCGGCAGCTGCGCGAGCGGGTGGTACATGCCCGCGCCGTCGGGCGAGTCCTCGGCGAGCATCGCGAGATCGGGAACCACGCCGACGATCCGGTACCATGGTTCGGTCTCGGCGTCGGCGTCCCGTCCGGGTGGGAGCGCGTACCGCACCCGGCGGCCGACGGCGTTGCGGCCGCCTAGCACGCGGTCGACGAACGACTGGTTGACGATGACCACACCCTGGTCGGAATCGGCGTCGCCCGAGTTGAACCCGCGGCCGGCGAGCACCCGCGTATTGAGCGCGTCAAAGTAGTCGGGCGCGACGGAGGCGGTGCCTACCCTCGGCGCGATCGTCGGAGGGGTGAGATCGCCGTCGGTCTCGATCTCGATTGCGCTCTGAGGATGCGACATCCGCGCGAAACGGTTGGCGAGGGTCACGGACCCGACACCCGGCTCGGCCTCCAGACGCAGCCTCAGCTCCTCGTACCGCTCCCGGTAGAGTTCGGCGAACTCCTCCTCGGAGAGCTGTGGCCCCGCACCGAGCTCGCCTTCCCGGTTCATCTCCACCCTGGCGGAAGCGTATTGACTTCCGTCGAAGGGAACCACGGTGCCCCGCTTCTCCAGCATCTGGGTGAAGACCGTGTAGGCGATCGGCACCGCCAGCGCGGATATGGCCACCTGTACGACGATGATCCCGGACCAGAGGCGGCTCACCCCGGTGCTCGGCAGCCCGGTGTTGGACTGCCGCAGACGGCTCTCCAGATTGCCTTCGGTGATCTTCAACCCGGGCAAGACGCCCGCGACCAGGGCGGCGAGCGCCGTCAACCCGAGAGCGTACGCCACGGTGGTCAAAGAGAGGTTCGGGCCGAACCAGAACGGCAGCTGGCCCTCGATCGACTCGAACGTGCGGAACGCCCACCGAATGGAGATGCCCGTGGCGAGCAGGCCGACGAAGGCGCCGACGAGGCCGAGCACCCGCGTCTCGGCCAAGAGCTGGGCCACGCCGCGGCCCGGGTCCGCGCCGAGCGCGACCCGTACCAGGATCTCCCGTTCACGGGTGGCGGCCCTCACGAAGACCAGCAGGGCCACGTTGGCCGCCATCAGGATCAGGAACAGGATGAGGAGGCCATTGCTGGACATGAGCCCGACGGACACGGAGTTCGAGATGTCCATCACTTCGTTGGGGAAGGGCAGCACCTGCGCGCGCAGCTGTTGGTGCGTCTCGGGATTGCCGAGCACGACCCGCTGGGTCACGGTCGTCAGCTCGACTTGCGCACCCTCGAGGTTCGCGTCCGGCGCTAATCGGCCGAAGGTGCGAACCGGCGGGCCCTCCAGGGGCAGATAGCTCGACGAGGTCAGCTGGAACGGAACCCAGAAGCTCTCGGAAATCGGGAACGCGAAGCCCTCGGGCATGACACCGACCACCGTGCGCGGCTCTCCGCCCACGCGAACCTGGCGTCCCACGATGTCGGGAGCGAACGCGAACGCGCCGCCCCAAACATCGTGCCCCAGCACGACGACGGGCGCCGCGCCGAGCTCTTCGTCGGCCGCGACCAGCGTGCGGCCGAGCTGTGCGGGGACCCCCGCGACACGGAAGGCCGCCTCGCTGATCGCCGCCCCCCGGACCGGCGCACCGGCCACGTCCTGCCACCGGAGGTTCCGCTCGATGACGCGGAAGATCCCGATGTCGTCGACGGAGCGCAGTTCGTCGCGCCACAGCATGAACTCGTGCAACACCCGCCGCTCGGGACGGCTCGCGGCCGCATCCCACATGCGCAGCGCCACGATGCGATCGCCGCCCGGCACCGGCAGGGACGGATAGACCAGCTGGGTCAGGAACTCGAACACCATCGCCGCGACCGCGATCGCGAACGCGAACGAGAAGCCGCCGACGAGTGTCAGACCTGGATGCTTCGAGAGCATCCTGCCGGCCAGTTTGAGGTCGAGCCAAGACATCCTGAGCCTCATCGGCCTTCTCCATGTTTACAGCGACGGTGGAGCGTACGGTCTCCCAGCGCGGTGCGCGGCTCCGCTTTCGGGTGGTCGTCGCCGAGGTTGCGCCGTGCAGGCTCGGTCATGGGAGCAACTCGAAGTCGTCGGCACGGCCCCGTGCTCGACCGGGCGCCGTCGTCGGTGATCAGAATCTCGGGAACGGCCACCTCGATAGGTTCATCGCTCACCGTCACCGCCATTTCGGCCAGCACGGGCGCGGTGAGCAGCGCCTGGACATCGGCGAAGAGGCAGCGCCGCAGGTGCGGGTGCGCTCCTGCCAGTACGAGACCTTGGCTGACGCCAGACGAGGCTGGACGTAGTGCTCCGTAGTTCCAAGCCAGGGTCACGCCCCGATCGTCGTCCTGAAACGGCGCGGGCCGCAACACCACGGAACTCAGCACGCTGAAGATCGCGCTCGTGGCACCGATCCCCAGAGCGAGAACCGACGCGGCCACGACAGTGAACCAAGGCCCCCCGCCACCTTCACCCATCTCGGGGCCGAAGACGCCTCCCGACCGCGGCTTCAAGCGACCAGATGGCGCCATGGAAATCGTACACAGTCGCCAGGTGGTCGCGCTCCGACTGCTCGATCGAGTCCTCGGCATCGAGCAACTCCAGGAACGGTGCCGCCCCGAGTGCATAGCGTCGGCGCACGAGTTCCAACTGCCCCGAGGCGACTTCAAGATTGCGCTGTTCGATCCACAACGCTCCGTATGCCGTCACCAGATCATCGTAGGATTGGGCAACTGCGGTGCGAAGCCTGAGTTCCTCTGCCCTACGCGCGTGCAGAGCGTCTCGCCTGTCCGCTTGGGTTTGGGCGATGTTGCGTTGCTTGGCAAAGCCCTGGAAGGCAGGCAGGGTCACGTTCAAGCGAAGGCTCAGCGGCTGCCTGGTAAAGTGGAGCGGGAACGTCTCGTTCGCTGCCAGGACCTGCTGGCGCATCTGCTCCGTGAGCACGTATCTTGAGCAATCGTCTGCCGCAAGCCCCGGCAGGTCGGGCAGGTGAGCGAGGAGAGCGTTGTCGAACTGGCAGCTCTGACGCTGACGGTCCACACTGCTTTGGGCCAGTTGAACGACGTAGTCCTGATTCCCGACCTGGCGGGTGAACCCCGACCAGACCGCTGACACCGAAACGGTCGGAAAATAGCTGCTGCGGGCCCGGTTGACCTGCGCCGAGGCTGAGGCTTCCGACGCCCGGGCCGCACGCACGCTGGGATGTCCCGATGTGGCCATCTCAATCAACTCTGCCCGATCCCACCCCGGTTCGAAGACAGCGAAGTCGGAAACCAGCTCAACGGGGGCTCCCAGATCCGTGCCGAGCTGCTCGACAAGGCGTGCGACCTCGGTGCGGTAGAGGTTCTCCGCCCGGAGAAGGGCCACCCGGGCTCGCCCCAGGTCAACCTCGGCTTGTCTCCCGTGCGTCGAAAGGGAGGCCCCGGCGTCAACCCGCGCCCTGACCAACTCGAAGTTTTGCTCCCAACGGGCCACCTGGCCCTCTGCCACTCCAATTGCATCCCTTGCTCTCAAAGCGGCAAGGTATTGCAGCGTCACGGTCGCTTCGAGGGCAAACTCGGCCGCAGCACCCCTAGCCTCGGTAGCGCGCTGGTTCGCACGCGCGGACCTGGCCTGGAACAAGGCATTGCCATCTATGGACCAGTCGACGGAAAGGAAGTAGCTGGAAAGCAGGTAATCGGTGGTGCCTGCTGCGATGTCGGCCGAAGAGAAGATCCCGAAACGCTGCACGCCTGCGTACTCGTACTGGGCTCCACCAGCGGCGGTGACCGAAGGCAGGAACCGGCCGTAGGCCTCACGGACCTGCCATTTGGCCAGGTCAGCATCGTTGGTGGTCGCTAGAAAGGCCGGGTTGTTGTCCTTCGCGATCCAGATTGCCTCTTCGAGTGACAGACTTCTGACTCCTTGAGCCGATACCCATTCCGGAGCCAAGCTGGTGGCCAACCCCGCTATCGCGACCAGAGCCGCGCCGACACCAGTTCGTACAGTCATCATCATCCGTCCGCTCCTCGTGGGAAAACCGTAGTGGCGATAGACGAAGGCTCCACCGCGGTTATCCTGCATCGGACTCACCACGACCCTCGCGGGCCCTGGCTGGAACACCCGTCCTTCTGGAAGAATCGTATTGGAAGATACGTGCCAAGGCGGTCGCATCGTGGCTAAGCTACATTAGCACAACATGTTGCG
>MKWU01005220.1_pt1 | contig 14366 bp, 12 predicted proteins | sample 809101 | NCBI WGS metagenome assembly MKWU01 (sample SAMN05860141, study PRJNA318959) | sponge metagenome | host: Aplysina aerophoba | place: Slovenia: Piran, Adriatic Sea, Gulf of Piran | collected 2013-05-07 | reverse complement strand
TCACCGATAGCGCTCACCGGCTGGTCGTCAAAAATTGGAAACCAGGTAACGCCGCCATCGGTGGTTTTCCAGACACCACCGGCAACAGTACCAAAATAATACGTTGCCGGATCGCCACTGATCCCGGCGACCCTGGTAGCGCGCCCGCCGCGCATGGGACCCACCAACCGGTAGCTGAGACCGCTCAATTCGTCCGAATCAATTTGATCGTCAGCAGCGTAAACGGTACCGGGAATTGACAGGTTGATGCCAACCAGCAGAATCACCGCAAAAAAGAAGTGTTTCTGGTAATTAATGTTCATGGCAGCTCCGAAAACCGGATAGTTTCAAACCCCGTTATTCTTTACCAGGTCCGCCAGGTATGCTTCGAACTCGGCGCCGATCACATCATGCCTGAGCGCATACTCGACGTTGGCTCTCATCAGTCCCAGGATTGAGCCGCAGTCGTAGCGGGTTCCCTGAAATTCACACAGGTATACATCTTCTTTCCCCAGCAGCGCCGCGATGGCATCGGTTAACTGGATCTCGCTGCCTGCGCCCCTGCGCGTGGTTTCCAGCAACGGCCAGATGCCGGGCGTGAAGATGTAGCGGCCGACCACTGCCAGGGTTGAGGGCGCTTCGTGCGGGGCGGGCTTCTCCACGATTGATTTCATTTTTTTGACGCCGTCAACGTCATTACCTGTCTCAACGATGCCGTAACGGGATACCTGTTCACGCGCCACGTTCTCCACCGCCACCACGCTGGCATTTTTCTCCTGGTACATCTCCATCATCTGCTGCAGGCAGGTATCCGTCGGGTGATGGATCAAATCATCGGGCAGGATGACGGCAAACGGTTCATCACCGACCAGGCGCCGGGCGCAGAGAACCGCATGGCCCAGCCCCAGGGGTACCGGTTGGGTAGCGTATCGGCAAACTGTGCCGGGTGGAGGGATATTCTTCACCAGTTCGAGCAGATCCTGTTTGCCCCTGCGCGCCAGTTCCTGTTCCAGCATGGTATTGGGCTCGAAATGATCCCGGATGATTTTTTTTGCCTGCGCGGTAACAAAGATGATTTCCCTGATGCCGGCGCTGAGCGCTTCCTCGACGGCATACTGGATGATGGGGCGATCCACCAGGGTCAGCATCTCCTTGGCAAGCGCTTTCGTGGCCGGCAGGGTACGCGTGCCGAGGCCCGCAACAGGCAGAACAACCTTGTTGATGTTCATTAGCCCGGATCGCCGTTTGAGAGGTAACAGTCAGGCAACCTTGACGATATCAAGCGGGTCTCCATCTTTGTATTGCGGGACCAGCTCCGCCAGGAGCCGTTTTATCTCGTGATCTTCGGCAGCTTTAAGAGACTGTTCCAGACGGTCGATCATCTGTTTGACCTTACGCCAGTCTGCCGGGACGTGTCTTGCGCGAAATACCTTGTCATTGCCCGTCGTTTCCTTGATTTCATCATCGTAAAACAACTCTTCGTACAGTTTTTCACCCGGCCGCAGACCCACGTACTGAATTTCTATATCCTCACCGGGTGTTTTACCGGATAAGCGGATCATCTGTTCAGCCAGGTAGTCGATGCGTACCGGGTCTCCCATGTCGAGTACGTAAATACCGCCCTCCTGTTCCACGACACTGGCTTGCAGGATCAACTGGCACGCTTCTCTTATGGTCATGAAGTAACGGGTCATATCAGGATGGGTCACAGTCAACGGGCCGCCTGACCGAATCTGTTCCCTGAAGCGCGGGACAACACTGCCGTCCGAGCCCAGCACGTTGCCGAACCTGACGGTAATGAAGGGCGTTGAGGAAACCGTATTCATCCCCTCGCAGTAAATCTCCCCCGTACGCTTGGTTGCCCCGAGGATGCTGGTCGGGTTCACCGCCTTGTCAGTGGATATGAAGACAAACTTGTCGCAATTGAACTGGCTTGCCACTTCTGCCGTAATCCGGGTGCCCGTAATATTATTCTTGACGGCTTCGGCAGGATGCGCCTGCAGGATGGGTACGTGTTTATACGCGGCGGCATGAAATACCATGTCAGGCCGGTAACGCTGCGTAACATTCTCTAACACCTGCCGGTCACATACGTCGCCCAGTATCGCGCCCAGGTTGAGTTGCGGATAGCGGTGTTCCAGTTCGGTCTGTACCCGGTACAGGTTAAACTCGTTACGCTCGAAAACAATCAGCGCGTCCGGCGCGAAGCCGGCGACCTGCCGGCACAGCTCCGTTCCGATTGAACCGCCACCGCCCGTCACCATGATTACCTTGCCGGACAGGCCGGCCTGCATCAGCGCGCGTTCCAGTTCGATTTTCTCTCTTCCCAGCAGGTCCTCGATAGAGACTTCCTGGATGGAACTGACGGTTACCTGTCCGGAGATCAAGTCCTCAAGCCTGGGCACCGTTTTAAACTCCGTGCCGACGTTTTCACAAATACCGACAAGGTGTTGCATACGGGCAGAAGACAATGAGGGGATGGCGATGACAACCAGGTCCACGGATTGTTCCTCCGCCACCTCGGGGATATCCTCGAACCCGCCCAGTACCTTTATCCCGTGAATCTCCCGGTTGAGCTTGTCCGGATCATCATCGATCATGCCTACGGGAAGGTATTCACCCCGGGCATGTTGCAGCATATCCCGCGCCAGCATCTGGGCAGACTCGCCGGCGCCGATTATCAGTACCCGCTTCCCGCCGCCGGCCCGCATGCGCTGGTCTTTCAGGGAGCGGTATAACGCCCTGTTGCCGCCAAGCAGCGCGAACAGCAGGATAATGTACAACGGGATCACCGACCTGGGCACATGCTCCATCCCGGTAATGACAAATATCACCAGGGTTGCAATCAATGCCCCGACGTAAACGGATTTGCCGATACGGATGAAGTCATACAGGGAGGCGAAGCGCCAGATGCCGCGATACAAACCGAACAGCACGTAACTGAGAGACTGGCACAGGATCACCACGGGCAGCATGAGAGTCGCAACCTGCAGGGAGTTTTCCGGAATCGTCCCCAGGTTGAACCTCAGCCAGTAGGCGAGATACCAGGCTGCCGGAATCATCAGCACGTCGTGCAGGAAGACTCCGGCGCGGATATAACGGCGCAGCACGGGCCCGGGGTTCTTCAGAACGTCAATGAGACCACCGGACGTCATGATTTGAAGTTCCGAGTAAGCACGGCGCGAATGGAACCGGCCATTTCCGCCATCAACTCATCGCCGATGCCCGGGTAAACGGGAAATGCGATGGCGGTTTCCCCCAGTTCCCTGGCGGCAGGTAAGCGGGAGCGCCCCGGAGTGGAGGTATCCCGGTAAGCCGGCTCCCGGTAAATCTCGGGACAGATCCCGCTGTCGCAGGGAATACCATCGTTGCGCAGGGCGTCGATAATCCTGGCCCTGTCCCATTCCGGGCGCAGCTTTCCCCTGTTCAGAAATACGTAAAACCGGTAAAACGCGTGGCTGATATGATCTGCAGGAGCCGGGATGCGGAGGATTTCAAGATCATGCAGGGCGTCTCTCAGCAACGCGGCGTTGCGTCTCCTTTCCTCCAGCCAGGGTCCGAGCCTGGTTAATTGATGCCTGCCGATTGCCGATTGCATTTCGGTCATCCGGTAGTTGCTGCCTGCCGACCCGTGCAGGTATTGATATTCATGGTTGTCTCCCGGCCTGCTTCTCGGGTCGCGCCCATGGTTTCTGAACGCGGCTGCCTTTGCCCAGAGTTCTTCATCATTGGTGATTAGCATACCACCCTCACCTCCGGTGGAGATAATTTTGTCGTGGCAAAAGGAAAACGCCGCGATATCTCCCAGCGACCCGACTTTTGCGCCGCTGACGGCAGCGCCGTGGGCCTGGGCGCAATCCTCAACGAGGTGCAGCCCTTTTGCCGCGGCCAGTTCCCTCAACCCGGCCATGTCACAGGGCCAACCGGCCAGGTGCACCACCAGGATCGCGCACGTGTTGCCGGTAATGACAGCTTCCACCGATGCCGGCGTAATATTCTGGCTGTCCGGGTCTACGTCGGCAAAGACCGGGCGGGCGCCGCACAGGACGATGCTGTTGGCCGTGGCGATGAATGAACGGGGGGTAGTCACCACCTCGTCGCCCGGACCGACTCCCAGCGCCCGCAGGCAGAGTTCCAGGGCTACGGTACCGTTCGCAACGGCCAGGCCATGGTTGGCGCCGCAGTATGAAGCAAATTCCTGTTCAAACGCCTTGCCTTCCGAACCATACCAGTAATTTCCGAGCCCCCGCTCCAGCACCCGGGCAACGGCCGTTCTTTCAGCTTCGCTGTATACCGGCCAGGGAGGGAGATCAGGCAACATGGTTGCGGGATCCGGATTTCAGTCGCCCGGTTGATCCGGTCGCATGGGACGGGCGGGCACGCCCACTACAGTGACCCCGTCGGAGACATTGCCGATCACGCAGGAACCGGCCCCTACCGTCACACCGCTGCCGACGGCCGTCCGGTTGATGACTACCGCGCCGACTCCCAACCAACTGTAATCACCTATCTCCACTTCACCCCCCAGGTGTACGCCGGGGGACAGGTGCACCCCGTCGCCGATACTGCAGTCATGATCCACGGTCGCTGCCGTATTGACGATAACGGCGCTGCCGATTCGGGCAGCTGCCTGCACGACTGCCTGGGCAAAAATCACCGTGCCTGTCTCAATGTGTGCCGATTGCGCTACCACCGCTGCAGGATGTATTAACGTGACCGGGTTAAACCCGGATTGCCTGAGCTGCGTGGTGAGGTCCGAGCGTTTACGGTTATCGCCGATAGCAACGATAACGTCCCCGTGGCCGCCCCCTATGGACCTTGCGCCGGAGAAATCGGCAGTCACCGGATAACCGTCAACGGCTGTTACCTGTGGATACGCATCATCCGCAAACATGATCTCATTCCAGTTCCCAATGGCCCTTGCAGTCTCTGCAACCACCTTGCCATGGCCGCCGGCGCCGAAAATCAGTAACGTACTCATGATATCGAACCCTTGAACTTTTCCGCAGTCGCCACCCCTTCCTGGTTGATGCCTTCTCTACCGATAATCCTGGCTATGGTCAACAGGATTATCCTGATGTCCAGCAAAAAGCTGCGGTTATCGACGTACCAGAGATCCAGACTGAATTTTTCCTCCCAGGTTATGGCGTTACGGCCGTTGACCTGCGCCCAGCCGGTAATCCCCGGTCTGACCTCATGCCGGCGCATCTGCTCATCGGTATACAGGTCAAGGTATTCCATCAACAGGGGGCGGGGCCCGACAAGGCTCATATCACCCCTGATCACGTTGAACAGTTGGGGCAACTCATCCAGGCTGGTCCCGCGCAGGAACCTGCCGAAACCGGTAAGCCTGTTTTCATCGGGCATTAACCGTCCGTTCTCGTTCGTCCCGTTGTTCATGGTGCGAAACTTGTAAAAGGTGAAAGGTTTCCCCTGCAATCCCGGCCGCTGCTGGCGGAACAGTACGGGACTGCCCAGGTCGATATAAACCAGTACGGCCAGCAGGATAAATAATGGCAATAACAGAACCAGCAGGAACAGGCTGAAAAGCAGGTCGAACAGTCGTTTCAAACAATCAGACAAACCAGGACTCCAGGCACTGCTCCATCACGCCGGCCAGCCGTTGCGCCAGCAGCTTCATATCGTGCTCACGTTCAACGTAACCACGCCCTCTCAAGCCCATCTCTCGCAGCTCCGCCTCATTCATTTGCGCCATCTTCATTATAGCTCCCGCCAGTTCCTCAGGGGCTTCCGCTTGTACACAAATTCCGGCGTCTGCCTCGATAATGGGGTTGTTGACGGATTCCATCGCAATAATAACAGGACGGCCCATCGCCATGTAGTCGGGGATCTTGTTCATGCTGATTCCATACTTATACAGCGATGGCAGTTTTCTTCCGCATAACACAAAAGCCTGGGTATCCGCTGCCGTTGCCCTGATCGCATTCTTGTTGACGGGAGGATGAAAGAACACCTGCTTCACGCCCTTGTCGGCGCAGTAATCCATCAACGCCTGCTTCATGGCGCCGGCGCCAATCAGGTGGCATTCGATTGATACAATACCATGCGTCAGTTCTATCATCTCCATCGCCCGAACCAGCGTTTGCAGGTCATTGGCCATGCCGTGCGCGCCGAGGTAAGTGATACGAAACTTATCCTGTTTCCTGTAAGCAAGAGGCTCTCCGATATTGTCCAGATTAACGCCGTTTGGTATATGGACCGCCTCACGCGGCGGGATATTACGCTCCCTGAGATAATTTCCATACCCCGGAAGCACGGAAACAACCTGGGCCGCCTGTCGGCACAGCCACCTTTCAAGACTCCCCAGCGCCCGGGCCAGCGGACTGTGCCGGCGCGTGTAGCCCATGGCAATCAGTGTCTCCGGCCAGATGTCGCGTACTTCGAAGATAAAGGGCACGCGGTAACGTTTTGCCAATAATGCCGCGGCGGCAGCGGCCAACAGGTGCACGGTGGAACCGATAATTACCGAGGGTCGCTCAATATCTTTTGTCGTTTCCTTATCCAGCAGCTTCCATGCGAACACCCCCATATTGATGATCCGCTTGATGCCGTTGCCTTCATAAGCTGGCGCGTAGAGCCAGCGAAAACGCACGCCCTCTATCTCCTGAGGCGCCACCTGTTCAACGCTGTTCGATGCGTCGTTCGATTCGATACGAGCGGCGAATATACACGGCTTCCAGCCCAGGTCACAGAGGTGTCTTGCCAGGTCAAAGTGACGCGTGCCCCCCGGCTCTCCGGGAGATTTGGCATAGTGATTGATAATCCAGACAGTCCGATCGGACATTATGGGAAAACGCTTGCTTCAGCTTGCGAGTTCGTACTCTTCCGCTTCCTCACGAATCATCGTTCCGCCGTTTTCGTCCTCAAGAAGATTGCGAACTGCATCAATAACCTCATAATGATCCAGCAATTTTCCAGACCGCAAGTGAATAAACCTGATCACGTGTGCCGGGGTAATATCAGGCAAATTAAGCGAGGTGTCGATTTCCAGCGGCCCTGACTCTGCCTGCAAATCCAGAAAGGTCGCTGTCATTATTCTGCGGCCCTGCCTGCGGGGACGGGCATTCAACTGCCAGAACTCAACCACCCCCTTGTCCAGGTAACTCAGATATTTCTCTTCAGATACATGGGTAAGCCCCACCTCAACCACCAGGTCCGGCGGCGTTCTGAACGAGTACGCGTCTGCTTCTTCCTCACTTCGGGCATACGCCTTGGCAAAATCGACCGCTTTCCGGCCGAAGTAAAAACTGCAATCCGCCTCATTGCCGGTGTTCTTCGGGTCGATCTCCCGACGCCAGCGGGTGGCGCGCAGTTTTTCCGTTTTAATCCCCTTCAGCGTGCTGACGCTCCCGACAAAATCATCCATGTAGCCTGATATCCCTTCATGTCTTGCACTTGGCGACATCAACATCACCAAGCCCCGCACCGGGTCCAGGACGACCCGCCGGAAAGTATTCACCATCTCTGACGCTGCCAGGGCAATCACCTCATCCCGGCTGGCATGAAACGCCACGTACTCCGTACCAAAAGACGTGCGTTTCATCTCCTTCAGTTGCTCGCGCAGCTTTTCTTCAATACTCTGAAACGAAGGGCTGGCGGGCAATACAGTGGCGCTGCACATGATATCGTCTATCAAATTGAATAAAAATTTCGCCAAGTATAGCAGGAAAGTAACGGAACCATCTGGGGTTACTTAACCCGGATTTCTCCTCAGGCCGCTTGTTGCTACCTGAAATATATTTGCCGTCAATGGATTATGGTAGCGTTTCCAGCTTGAAATTCTTCACCTTATCCGGGACACTCTCAAGGCATGTTAACTGACTCCCTGCAAACATCAACCCGCGGACTGAAGCTTTCACAAACTGTCGCGATCATCAGTTTCTTCCTGCTGTTTCCGGGGTACCTGTTCTACCACCAGTCCGTGGCCATGGGACTCATCCCGCCATTTGCAGCGGGGCTGTTCGGCTATGTTTCCCTGGGCGCACTGCTGGTCCTGCTGACCCTGCTGCCCTGGAACACCGGCTGGCTGAAAAAAATCATCGGGAACCGCTATGTTCTGTGGGTGCTGGCATTCCTGTTCTATACCTCGGCCTGGACACTGGCACACTACCTGTTTTCAAGCGGTGATTATATAACAAAGGCCGGCCTGCAATCCCTGGAGACAATCATATTCTGGTCCTGCCTGTTCCTGATCGGGTTAATCCTCCCGCTGGAAGCCGGCACGCTGCGCTGGTCATTCTTCATCAGTTTTATCGCAATCTTCTGCTTTCTTCTTTATTTCTCCATCAGTACCGGCGAAACCATGTACAACGCGCGACGTCTTTACGGTAATACGACGGATGTATCCACCTACCAGGGTTATGCCCGCAGCGGGTTGATTACCCTGTTGTTGCTGATGGCAGTCTTCAACTCGTTTCGTTCCCGGGCTTTTTTCATCCTCGGCGGCGTTTTTGTCCTTTACCTGCTTATCAGCCGTTCGGACTTCTACGCGTTCCTGGCATTGTCTGTGGTGTTTTGCATTGTTTCAGGCATTAAACAACCCAGGTATTTTTTGCTGTTGCTGCTTGTATCACTGGAAGTATTCATACTGGCGACCCCGGATGTCGCACCGCGTATTGAAGTGTTCGTGGAAGCGTTGTCCACGGATGAGGTAACACAGGCGCCGGCATCCGATGGGGACGTACAGACAACGGTTCCCGGTGAGGCTTCCCCTGTGCACCGGCCGCCACAGCCACCGGACCCCGCCCGGGCAGGGACCCGCCCTCCTCCCGATGAGACAGCCGAACTCCCCAGACTCAGCCGCCAGTTTGAGGTACTTGATTTTTCTTCATCAAAATCCTGGGTCGACAGGCTGTCGCTGCAACGAAAAGCCCTTGAGCAGATCGCAGAGAACCCGCTGATGGGCCGGTTCGGCGGGCACGTATTGAGGGAAGATACCGGGAGATATGCAAAAGGCCACACCGGGAGATACGCACATAACGCGCTGTCGGCCTGGGTCGGTTACGGGCTGGCAGGTTTCCTCGTATACGTTTTCCTTACACTGTCCGGTTTCCTGGTTCCGGCCCGGCAGGTGGTCCTGAAACAACAGGATGCGCCGCTGTGGACGTTTGCATTCATGCTCAATTTCGTCTGCCTGTTGTTGATCATCGTATCCAAGCCGGTCTATTGGCCGCTGCCTGCGCTGGGATGGGGGGTTCTGGCCCAGGCGTTGCTCAACCCGGTTGCCGGTCGAAATTGAAATCACTGGATAACAGGTAGCACAAAGTGCGGCCCAACACATGGATTAAATCGGAATACGCCCGAAACGTGCTGACCCTGATGTCAGGCACCACGATAGCCCAGGCTATTCCGGTCGCCATCACGCCGGTTCTGACCCGACTGTACTCCCCCGCCGAATTTGGCTTGTTCGCCGTGTACATGGCCTTGATCGCGATAGGGACGATGATCGCAACCGGGCGGCTTGAAATGGCTGTCCTGATCGCCAGGAAAGACGCAGACGCATTACGCCTGGCACTCATCAGCATTGCCATCTCCGGCGTGTTCAGCATCCTGGCCCTGTGCGTCATTATCATCTGGGGGCAACAGATTGCCGCGGCGTCGGGGCAACCCGAAATCGGGGACTGGCTCTACATCGTGCCCTTCAGCATTTTTCTGTTTTCCGTCTACAAGGTTCTGCTGCACTGGTTGAACAGGAAAAAACACTACGAACTGATGGCCCGGAGCAGGGTTACCCAGAGTGGCTCAATATCCGTCCTGCAGGTGATCGTCAGCCTTGGGACGAAAATTACACCCGGACTTGCCCTGGCGGACTGCCTTGGCCGCGCCCTGTCACTGGTTCTGATCCTCGGGAGGATAAGACATACGGTAAAACTGCCCGGGTTTCACCGGGCCAGGCAGCTTGCGCTGATCAGGAGGTACAGGAACTTCCCTTTTCTGGGGTCACCGACAAGCCTGTTGAACGTACTGTCACTGCAACTGCCGTACGTGATTATCCCTGCGCTGTTTTCCAGCGCTGTCGCCGGTCTGTATTTCCTGGTGTTCAGGGTGTTGATGATGCCGATCTCGGTACTGGGCGAAGCCATGATGGAAGTATTCCGGAACAAGGCGGCGGAAGACCTGGAACAGCACGGCACCTGCAGACCGGTATTCATCAAGACCCTGTCATCCCTGGTAATCATCGGATTACCGCCAACACTGCTGTTGATGATCTTCGGCCGGGAAATCTTTGCCTTTATCTTCGGTGAGGACTGGCGTGAAGCGGGACTCTACGCAACCATACTGGCGCCAATGGCTTTGTTCAGGCTGGTATGCGCCCCCCTCGGCGGTGTTCTGTTCATCAGGGAAAAACTGAAACTGGTATTATTTCTGCAGTCTTTGTTTTTCCTGATGGTGGCATTGTCCCTGGCCCTCGGATGGGTTTATGACGATGCTGTTCTGATGGTGGTTTTCCTGTCGGTGTCCGGTTGCCTGTTTTACCTGGTACAGGCATTGAATTCATTCCGGTTAAGCACGATTGAAAACACCCGGGCGTCGTAATATTACTGGTATGGAACGAATAAGAATTGCCCATATAACCACTGTCCATCCACGCGGGGATACCCGGATCCGGGTAAGGGAACTGGCCTCCATTGCAGACGCCGGACCGGAACCGGTGGTTTTATTCGTCCAGGACGGCAACGGCGATGCCATTGAAGCAGGCGGCAGTATACGCATCCTCGACACCGGTCCCGTGCCCGGCGGACGGCTGGCAAGGATGACGCAGGGTGTCTGGCGCATGTGGCGCGCAGTGCGTTCGCTGCAGCCACGGTTGGCACATTTCCATGATCCGGAACTGATACCACTGGGATTGTTATTGAAGTGTTTCGGGCACCGGGTGGTTTATGACGTGCATGAAGATCTCCCGCGCCAGGTGCTCACAAAATACTGGTTACCGGGATTCCTGAGACGGCCCGTATCCTGGATCGTATCAGCTATAGAATGGCTGGCCGCACGAGTCCTGGATTCAATCGTACCGGCAACACCGAAAATAGCCGAACGTTTTCCACCCCGGAAAACCACTACGATTCAGAACTTTCCAATCCTGGATGAACTGGTCGAGGGGAAAGTTATTCCTTACCCGGAACGACCGGCGCAGTTCGCTTACATAGGCGGGCTGACGCGGGAACGAGGCGCCTGTGAAATGGTCAATGCCTTGAATCATATTCAAACAAGCCGGCTATGTCTCGCCGGGGCGTTTCAACCTGCCGATCTTCAAACAGAGCTCGAGGCGTTACCGGGATGGCAACGAGTGGTGTTTGCCGGATGGGCCAATCGAATACAGGTCGCGGAGATTCTGGGTAATGCCAGAGCCGGATTGGTCGTGCTTCATCCCACTCGAAGGTATCCGGATGCCTATCCCACAAAAATGTTCGAATACATGTCTGTCGGCCTGCCGGTTATCGTATCCGATTTTCCCCTGTGGCGGCGTATCGTGGACGACGCGGGCTGCGGCCTGCTGGTAGACCCGCTGGACCCGCAGGCCATTGCCGATGCCATGCAATGGATACTGGACCATCCGGCACAGGCCGAAGCTATGGGCCGACGCGGACGTGAGGCAGTTGAAAATAACTACAACTGGGAAACCGAGGCCAGGAAACTGGCTGCACTCTATAACAAACTGCTACGCGCCTGAATACAATTCTCAATAAAAGCAGCTTTGTCAGGCACGCTGACCGGCACGCGGCATCTATCCAGCTTCCAACAACTAATATTCGTACTTTTTTCTAAAAATTTGACTTTTCTCACATTTTTGATGATTCTTTGCTTTTCAATCTATCCGGGCCGGATAAAATCATCGTTGCCATAGGGAAGTCAGGCAGCGGTCGGTCCGGCATGAACAAGAATAAACAACACCGGCTGACCGGTCGAAGGGAGTTCGAACTGTTTTATGCCTGTATGCCCGAGGGCGGCCCGGTTTGTATTCGCCAGGGCCACGGATCAGGGACAGCCCGAGGGCGCCAAGGGGGTGGATTCCTGTCTTCACTCCACGTCGTTCCGCCACCCCCCTTTGGCATGGGCATGAACAGAGGTTAATCACATAAAAAAACACCCTTATGGCACTGTAACCCCAGCCCTGGAGAAATTACTGGCAAATACGAAGCGGCGTATTGCGCAGATGTGACTTACAAGGTTTTAAGAATCCCGCTCATTAAGATTTTAATCTGGAATAATTATGCTTTCCGATAATTTCCTTGCCATTGTTACGTTTCTGCTGCCAGGATTTCTTTCTGCATGGATATTTTATGGTCTCACATCTCACCCAAAGCCATCGCAGTTCGAGAGAACTGTCCAAGCGCTAATATTCACATTCATAGTTCAAATATTCATTTCTCCATTTCACTGGCTACTTGGCGCGGCAGGAAATATTATTGTTCTACGACCCTGGGACCTTATGTCAGAAGGCTTTGCCTCTCTGTTTTTAGCAATCCTGTTAGGAATAACCCTGGCATATTTCACTAACAGTGATTCATTTCATAAGCAACTAAGAAAAATAGGTTTTACAACACGCACGTCTCATCCATCTGAGTGGTATTACGTCTTTTCTCAAAAAGTAACTTTCATAATTCTGCATTTGAAAGATGGAAGGCGATTGTATGGGTGGCCTAAAGAATGGCCCGTTGAGCCTGGGAAAGGACAGTTTTATATCATGGACCCCAGTTGGATTCTCGAGGATGGAACAGAAATAAAATTATTGAAATTAGATGGTATACTTATTAATGTTGAAGATGTTCAGTGGGTTGAGTTTGTTAAATCAGATGAAAGACGAGATGAAAAAAGTGACACTTAGAAAAGGTTCAAATCCGCTTCCGCCTTCTTTTGCTTTGAAGCCAACGCCACCACCTAATCCACCTAATCCACCTGGTGCTACGACGCCGGCGCCCACCGCTCCAGGGTCGGGATAGACGCAACCGGATTTTTTGCTACTTCCCGCGGGCGAGTACTGTAAAGCTTTGCTATGGCTGTTTTCGAATCAGTCATCATACGTTTACGCCCCCCGGTATGGCAACCTGCATGGTCATTCCCGGACAGCGTGCGCTTTCCTCGCAACAAATCTGGCGATGGATCTGTTTTACACGTTGGCAACAACTTCACGGATTATCAGAACAACTGCTTAATTGTGTGAAAACCGCCGCGGCTTCCGGATGCGGGCAGGTGACCACCGGGTTATTTATGATCGGGATGACGAAACACGCGTGATTGAGATATTGCGAATTGGTCCGCGTGGAGATGTTTATAAATAGAGTTGCACATATATGACTGAACCACAAATTATTCGCGACAACAGAGGCAAACCGGCATTTGCCGTAATCCCGTGGCAGGAATATCAGCATCTGAAGGTGGAGAGGGCAGTCAAGCTACCAACCGATGAAGACTTGTACGACGAGGCCAAATCCAGCGCTGAGGAAGTCTTTCCTATCGAGGTAGCAGACCGGCTTCTGGCGGGGGAGAACCCGATCAAGGTATACCGCAGACTGCGAGGCTTGACGCAGAACCAGCTCGCGGCAGCAGTGAAAATCCACGCGGTTTACCTGTCACAAATCGAAACCGGGAAGCGTACCGGTTCGCTAAAAACCCTGGCAGCCATAGCGGACGCGCTCAACGTCGCGGTCGATGATTTAACATCCTGAAAGACAGTTAATCCGGGTTGACTCATCACCACTACCAGCGCCAGTCCTGAAATTCCGCGGGACGCAAATGCCTTCAGTTGCCTGTTTGGCGGTCGTAAAGTGGATATTACAACGCTAGCCGGATGATATCGCAAATCCTGCTTTGAACTTCTTCCTCCAGGTATGGACGCATGGGCAGGCTCAATACCCGTGCGGGCAAGCATTCGGAAACGGCCAGGTTCGGCGCACGGGGATAACCCTCGCAGGCAGTCTGAATAGCAACGACTGATGATGCGCGAGGCAGGCGATTAACGACATACCTGCGGCATGTCATCACAAGGCGTGGACTGCCGTTGCTGCTGCGTCACGCCGATCGTAACTCCATGGCATTTTCAATATCTGATAAAACTTCCATACACCCGTCTATCGCTTCACATAAATTAGTCATCAATTCTTCAATTGTATCGCCTTCTGTTATACAACAATGTCAGGAACTGTATCACGTATCAGAACTCAGCTAATTTAAGTTGTACAATTGTCTAACAATGGATATTGTATCTGATACCAATATTTTTTTTTAATGAAAGTATTTACCCAAATCCCGCGTTAGAGATTTGAAACGGGTCTTGATAATAGATTTTGCCTGTTTACAGTGCCTTACTCAATAGTGTTGGGCTATAGTTTGCCCTTGTTCGTGATCTCTCGCCTCTTTCCCGCGCC
>MKWU01005219.1_pt1 | contig 14371 bp, 7 predicted proteins | sample 809101 | NCBI WGS metagenome assembly MKWU01 (sample SAMN05860141, study PRJNA318959) | sponge metagenome | host: Aplysina aerophoba | place: Slovenia: Piran, Adriatic Sea, Gulf of Piran | collected 2013-05-07 | reverse complement strand
AAGGCTTGGCATTCTCGCCGCTCTCCGTCCACGTCAGACGGGACTATGGGGAGGAAACGAGAGGGGTTGCGTCGCCGGAAGACGACAGCGCCTATATCGAGTCCATCGTCAGAACGAGCACGGGAAAGATCGTCGTCAGTTATGTCTTGGAAGGCGAGCGAACCAGCATTGACTTCGAAACAAGAGGGCTTGCGTCTTACGACAGCATTTTCGGCGAGACGACCCATGACAACCATGCGTACGCCGTGCAACTCTACACCGATCTGGGCACTGCCGACGATCCCGCAACTCGGGATTACGTGGCGACCGCAAGGTGGTATACGTTTGAACGGCGCCCCGGTGTTACGCCATACGATGGAGTTGTTTACGAGATTTTCGGCACCTATGGTGTGAGGACGCCGTCCGGGCCTCTGTCGGCCCTCGGCAGCGCCAGCTACGAGGGCAACACGCTTGGCAACGTTTGGGATAGGGGTGACTCCAACCGCCGTACTGGTAGCGAGCTCTTGAGAGGGACCTTGTCTCTTGTTGCTAATTTGGATGACGGCGACATTGGCGGACAGGTCACCGGCTTTCGGCGGTACGATCGTGACGCGGCCAACCTGGGCTGGGAGACGCTCGCGGATACGAACGCGATCGAAATCGTGGGCAACATCATGGATGGGCGCTTTACCGCCGATTGGGAAGGCCACGACAGCGGCAGCACGCCCACCGAGGACAGCGTTGGGGGCTTCACCGGGACGATGCTCGGCGAGTTCTATGGCCCCGCCGGCGAGGAGGTCGGCGGCGTGCTGCGAGGGCACCGCGACGCGACCGCCACGACGCCCGAACAGATCTTCAACGGATTCTTCAGCGCCGGCAGGGAGCCCGAAGCCGGGCCATAAGCGGGGCCTCACGCGCAGAACTGCCTGGGTGCGTTCAGGCTGCAACCCCAAGGATATTCAGCCGGCTGGCCGCCGACCCCCGACGCTACAGCAGCGTCCAGAAGAGGGAAGTGGTAGAGCCAGGGTCTACCAAGTCTAGTGTGTAACACCCTGATATTGCGTTATTTCTTTCATGAGTGACTCAGTCATGCCCACATTCATGCCCACACTGCGGGCGAGTAAGAACCGCTGCTGACGAGAAATTCAGGTTAGTCGCCGAGGTCGCCAGCAATCGCGTCGAGGTTGCGCCCGCCCCCTGCCGTCCATTGTGTGCCCGCCGCTCCAGGACACAAATCGCGCACGAGCGACGAGCCTTGGAACGGCTGCGTTCGAGTCGGAGCGACGGGGACCGGTCATGGCACAGACGCGTTCGACCTCGGCCAACAGACTCGCACGCCAAGCTCAGGAACCCGCCGATGCGGCCTTCAGCGACACGCCGTCGTCGCACCCAAGGGGCGGACATGAGCACCTCGACCGGCGCGCCTTGACCTCTCCCGCCCCTGCCAGCGCGCGTTCTCGCTCTGCGCGCGCCCCCACCGATCCGGCGGCCGTCCACCATCCCGACGGGAATGGGCGGCGCGCTTGGCCGTCCTCGACCGCGTGCGGGTCCTCGACGGGCCAGCACCTCGACCCGTCCGAAGGCCTCAACGCCACAGCGCTAACGAGGGACGAGGAGAATTACAAGGGGGCCGGCCTCAATTGAGGTCGGCCCCCCGATGGTGTCCATGCCTTGCCATGCCGTGCCCTGGCTCGCCCTGGCTTGCCTTGCCGTGGCCTGGCTTGCCGTGGCCTGGCTTGCCGTGGCCTGGCTTGCCTTGCCGTGGCCTGGCTTGCCTTGCCGTGGCCTGGCTTGCCGTGGCCTGGCTTGCCTTGCCGTGGCCTGGCTTGCCTTGCCGTGGCCTGGCTTGCCTTGCCTTGCCCTGGCTTGCCTTGCCGTGGCCTGGCTTGCCTTGCCGTGGCCTGGCTTGCCTTGCCTTGGCTCGCCTTGCCCAGCGAGCAGCACGAGTGAAAGAGCAGTACACCACAGACCACTCTTCCTCGGCTGAGGCGAGGCTATAACGCAAGATGTCCTCGATTGCAAACTCCCAGTTCCGTTGCTCGAGAAGGCCTCGACGAGTCGGCGCCTCAATGCCGCTCTGGCGTCGCCCGCGCCGGGGTCTCGACGGCCGCCGGGCTTGCCCACGAAATCACCGCCCCCTACGCTCGCCCGTGGTCCCGCTTCCAGGCCAGCGCTGAAACCAGGGGCTAGCGTGCGTAGGGCGGGTGGGGTTCATCCCTTCCCGTTCACCGGAACCGTCCCCAGAGCGCACCGCGCCTCGCGCAGGCCTCGAACCATCGCGCTGCCGTCGCAGTTGACGCCGTCGCTCGGATTTCCGAGTCTCACCGTTGGCCCCGATGAATAAGGTGTTCCGCCGCCCACCCTCCGAGGAGGGCGCCGCCACCGCTACGACATAGGTGCCGCGCGGCGCCCTCGACCGCACGCCCACCAGGTCGGCGCACCAGACGCCCCGCACGCCGCGCGTGACGGTGCCTCGACCAGCTCGACGGCGTGACCGGCCGCACCCCGCGCCTTGATGGCACGGCCTCGACTCCTCGCCCGCTCGGCAAGCGTCTCGACCGCGACCGGCCGCCCAGACTGCCCGCCGATGGCACGCGAAGGCCTCGCCGCCTCGACCGGCCGCCCGGTCGGGTCCGCCGCCCCACTGCGCACACCCGCACCCGCCCGCAGGGAGGGGGGGGATGCCCGGCGACGACCACCCCCCCCATGCTGTCTGGTCGGCTCACACGCCAGCTCCAAATTTCGAGCTCCGGGGGGACAAAATAGCCCGCCCCGCACTTGCTGCGGGGCAACTTACAACCGGCCGATCCTCGACCGAGTGCAGCCCCGCCTCCACCCCGTGCGCGCGATCACCCGCATTTCGGCCCTTTGTCCCCCGCGGGTGCCCTGCATCCCCCCCGCCTCGGACGCGCCTCGCGGGCCAGAGACCCCCCGAAAGGGGCCGGAGAGGGCCGGAATCGGGGGGAAAGGCGGGTGCACACACGCGACAGCGCCAAAATCTCCCGGCCGATTCCCGCATATTCCCCGATCCGACGCGCGAAATGTAAGCGAGATCAATAGCTTGGTGCCCCCGCGCGATCACCGCACGATCAGTGCGCCCCCCTGCACGCTGAGGGCCGTCCGGGTATGCTACGGCCCGGTGCAATCATCGTCCGGAAGGGGTTGTCTAATGGGCCGGTACGCGAATTTGTCCCCCCCCGCGTATGGGGACGCGGGAGTTCCACGCGCTGCAATGGCTCGCGGATGTCGAGCCGCCGGCCGGCATCGTGGTCCCGGCCTCCGCGTGGCTGCCGGCGTCGCGGGCCTCGGGGCTGAAGGTCGCCGCGGTCAAGCGGCTGGCGCGACGTGCGGCAGAAGGCGGCGATCCGCGCCTCGCGTGGTACTCGATGCACTTGGAGCGGCTGCGCCGGCGGGCGCCTCGGGGGCCGGCCAATTCCAGCCGCGCGCGGCTCCCCGGCTCGCCGGGGGGCCCCGGGGCGGCCGGGCGCGCCGCCGGGGGGCCCCGCGGGGCCCGGCCAATTCCAGCCGCGCGCGGCTCGCGGACTGGCTGCGGCGCCGGGGCCTGACGTGGCGGCAGGTCGCGCGCGCCTGCGGCTACTCGGAGGCCGACAACGGGCACAGCGCCCGCAAGGCGGTGCGGCGCTATCGGCAGCACCTGGCGGAACGCATCAACCAACCGCAAGCGCCGCCGGCCCCTGGCGAACGGCACCACGCTCCCGAGGGCGCGCGCGGCGTACCGGCGGCGGCAGCTTGGCGAACCGTGGGAACTGATCGCGCGCCGGGTCGGCTATGCGTCCGGCCGCTCGGCGCGGGAGATGGCGCGGCGCTTCGCCGAGCGCGCGGGGGAGCCATGGCCGGTTCCGATGAGCGACACGCCTAGCGCGAATTAGGTGCGCGCCACGCTGCAGCACGGACGTCTGTGGCCCGCTGGTTAGAACAGGTTCCGATCGCTCACCAGAGCCCGGCCTAGAATGGTCCGTAGGCCTGCGGTAGCCTGCGGGCGCTGGAGTCCGTGGTTCCTCAACTCCAGCCGCACAGGATCGGGATGGCAGATCGACATGGAAGCAGGCGACCGGTTCTTTGAGCGCCCGATCCTCAATTCACCCTACGAGTACCCTTCGCAGCACTGGGAGCTTGACGAGAGCGGCCAGCCCACCAACCACATCCTCAAGCGGCGGCGTCAGGTCTCGTTCATCACGCCGATCCCCAAGCCGAAGAAGAGCAAGGGCGCTCACGATCAACCGGCGTTGGGCTTCGACCAGGAAGCACAGCGCGTCGCAACTAAGGATCAGCAATACGAGCTGGCGCAGACCATCAACAGTGTCCGCAACGCGGTTGATCGCTGGCGAGCTTTACCGGACCCGGCGCACTGGCGCGTGACACCGGAGACGGCCCGCCTGCTTCATCACTGGCGCCATCATCGATTCAACGACATTCGCCCCTTCTTTTGCCAGGTCGAGGCAGTGGAGACCGCGATTTGGCTGACCGAAGTCGCACCCCAGCTTGGCGCCGGACGCGAGTTCCTCGAACACTTGGAGACCGCGAACAAGGAAGCCAATCCGGCGCTCTCCAGGTTGGCGCTGAAGCTCGCCACCGGGGCGGGCAAGACCACCGTCATGGCCATGCTGATCGCCTGGCAGACGATCAACGCGGTGCGCCATCCGAACCGCAAGCGCTTCACGCGCGGCTTCCTGGTCGTCACTCCCGGCATCACCATCAAGGACCGGCTCCGGGTGCTCCAGCCCAACGACCCGGACAGCTACTACCAGAGCCGGGAGCTCGTGCCGGGGGACATGCTGGGCGATCTCGACCGGGCGAAGATCGTCATCACCAACTTCCACGCCTTCAAGCTTCGCGAGACGATGGAGGTCTCCAGGGGCGGCCGGGCTCTGCTCCAGGGTCGCGGTCCCGATCTGGAGTCGACCGAGAGCGAAGGACAGATGCTCCAGCGGGTCATGCCCGAGCTCATGGGCATGAAGAACGTCCTCGCACTGAACGACGAGGCGCACCACTGCTATCGCGAGAAGCCCGGCGAGGACGACGAAGGCGACCTGAAGGGCGAGGACCGCACGGAAGCTAAGAAGAACCGCGAGGCCGCGAGGCTCTGGATTTCCGGGTTGGAGGCGGTGGGCCAGAGGCTCGGCCTCGCCCGCGTGATCGACCTTTCGGCGACGCCCTTCTTCCTGCGCGGCTCAGGCTACGCGGAAGGGACGCTCTTCCCCTGGACGATGAGCGACTTCTCGCTCATGGACGCCATCGAGTGCGGCATCGTCAAGCTGCCCCGTGTGCCGGTGGCCGACAACATTCCCGGCGGCGACATGCCGAAGTTCCGCAACCTGTGGAAGCACATCGGCAAGGACATGCCGAGGAAGGGTCGCGGCAAGGCATCCAACCTCGATCCGCTGAAGATTCCCGTGACCCTGTTGACGGCGCTGGATGCACTCTATGGACACTACAAAGAGACCTTCGCGCTGTGGGACGACGCCGGCATCGAGGTGCCGCCCTGCTTCATCGTGGTCTGCAACAACACCTCGACCTCGAAGCTGATCTACGACTACGTCGCCGGCTTCCATCGAGAGCACCCCGACGGCTCTACGACTCTGCAGAACGGCCACTTTGAGCTGTTCCGCAATTTCGACGACTACGGCAACGCGATCGCACGCCCGCGTACGCTCCTGATCGACAGTACGCAGCTAGAGTCCGGAGAGGCACTCGACCGGGACTTCCGTGCCATGGCGGCGGACGAGATCGATCGCTTTCGCCGCGAACGCATACAACGCACGGGCGACATTCGTGCCGGTGACAACATTTCCGATCACGATCTTCTCCGGGAGGTCATGAACACCGTCGGCAAGCCGGAGCAACTCGGTGAGACGATCCGCTGCGTCGTCTCGGTCTCGATGCTGACCGAAGGGTGGGACGCCAACACCGTCACCCACGTGCTCGGCGTGCGCGCCTTCGGCACGCAGCTCCTATGCGAACAAGCGGTGGGCCGGGCACTGCGCCGGCAGGCCTACGAGCTGAGCGACGACGGCCTGTTTCCCGTCGACTATGCCGACGTGCTCGGCATCCCCTTTGACTTCACCGCGAAGCCCGTGGTCGCCAAGCCACTGCCGCCCCGTCCGACCGTGCAAGTCAAGGCCATGACGCCCGAGCGCGACGCCTGCGAAATCCGCTTTCCCCGCGTCCAGGGCTACCGTGTCGATTTGCCGCAGGAGCGTCTGCAGGCGACCTTCGATGATGATTCGACCTTAGTGCTCACTCCTGGCCTCGTCGGCCCATCCCGTACCCATAACCAGGGCATCATCGGTGAGGGCGTGGACCTCAACTTGAAGCACACAAAGGACATGCGACGCTCGACCCTTCTGTTTCACCTGACAACACGGCTTCTGACTACGAAGTGGCGTGATCCGGGGGGAGAATTACGACTGCACCTCTTCCATCAACTCAAGCGAATTACGCGGCAGTGGCTTGACAATCACCTCGTCTGCAAGGGCGGCACGTACCCGGCGCAGCTCCTGTATTTGGAACTGGCTGACATGGCGTGCGAGCGCATTACCCAGGGCATCGTCGAGCACCATATGGTCGAGCGTCCCGTGAAGGCGGTCCTTGATCCCTACAACGCAGCCGGCTCAACGATCCACGTTCGCTTCAATACGTCAAAGAAGACACTGTGGAAGACCGATCTGCGCTGTTGTCACATCAACTATGTCGTCTGCGACAGCGACTGGGAATCAGAGTTCTGCAGCGTCGCCCAGGGACACGCCCGCGTCCGCGCCTACGTCAAGAATCAAGGCCTCGGGCTGGAAGTGCCCTATCGTCTCGGAGGCGAAGCGCGCACCTATATTCCCGATTTCATTGTGCTGGTAGACGATGGGCGAGGCGAGGATGACCCGTTGCACCTGATCGTCGAGATCAAAGGCTATCGTGGGGAGGACGCCAAGGATAAGAAGGCCACCATGGACACATACTGGGTGCCCGGCGTGAATGCGCTCGGCACCTTCGGGCGCTGGGCCTTCGCCGAGTTCACCGACGTCTACGAGATCGAGGCCGGGTTCGATGCGCTTGTCCGCGGCTTCCTTCTCGAAGATGCTGCCGAATGAAGGCGAAGCGGTGTTTTGATCGGCTGATCCGTGACACCTGAGATCAGGATGGCGAAGGCGAGGAAGGGCCGGTGAGCAGGGACGAGGTTCTTGCGCTGCTACGGGCGCACAAGGCGACGCTGGCGCAGCGCTTCGGCGTCACCGATCTCGCCCTGTACGGCTCGTTTGCCCGCAACCGGGCCGACGATGACAGCGATGTCGATATCCTGGTTCGTTTCGACGGCCCCGTGGACTGGCGGCGCTATTTCGGGGCGCAGTTCTATCTGGAGGACCTGTTCGGTCGCCCGGTCGATCTGGCAACTGACGCGACGCTCCGGGCCGAGCTGCGGCCTTATGTGATGCGGGACGCCGTGAATGTCTGAGGCGAGCGAGGGGAAGCGGGAATGGCGGTTCTACGTCTCGGACATGATCGCTTTCTGCGAGAGGGTCCTGGACTATACCGCCGGGCTGGACCGGGCATCGTTCGTCGCCAGCGCGATGACGTATGACGCCGTCCTGCGCAATCTTGAGCTGATTGGCGAAGCGGCGACCCATATCCCCGACGCGGTCCGCGACGCTCATCCCGAAATTCCCTGGCGCGCGATCATCGGAGCGCGCAACCGTCTCGCCCACAGCTATCTGCTGATCGACGACGAGATCATCTGGACCATGATCGAGGACGCCGTACCGAGCCTTCTTCCCGCGCTCCGGGCGCTCCTGGAGACTGCCGGCGAGGACCGCGCTTAGATGGCGAAACGGAAGAAGTCGAAGTCCGTCGAGACGCTCACCCATGGCGAGGCGGCGCGGCGCAACATCCCGACCGCCGAATATCACCCCGTCATGGCCGACGAGGACAAGGCGCCGATCCGCATGGCCTACGAGCGCCGCAACCGCGACCTCGACCCGCAGCTCGTCTGGCGCGGCAAGGACGAGCAGGACATGGCCGACCTCGTCGTCCAGGCGCCGCCGCTCTACATCCAGGAGAAGGTGCACCCAAAAGTCCTGATCGACGACCTGCTGCGCCAGACGAAGGCGCGGCGGGAGGAGGAGGCGCCCACCGCGCCGGACCTCTTCGCCGATTTCAACGGCCTGCCCGACGGCGCCACGCGCACCGAGTTCTACCGCCACGACGCCAACTGGTCGAACCGCATGATTCTCGGCGACAGCCTGCAGGTCATGGCGTCGCTGGCGGAACGCGAGGGCCTGCGCGGCAAGGTGCAGTGCATCTACATCGACCCGCCCTACGGCATCCGCTTCAACTCCAACTTCCAGTGGTCCACCACCAGCCGCGACGTGAAGGACGGCAAGGCCGATCACATCACCCGCGAGCCCGAGCAGGTGAAGGCCTTTCGCGACACCTGGCGCGACGGCATCCACTCCTACCTGAGCTATCTGCGCGACCGGCTGACAGTGGCGCGCGACCTCTTGACCGAGAGCGGCTCGGTCTTCGTCCAGATCGGGGATCAGAATGTTCACCGGGTTCGGTCATTGATAGACGAGGTTTTTGGAGAGAGTAATTTCTGCGGACAAATATCCTTTCGCACGACCGGTGGCCAAAGTAACAGTCTTCTGGCGTCTTCCTTTGACATCTTGCTTTGGTATTCTAAGACAAAGTCGCAAGTGAAATATCGATCACTTTTTGCTGAAAAACCTCAAGGTGCTGACGGATCAGGGCAATATGTTCTTCTTGAGCATCCTGATGGTGTAATTCCGCCCTCCATTATGACAAAAGAACAAAAGGAGGGCACAAGACCACTGCCAACGGGGCTTCGAGTTCTCGCACATGATACTCTTTATTCGACTGGAGCCCCCTCCAATCCGGAAGAGCGGAAATTCAAATTTCAGGGGAAGGAGGTTACTTGCCCCGCTAACAATCACTGGAAACCTGGCGGTCGAGGGCCGGGGATGGATAGGCTTAGCAAAGCAAATCGATTTCTTCTCCTTGGAACAACTCTTCGCTACAAGCGATATTGGCACGATTTTCGTGTGCGTGATTACGAGAATATGTGGGTTGATACTGGTCGCAGTGGCTTCGCCAACAAGAAGCAATTTGTGGTGGAGACAGCACCGAGAGTGGTCGAACGCTGTACTCTCATGACCACCGACCCCGGCGACCTCGTGCTGGACCCGACCTGTGGCTCGGGCACCACGGCGTTTGTCGCCGAGCAGTGGGGCCGACGCTGGATCACCATCGATACCTCCCGCGTGGCGCTGGCGCTGGCGCGGGCGCGCATCATGGGCGCCCGCTATCCTTGGTATCTGCTCGCCGATAGCCCCGAGGGGCAGAAGAAGGAAGCCGCGATCACGCAGCGCGCGCCGTCGGAGGTACCCACCGGCGGCGACATCCGCCAGGGCTTCGTCTACGAGCGCGTGCCCCACATCACCCTGAAATCCATCGCCAACAATGCCGAGATCGACGTGATCTGGGAGCGCTGGCAGGAGACCCTGGAGCCCCTCCGCACCCGCCTCAACAGCGCCCTCGGCGAGCAGTGGGAGGAGTGGGAAATTCCGCGCGAGGCGGGCGAGAATTGGCCGGCCGACGCCACGGCCGCGCATGCCGCGTGGTGGGAGGCACGCATCGCCCGCCAGAAGGACATCGACGACTCAATCGCCGCCAAGGCAGACCACGAGTATCTCTACGACAAGCCGTACCCGGACAACGCGCGCATCCGCGTCGCCGGCCCCTTCACGGTGGAGAGCCTCGCGCCGCACCGGATGCTGGCGGTGGACGAGAAGGACGAGCTCTTCTCAGCGCTTACCGACACGAAGCTCGGCTACGGCGAGGCGCCCAACTTCACCGAGATGATCCTGGAGAACCTGAGGACGGCGGGCGTGCAGCAGGCGCACAAGGAGGACCGCATCGCCTTCACCGCGCTCACGCCCTGGCCCGGCCACTATGTCTGCGCCGAGGGGCGTTACTTGGAGGGCGGCGGCGAGGAAGGCGCCACGCGCCGCGCCGGCGTCTTCATCGGGCCTGAGTTCGGCACCGTCGCGCGGCCGGACCTGGTGGCTGCAGCGCGCGAGGCCGCCGACGCCGGCTTCGACGTGCTGATCGCCTGCGCTTTCAGCTACGACGCCCACGCCGCCGAGTTCGAGAAGCTCGGGCGCATCCCGGTGCTCAAGGCGCGCATGAACGCCGACCTGCACATGGCCGGCGACCTCAAGAACACCGGCAAGGGCAACCTCTTCGTCATCTTCGGCGAGCCCGACATCGACATCCTGGAGGACGGCGGGGACGCCATCCGGGTGCGGATCAACGGCGTGGACGTCTTCCACCCCAACACCGGCGAGGTGCGGAGCGCCGGCGCCGACGGCATCGCCTGCTGGTTCGTCGACAGCGACTACAACGAAGAGAGCTTCTTCGTCCGCCACGCCTACTTCCTCGGCGCGAACGACCCCTACAAGGCGCTCAAGACGACGCTCAAGGCCGAGATCGACCTCGACGCCTGGGCCACGCTCAACAGCGACACCTCCCGCCCCTTCCCCAAGCCCGCCTCCGGCCGCATCGCCGTCAAGGTCATCAACCACCTCGGCGACGAGGCGATGAAGGTTTTTCGGGTGTGAGACGACACGCTCAAAATCGGGAGAGACCCCGTGGCTAGCGCCGACCAACTCAAGGCGCTTCTGAAATCGCATCTGGAGGGCGATGACGATCGCTTCTTCTCGGTCGCCATGCAGGTAGCAGCCCACGAGGCGAAGCTCGGCCACGGCAAGCTCGCCCAGGAATTGCGCGCAATGATCGACGACGCCAAGAGCCGGCGCGGCGCGGGGTCGCCGGTACCCATCAGCCGCCCGCGCGGTGAGCTGGCGAATCTCCTGGAGGATTCCTACCCGAAAGCGCGGCTGGGAGAGATGATCCTTGGAAAGGAACTCTCAGGGCAAATTCAGCGTGTCATCCGTGAACAACGTCACGCCGGCAGAATTCTAGAGCATGGCCTCGCGCCCAGGCGCAAGCTGTTGCTGGTGGGACCACCCGGCACGGGCAAGACACTGACTGCTTCCGTCCTGGCCGGGGAACTTGGCCTCCCGCTTCTCCAGGTCCGGCTCGACGGTCTCATCACCAAGTTCATGGGAGAAACAGCGGCCAAGCTCAGGCAGGTCTTCGATGCCACCGGGCGGACGCGCGGTGTTTATTTCTTCGACGAGTTCGACGCGATCGGCTCGCAGCGCGGGTTGGCCAACGATGTGGGCGAGATTCGCCGGGTGCTGAACAGCTTTCTTCAGATGATCGAGCAAGATCGCTCGCACAGCTTGGTCATCGCCGCGACCAACCATCCCGACCTTCTCGACCCAGCGCTGTTCCGACGATTCGACGACGTGCTGCACTACGATCTGCCCGATCAGTCGCAGATCGCGAAATTGCTCAAGGCGCGCCTGTCGGGAAGCGTCCTGAAACGGGTCCGGTGGGCACATCTTGCCGAGATTGCGGCAGGGTTGAACTATGCCGAGGTCGCGCGCGCGGCGAACGAAGTGCTCAAGGATTCGCTAATCCACCGACGCCCGCAAATTAGTGAAGCCGATATCCGAGTCATGCTTGAGGAGCGTAAGTCCATCGCTGACAAGCTGAATAAGAAGGCTGTGTTGTAAAGGACGCTCGGTCGCGGCATGGCAAATGGAACCGACGAGGTATATCGGCACTTTATCCTCCAAGGAGTGACCGAGACCGAGGCTTTTCGGTCGCGCGGGGGAGGCGGCCGGCCCCCGATTCCGGGGCGAGACCGGGCCCAACATGGCCGTGTCCTGCAGCGTCAGATCGACGAGTTGCGGGTCGAGGCCGCGGCCGCGAGCGAAGTCCAGAGGGATGCCGGACTTGAGGACGGTCTCGGGCTTCAGGTCGAATTCGAGAGCTTTCCGGATATCGAGCTGGCCTTCGAGAGCCTCGCCAGGGAACGCCAGGGCATCGAATTGCTGAATGTCCGCCAAGAGGAGAACCGCACGCACGCCACTGTGTTCGTCCCCGATGGAAGGCTCGACCACTTCGAGGGCTTAATCCGCGACTACCTGTCAGAGAAGCGAGACAGCATCGGACGGCCCCGCGACAACCAGCGTCTGATCGACGCCATTCGACAGATCCGAACAGCCAGCCTCCGCGCACTCTGGACGGATGCTGCTGACGCGTTTCCAGGCGAAGACGAGGGGCCCCTGTGGTGGGAGGTCTGGCTGCCAGTCCGGAAACAGCGGGAGATCGTGCTTGCCTCCTTTCGCCGCCTCGCGACCGCTCAGGGAATGGAGACCTCGCAGGGAGTGTTGAAATTCCCGGAGCGTTCCGTGCTCCTGGTCCGCGCGTCTATCGCGCAGATGCAGAACTCCATCCTCACGCTCAACAGCATTGCTGAACTTCGGCGGCCTAAAGAGACGGCGGATTTCTTCGATTCCCTCCCGCCCGAAGAGCAGCGCGAGTGGCTTGAAGACCTGCTGGCTCGAACCCGATTCACGCCCGGTGGCAACGAGGTTCCCCATGTCTGCCTGCTCGACTCGGGTGTCAACAGGGGCCACCCTCTCCTCGCACCCGCGCTTGCAGTCGATGACCTGCACACGGTCGAGCCGGCCTGGGGTACCGACGACGCCGACGGTCACGGCACTCAGATGGCCGGACTGGCGCTAGCCGGTGACCTGACAGAACAGCTTGACAGCAGAGCCCCTGTAGAACTTGGTCATCGCCTCGAGGCCGTGAAGCTACTACCGCACGACGGCGCTGGCGGAATGGACTCCCGACACCACGGTCTTCTCACAATCGAGGCCGTAAGCCGGCCGGAAGTCACCGCTCCGGCCCGGCCACGGGTCTTCGGCATGGCCGTGACAGCCCGGGACAACCGGGATCGGGGGCAACCATCCGCGTGGTCCGCAGCACTCGATTCACTGGCCGCGGATGTTGACGAGCACGGCTCTCAACCGCGCCTGCTCATCGTGTCAGCCGGAAATATCAACGACCCCAACGCGTGGTCCCAATACCCGGCCAGCAACGAGAGCGACGGAGTGCACGATCCGGCACAAGCCTGGAACGCTCTCACTGTCGGTGCCTTTACGGAGCTTGTCCGGATCACTGAACCGGATGCTGGCGGCTACACGCCGATCGCTCCCGATGGTGGCCTGAGCCCGTTCAGCACAACCTCATTGACGTGGCAGCGGCATTGGCCCTTCAAGCCCGATGTCGTGTGCGAAGGAGGCAACGCGGCCGAAGACGCACTGGGTGCTGTTTGGATGCCGAGTCTCAGCCTCTTGACGACTCACCACCTTCTCGCCGACCGACTCTTGACAACCGCGAACGCCACCAGCGCGGCGACGGCGCTTGCATCGCGGCTGGCGGCCCAAGTGATGGCAGAATATCCCGAACTCTGGCCTGAAACGGTCCGTGCTCTGATCGTTCATTCTGCAGAATGGACGGACGCCATGAAACGCATGTTTTTGCCCGCAGGTCGGAACCCGTCGAGAGCCGACAACCAAGACCTGGTGAAGCGTTGCGGGTTTGGAGTGCCCGACCTTGGTCGGGCACTTTGGAGCGTCTCCAACTCCCTGACCATGGTCGTGCAGGAGAGTTTGCAGCCCTTCAAGAAAGACCCAAGAGGCCGGCTTACGACGCGCGACATGCATCTCCACGATCTGCCATGGCCTGTCGATGCACTTGAGCAATTGGGAGAGGCACAGGTCGAGATGCGCGTGACGCTCTCCTATTTCGTCGAACCCAACCCTTCGCAGAGGGGTGTCGCTTCACGATACCGCTACGCTTCTCACGGCCTTCGTTTCGACGTGAAGAGACCTCTCGAGTCGATCGACGCATTTCGAGGTCGGGTCAACGCGGCAGCGCGAGATGAAGAGGAGGGGGCCGCACGAGGCCATGGAGACCCAGCATGGTTGATCGGCACACAGAATCGTCACAGGGGCTCTCTGCATGGCGATATCTGGTACGGAAGCGCCGCCGATCTCGCGAGCCGAGGGCAAGTAGCCGTCTACCCTGCAATGGGGTGGTGGAGAACGCGCCCCAACCTGGAACGGTACGATCAGGCCGCGCGTTATGCCTTGGTCGTCAGCATCAGGGCGCCGGAAACGGATGTCGATCTATACACCGCCGTGGCGAACCGCGTAGGCGCTCCCATAGCAGTCGAGACCTGACGTGCAGTTTCGTATCGCCGCCACCTTTACCGAGAGTCTCGCGAAGCTGACCCAGAATGAACAGAAGGCCGCCAAGACCACGGCCTTCGACCTGCAGATGGACCCGTCGGGGGCCGGGCACTCGTTTCACAAGCTGGATCGGGCGAGGGACAGGAACTTCTGGTCGCTCCGGGTCAGCCGGGACATCCGCCTGATCGTGC